>SNRY01000007.1_pt1 | contig 106494 bp, 65 predicted proteins | sample 4693421 | NCBI WGS metagenome assembly SNRY01 (sample SAMN11003215, study PRJNA524138) | termite gut metagenome | isolation source: Bacteroidetes bacterial symbionts from single cell of protist host amplifed... | host: Streblomastix strix ... | reverse complement strand
ACCATCACCGGTAAACGATACGTCATAGTTGCCGCCATTGTTGCCATCGCTGATGGCGAGCGAGCCGCGCACAATATTGTGGCTGCCCACTTTCAGGTTGTCGGAAGTGCTGCGCTCGCCGTCAATGCTCAGCGCGCCGGTGAAATTGTCGCCTATTGAGGCAACGTTAAAGTTCGTCGTGTAGTCGGGCGTTACTGCTTCGCCGTAGGTGACATCACCTTGGTTGTTCGCGGTGATGGTGATGGGCTTTGCTGTAATAATCGCCGTTTGTGCGGTTGGGAACGTCGGCAAGCTGTAATTGCCGATATCATTGCCGATAATGCTCCATGTGCTTGCGCTGATTGCGCCGTCGTTTTGTACGTTCTTGCCTGCCGTATATTGCAGCGCAACGCTCAACGTAACGGCGTCACCGCTTATTACGTTGGTCAGGTTGCCTGTGTGTTCGGCGGTATTCGTGCCATCGTACTCTTTGGTGGCGGTAACGGTAACATTATGCGTCAATTCCAATGGGTTTACGGTGAAATCATCACCGGTAAACGATACGTCATAGTTGCCGCCGCTGTTGCCGTCACTGATGGCAAGCGAGCCTATCTCAATGCTGTGGCTACCTGCAACAAGCCTGCCTGCTCCGCTCGGAGTTCCCGAAATGCTCAGCGCTCCGGTGAAGCTGTCGCCGGAGAAAGGGGGAATACTCGTCGTGTAGCCGGGTGTTACCGTGACGCCGTAGGTGACGTCGCTTTGGTTGTTCGCGGTGATGGTGATGGCTTTTTTCGCGATGCTTCCCGTAAAGGTCGAACTCGGTTGCGTAAGCGAGTAATTGCCTGCCTTTCCACCTGCAAGGGCATAATTGCCGCTGCGGGTGATGTTGGTTGTGCCGACATTTTTGCTGCTGAAAGCAAAACTAACGCCGTTTGCATTTAGTGTTACATCATCGCTGTTGACCACGCCCGACAACTCCGGTGTGCCGCTTGGTGTGGCAACGGTGGTGCCGTCGTAGGTCTTTTCGCCAAAGGCAAGACCGGTAACGGTGAGTTCCTTCTTTCCTATCGTAAAGTTTGTTGTCGTCGTACTCGGAAGATTGTAATTATTCTTGGCTGCGCCACCAAAGCCAGTCGCCGTTGCGGTGTATGGTGATGAACTGAAGTCGGTTTGGTCGCCTGTTACCGTTACAGTAAGCTCGTCGCTGCCTACCAGTCCGTTGGCGGTTACAACCGTTGCGGTGGGCGCTTGTGCTGCGCCGTTGTAGGTGAGTGTGGTGTTGCTCCATGTTAAGCTGCTGAGCGTCTTTTTGTTTATCGTCAGGGTTTTTTCCACTGTGGTGGCGGCGGCGTAATTGGCATCTTCTGCGGTGGAGGCGGTGATGGTTGCCGTGCCTGCACCGGTGATGGTGAGGTTGCTGCCGTCGCCGCTAACCGTTGCCACTGCCTCATTGCTGGACGAGTAGCTGAGGACTACACCGGTTCCGGTTGTCGTGGCGTTAAGCGACCCCACGGGTGCCACATCGCCGTAGGTGATAGCAGGCACGGTAGTGTCCCATGTGATGACAAGCGTACCTTTTTGTACTTTGATACTCATCTCTTTTGTAGCATCGCCTGCGTCAGTTACCGCTAATACCGTAAAATTGACTCCCCCTGTTGCTGCTGTAGTAGGTGTGCCTGTGATAGCACCGGTAGAAGAATTGATAGATAAACCGGCAGGCAGACTACCGGACGAAACAGACCATGTAGCCGGAAACGAAATATCAATTGCCAATGTTTGGTCGTATGCTGCATTTACTGTAGCGTCCGGCATTGACGGAGCAGTGATGATAACAGGCGGCAGACAGAGCGTAGCCGTGTTATTATTGTTGTTATTCCTCGTAAAGCTATTGCTGTAAACACTACCGGCAGTGAGACTTACCTTCTCCTTTGAGCTTGCCTCCGGCAGCCAGAAATATACTTTGCCTGCGTCGTCGGTTTTCACATCTTTGATGCCGTAATTGCCACCGCTTGGTGTACCGGTGGTGCAGGGTATGCTGTTGATGTTGCCTGCCGTTACGGCAGTTGCTGTAGAAATGCCGCTGAGCGTAAGGGTGGAAAGGAAAACGGGTATGCTTGCGCCGTTGGTTACAGTGCCATTAATGGTTCCGTCAGTCAATTTGACGCTACCGCCGGAGATGTTAATGACACCTCGAATATCATGATAGTTCGTTTCTCTTCTCGTTGCCGTAATGGTACCGCCGGAGATATTGATAGTGCTGTTGTTACTCTCACCGCCGATGCCTGCGTTACCGTACCCGCCGCCGCCGTTACCCGCCGTTGCCGTAATTGTACCGCCAGAGATATTGATGATGTTGGCGCCGGTTGTGCTGCCTGTGCCGCTACCGATACCTGCTCCGCCGCCCCATGTGGCACTACCGCCCGTTGCATTGACCGTGCCGCCGTTGATGGTAATCGTTCCGTTATTCGTTGCATCTGCGCCGGTTCCTATTCCGGCTCCGTAGCCGCCACCGGTAGCTGTAACTTTTGCATTGCCGTTTATTATTATATTGCCCGTGTAGTTATCTTTGTTGTCATTTATACCACCGCTACCAATGCCTGCAGCTCGTGTTCCGCCTTGCGTCACTATTTCTACAGAACCTTCAATAATGATAGTGCCAACATTGCGCTCTGCGGTATTTGTTCCTTTACTGCCGATGCCTGCGCCGCCGTTTTCGCTCAAAGTTCCACCTTGGGCGGTAAGTTTGTTTGTGAGATTATCACCGGTAATGGTAAGTTCGCTGCCTGTGGGCACATAAATCCCTGCACCCAAGCCGGAAGCCGTCAGGGTATTTGTCCCATTTATTTTCAATGTCACCTTGGCGCCGCTGCCCAGTTGCAGCGGGCTGTTGTTGCCACCCGGGTTGGTAATGCTTACGCCGTTCAAGGTAATGTTCACGCCGGTTACATCCGGTTCTACTTCTATGCGTCTGCCGTCGCTTACCGTACCGGTAAAGGTATAAGTGCCTGCACAGGCAATGAAAATGGGCTTCCCTGCCGGTTTGTCGCTAAGGGTAATGTTTAAGGTTGCCGCAAATTCTTCCTGTATTGAGTGTAGCTGCGGTGTTGTTGTTTGCTGCACGTGTGAATGATGCGCTATATTCCTCTAAACTTGCCGTCAGTTTAACCTCCTGTTTGGAACCTGCCTCCGGCAACCAGAAATATACTTTGCCTTCGTTGTCGGTTTTTACGTCTTTAATGCCATAAGCGCTTCCGGACGGTGCACCTGTTGCGCAGGGTGTGCCGTTGATGCTGCCTGCTGTAGTAGCGGTAACTCCTGTAACATCTTGCAGCGTGAGCCTTGATAGATAGACATTGCTCGTGCCGTTGGTCGCTTGTTTCGTAAACTTCGGTGAAGACGGATTCTTCGCTTTGATGGTGCCGCCTTTAATAATCAGCGTGCCGCCGGCATCCACGCCGATGTCGTCGGTATCATTATTATCACTATCCAGTATAACTGTACCGCCATTAATTGTAACCGTTCCTTTAAAAATTCCGTATCTTGACCTGCCTATGGAGGCTGCAAAAGCGCTGTTGTCGTCTCGGTGACGCCCTGTTGCCGTCACCGTACCGCCATTGATGGTAATACTCATCGTAACTTCTTGTCCGGTAGAGAACCTGCTGCCTATACCGGCACAGTTTGCACCGGCGATGGCATTTACCGTGCCGCTGTTGATGGTTACTGAGCCTGTTTCATGATTGCCGATGCCTGCGTTCACTGCGCCTCCCTGTACGTTAATGGTTCCTTCGCCCTGCATGGTGAGGCTTGCGCCGTTCCCCACATCTATCCCTGCATAAACACCATGCCCACCACCGGAATAGGTACAGGTCAAATTGTTTGTGCCAATGGAAGTGAGGGTAACCGTGGAGTTCTCACCTATTGCCAGAGGAGCCGTTCCACTGGTGATTGTGACGTTGTTCAGCGTGATACTCACAATTGCGTTCATTGCCACTTCAATGCGACTGCCATTGCTTACCGTTCCGCTAATGGTAATGTTGGCTCCACTATTAATGGTCAGCACCGGGCTGCTCCACGAATATTCTGCCCCATTGCCTGTACCTATTCCGGTCGCGAGGTCAAAAGTACTCTCTGCTGTGGCGGTAAACACAACCGCCAAGGCGAATAGAATTAAAAATGCTTTTTTCATTTATGTTATTTGTTAACCGTTAATTTTTTCGCAAACTTTTTTACCTTGTCTGCATAAGGGTTTCTATATTTATTTTTGATATAGTTTCTGAACTTCATTTTTTGGCAATAAAAAAAGCGTGGTACTTTATAGTATCCGCTTCCCGAGGTATTTGGCGTAACCTGAACAAAGGGATAAGATAAGTACACGCTATAACGTGAACATTAACTTATTCCTCTTTGTTCCTTTCTATCGCCAAATTTTCGGGAAACAAGAATAGCTAAACGCTTTTTCCAATATGTTTAAAATGTGTGCATTAGCACATTCTGTTTATTTATACCATAGATGAAATTATTAACATAATTCTATTTGGTCGCGAAGATAAAACAAATATTTCACAATAACATATAAATTTAGATTTTGCTTGAAAAGTACAGAAAAAATATTCTGTATGTCAAGAAAATATCCACAAAAAGCAGTCGCAATATTTGACATCACTTACTATTTTGTCCACACTTACCTTCGATGGGGCGACCGCACGATTGATCAAATGCAACAAGCAGCACGTTCCGGATTAAGTGTATTTACAATCAGTTCCTTTGAGAATGGTTCGTCAACCGGCATCACATTGGCGTCTTTTATAAAATTACTTCGGGCGATTGACAATCTGGAGGAAATAGACAAACTATTGCCTGAACTTCCCGAAAGCCCGCGAGCCTTATTTAAGAAACAAAGTAAAAAGTAGTAAACATGGAAACAAACGCTGTTAAAGTAAAACTTTGGGGTATGACGGCCGGGTATCTTTCTTGGGATAAAAAAGCCGGTGTCGCTGCTTTTGAATATGACCCGGCATTTTTAGATTGGGGATTGGATATTGCTCCTTTTACCTTATCTATTAATGCTCCCCGCAGCCGGAAGCAAATACCATGGATGGGTAATAAAGACAAACTGTATCAAGGACTTCCTCCTGCATTTGCCGATTCATTGCCGGACAAATGGGGAAATTCCCTTTTCAAAGCATGGCTGCGTGATAACCATATATCTACGAAAAAGGTAACTCCTATCTAGGAAATGAGCGGATACATACCCAGACTTTGGCAGCCATGGCGCCGGGCAGCGATAGCTACGGAGACATTTTTGCACTTATCCGGCGACTTAATTTGCCGTATGAAGACAGTCTGCAGCAATATCTGCGGATGGTATTTAATGTGATTTTCCGGAATGTAGATGACCATGCTAAAAATTTTGCCTTTTGCATGACTCGGGATGGGAAATGGAGTCTATCTCCTGCTTATGATTTAACCTATAGCATTGACCTCACAGCTCCAAGCTATTCAAACAGACATTCATTAACCGTAAATGGTAAAAAAGGAAACATCACCCGCACTGATTTGGAAACGGTAGCGATAAATAACGATATTCAGGATTATAAAGCTTTGATTGATGCAGTCGCCCATACTGTTGATAAATTTAAAGAATATGCAAAAGAACTGAATATTAATGAGTTAATTATCAAAAGCATTTGTTCGGATTTTGTCCTTATGTAATTTTTTCAAAACCATTGAGTGTGGAAACACTTTCGAGGATAAGTATGCCGTCAATTATTATTTGGCTATTTTTCTATAAAATTCTTCCTGATAATTTTTTCCGATAGGAATTCGTTGTTCTCCTATTTTCACCACATTTCGTTCAATGCTTTCTATCTTGTTTAACGACACAATGAACGATTTGTGTATGCGATGAAATTGTTCGGAAGGCAATTGGTTCTCCATTTGAGCAAAACTTTGGAGAGTCATAATTTTCGAATGTTTGGTTACCATCCGCAGATAAGCGCCCATGCCTTCAATATAAAGAATATCGCAGAAATCAACCCGTTCCATACGATACTCGGTCTTTACGAATTTTTATGCATCAATGAATGAAAAACGATTCTCTTTGCCAAATCGAATATGAACAGATCTTGGCGTATGTTTTATAACATATTAAAAAATCGAACCAGTTCGTACCTGTTTGATTTTTTTTATTTATGTTTGTACCGGAATTACAAATCATACGAATTTTTTAATTACATAAAACATCAAATATTATGGCAAAACAATTTAAATCACTTAAAAAACAGTGTTTGAAACTGAAAATCAGTTCTATTACAATGGGGATATTTTTAATATCCAATGTAGCATTCGCGCAACAATCGCGTATTACGATTGATGCTGCCGACGTAAAAAACCATATTAGTCCTTTGATGTATGGTTCTTGTATTGAAGATGTGAATCATGAGATTTACGGAGGTTTGTACGACCAGAAAATTTTTGGAGAGAGTTTTGAAGAGGATTTTGGTGGAATGACCATTGCCGGTTTTGAAAATTTTGGCGGGAAGTGGGAAGGTATAGGTAATCAAGTAACCGTGAAAACCGACCCCGGAGCGAAATTGATCAACGAAACGGCTGTGGTGGGCGATGGAAGCGTGGAAGTAGAATTGAAATTCGGAGAACGCATTGAGATTGCCGGATTAATCGTTCGGGTAGGCAATCCGGATGTAGGAGCCGATAATTTCGATGGCTATGAAGTGAGTTTGGATGCCGTAAAAAAGTTGATGGTCTTAGGGAAACATGCTCAAAACTGGCAACCTTTAACAACAGCCGCTGTCAGTTTCACGCCCGGCGAATGGAATCGCTTGCGGGTGGAGCTGTCCGGCAATACTCTTCGTTTATACTTGAATGACAGTCCGACGCCGGCCATTGATTACACCGATAACAATGCGCCTTTTTTGACCGGCCAAGTGGGTGTCCGTACCTTCAAGTCGGATGTTACGTTTCGTAATCTGAAAATAGACAACGGTGGCGGATTCCTTACATCACAATTCCTTTGTGACAGTTATTTGGGAAATGGATACGAAGGTTTTGATACCTACGGAGGAAATTGGGAAGGAAACAACAAACGCATATCCGTGAAACCGGATGCCGGTGCAAAAATCGTGAGCCAAACGCCGGAAGTGGGCGATGGCAAAGCGGAAGTCGAACTGAAATTTGAAAGCAATCGCGATAATGCCGGACTGATTGTGCGGGTAAATAATCCAAGCGTGGGTGCCGACAGTTTCGATGGTTATGAAGTGAGTGTCAATCCCAATACGCAACGCATTATTTTGGGAAAACATCGCCAAGATTGGAAAGCATTAACCGAAGCCTCCGTCAGTTTCACTCCAAGCAATTGGAACAAAGTGAGAGTAGAACTGTCCGGTGCCAATATTCGTATTTATTTGAATAGCAATACCACGCCGGCCATTGATTACACCGATACTTCCGCTCCAATTTTGACCGGAAAAATCGGTTTGCGGACGTGGAATTCGGACGTTGCTTTTCGTAATTTGAAAATAGAAAGCGATGGCGTTTTAACCGAAGCCAATTTTAAAAGTAGCGTGGGACAATCCGGTCAATGGGATATCATTCGCGAAAATAACAATGCCTACTTTTATCAAGACGATACCACTCCTTTCAATGGAAAATATTCGCAACGAATTGATTATACCGGCACAACCGGTAAAGCGGGACTGATTAACGGCGGATTAAATCGTTGGGGCATTGCCGTGAAATCCGGTCAGGTCTTTGCGGGACGTGTCTATCTCCGCTCAGCAAATTTTGCAGACAAAGTTTTTGTAGCCCTCCAAAGTGCAGACGGAGCCACTCAGTATGCCATTCAAGAAATCAGCGGCGTAACGAGCGATTGGGCAAAATATCCCTTTACCCTCACCGCCAATGCAACCGACCCCGATGCCCGGTTTGCTATTTGGATAGAAAAACCCGGAACTTTATGGATCGACCAAGCCGTTTTGGAAGGAACGGGCGATGAACGTTTTCACGATTTGCCTTTCCGTGCCGACATCGGTAATGCGATGGTTGAAGAAGGTTTGACCTACTTGCGTTATGGTGGTACGATGGTCAATGCGCCGGAATATCGTTTTAAAAAGATGATAGGTGACCCCGATTTGCGTCCGCCTTATGATGGACACTGGTATGACTATTCCACCAACGGATTTGGTATCGAAGAGTTCTTACAGTTCTGTGAAGCTGCCGGTTTTGAAGCTGCTTTTGCAATCAATATAGAAGAAACGGCAACCGATGCGGCCGATATGGTGGAGTATTTGAATGGGGCTATAAGTACGACTTGGGGTGCAAAACGTGCTGCAAACGGACATCCGGAACCTTATAATGTGAAATACATTGAGATAGGAAACGAAGAAGTGATTGAAAGCAACTCAACAGAGAGATACAATCATTACATTGACCGATTTAATGACTTGTATGCTGCGATGAAAGCGAAAGATGCTAACATACAGTTCGTCAATTCCGCTTGGTGGCGTCCGGATGCTGCGATTATGAAAACCATCTTCGACGCCTTGAACGGGAAAGCCGCCTATTGGGATTTACATTCATGGACGGACGATGCAAATGCAGGCACAGCGGTCGAAAGGGATTTAATTCAAATGGAAAACCTGTTCAAACAATGGGATGCTAATACGACCATGAAATGTGTTATTTTTGAAGAAAACGGAAATTTGCACAATCAACAACGTGCTTTGGGACACGCAACTACCTTGAATGCCGTTATCCGTCATGCCGATTTCGTGCTTACTTCCTGCCAAGCCAATGCTTTACAACCCTACAAACAAAACGACAACGGTTGGGACCAGGGACAAGTGTTTTTTACTCCTTCGCAAGTGTGGGGTATGCCACCTTTTTATGCTCAACAGATGGCTTCTTTGAATCATCTTCCTTTGCGCGTGCAGGAAACGGAAAGGGGTGGCGATTTGGATGTAACGGCTACCCGCAACGAAGATGGCAGTGAATTGGTGCTACAGGTAGTGAATGTAAAAAGTACTTCGGTCAGTTCGTCCATAACATTAAACGATTTCAACCCCGGCAACGTAGCGAAAGTATGGAGTTTGTCGGACGGTTTGAATGCTGAAAATACGCCGGAAGAGCCGGAAAAAATTGTTTCGACGGAAACGACCATTAATGTAGAGGGAAATGAAATTGCTTATACTTTCCCACCGTATTCTTATACGATTATCCGGTTGACGGGCAATACAACGAAAATCACACCCATCAAAGCAACGGCTATCAGCGTAACTCGTCACGGGGATGATTTTGTGCTGACTTATCCGTCGGATGTAACTTCCGTTTCAATCTATAATGCAAGTGGACAATGTCTTGCAGAATACCGATTGAACTCTTCCGGTATCTATTTTCTGCCGTCCAGCCATTTGAATAAAGGAGTGTATGCGTTTCAATTCAACAGCGGAAAATCAACAACGATTAAATCATTGAAATAAAACACGATACAAAGGTACAAGGTGCAAAGGTGCACGAAGGGTTTTTCGCCGTTTGTGCACCTTTTGTTATAACGATTTTCGAATATTTAAATTCCACGGATTTTCCAGAATTTCAATTCCTTTTTTATCAATGAGAGAGGCCATGGTTTTTCCCATTAATTTGAAATCGGTAGAAAGCGTTGTTATTCCTCCGGCTAAAATTTCTTTCAATGGAGTATCGTTGTAAGAAATAATACCAAAATCCCGTCCGGGTATAAATTTCTGCATTTCAGCCTGTTTTAATAAACAAACCAAATCCAGGTCTTTGACAACCATATACACTTCGCCTTGATTTATCGACCGGTTTTCTGTTGTACTGATGTATTCGCAGGTGAAATGATAGTCGTGGCAAAAAGCAGACAGACCATTGTAGCGTTCTTCCGGTTCCTTTTCTTCCTTTTGAACCATCAGAATATGATTGTATTTTTTTAATGAAGAAAGCCCGTAAACCAATGCTTCGTAGGTGTCTTTCTCAAAATTCTGAAAGACGGAAGAATATTTTCCATTCAATTCGGGGTGAAAATGATCCAAAAGAAATACCCTGCCATTCAGATTTTTCAATATCGGATCAACACCCTTGAATTTTCCGGACATGATAATGTAGGTTGTGTATTTATTATTTGCTTCGGCAATTAAGGTTTCAAATACTTTTCGATTGTAATTGTGAAAATAAAGATCAACGGTCGTTGTCTTTTCTACTGATTGGATGAACGAATTGTATAAATCTTCTTTGAATTCATTCAATTCATTGAACAACAAAAATATATTGTGAGTTGATAAATTTTGAGTACTCAGAATGTAATAACCGACACCCGGATTGGAATCAATAATTCCTCTGGATTTCAATTCGCTTAAGCCGGCAAATACCGTATCGCGGGATAATCGGTACATTTGCCTGAATTCGTTAATCGATGGAATCCAATCTCCTTTTTTTAAGGCATCGCTCTTGATTCTATCAATGACATGATTGACGATTAGCTTGTATTTGGACTGATTTTCTTTCATTAAAACAGTACAAATCTATTGATAAAAATTGAAAAATACAAGGGAAATAATATCTTTTTTGCAGTACGCATATTGCACCGGATTTTCATTCTTCTGTTGCCTCTTTAACCACTTCCAAATCATATTGACTTTGTATTAATTCATAATAAAACTGTTTGTTCGCCAGTTGAAATTGAGTTGAGAATGATGTAAGCATGGCAAGAAATGCCTTGTTGTGGAAAAGCGAAACCATATTGGCGAAAGTCTTTAATTTATTCGCCACTCACGATTCTGCATCCCACCTCTTTTCCGCTGAATGCAATTCCCAGAAGAATGATTTTCCGGTCGAGGAATTGCTCGTAATAGCGTTTCTCGCGAATTTGTGCGATTGCTTGGTCAAGCAAGGTGTTGATTTTCGTGGTGGCGTGGTATTTCAACTCAGCCACTACCGCCAAGCAGGGCTGCAGCAACACCGCATCCATCCGTCCCCGGTTGGTCAACTTTTCACTCTGAATGTTGAAACCCAACAATGTCATCCACACCTGAAAGATGATGTGATAATTGGCTTCGTTTTCGTCTTCCGCCTTTTCATCTTTCGGGTGTAAGGTATAGGGAACGCCAGCGAGCATCACGCGGAGGTTGTTCTTTAGACCCTCATCGTCCTGTTCCAGAATTTGGCGTAACATCTCTTTCGCAAGCGTTCCCAATTGCTCCACAGGATATTGGGTATATACATTCAACAAATGTTTCATCAATGACTCTTTCACTTCCGAATTAGGTACACCAAGCGTGTATTCGGGTTCTATTCCCTTCCGTCCTTCCGCTTTGATGGTCAAATATCCGGTCTGAAACAATAGGGGTATATCGCCGATATTTTCCGGATCGTAACTCCTGAAAACTGCCGAGTCAACAACAACTATCGGTTCCATGATTGTTTTGGAAAGATTTTGTTTTTTAAGTCGTTCTATCAGAAAAGTAGGCGTACCTGTTTCAAACCAATAATTAGAAAACGTTCTTTTGTTAAAAAACATCAGCGTTGAAAAAGGATTATACATCGGCGTTTTGCCATCCCATGTATAACCATCGTACCAATTGCGAATACTTGCCAGCAAGTTTTCCCTTGTTACGCTCAAATGGGCTGCCGTAGTATTGATATATTCTGTAAAATTACTTTCTAATTCCGCTTGCGTATAACCGCAGATGGAAGCATAGTTGTCATCAATCGTGATGTCGTTTAGACTATTCAATACCGAAAATATCGATACCTTCGCCACTTTCGTGATGCCGGTCAGAAAAACAAATTTCAGGTGGTCGTCATTTGCTTTCAACCTTCTGTAAAAAACATGAAGCCATTCTTGCATATCCGGTTTACCTAATGTTTCTAATATCGGACTGTCGTATTCGTCAATCAGCACCACCACTTTTTTGCCTGTTTTACGATGCAAGAGTTCTATCAACTCCGAAAAACAATCGGCGGCATATTCCGAAATAAGCGTTACTTCATGAAAATTTGCTTTTTGCCTCAGAAAAGTGGACATACTTCGCTCCAACTCTTCCTTAGCACCGTGCATAATGTCCGTCCAGTCTATCCGGATAACCGGATATTGCTGTGTCCAATCCCATTTGTCGTAGATGTAGAGTCCTTCAAACAGCGGTTGATTGCCTTTGAAAAGTTCTTCCAACGTGCTTATAAGTAGTGACTTGCCAAAACGGCGTGGACGAGAAAGAAAAACCACCCTGCTGTCGGTGATTAACCGATGGATGTGTTCTGTTTTGTCAACATACAGAAAATCGCTACTTCTCAGAGTTTCAAACGACTGCGTGCCTATTGGTAATGTCTTCATGCCTGTTCAATTTAGATTGATGACTACAAAGTTAGGTAAATTAATCGAGATTCTCTCTCTTGTATTCTTCTCCCGTCAGCATTTTGTGGGTTCGCTTGTAGTTTTTGAGGAAAGTTTTGGCTTCGTCTTTTTTCCCCAGTTTATTGTAGGATTTGATACAAATATCCACTATTTCTTCATTCACAGGTTCTACGACAAAGAAAACAGGTGCAATGAGAATTGCTTTTTGATAGTGTTTTTCCCGGTACAAATAAATGATGTATTCTTTGATTATCTGCGCCAATTGCTCTTCCTCTTTGAATTTATAATCGTCGATTCCGGTATCGTGTACGCTAAAAAGGAACGAGCCATTGCGTACAATCGCTATGAGCTGCTCCATTAACGCGGGATGCGATTCAGGATTGGAATGTTGTAAGCGATTCAGCGTATCTGAATATTCCAGATAATCGCAATAAAAAGGTTGTTCAAAGACAAAGAACCACTGGGAGTTTTGATGAATCAGCGAAAGGCCATCAATGTCTTCCAATATATTACGCAACCGGTTTATCGTTACGCCCCGTATATTTTTGGCTCCGTTTACATCTTTGTCGGGCCACATTTTCGAGGTTAATTCTTCGGTAGAAATTCCTGTTTCTTTATTTGTATGCAAAAGCACGAGCGAGAACAGGGCTTTCAGTTTTGCACTGAAACGATGGCTGATGTCCATTCCTTTCTTGTCGTAAACCGTAAAATTCCCAAAAATATATACCGCCGACTGTTTTTGTATTTTCCTGTTATATTCATTTTCATGAGATAATTGAGGCTGTTCGGGTTTTTCTTTTCCTTGTTTTCTCTTTTTCCTGTAAAGAAAACGCAAAAGAACGTACGCGACAGTAAGAAAAGCAATAAAAGCAACGATTAATGCAAGTATCCAATACGATTTCCAAGTAGGAACGAAATCTTCCAACTGCGATTTTGAAATAGGAGGCGACAATAATGAATAAATCTGAACACGGGTTTCATTCTTATTTGAAAATTCCCGGATTACTGCATAAAATTCGTTCATCTGTTTATTGTAAAACAAATTGACCGAAGTATTCATATCTTCTGACGTAAAATTGATTGAGTCGCTCATGATGTCATACGACCCGTTTTGCAAATTGAAACGATACAAATAGCCGAAGGTATTGGGTATGTGATGCGCATAGCACAAAGTGTAGAAATACTTTTTATCCTCGCTTAATATCAAATTGTTACCGGGGATAAATTCCATTTTGGGAATTTCATGAAAACTCCATAATTTGGTAATCGTCTTTTGTTTGAGATTTAACAGATGCAAGTCGTAGAGGTTATGCCCGCCGTGTTCCTGTTTTCCCGTTTCATTCCCAAATCCGCCAAAAATCAGTTTTTCATCCGGACGAACGCCGTCTCCCGCAGCGGAATAAAAACGAGGCGTCATTTTATCGCCGGAAAATTCAATACATTCCCACTGCTGTTTTTCGTGATTGTACTTGGATATCTTGTTCGAATAAAGATGATTATCGGATCCTCCGAATTGATACAAATCGCCGGCTTCCGAAAAAAAGTTGTTAGGATGTAACGAGTTTCTTTCGTCGGAAAGATTGAGAGATGCAATCATCAAATCGGTCAATTGGGTAACCGGCTTTAGCGTTTCCGTCTTTTCGTACCGGGGATAGTAAGCCATTATCGCATCGTTGTTGACAATTAAAATCCGGTTATTCGCTTCATCGTAAATCACACCGGCTTTGTCCTTAACCGTGACTTCTGATTTAGACTGCCAGTAAAAATGCTTGTTGACAATCCATTCGGGATTTTTCACATGCGCTTTCACTTTCCCTATTTCATCGTAAGCAAACTCGCCGTCCGGTTCTTCCAACGGAAAGAAAAACGATTTCCCTTTTTCCTTCCGAATGCTCAAATTCTTGATTAACATTTGAGGCACATCCAAAATTAGTCCATACAACCCGAATGCAAACTGAAGGAGGGATGGATTCTCCAATCCGACAGGCGTACAAGTATAAACAGAATCCCACAAAGTAATGCTTGCCTTATCTTCCTTTAAATCGAAACGGATGTCAAGATGTAAGGTTTCTTTTTTGTCAATATCTTCTTTTGTAATCGGAATTTGAACGGATTTATGGGTAATCGGGCTATGAAAATCGAGATACATACTGTCGATTCCATAGAAGTTGACAAAAACAAATTCCACTTCTTGTTTTTGTTTATTCATCACACGGAAAATATGCCCGAACTGGCTGCTGTCCCAAATCGACAAATCGAAGCTGACGCTGAATGTATCCTCAAACTTTTGAAGTTTGTCACCAAAAAGCACAAGCGATGTTCTTTTATCTACTTTTTCTTTGCTGGAAGTAAATAAAAGCCCGCCCGGCGATTCTTCTGCGTAAGAATAAAATGAACAAATACAGCACGCGGCAACTAAAAGTCTTTTTTTGATTTGCATGATCAATTGGGTTGAGAAATCAGCTTGTCTTCCATTATTTTAATAAAATAGCCCCCAAGTACCGACCTTGCACGGAATGATACGTGTTCCGGTTTGTCTGTCCAATACCAGTCGGACATGGGAATACGGTCGGTTGTTTCGTTCACAAATTGATAAAGCGGACTTATCAACTGTTGAAAATCGGATGTACTGCGCGACAAGGTCGCCGACCACACAATCCAATCGGCTTTTGTATATTGATGTCTGCTGTCCAAGGGTAAACCATACTTGTTTTGCATGGTCAGGTAATAGGCAATCTCCTTTTCCGGCACTTCATGCGGGAAGACATTTATTTTCATTATCTTGTCCCAGACCAGATTATATTTCTGGCTCCATGTTCCGGGCTGGTCGAAAGCAAAGCGGTAATGGTCGCCGTCGTCGGCTTTTTTTACCCAGTCCAAAGCCATTTCGCGTGCCAAAGCCGTGTATTTCCGTGCCACATCATTCTGCCCCAGCATATCTGCCAGACGTCCGTAAGAAGCAATACCCTGAATGGCTTTAATTGACAGGTTGGCATTGTGAGCCGACCGTCCGGCAAACACATCGGTATTTTCCTGATATTCAGGGTCAAAACCTTTTTTTGCCAGAAAATCAGCCCACTGGGAGAGCGTTTCCCAATGCTGCTCTGCATACCGGGCATTGCCTTCCATGGTGGCGATTGCCGCAACAAGAATGAGCATGTTGCCGGATTCTTCTACGGGGAGGAATGTATTGGTAACCTGTCCGTTGGCAATGGGATAAATACCGATATCGTGCGGTGCAAAGGGATATTTCCATTTTCCGCTCTCCACATAATAAAAAATGGGGTTCAACATTCCTTTCATCAAATCAACATTGTATAGCAAAAACAAAGGCGCCGAAGGATAGGTGACATCCACCGTTGCGATAGAACCGCTACTGTAATTTTCTTTCGACAGAAAGAGTAAATCGCCATTCGGAGCTTGCAGCAATTTGTGAGCGGACACCGATTGCCGGTAAGCCAACGCACAAAGTTCGGCATACTCCACGCCTCCGCACCGGGTGGCTTCTTTCATAAGCGTATAGTCAAATTTGTCGCAGGCTTTTTTCAATGCTTTGTATTCTTTAGAGGCTGTAGAGAAAAGGCCGTAAATGTCTTTGTCATTATTTCTGTTCCAATAAGGACGAAGGTTTTCACCAAAGTACTGAATGGAATACATATCATCGTAGCCCAACATAAAGTAACCGCTTGTGGCCCGCTTTATCTTTCCCAATGAACGGGAAAAGGCAAGCCGGTCCTGCTCATCGGGCGAAGCGGGATTGTTGTCGCTCAAAGAACCCGTATTGCAAAAATCCATCCGCATGGAATAACAATCTCCCACAGCCGATTGGGTATCCTTCTTCTCCGCACATAAATAAAAATAGCCCCAATCAATGCGCACATTATCCCCTGCTTTGCCTAATATCTTCTGCTCTTTACTGCCTGTTTTCAGGTATAGCAAATCATCTTTTTCAAACGTTTCGCTCTCACTTGGCTGGCTAATTACATCCAAAGCCCACGAAGTGCCTGCCTCCAAATACAAATCCACTGTGTGTGATTGAGCATCGTTGGACGATACGGTATAAGTGATGTAGTTAACAGGGCGGGACAGCAATTCGAGGTTATCCATCAGCAATGGAGCTGTGAAGGTCAATTCCAGGTTTACCTGTCCGCAAGTGAAATGATAAATGGTTTGCGTAGGAAGCGCTTCCACCGAATCCTGCACCGCTGTTTCCGAAAGACAAGCTTGCCCATGCACTTCCACGTTCAGTCCAAAGTCAAGATAGGCATCTCCACCTTTGTTTCTGCAATGGGCTGCAATGACATTTTTCCCTTTCTGCAACGACGACAAGGCTTTTCCCGTTAATTCCTGCACGGCATCATCCTGACATCGGTTATTTATCCGGACTACTTCTATTCCATTTATATAAATCTCAATTTCATCATCGTGAGAGTATTCTAAAAAAACTTTTTCACCCGACAAATCATCCTCCAACGTAAATTCCCTTCTTACCCAAATATGCTCGCCTCCCCACGCAGTATTGATATTTTGATTTTCACGCTTCCCGAAAGCCGCCTTTCCGGGTTTCCAATCCTGATCGTCGAAATCCCTTGCCGTCCAATTTTCATGAGGCATTTCATTCACATAGCGGGCAGCCCAAGCTTCACTACCGCTCATCTTTTCCACCGGTTTGAGGAGGTTGTTTTCAATACCCATAAAGCGGTATATCTTTCCATCAACGCGAACAGCGCCTAAGAGAGGAAACTCTTTGCCCGTCCAGTGAGAGGATTGCTTACTGTATAAAGTATCGCCAAACAACCACGCATTTGTATAAGTATCAATGTTGATCAACGGATATGCCGGCGCACGCAACCGGCTTGAGATACGGAATTCATTTTGCTCCGTACATGCACAGGTAACAAGGATTAATAAAAGAAAACATAGTTTTTTCATCTGTTTTGTATTTTTTAATTTGCTTTTGTCTTTGCGACAGCAAAGGTAATAAAAGCAATCAAAAAAAATGCGAAAAGCGACTTATTTTGCACTTTTAAAAATGCAAAATAAGTCGCTTTAAATATCGTATTCCGTCAATACTGTATAAAAGGCCGGTTATAAATTTTTCACATGAATAAATTCAAATATTTTGCGAAAATATTTCAACGATAAAATAAAAAGATGGGTATAAATTCCATTTTAGTATTTAATAATTCGAGATTATCTTTTCAAAGTTCGTGAAATTGACAATAGAAGTCTTGTCTATAAGTTGTAGTACCAACAAATCGTCATCCCCTGTTATCAAATAATGTGCATCTGCATCTATTGATAATGCAAGCAAGTAATTATCCTTAGGATCTCTACATATATTTATTTTAGTGGTAACAGGAATAACAACAGCATATTCTTCTAAAAAATTAAAAAATGCAGCAACTTGATCAAACCTGAAATATTTCTTCAGTTTGGGTTTTTCTACAACTTCAGACAATTCGGTTAATTGTTCTTTGCAAGTGAAGATAGCAACTTTCTCATCAAAGATATAGGAAAGAAGGCGATGTAAATTTTTCCCGATCAAAAAAGAAATCCAGATATTGGTATCTATAACTACTTTAGGTATTTTGTATGCCTCTGTCATATCGCTCTTGTCTAACCTCCTCAACGACTTCCGTAATATCTTCCATTGATAATTCGTTGGTTTTGAGAGATTCTAATAAATTTTCCATACGATCCCGGAACAACAACTTCTTGAGAAATTTATATATTTCCATCTTATCCGAATTGTCTAATGTTTGTAACAATCCATAAAATTGATTTCTCTCAACATTTAATTGTACTGTATCCATAAAAATAACACATAAAGTCTGCTGCAAATGTACATAAAATTTATGAGTTGCAGCAGTTTCTTCATAATTAATTTGCGCGCTCGTCCTTATCGTGTCTCGACAAATTCTTGATATTCATAGACGAACGCCGATTGTCGAAAGCGCCAAGCTAAGCCGTAAATGGAATGGTTGGCTTTAAGAGCAGAAACGAGATTGGAACCGACAAAACCATGGATGCCGGTGATAAGAAGGGTCCTTAATTTTTAGTTCTGATTAATTCAACTATTTTGCGAAAATATTTCAACAACAAAATAAAAAGATGGGTATAAATTCCATTTTCTTTGCATGCCCTGACAATCTCTTTGTTCAAAATATAATTGCTTTTCCAGGATTGAGTGCTGCGTCCACCCATCCGCATTTTGACTAAATCCAAAGGGAGATAGCGATACGACAGTTTCCGGACATACAGAAAGCGTATCAGTAATTCAAAATCGGCAGCAATGCGGTAATCGGTTTTATAATAACCCATTTCATCGAAATACTTTTTACGGACAAAAAAAGTCGGATGCGCCGGCATAAAACCCCAACGGAATTTCGCCGGATTAAATTTTGCCGAAGAATAATAGCGGACCGTTTGATCCAAATTTTCCGGTTTGACAAAACGGACGTCGGCGAAACAGGAATCCATGCCGGCATCTTCAAATACCCCGGCAATGGTTTCCAAACAAGCAGGATGCGTATAAAAATCGTCGGAATTGAGTATCCCAACAATCTCTCCGATTGCCATCCGGATGCCTTTGTTCATAGCATCGTATATGCCTTGGTCCGGTTCGGAAATCCATTTCAAGCGACCGTGAAAAGCCGGTTCATACTCGCGGATAATATCAACCGTGTGATCTTGGGAATTGCCATCAATAAGGATGTATTCGATATCCGGATACGTTTGATGCAAAACGGATTCGATGGTGGAGCGAAGGTGTGCTTCGCTATTGTAGCAGACGGTAATGAGGGAGATTTTCACTCTTCAACTATTCTTTTACGAATTTCTTTTGCCGGATTCCCTTGATAAATAGTATATCTTTCTAAATTCGAAGTTGCTACAGAATTTACAGATAATACAGCATGAGATTCGCATACGACTCCGGGACAGACAACACTTTGTGCACCAATCCAAACGCCATCCTCCAAGATAATGGAAGCGATAATCAAATCAAAAGTTACTTTTTTATAATTGTGACTGCCGCATAGCAACATAGCACCTTGCGAAATACAACAATTATTACCGATTACCACATCGGACAAATTATCTATCCAAACGTTTTCGCCAATCCAAGAGGAATCGCCAATAGTTAATCGCCAAGGATATTTGATATTGACGGATGGTTTGATATTTACTCCTTGCCCAATCTTTGCTCCGAACAGACGGAGTAATAACACTTTTAAACCGCTCAAAGGATTGAACGGAGACAGAAAAAAAATAATATTGGTAAAATACCATAATAATCGGATAACCGGATTTTTACCGGGATTGTACCAATGATTATTAAAAGTAGAGAGATGGGATTGCATTTTTATTCAATTAAGCAGTAGTCTGAGACTACTGCTTAGATAGTTGCGCTCTCCACGAGAGCATGTAATAAACTTGTTTTGATATAAATTAAGATGCGTTTGTTCTGGTTCCTATCATATCCAAACTCTACATATCATCCATTGACAAGCCCTTGAATACGATTTCGTACTCCGGCAGTTTGGCCGTCAGGTGGGTCGCTTTAGTTCTCAGCATATTCAGATTGATGTTTTTTGCTTGTCGCTTGACTTCCGCAATAATTACCCGTTTTTCGTAATCATTGATGGCGACAATGTCAATTTCATTTTCGCTACGTCTGTCCCAATAACTTCCAATCGCAGAAAATTGCTTTGATTCAATCCATTGTGCACGAAAATACTTTTCCAAAACCAGTCCGCTGTACGTTTCATAATCGCGTTCAACAAGGTTAATGACAATTATTTAATTCAACGGCAAAGATACAAAATGTTGTTTGTAAACAACAAAAAAATACTTACTCATACACAAATTCCGGTTTGCCCTCGCTTGCCTATAGTCATGTAACAATCTTCCGATAATCTCAAAAATTTATAATAGATTTTGTCCAGTCCGCCAAAAACACAGGTATATTCAGCAGGTTGCCGTCTTTTTTGAGGTTGTTAAAAGAATAACGGATACGAAGTTTAGGCGAATACATAGTATCATAAACCGCTAAACTTTTTCAGGCAAAATGTGTGCAGGCGTGTAAAGCGACAATTGTCCAAGCAAACGTTTGACATCTTTTGTCGCCTCAAACTCTTTTTTCAGTTCTTCGGTTTCATCAAAATTGAAATACGCTGTATGCTCAAAATATCGCTCGCCAAAAGTTTGCATCGCCCATGTCTTGCCTATCTGACGTGCACCTTGCAAAATAAGCGGTTTACGATTTTTTCTCGTTTTTCCAAGCCGCTAATTTTTGTAATATATCCCGTTCTAATATCATCAATTCACATCATACATTCCGATTATGTGATGAAAATCACATTTTTGCACCCAAACTCGTGCAAAGATACAATTTTTTATGACAAACTCCACTTTTCAAAAAAATACTTATTCATACACAAATTCCGGTTTTTCCCCACCATTCAAAATCCATTCATACAATCGAATCATTTTTTTTGAAACAACTTCAACGGAATAATTATTTTTGATAAGTTCCTGTCCCCGCTTGCCCATGGCGATACGCTCATTTTCCGGTAAATGAATGGCCTTTTCTATTGTAGCAGCTAAAATCTCGACATCGTTGTCCACCCACCAGCCACAATTGTGGGTGTTTAGTTCTTCCCAAGGAGTGCCTTTGGAGGCAATAACAGGGATACCTTGAATTAATGCTTCCGGCACAATCATCCCAAAGTTTTCAAAATCGCTGGGTACAACTAAATAGGATAACGAGCATAAAGCATTGTCTTTCGATTCTCCCGATAGAAAACCGGTGAATAGTATATTTTTCAGGTTTAATCGAAGTACCTCGTCTTTTAAAAATTGCAAATATTGTTCATCGCCTGCGCCAATTATCACTAATTCTTTATCATTAGTTTCATTCCCCAGTTTTTCCCAAGCGTAAATAAGTCGTTTGATATTTTTTCGTGGATGTACTCGCCCCAAATATCCAATTCGTATTTTATCAGGCGTAGAATTTGTAACTTCTTCAAGAATATTTATTGGATTAGGAATAACCGCTATCGATGATTTTACGCCTAAATTCCGTAAATATTGCATTTCTTCCAAACAAGTGGCATGGACAGCAGAGGCTTTACTCAAATCATTCAAAAGGAACAATTTAAGAAATAATTGTTTTTTTAGTTTGGAAACGGCTAAAGCTTGCGGATAGAGCATCCCTCGAGGGGTAATTAGATACGGTTTATCCTGTTTACGCGCTATTTTGGCAGCAATGTAAGTTGGATATAGCCAAACTCCTTGTGCATGATAAATATCATAAGAATGATTCTCTAAATATTGTTTATATTCTGACGAATAGGCAAATAATGCTTTTTTGTTTGGCAAAGCAATAATATAGTTTTCTTCTGAAATGAATCTGTCATTTTTATCGGGTTTATAAGTTAAAATATCTACATTTACGTCTTGATCTCTCAGTCCTTTCACGGTATAATAAACGCTCTGGCTGGGACCGCCGCCGCTTATACCTAATTCCGATATAGTATGGAGAATATTATATTTACTCAATTTCATATCTTTCCAACCAATAGTTTAATACAACCAAATACCATATTCTTGACCAACTAATCATCTTACTACCGGCTATGATAAATAATTGCTCGCTTAAAATGAGCATATCCGGCAAATAACTCATCTCCTCCCAGACCCGAAAAAGCAACTTTAATTCCTCGATTTCTTACCTCACGAGAAACAATCCACGTATTTGGTCCATCACCACTCGGATGATCAATAGCAGCTAAAGCATCCGGCAAACTACTTAAAAAGTCTTCCGGTCGCAACCGGATTTCCGTATGATTGGTTTTAAATTTTCGAGCAATCAGTTGGGCATAATGGGCTTCACTAAATTCGCTTTCATCAAAATTCACATTGAATGTATTGACCGGTTCATTCGTGAACTGCGCCATCAGCCCTACTAAAATACTCGAATCAATACCTCCTGAAAGAAAAGCGCCAATTGGAACATCGGCAATCAACCTTCGTTCCACCGATCTCTGAAGTAAATGATAGATATCGTGCTTAATTTCTTTATCACTTTTTCTATTTACATCCTTTTTGAAAGAATCGGTAAAACTGGAATAAATCATATTCTCTACTTGAAGTTCAGGCTTCATTTTTACCCGAAGAAAATGTCCGGCTTCCAAAAGACTGACTCCTTCTATCAATGTATTGGGAGCATGAACCGTTTGATATTGGAAATACTCCAATATGCCATTTTTGCTTAATTTCTTAGGAATCAACCGGCTTGCCAATAACGAACGAACTTCCGATGAAAACAGAAACTGATTTTTATTCTTCGCATAATAAACCGGTTTAATCCCATTCCGGTCGCGCACCAAATAAAATATTTTTTCCACAGTATCCCACAAACCGAAGGCAAACATTCCGTTAAATTTAGAAAAACTATCCGTTCCCCATTTCAAGAATGCTGCAATAATAATCTCTGTATCTGATTGAGATTGGTATGGATAGTCATTCAATTCTTTTTTCAGTTCTAAAAAATTATAAATTTCGCCATTATATACCAACACAAACCGTTTATCATAACTATACATGGGTTGATTGGCATTGGCTGATAAATCAACGATGGACAAACGACGATGCGCCAATCCGACAGATTCGGTGATATATATCCCGTCGCTATCAGGGCCTCGGTGAGCAATGGCTTCGCTCATCAAAAGTAATGGCTCTTTTATATCTTGAATATCTGAGGTAATTATTCCGGATATTCCACACATATTACAAATTTATATTGTTTTATACAATACCATATATTGTTTTTCAATAGATTGTACGGAGAAACGTTTTACATTTTCTAATCCATTACGAATCAATTTATCGCGATGCTGTTTGTCGCTAATAATATGTAAATATCCATTACGAATCGACTCAATCTGTAATGGATTAACAAATTCTACTGCTCCTCCCGAAACTTCTATTATAGGTTCTATATAAGAGGTAAGTACCACTCTTCCTGTTGCCTGCCCTTCAATAACAGGCATTCCAAAACCTTCATATTCAGATGGAAAATTAACTATATCACAATTTATGTATTCCTGCCTTATTTCTTCATCAGTTAGGTTAAACACATTGGAATATTCTATTTTTCCACATTTTAGAAGTGTTATAATTTCTTCATTTAGTTTTCCCACGATACGCAAATGGCATGGTATATCCTGTAATGCCATAATGGTTCGTTTTAAATTTTTATTCCAGCCTGTTCCAATATGTAAAATTGTTGGATTGACTGAATTAAACTCTTTTTTAGAATACACAAAAGCCGGATCTATAGGATTATTTATTATTTCAATATTTCTTATCTTTACATATTTAAGAACTTCGTTTTTTGTATTTTCGGAAATGCAGATAACTCGACTTGCCAATTTAACTGGCAAATAGAGCCATAACAAGTATTTGAAAAATCTATCGAAATGCTTTTTACTATTTTTAATAAAAACTAAATCGTGAATTGTCAAAACGGATTTACAACCTATCAACGCTAAAATACAGTAGTGAATATCACCTGGAATATGATTAATACCCTGCTTATTTCTATTTTTGAACACAAAAATTAAGTTTTTCAACAACGACAGCGGCATAGCATTTTCACAAGGAACATATATTTCTACGACCTTGTTTTTTTTTTAATTCCGGTAATGACAGATGAAAAAACTTTTTGAATGCTGAACCCATTACTTTGATTTCGATGGAAATATATTATCTTCATAAAGAATACAAATTTGTTTAATCTTGTTTCTTTAACATCTTATCATTCCCAAAACAAAGAAAAGTCAGATATTTATTTTTCATCACTATCTTTATCAATAAACAAATTTCATATTGCTCAGAAATTCTCCTGTATTAAATCTGCTATTGAGTTTCCATATTGTTCCCAAGTATATTTTTCCGCATGTTGCTGTGCTTTTATACTCATGCCATATAGCTGATTTCTGTTCTCTAAAAACCAATTGATTTTTTCGGCTATTTTTTCTGGCGACCTTATAGGCACCAGAAACCCCGTTTCTCCTTCAATAACTAAATCTTCTCCACCGGTATTGGGTGTAATAATAATGGGCAATCCTTGACTCATTGCCTCCTGCATAACTAACGCTCGTCCTTCTACAATAGATGGGAGACAAAAAACATCGCAGGTACGCATTAATTCTAATACTTGACAATGAGGTCTAACCTGCTCATAAGTAAAATTAGGCAACTGCTTTTTGTAAAATTCAATAGGAGCTAAAAGAGACCCTAACACTACTAATTCTACATTCTTTGTATCCAGCATTGTGATTGCTTTAAATAAATCCCCCAATCCTTTTCTTTGTCCCATGGAACCGACAAACAATACTCTTAAAGGTTCTTCGGTTGAAATGGGCTTAGCGGAGACACAGATTTCACTTGGAGTTCCAAAAGGCACTTCTATAATAGGTTTGTTTTTTGCCCATAGCGGAAGAGAGTCTTTTACAAAACTACTTGCACACACTACAATATCAGACAGTTCAAGTTCTTTAATTTTTCGCTCATGCTTAGCATCTGAGTCATTAATTCCTCCTCCAAGAGTTGCTGCCCATCTTGGCAATCGGATAGATTCTTCTATCATTAATTGAGTTCCATATTCCCAATAAGCAATAGGTAAATCATAAATACATTTTATGCCAAACTCTTTGGCTTGTTTAAATGTATTAAAAGCATTATCCTCATAAGTATATACTGCCGATATATTTTTATGATGCTTGCATACATAATTTGCAACATTTAAATCAAAAGAGTGGCATACTTGTTCTATACAAAATTTACCTTTTTCGTGCTCTAACCATTTAGAGATATTAAATTTTCTTGAAAGCATTCTACCTAACTCCATATAGGGATAGGAAATTGTTTTACTTCGAATATCTGAAGAAAAATTTCTTTTTTTTAAATCCTTAAACAAAGGGAAAAAAGATATTTTATCGAATAAACTATCAGGAAAACATGCAACGCTCGTATGAAAACTGTGAAGCATACCGTTTCTATGAAGTCCCTCTAAAACTCCACGGACATTAGGATTTCCCGTAGAGTGAGAAAGTAAAATTTTAGAATTCATTTTATGATAGTTATGTAAGTAAATCTCTTTCCTTTGTTATACCCTTATTTTGATTTATCCAGATAAAACCCATTGCCACGAAAAAAGTATTGAATATATTAAAAATAATCATCCCATTCACATTCAAAATAAATAATGCTATTTTTGACAATCGTTTTATTTTTAATGATGATATAACAAGAATAAACAACCCAACTCTAATAAAATATAACAAATACCCACCTTCAAAAACAATTCGTTCTGCTTCTTCTTCCGTATATCCGTATTGTTGTTTAGTTTCCGAAGTGCCAAACATTGCATTTGTCCCCTGATAGTCTGACCCCAAGCCTGCACCAAACAATGGCTGTTCTCCGTGGTACATCAATGGAGTAAAAAACATTCTGTATATTCGATGAGATTGTTCTCCTCCTTCGGCAAGTTGTTCTGTTCTGTCTGTCCAATTGTCTAATGCACGAGAAATACCACCGAATGGATTATTAAACATCAGCATTATGGCGACAACAGCCCCTATTAATGCAATATATTTAATATAATACGACATCTTTGCTTGATTTTCATAAACTGCCAATGCTAAGATTATTAGGGCTGTAAAAACGGGTCCCCTTCCTCCACACATCAGTGCACAATAAAGTGTCAACACCATAGAAACAACAACAATCACCGGTTTTTTATTAGTATTTATCAAATACCAGCAAAAAAAACTGTAAAAACCACATAAAGCGCCAAAACCTCCGATATAACTGAATGTCCCTGAAGTACGGTTTGCATCTCCAATAGTGTCCACTGCCTTACCATCCACTGCATATCTGTTTAATATATGGCCGGCTGGCAAGCCATATTGCATTGATGCCAAAACAGTTTCTACTATAAGTAGAAAAAACAAAAAATTATCTAACTGTTCCACATCCACCAACTTTGCTACTTTCAGATAGACCAAAAGCAAACACCAAAAGCCCAGATGAATAACAACACCAATAATGCCATGAAAAATAGTGAGATTCAACGGATTAAGAGCCATCACCGTAAGTATCAAAATATAAATAATAAGTACTTCTTGATATGGACTTTGGATTTTAACATCCGTTTTTGAATATTGCCACGACAAAAGCAATGGCAAAAGCAACTGCCCAAGCAACACCACATTCGACACCATTCCAAACGGGAAAATCCATTTTCGTATTACGCCGCCAAAAACGGTATAAAAAAATCCCCAAAAGAGAATTCGTTGGAATCTTACTGCCTCGAGCGTATCGCAATTATTATATTTTGGATAAAATTGCATCATGCTTAACCAACTAACCATGCCCTATTAAAGGCTAAAAATTCACATGGATTATATTTTAATTCATTACATCTTTTTTTGATTATTGCTTTTGCCGGATTGCCAACTACAATCTCGTATGGATCTATATTTTTAATAACAACTGCCCCGGCTCCCACTATCGCTCCTCGTCCAATATGGACACCAGGTAAAATAATGGCATTAGTGGCAATCCAAACATAATCCTCTATTGTTATTGGCTTTTTTATATGATTCCATAATGAGTCGGAAACATCATGTGAAGCAGTCAATATTTGTACCCCGTCATTAATGCAAACATGATTCCCGATAATAATTTTATCGTGTAAAGCCATGTCAACTTTTCCTAAAAAAGTGTTAGCTCCCACAATTAGATTTTGCTTGTGCCCTCCAGCATTTACTTCTCCAATTTCCGCTGTACAATTAATAATAGCACCTTGTACAATTAATCGCTGTCTGCGAAAATTCATTCTTATCAAATTTGGAAACAAAAAAAATCTTTTAGCCCAAACCTTAAAATATTGTTTGGTACCAAACTTAAAATGCGCCCTATGTCTCCAAAGATAGTTTAGTGAAGCCATTATTTTTATTTATATATTTTAATAATATATTTGCCACATATTGCAAAGTATATGGTTCTGTTTCTTGATTGAATATCTCATGTAATGTCAAACTGAAACTCCATTTATTTATACTTTTGTGTATAAATGATTCATCAACATTGTTGGGAATCCACTCTCGCGCCAAACATATAACAGGCAAACTGTGTTCTTGCATTGCGGCCACCGAACCGCTTTTTTCAAGTAACCAATAAGGCGTTGTCGCAATTCCAATATCCGATAGAGACATTAATTTAGATACAGTATCTTCATTCTGTATTCCAAAAATTTCAAAATCTATACCTTTACTTTGCAGTTCTTTTTCCCAATTTTTTACATCTTCGCCATTTTTGCCAACAAACCAAATCTTAGTATTTTTTTTTTCATCCTTTTGCACTTGCTGCAACCATTCGGAAAACTTCTCCAAGTCAGCGCCAAAATGAATTCCTCCAAAAACTATAAAAATCAATTTATCTTCTTCTTTTTTTTGTTTGACGAATTTCACAGGAATATTACCAAACAAAGGCAATAGACTAACTTGAAATCCACTCTTATTGAGTTGATACTTGTATAAATTTGTATTTGTATTAATAATAGTCGGTTGCAATGTTTTAACAAGTTGTATAATAAGATATTTTTGCAAGGTTCCATTCATTCTCAACAACAAAGGAGAAGCGGTATCCATTCCCACCCACAATTCATGAAACATAATATGCCATTTTCTTCCTTTCCCAATCTTTGCTAATTGTTTTACCAACCCAAAAGGCAACCCTCTTTTTTGAAACGAATATGGAACATATTGCAAACTTAACCATTCGGGATCGTAATTATTTATAAATTCATCTAATGCTATATGCCGTTCTTTATTTGACAAAATAGACGGTATTCGCAGCACAGAAGTCTGTGTTCCATCCGATTCTTGTTCTATTTTTTCTATTTTCTTTATATGTGTATCGTTCAGTGCAATAATAGAAGCATTATGTCCTTGACGAATCAATTCACTTGCAAGACGACGAGTATAATCCCCAACGCCGTCTCTACCAGATTCTAATGAACCACATAGAAAAAGAATTTTCACAATTATTTAAAGTTATCTTCTTGGATATGCATAAAAATCATCCGGAGACTGTTGCTTCACTACGTAGTCCAATTTTTCTAAAAAATCTTTTGCGTCATTGGGGGCAATATTTAATAATCGCATTCTTTCCATATTATTTTCGAAAAAAATATGATCAATTTTTTTATTTCTAAGAAGTTCTTTTGCGCCATATAACACCCAAGTATCCGCACCTTCCGTATCAATCTTTAATACATTTATTTTTGAAATGTTGTTTGCTGCGGCATAATCATCCAACGTACAAACGTCAACTTCTATTAAATTTGAATCTTTATTTAAGGATAGACCACCCCAACCCGTTTGATTATCCTCGTTTTTCAAATTAAACTTCAATTTTCCTTTTTCTTTACCAACAGCAATGGGCACCACTGTGATTGATTTTGATAAATTATTTTGTCAACATTATTTTTTAATGGGTTTACATTCATTGGAGATGCCTCAAAAGCATAAACTTTATTCTGAGGATTTTGTGAAGCCCACAGGCATGAAAAATATCCATAATTAGCACCAACATCCACCATCACCCCCTCCCATAATTTAGCAATTTTTAATATTTTATTTGTTAATTCCAATTCATAAAAGCCATTAAAAATAATTGACTGATGGCCAACGTCTGTTTTCAATAAATCAAACTTGAGCTTTTTGTCAAATACTACAGTGACATTCTTGTCGCTAACATTCGGATAGAACCTTTTGATTTTCCATGTAATCCGTTCTCTTAAATGCAGTGAGTAAATAAATCTTGTTATCATGTATAATTAATTTTGTGGACTCTATGCCTTTATTTTACTTAAAAAAATTTCGCTTTTCCTCTCAAATACCATAATTTCAAAGTGAGCATTATCCCTATTACCTTAGATGTTTTGACAAAAACATCTCCACCATGTGCACACGGTTTGTTATATCCTAATTTCTTCATTTCTGATCTACATTCTCGAAGAAGATCGGGATATTTGGGATAGGATGCACAATAATACACGCTTAAAGCTTTCCACCCCAATTCTTTTGCTTTTGAATATTCGAAAGCATCAATAAAATGCTTGACATAAGATTTGTATGAATACAGCCATTTCACATATACATCTTTTGTTCCAAACTGTTTGCTTAAGCTATTCGGAACATCTCTTCTGAAAAAGAATAATGCGGCTTTACAAAAAACAATGCCTGACGAATTGACTATTATTCTCATAAAATATTCTCCGTCATCATTCAATCCGGCTCTCTTGTCCCATCCATGCGTAGATTTTAAAAGTTTCTCAGGGACCAACCAAGCTCCTGTTGTCATGCATTTTCCAAATTGATTAAATAGTGTTTCAAAATATTCAATTGGGGTAAAATTCTTTTCATATAATTCATAACCTCGTCCTTTTGTCCTACCCGTATTTGATACCGTTCCCATTTCTGCGCTATAGATATAATCATCTCCAAATTCTTGATATTTATTAACTTGTCGCGATAATTTATTGGCATCAAGCACATCGTCATGATCTAAAAATTGGAATAGTTGCCCTAATGCTTTGGAAATACCAAAATTTCGCGCTTCACAAGAGCCTGAATTTTCAATTCTAAAATATTTTATTCTTGAATCATTGAAATTCAAAATTTCAGCTTCACTTCCATCGGTGGAACCATCATTTACTATGACCAATTCAAAATTGGTATACAGCTGGTTCAAGCAGGACTGAACCGTTTCTGCAATATATCTTTCCGCATTATAAACGGGGATTATTATGGAAACTAAACAACTATTTTTTTCTGGAATCATGAAAGTGTCAATTATAAATAATAAGATTTTAATTCTTCATAAATATCTTTAGCAAATAGGGTAGTTTTGCAAACCAAACACATGCACATGCACTAAAAATATCAATTAATTTAACATCAAATTTTTCCCGTAATCGAATAAGTTTAAATATGTTTATTATCTTGATACCACTTCCGATGTATTGAGTAATAAATGCGGATCTTTCATTGGTATTGAATCCATCCATGCAATTTGCGAGTATTGTATATTCATACTTTTCGTATTCAGAAAAAAGAACTGTATTGTTATCTTTTAATTTATTCATCCATCTTATTAATTCCATCACAGCTAATCGCTTTAATTCAATTGGAGAAGTAGATGTTATATTATATCTATTTATTCGATAAAAAAAGACCGGATTGCTGGTATATGCAATCCCTTTTTCTTTTGACAGGATGAATGACGTCAAATAATCGGAAGCCCAACCTAAGGGGAGAGGATAAAATCCTCCTACTTTTAACAACTCCTTTCTATAATAAACAAAATCTCCCAAAAATTGCTGCCGTTCTCTTTTAATAAAAGTAACTAGATAATTATATAGACTTTCTCTTTCAGGAGAAAGAGGTGTTACGGAAATTATCTCCGATTTTTCATCAATGATTAAAGTTCTACAATGAAAAACATTAACATCAGGAAATTTGTTAATTAAATCGAAAAAACTCTGAAGATAGTTGGGGTGTAATAAATCGTCATCACCCATACAAACAAAATAATCCCCAGTAGCAAACTCTAAACATTTATTCCAATTCAAAACTACATTTTCTGCTCCGATGTTCTCTGTGTTCAGAAAATAGAATATACGGTTATCCGAATATTGATTAATTATTTCATCAATATTTTCGGGAGAAGCATCATTTACAATAATCAATTCAAAATCATTGTATGTTTGAGCAAGTATGCTATCAATACATTCTCTGAGAAATCTCGCTTTATAGACCGGTAATCCGATTGAGAATTTCATATATATTATTAAATTAGCAAGCTATTTTTTATCTTCGTGTAACTCTGTGATTTCTCTATTTTTCTCTGTGAAACGAAATATTGCGCTAAAAATTTGAACTTAACTACGAAATATTTTGATTCCTCCGTAGCAGGTGTGTAACAGCAGGAGAATAACCGTCATAAATATATTTAAGTACAAAACGCCTAACAAAGTAGATATATTAAATAAAAAGCATCCGACGATTAAAGGTATAATGTTTGATAATATATTAGTAATCGGCGATAATATCCAGCCTTTGGAAACATATAACGAATATGCAACATCTACAACAAATCGCAGACATGCACATAATATACATAACAAAAGTTCGTAATGAAGTGCTGCATAATTACCTCCCAAAAGCCATAATATTTGAGATGAAAAAATATAAACCATAGCAAAAATACCACACATTAGCAAAGATACTGAACACAATATATGAATATATTTTTTAAAAACTTGCTTCATACTTCCATTAAATCTTGCAAAACGAGGAATCACAAGTGTACCTATTGATACACTGAATACAGTAAGTAACATCGATACTCTACTCAATGCTCCTATTTGTGCAATAGATGAAGTATGTCCAAATATTGATATAATCCATATTGATATCTGCCCTGAAAAGGCAAAATATATGGCCCCCGGTAACGTTCTTTTTACAATCTTTACTATTTCCTTTTTTACCTCTGCATCTGCCGTTTGTTCCTTATCTATAAACCGATCTGTAATCTTCCGCAATTTTACATTTCCCCAAATTCGTGGCACCCCGTTTGCAATAATCGCAAAAAAAGCCCATGGAAAAGCAAACAAAGTAATTCCTGTTAAAGCCAAGCGGCCTATCCCTACTTCTACCTGATTGCGTTGCAAAGGCGTAATGGACTGATGTAATTTTACGGGAATTTCCAAAAGGCTGTCGGATAGAGAGGCATAAAATGCAGGAATCAACGAAGCGGTAATTAGTATAATGGCGATCCAATTGGCGCCATTGTGCAGTAACAAGTATGCCAAAATAGGAATGGAAACCACCAAAGCCCAACCGGCAAATTTCCGCCGTAAATCCAAGCCTGTTGCCAACACGGCGCCCAATTTTTGCTTGTCTTGCCACACCTTTCCACCCTGCGCCATCACACCGGTGGAAATACCACCATCAGACAAAATCACCATTGTCCCTAACATCGTATTGGCTATGGTATATAGGGCATATTCTTCTACCGGCAACAGCCGAATAACTAAAATGCCGCTAATGAAACCAACGGCTTGTACAACCAACTGAGCTGCCCCTGTAATGAAAATCAGTTTACTCCAAGATAACGCCTTGTCATAACGAGGATGTGTAACGATATATATTTTTGTTGCTAAAAATATTTTTTTCAACATCTTTTATTTTTCTTCAACAGAGATCATGCTAACATTCATCTGGATTTTTCATATCCGCTCCATGCACTCCTTCGGTATATACGCCGTCGCCAACGAAACCCACCCGCCCAAGCGCACCACTACCCTCTTGTGCCCTTTGATCCGGTACAATTCCCCTTCGATCCCGGCAAATTCCCCCTTAATCACCCGCACTTTCTCGCCTCCCCGCAAATTCTTCGGATTCGACAACACCAGGGTTTTGTCCGCAAAATGATGCAGAAACTTAAAATCGGTGATTTGTTTGTCAGGGATGATTTGGAATCGTTTGCTTACAGTATCGTAAAGATAGGAAATTTTCAGACCGGACTCCGCTGGCAAAGACAAAGCCTGATCGCGATTTGCCCGGATGAAGACGAAACCGGGCAAAACCGGTTCTTCTTCTCTGAACAAAATGCAATGCTCGATGCCTTTCGCTTCCAAATATGCTTTGATCTTTTTTTCCGTCCGGGGCTTGACTTTGGCGACAAACCAATGGACAATGCTTTGCTTCATGACTTTAGTGTTGAAAGCCATTATCATAAAAAAACTCAACCAAACTTTCTTAAACAGAAAATTCAGTCGAGTTTAAATGCACGGAAAGCCGCCTTAATACTAAGACAGCTTTCTGCGTTTATGTCGAACGCGCGTAATGCGCTATTTTTTAAAAATAAATTAGGTGAATTTACATCTCTCTCTCTCTCTCTCTCTCTCTCTCTCTCTCTCTCTCTCTCTCTCTCTCTCTCTCTCTAACATAAATCCGGTAGTTACCAAATCCATTTGGTTAAACTTCCTTAAAACACAAAAGAAGAGCATTCCCCAAAAAAAGGGAAAACCGAAAGGGGAAAGCTTGTCATTTTTTATTAGCCGAATCATTATTATTACTTAAAACGGCACAAATGTAAATGAATTTGTCTGTTTGTGCAACTATTTTTCGGAAAATTTTCATTAATATTTAAATCAATCCTGGTTCTTACATTCATCTTTTAATCTTTTGCTAAATAGTGAATCATATTTGTCAGTAATTTCCCGGCAATCGGATCGGTTGTCGCCTTGTCGGTGGCCATGGAGGAAATCAGCGCCAAACCCTTGTCATTGATTTCAAGCAAGGGAAAACCTTTGATGTTTTGAATATACTCCCGACGAGCATCCGGATTTCCGTCAATGTAAGCGTGTATTTTTGTTTGGTTTGCCAATTCGATGACGTGTTCATTGCGGTTTACCTGAAAGGCAGCATAACAAACCACAGGAATTTCTCTCTTATTATTGTTGAAATAACGCAATTCCAATAGACCTAAATCATTAAATACAGGCGATTCCGGAATTTCCATATTCACAATATCGCCCTCTGTTGGGGTAATAGAACCGGAGATATATTCCGGAAAAATTTTTTGAACGGTTTCTTTTGAGTTCAAAAACAAGGCTTTTCCCCCTTTGTCAATGAAGTTGCGGATTTGTTGAATTTCCACATCCGTGCAATGCGTATCCAAGCCGGAGAAAATGACCGGCTTGGAAGTTTTTAAAGACTGGAAAGATTCTCTGAGATAGTCCACTTGTAGAAAATCCAAAACCTCCCCGGTATGATCGAAATCAATCAACACCACTTTTTTGCCGGTAGCCGGCACTTGCGCCCAGTTTTTTTGCGCCAATACAATATCGTATTCGTTTTCAGAAACCGGCACGCCGTTTTCTACTAAACGCAGTTTGAATTTGGCATTGATCTTCCCAACAAAATGGGAAGGGAGGCGAATTTCCGGCTGAATAATTCCACGAGTATAGTGTTTGACGGTGGGAATGGTTTCTATTCCGCTACCCAACTTTTCGCCGGTTTCCGTATCAATTTCCCAATGAAGAACGGTGGGTTGCAAATCGTTTCCATTTTCGCGATCGTTGACGACATAAATTTGAATTGGAAGCCGTTCGCCCGCATAAAAATGGCGTCCCCACAGTTCGGCGCTCACCAAAACCGGTTGAAGTGCACGTTTCAAGACATAGTAAGTTGGATAAGGATCAATGAGTTGTGCGTCATATACATTACGGAACCAGGTCAGCAATGCAAAATGCAGAATCCCGGATGCCTGTTCGTTGGAACGACGCAAAGCCTCCGCCAATTCGCCCGTAATAAACGATTGCACTTTCAGGAATGCGTTGGGATTGGCAAATTCGTAGGATTGGTAACCGATTAAGGTCTGCGGATTCTGATGGACCAGGTTGTAAAATCGGGTCGGATGACCGGTTTCGCTATTGGGATAACCCGTGGACATTTCCTGACTGATTAAGGGACGTCCCAGATTTTTAAAGGACTGAAATTCTCCATTGAAAAACTGAAAGAAACTATTATCATACCAGTTATAATAACCGTGAATATCATCTATATCCCCGTCATCGACCGTAGTCAAAAAGTCGTCCTGAAACTTTTCTTCGTTTCGCCGGTAATTGGAGTCAAACGATACAGGACGGGTCGGGTCTATCTTCCGCATCTTTTTCACTACTTCCGATATCATTCGAAACTTCTTTTTCATCGTTTCAAAATCCGGTTCCAAATCGTAGAACTTCATTTCATTATTGACCGTCCAAAAAAGGATACTCGGATGATTCCGGTATTTTTTCAAGAGGCTCAGGTACTCATTCTCCCAAAGTTTGATTAACTCTTCCGCCGGCATGGATTGATGAATCATCAACCAGGGCCAGGTACCTTCGTGACTGATACCGATACCGTTGCGGTCGGCAGCCGTAATCCACAACTCATTGTAGGGAGTGGTATGGGTACGGGTGACGTCTATATTTCCCGCTTTCATCAATTGGAAGAAAGAGTTGGCCAATGTCAAATCATTGGGAGCCAAAGCAAAAGGCGTATGATTCCCTCCACGAAGCCAATAAGGCACGCCGTTTAACTCAAACAAACCGTTTTTCACTTCAAAGGTGCGAAAACCGGATAAAACGTGCAGTCGGTCTATTTCCGTTTGTTTATCCGTTTGAAGTGTGAAGTTGAAATGATAAAGATTCGGATGAGTCGGTGTCCATAATCTGGGTTTTAATCCCCGAATAGAAAAAGTAATTACCCTTTCTTCTCCCGCTTTCAATTCCACTTTTTTCACGGAATTTTCCGAATAAAAAAGATTTTTCGTATCGTCCTCTATGATTTCGGTACAGACATCAAACACGGATTTTTTAGCAGAATGGTTTTTTACCGTCACCTCAAAATCCGCACCCGTAAGCAAAGACTTGATATAAACATCTTCTATTTTAACCGGATCGGAAATAAGCAAGTTCACCGGTTGCCATATTCCGGCAGGATCGTCCTGATAGAAACCATGGGCAATATCGTTCAACATTTTATTGGTCACCGGAATGGTCACTGCCACGCTAACCACTTTATCGGCATCTCCGATATTTTTCACGAAATCGCGGGTCACTTTCACGACCACTACGTTTTTACCGGGTTGAAACAGCTTGGTTCCGTCCACTTTGAAATCTCCGAACATCCCGATGTGGCTACCCGCTAATTGCCCGTTGATATATACTTCCGCCACTTTGGAAACGGCATCAAAAGTCAATTCGATGTGTTTGTCCGCACAGTTTGCGGGAAGTTCAATCCATTGACGGTACCAGGCGGCTTTCGTTTGCTTGAAATCGAAGGTATAATTGCTGCAACGGTCGGTTTCTTTCTGGTAATAGCGGTCGGAAACCCCTTTGCGATGTTCGCCGAATGTTTCACCGTGTAACCAGATACGAATCGGGTTCCAAAAATCAGGGACGTTCATCACGTGCCAATCGGCATCACCCGTATTTACATCTACTGCTTTCCCAGCATCACTCAACTGATATTCAGGCATAAACAACCAGTTGCCATTCAAAGAAATCTGCGTGCGGCTTTGAGTCAAAGGAGCCACTACCACCGGTTGATACAGACTTCGTTCTTTTTGTCGCTTGCTTGCTTTCTCCCGGGGCGACAAGCCGAAAGTGTATTCTTTGACCGCTGTTTCCGCCAAAAATCCGGCTTGTAAGGGTGTAATCACCAAGTCGTCAAATTCGGTTGGAATCCAACTGCCGCCCAAAGTAACCTCTCCACGGGGAGCCTGAGCGGTATTTTGATCCGTCACATCTATCCGAGGCAACGATTCATCATTCAGAAAGACACGAATACGGTTTCCCGACACTTCAATCTTGAAACGATACCAGTTTCCGGGTTCAGGATGAAAATCCAAGGGACGGAGCGCCAGAAACTCATCACCCCCCATATAACCCATGCGACTCAAATACAATTCATCGGACAAACCGCCTTTCATTCCAAACACATAGCGGTCGAAACGATTACAGGCACGAAAACCCGCCCATATCTGCACTTGTTCTTCGTCTTTCGGTGTTCTTGCCTTAAATTCAACCGAATAATCGGCTAATTCGGGATTGCCAAAGACCGCATAAGCATCCTTGGAAACTAAAACTCCGTTTTTCACCTTATTGTCACCTCTACCTACGGTTTGTAATGCAAAGGAAGAGGAAAAATCCTGTTTGTAAACTTTCGGTTGCTGTGCATTCACCGTTCCGGTGAGCAAGAACACTACGAGCAAGAGACATGCAATAAATTTATTACTCATTGTTCATTATTCAAAGAAATTTTCAACTGAGACAAAAACCCGGCACTATTATCACACTTAAAATAACCTGCGAAACGTTCTTTATCTTTCAAACCAATCCTCAATGTTATCTTATTCCAAGCCTGAAGAAGGGGTAATTCTTTATATGTACTGTTGTGAGTGGTAATCTGAGTAGCCGTCAATGCTTTATCATTGAGCAGTAAAGCAATCTGTTTGGCATTAACAAACAGGCTCAACTTCGGCATGTTGGGTTCTATCAACAGATCGTCTAAAGGGCGGGGACTCCACACCCAAAAATCCAACAGGTATTCATCGCCCGCCGGTTGGAATTTCTCTTGGATGTTTTCCGGAAACTGCAAGGAAGCATCCCGCAGGAAAAACACATCGGCAATTGTGATTTCCGGCTTTACACAAGGAATACCTGCTTGTTTCAGTATCTTCGACAAGGTATTGTATCCTTTTTCCGAATTGGTAAATTCAGTCAGGGTACTGACGTAAAAAGACGAAGCGCTACCGGTGTATTTGACAAATACAGGTGCAGCGCCTGTTGCTTCCTTTTCACTGCGATATACTCCCGCTGTCTTGATTTCTTCCGGGCGCTTGTTCCATTTACGCCAATCGGTATTACACGCATTCAACAGAATGGATCCTTCCGTAACCAACGGTCCTGCCAAGCCGTATTCCGATACATTATTGCGTTGTATTTCACAAAAATAGAAGTCCGCATTGCGCAAGCCGGCCATCCACGATTTTTGTTCGGGGATAAAAGAAGCCGCCGCCCGCTTTTCCATGCGGAGTGGTAAGGGAAGAATTTGATTATACGCGTCCACGGTTTGAGGACTTATCCCCCAAATCCATACATCGGCCCCTTGAGCGCTGTTCTTCAGGATGGATTTTTTTTCAGTATCCGTCAACAGGGAGGCGCCATCCACCAGATAAAGGAGTTGACGGGGAGACCTTATTTGGGTAGCAAATTGTACGCCCTGAGCATCCATTCCTTGTTTTAACTTGGAATCCTTCTGCCCGACAAATATCACCTCTTTATATACTTTCGTGGGTACATTCACCGCTTCCGGAGCCACATTATCCGGCTTATTCGCGTAAGGAGAAGCGGCCGGTTGGCCGGTGGCATTGGCCGCTCGCATGGCATCAAACATAGGCCAGGAATCGTATAACGGCAGTGAAGGATCGTATCCCGGATTAAAGGTGGTGGAATAAGGCCCCATCCGCTCGGGTTGAATGCCCGGAATGCCTTCTTTATATGCCGTAAAATATACCCCGTCTTCCGTTAAAGAAGGAGCGGTGGTCAGGTCTTTCTTCCCTATCGAAAGCGGTTTGAGCGCATACCAAGCCATATTAAACACGGATATATAGGACGCCCCGTTCGCTCGTTGTTGCGCAATTAAATCATAACATTCGATGGCCAGACCTTTCATTCGTCCCCACTGCGATTCGTAAGCCTCATCGTCGTTGTATTTGGAAACCTGTTCCGGAGTGCCATAATAGGCCATACTGTGTTCGCCAACCCCCCAGGGCTTCCCAATCGCTATCCAACGATTCATGGTTTTTTTGTCGCCATAATGCCCGACGGTAGCCGGAAGGATGCCGTCGCCATCATCCTCACCATCGGCGGAAATCCAGGGCCGGGTCGGATCGTTCTTTTGTACAATATCCCGCCAATCTTTCCAGGCCTGCACCTGGAAAGGCATCAAGTCCGGACGGTTATATACATTTTCTATCACCGGTTTATTTTCGTTGCTGATACTCCAGCCAAATACGGAAGCGTGATTCCGGTCGCGCAATACAAACCGTTCCAAATGTGCCAAAGAAGCTTTCCAGAATGCTTCGGAATCCATTTTGGGTCCGCCATCGCTCGCCCAGTTAGCCGTTTCATCCAGCACACAGATGCCCATTTCATCCGCCACATCCAGATAAAACCGCGGATAGACTTGCGCATGCGGGCGAACGGCATTGCCGTTCATCGCTTTGATAGCCGTGAACCATGCCCAGGCATAGCGACGGGTGAGTTGGGGAACACCCATGAAATGCCAGGAATCGCCTTTCAGTTCGATGGGCTGCCCATTGAGGCATTGCCGCGTCCCTTGAAAGCTCCATTCACGCCAACCAAACCGTTCGTATTTTGTATCAACTACCTGCTTTTTAGCCTCAACAGATAGTAGCAGGGCATAGAGATTAGGATGTTCCGGCGTCCAGAAGTCCAGCGTCCCCTCTTTTACCGGAATTTGCAGGACTGTTTTCAGACTTGCACCGGCCTTCACTTTCAGTTTGCTTGCCGCAATATCCAAAGTGTTTCTGCCCAAGTCCCAGGAAGGAACCGGCGCCGAATGGACATCCGTACCGGCTTTATTGAGCCATTCCCTCACAACACCCTGAAGGCGAATATCTTCGTCGCGAGCAGAATGGTTTTGCAGGGTAACTTCCAGTTCCAAAATATTTTGGGATACCAGCGGCTTGACAAACACATTTTCAATATGAAGGACAGGGAGCGCCAGCAGGTAAACATCCTGCCAAATTCCCCGGATATGAGAACCCCACATCGAACCGGCGGGAATGACGCGGCGCCCGATTGTCGAATGATCTTCAAACAAGGCTTGATCCCGTACTCCAACCAACACCTCAACGGTTTGTCCGGCGGCAACGCGACCGGTAATATCCAGTTCGAAAGGGAGGAAGAGGTCGAAATTCTCCCCCACTTTTTGATTATTGACATATACTTCGGCATAACCGGCAACGGCTTCAAAATGCAGTTTTAGTTGCTTCCCCGCCCAAGCAGCCGGAACGACAACGGTCTTTTTCATCCACGCCATTCGCACGTCTTCCCACTCTTTGGGATAGGACGGATAGTTCCGGTGATCCGGCCCTTCCAGGTTCCGGTAGGCAAAAGCATTGATGTTCCAAGGTGACGGTATCTTGATTGGGGTATTATCCCAAGCGCCGTCCACCGGTGGAGGTAAGGCGGGAGCAATGCCCCGCCCCTGCTTATAGTCAGCAGGGAGAGGCATTGCCTGAAAAGCCCACGATCCATTCAAACAGATCTCTTGCCGGTACTCTTTTTCCGTTTTGTTTACCAGTCCTTCGCCGGGAGCGAAAGGAAAATCATAAGTTAGTCGCTGTGTATTCTGTGAATAAACGATTCCTCCTATCAGGAAACATAAAACAATCAAACTTATACGCATACCACTTTCACTACCTTTTTACTGTTTCCGGTACTCACTACATACAAATACACGCCGGGATTCGTTGCGGCTTTCAACTGCGTAACACCAGCGCTTATCGGCGTTTGGTGTATCAGTTGCCCCGTGGTATTGTACACCATGAGCCGGGCATCGTTCAACAAGCCGGCGTCAATAGAAATAGAAGCGCCTGCAAGTACCGGATTGGGATAGACAGCAATATTTACCGGACTCACCGGTTGCTTTACCGCTGTCCAATCGGGATCCCCATCGGATTTCACGAGGTGATAGCTCTTGCCTGCCGCCGTATTGAAGGTATAAGTAAACTCATCGGGATGATTGGGCGCTGCATGTTTATACACCAACACGCGGTGTCCTTCCTGATCGTGCACCATAATGCCTTCCGCCCAGGGAGAGGCAACGGTGGCCGGTTTGCCGGCTTCGCTTACCAAGTCGATATACAGCACTTCCTGAGCAGTCGCACTGTATTCGGAAGAAACGACAAACGCCCCTTTCTCCCGCAAGCTGACAAACTTAGCGTCTTGCGTACTGATCCAACCCGGGAAGACGGTGATCACACCCCGGTCGCTCAGCAGCATCAGGTTGTTGATCGCCTCGGTTGCACCGGCTTTTTCCACGCCATGCGTATTGTCTTCAATCATCAGATTGAGTTGCATCTTCGATTGGATGGTCGAAGCCATTTTCTCCACAATCGTCTGCACGGGATAACGGGTATTGACGGCTACTGTGTAGATTTTGGGAAAGTTGTTATTCTGCGCCCAAGCGCCTCTGCCGGAAAACACATCTATCGTATTCTTGGATATTTGCAACTGGTCGGCCGGTGAATAATAGCCTACTTGTTCTCCGGGAATTACGCTCTCCATGGGAATGATATTTCCATCCCCCGGAACGGGATTGGTCATCGCTTGCCACTGTTCCTCCTTCCATTCCTTTTCCGCCAGGGTAAATACTTCTTTCCCTTCATAGATGGCCGTAGGCTGTGGCGCCAACTTACTCAGGATGGTTTGCCAATGCGGAATCTTATCGGCATCCTCGCCCAGTATAACGGCTGCCTTGATCAAATTATCCAGTGCGCTTTTGATAACCGACAGTTCCACCGCCGGATTGATTGCCCAAGAACCTTCGTTGTAGCCGGCATATAAGGTGTATTGGTCCCCTTCTTCCTCCAACCACGACTCGTAAAAATGGACGCACAACTTCAGATAATCATACAACACCTCGCGGAGAAAGGTTTCATCCAAGGTATAATTGTAATATTCAATCAGTGGATAGGCGCTGAAAGAGGCATTCAAGGCTTCGTTATGATAGCCTTGATCCAGCTTCATGCCCCAGGGGCCAATGCCCACCGGATACAAGACCGCATCGGGAATGCCTTTGGATATACTAATATCGCCTTTCGCCATCTTTTTGGCAACGAAATCAGCCTTTACTTTCTGTAATTCCGAGTATGAACCGGCATTCTTAATCCCCTCCTGCTGATACTGTTTGATGGCTTCGATGGCCGGCAATCCCTGTGTCACGCGGTTGCTGGTATTGACACCATAAAAGGTGGAGATAAAATTGTAATTGAGGTGATAATCCGATTTCCAGGAAGGACCGTCGGTGATATGCCAATGCGCATACAAGCCCGGAGCCACTTTCCCCTCCCGAATACTACAGCCCAACTCGTATTGCGCCGCATAATAATACTTCATTAAGGTATTCATCTGAGCGTTGGTAGCATCCAGTTTGATATAGGAGGTTGACCAGTATTCTTGCCACCAGCTCCGGTGTTCCGCCAAGAGGATTTGTACCGCTTCTTCGTTTTGAACGGTGTTCAGAAGAGCCGTAGCCTGTGCCTGTGGGTCTTCGGTGAGCAATACATCGGTATTGGAGTATGTTCTTCCGCCGCCGCCGACTGCTGTTACCAGATAAATAGTTTGATGGGGTTGGAGGGTCAGGTTGATATCGGCTTTTCCCGGCTCATCGCTCAAAGCAGTAGTGAAATCTTCACCTATCACGGTAGAAATCATCACGGCTTTGGAGGTATGGGAGGTGGCGGTAGATTTCGAATCATTCGGCGTGGAACGGCTTACCATCACGTCTTTGGCATTCGCCGCGGCGGTAAAGGGGAACTTCACATTATCGGACTTTGCCCACAAAGTGACTTGCAATTCCACCGCCCGGTCGCTTTTCGAAGTGAGTTCGGTAATCACTATGTTTTTGGTAGCGGCGGTAAAGGTGCGCATTTCCACGTTCAGGTTGTTCACTTCCAGTTCCGTGCGGACTTCCGCATGCAGAATGTCTTCTATCTCGTGCAACCGGTTGCTTACGGGAGCATCTATCTCGCCGGCCTTCGCATAAATATCGAAAGAGCCGATCCTCGCACGGGGATTATCCCGGGAGTCGTTGGTGGTTTCCTGCGTGCATTTGGTGATTTCCAGGCGCAGGTAGCGTGCCGTGACTGCTGCTTCCAAAACAGTATCGGTGATGGCGGCATGATTGCCCACTATATCCACAATCTTCACCCAGGCGGCGGCAGGGTCGTTCCGGTAAGAAACACTGAAATCCTGGGTATTGTTCGGTGCATTCCCCGGACGCGCCGCCTCATCATGGCGTATCACGATGCGTTTGAAGGTCTTGCTTTCTCCTAAATCCAAATCCGCCCAACAGGGAGTGGTTGCTGCTGTTTTATTCACGTCGGTCACCCAACCTTCATAACCCGGCGCCCAGGCGCCATTCACCATCCGGCTGGCGGGATAGGAAGCATGCGTGGGACTGGCAGCCACGATGGCCCCCAGGGATAGCGACCGGTTGGATTCTTCCACCTCAACCGGTTTCTCACGGATGGTAATGCCGCCGACAGGCACGGGAGAACCCAGATACGTCCAAAAATCTCCTTTGGAAATATAAAAGGTCTTGCTTTGTTTATTGCCTCCGGACACCACACCGAGATCGCCATTACCCATCAACGCAGTGTTGGGAATGCGGTTGTGCTGCAAACCCGGGTAATCACTGTTATTCCACTCTCCGTAATACTTAGAGATGATTTCTTGTATCTCCGTATAGTTATCTTGCGCTAACAGGGCATGCGTGGGCAGGAAGGCCAGGAGCATGCCGAAAAGGATTTTTGCTGTTTTTGTCATTTTATTCATTGTTCATTATTCATTTAACCACCACTTTATGCACACTCAAACGCCCCTCATCCCGCACTTTGACGATATACACGCCCGGCACAAGTTTCGCGTTTACATCCTCAGCCACTAACTGTCCATTCACATTATAAACAGCTACAGTAGCCGAAGAAGAAACCGGCACCGAAGGGATACCGCTGGGATTACCGGTCGTCATTTCCAGGGTCAACATATTACTCCGGTCCGAATCATCACTCTCCAGAATATTTTTTGTATCATTGACCCACGCAGTCACTAAATAGCGGTACTGATTCCCGCATATCCAATAAGCCACCGCATCATCGTCGTTTATCTCTACAAAAGGTAAATCGTGATTGCCGCCGCTGGCCGTCAAGGTGATTTCTTCGCCGGGAAGCATGGATACCCAATGTTTATCGTTCCACAGCCCCCCTACTCCATTGACTTGAAAAGCTACGCCGTGCTTCAACTCATGACTCTTGCCCGGCGCAGGATCCGCAATGGAAGCCGCCTGGCCGATATTTTTTATCGTGGCCGTGAAAAGGATGCCTTCCCCTTCCTTGGGATGAAGCGGTTCCCACGACAGCGCCGTGACAATCAGATCGGCCACACCGTCATTCTGGGCGCTAAGACTTGCACAAGGCAAGCCGACTATCAGGGCGATAAGCCCTTTAAGAATTGTTTTCTTATTCATAAATCATATTATTTAAATGGTTATACTATTTAATTTAATGTTTCGGAGGCAATTTCCGACACTCGTTTGAATTTGCTAAACTCTTAGCAAGGCTGTCTGAACTTTCGTTGGTACTTGCTAAACTCTTAGCAAGCCTGTCCGAACTTTCGTTGGTACTTGCTAAACTCTTAGCAAGCCTGTCTGAACTTCCGTTGGTACTTGCTAAACTTTTAGCAAGCCTGTCTGAACTTCCGTTGGTACTTGCTAAACTTTTAGCAAGGCTGTTTGAACCTTCCTTCGCCCGTAGATAGAACGCATACACACCGAAGGCAAAGAAAACGCCACCACTTTCGGTCGTTTGATTGCCGGTAATGGAACCACCATTAAAGTTACATTCAGTTGAGTATTTTCTCCATCATCTGATGCTCTTTCCAAAAGAGCTACCCCTCCATTTTTAGCGGTATTGCCGGTGCAAGAGGAATTATTAACCGAAAGATTTATCTTTCCAATGGTCTGCTGTATCCGGGTAGAGAAAACGCCGCCAGATCCCTCTCCACCTTCATATCCACACTTATTACCGGAAAACGTACATCCATTGAAAGTAACATTCAATGTAGATCCTGTACTATTTTCGGTATTAACAAAATGTCCTACTCCTCCAAATTGTTGTGCTATATTCCCGGTAAAAGTAGAGTTGTTGACCTCTACTGTAAGACCGGTAGCAAGCGAACTCGAAAGCCCCAGTACTAAGACCAGAACCCATTGAAAAATAAATCTTGTTTTCATGTGATAATAAATTTAGAAGTTATTAATTAGTATTTTGTGAGATAGACTCGTTTGTTCATTGTGTATGGTAAGGATATACAGGCCGGGAGCCAACTTTCCAAGCGGCACGGCAGTAGCGCTTGTTTGCAAACTCAATACCTTTTGGCCGGCAAGCGTAAAGAGATCGACATGCGATAGTCCGGTTGCCCCCGGCAGATGCAGCGCACCGTTGGCATAATAAACCTTTAGCGGCGCTTTATTGACCGGTTTCAGTGCGGTAACATCAATCGCTTCTTCTTCTGTGTACGCCAGATAAAACTCATGTATAGACCAGTAATTGGTTTTCGTACCGGTTTGTTCGATCTTGAAATACTGCGCCGTAGCATCCGGAAACGGCAATATGGCTACCGCGGCGCTGGATTTGCCGCTCGCTACAGGCTCTCCCCAATCCACGCCGTTGGCCGACACATAGAGCTTGTATTCTGCCGGGGAATCGTTGAGGCTGGCGGAATTGTCAATGATCATCTTATTGGCGGTCACCGGGTTCCGGGTATCAACATAAAACCATTGTCCGGGCGTTTGTGAGCCGCCTGTATCCCATCGGGAGGAAGCCGCATTGTCCAATGCATTCATCGTTTTGGAGGAATTGTTGGAAGCGTAGGCTATCCAGCCCGAACGGTTGAGAGTTACTCCCGCCGTGAATGCCGGCACGATATTCAGATTGTTTTGCCACTTGGCAAAATCGTTCACCGTTGCCTCCTTGGGGGTGGTAAGCACCGACTCCGCCGACACAAAACTTTCCTTCTGAGCGCTTACAAAACGTGTAGGATTGTTGATAAAGGCATTAAAGACGTCGAAATGCGCCTGATCGCCGGGCATGTTCAGAAAGATAGCAGAACCGGAAGTATTGAAATTGGGCAAAATCAGACGAATGGTTCCCCCTTCCAGCACAGCGCCGTTTCGGGTGCCGCCCCAAAAGTCGGAAGCAAAGAAGGTGATTTCTCCGTCGAAAGTATCCGGTGTTTCAATGAAACGGGTTTCAACCAGGTTCGCATTGCTGGGCGACACTACCTGCGAATTAATCAGGTCGAAGTCACTGATAGCCTCCACCGTTACCGAGCGCAATGCCGCATCAATGCCCAAGCCTAAGGCCAAGCCCGATGCCGCTTTGCCATTCTCGGCGATAAATTGAATGCCACGGTGAGCGATGCAATGAAAATCGTTGTAAAGTATCTGGTTCTTGCAATCACCGACGATGATAAATTCCAATGTATTGAGATTCTGGTCGTTCGAAACCTCTTTGAAGTCTTGAATCGAGTTAGGCCAGCTGCCGAACTTCGTTTCAAAGCCGCTGGAATAGACGATGGTATTGAACTGGAGATTGCATATTTGTCCGTTCTCGGAGCCGCCCCCTACCCGGATAACGTTCTTAAAGGCGTGTCCGGCCAAATAATCCACGTAGTGGTTGTCGCACTTGTAGGTGAACAAGTCCAAACCATAGTAAGTGGCGCGAATGCCGACGTTGACAACGTAAATGTCTTTTCCAGTCCCCTGGATACAGTAAGGATAGACCGGCATATCGGGCAATAAACTACCCACCTGCTCGGGATAGTCGAAGGTGATGCCGCGGATGCCGCTTCCTTCGGATAATTTCAGAAAGGGCGCTACGCTCGGGTCACCTTTGCCGGCATATACTTCCAGAATGCTTCCTTGTCCTTTCGGTACGGTGGCCAAATCGGCGGAGCCTTTCAGTTCCACACCTGTCGGAACTACCAGATTCCCCAACACTTTGTATTTGCCCGACGGAAGGTAAACGATTCCTCCACCATCGGCGGCGGCCTTGTTGAGGGCGCTTTGGATAGCAACTGTGTTATCGGTCTTGTTGTCGGCTTTGCCACCGAACTCGCTACTTGTTACATCGTACAAGGCAATGCGTGCCGGACGGGTGATGCGGGGCCGGATGTCCGGAAACTCGGGAAGTTTACGGACACTAACCGGTGTATGATCAATGACACAGTCAAACAGGGAGTTGTTCTTTATTTCCGCCTCCTGTTCAAAACGGTTGCCGGTAAGGATAGCACGCCCATTGGCGCCAATATATACCTGCGGTGCGTCGTTATTGAAATCGGCGTCGGAAGCAGTAAAGACGCCCCCCAAGACATAGACATGTCCCTGATTGAAGGTGCATTGTTGGGTGAGCAGTTTCGTGGACGCGCTTTTATCCATAACAAGCGCATTGTTTTGGGCGGTAATAGAACAATCGTATAACTGGACGGTTCCTGCGGCTTCGGGGCCGATGACTACGCCGTTGTCGCAACCTGTGGCAGTTACCCGCGTGAATATCATTCCGGCGCCGGCGACACGTTCGCAATGGATAGCGGTTTGGCAGTTCTTAAAAGTCAAACTGTAATTCTGCCCGTTCGGGATGGAATAACCGCCGTCGGCATTGGCTTTCACACTGGCCAAGGCATGGAAACCGGTCTTGTAGCCTTCGGCGCTGAAATGACAAGTATAAGACCAGTCGTTTCTTCGCATAACGAGCGCCGTACCGTTTTTACGCATCCACTGACTGTAGGCGCCACCCTTTTGAGGAGCGCCGGGCAAACCGGAGTCCGCCCAGTAATCGGGAGAAAAATCAATCCAATCGAAACGCCCCACGTCGGCAATGTTATCAATCTCGATGCCCCGCGATAAGGGGGTGCCATAGACATTGAAGATATTGGGGCAACCGCCGCTATTGAGACGGGAAATAGTGATGCCGCTGTATGAATTGACCAAGGTGACATTGCGAACATTGCAATAATCATTTCCCCATACGCCTTGCAAGCCATAGAGAATGGTTGGCGGGTAGGCTTGAATATGGTCCGGCGTTTGTTCCGGATACCAGATGGAAAGATTGAAAAGAGCTGTGGAAGGCTCCATCGTAATGAAAGCATTGCTCTCCGTTTCAGTGCCTTTTCCTAAATACGCCATCAGAATGGTTCCCTCGACAGGGCTCCCTTTCTCCGGTTTCTTCCAGTCGCCACGAACGGTGACCCCCAGGGGAATCACTAATTTAGTACTGAGTTTGTACTTTCCGGCAGGAACATATAACACGCCCCCCTTCTTTGCCCTCAAGCGCGACAAGGCCTGAGTAAATCCAAAGTCCGAAGCGGTTACTCCCGTAGGATCAACGTTCGGAAAATCGGTAATAATATACGTTGCCACACCCACATCCTCGGGAGAGGGGTAAGCAGACGGATTGATGAGTTTGGGGCTATCATCCTGCGCCCACAGACTAATGGAACAGAGCGTTCCCATAAGTAGTAAACAAAGTGTTTTTCTCATATCAGTCATTTATGTTGTTAATATACCTGTAATTTAGTCACGGTCGTTTTGCCCGAAATGGAAACGCCCAGCAAATACAAACCTGCTACTTGAGGAGCGGCAAGGGTGATTGTCCCCGCAAATCCCGAAGAAGAAAGTAAACTGCCGGACAGTGACCACAGTCGGAGTTCCGCCTTGTCATCCGTTGTTGCAATGCGGATGGTCTCGCCTCTCTTTACCGGATTCGGGAACACGTTGATCGTTGTATCACTCATTTTTGCCAGGCTGTTCGGGTTATCGGATTCTCCTTGCTGGAAAGCGCCGATATCCACCAACCATTTTCCCTGCTGGAGCACCGTCCGTGTAAAGCCTTTCAAGTCTTTATTAAAGGAGGCTTTTCGCTGCAATACCGGAACTATGTCACCTGCAAGCAAGCAAGGTGAAGCATCCTGAAGCAGGTAATTGGCGCGAGGAACATCCACAAAAAGCGGGTCTTCCGTCCAGGAAGCGTTTACTTGCGCCGTTCCGGTTAGATTGGCGGGCGTATTGCCCCAGACGATGGTATTCACTACTTTCACCGACGAACTGTTGGTTGTTAAACCGGCGCCGGTAGTACCGGTATTGTTGGTAATCGTATTGTTGAGGATAATAGTGGTATCCGCATTGTTTGCACCGGCAAAGATGCCGCTCCCTTCCTTCAGCGCCTGGTTGCCGTAGAGCAGACAGCCCACGACGGATGCCCCTTTGGCGGCAAACACACCGCCACCGAAAGTAGCGGATTCATTGTTGCGGAGGATGCAATTTTGCAAAATACCGTTCTTGCAAAGAAAGACTCCGGCGCCGGCATAATTCATGTCATCCGGTTCTCCGGTGGAGTGGAAGGGATGGATGGCGCGGGTGGATACGGGTTTGTATTTCAGTATTTTGTGCTTGTAATCAACGTCCACATAATAAGCCCAGGCCAATAAGTCGCCTACCTGATTACTGGTCCAATACGCTTGTTGCAGGGATAACTTGTTTGCAAGCCGGGCTTTGATCTGATATATCTCGTGGTAATCGGAGGCGGCGGGCAGGTACCAGTTTGAGTAACTGCCAACGTTCAAATCATCGCACCACTTGGCGGCATAGTTTCCGTTTACCGGATAGGCAGGGGAAGTGAAATCCAAATTCGTTTCGCCCAGTTCTTCAATGATTGAAGCGGTATTGGCGGCTCCGTCGTTATCTTCCTGAAGCATTGCGGGGTCGGCGATGCAGTCAATCGCGGGTATTTCCTTTTGGTAACCGCCCCATTGTGTTTGTATTTCGTCCATGCTAAGCATCATGCCATCACCGGTCGTTTTATCGTAGCGATACACAATACCCACCATGTCTTTGCTCTCGTCCTGGGCATAGACAATGCTTCCTATCCCGAACTCTTCCGGTAATGTTTTGCCGTTTTGTATCACAAAACCTTCCCAGGTGGTGGGCAGGAGGTAGTTGGCCGGTTGGTTCAAAACCCGCTGCGTGCCTGTTCCGTTTAGAATACTTTGTTGAGCGACGGTGGCTACTCCCGGGTATATTCTTTCGTAGGGACTGGCGGTGTTGGCGGTATAACCTCCCAGCACCGTTACGCCTTCTTTCATGGTGAATCCGCCTTTGTATTCTCCGGCGGAAACAAAGACTGTATCTCCGGCAAGGGCTTTGTTGACAATCTTCTGCAAATCCTTACAACCAAATGCCCAACTCGCTCCACTATAGGAGGCCACGCCACTCGCTCTCACAAAATAATGCTTTTGAGCGGACAGAGTCCCTGAAAACAAACAGAAGACCAAGATATAAATAGATATAATTCTCATAATATGCTTTTTATTAATCATTCGTAATATCGTAAATCGTGCCTGCCGTGGTGGGGAAAACAATTTTATTATCGGCTAAAACGGTGGGGGTAATCACGCTTCCGCCTCTTTCTTTCACTGTGAAACCCTGAATGTTGTCGTACTTGATGGCGCAGTCATTTCCGACATTCGATTTGATTTCCAATGCATCAATTACGCCTCCATTCCATTGAATGGCGAGTTCAAAGTTGCCGCGCGCTTTGATTCCTTTGAAAACGCCCTGACTCCAATCTCCGGGTAAGGCCGGCAGCAATTCGATGCAATCGCCTTGACTTTGCAACAACATTTCGGTGACACCGGCTGTGGCTCCAAAGTTTCCGTCAATCTGGAAGGGGGGATGCGTATCGAACAGGTTTTGATACACACCGCCGATATTGGCCGGATTACCTACATAAGTCAGTGAAAGCGCCGACTTTAATAAGGTATGTGCATGGTTTCCGTCTCGCAGTCTTGCCCAGAAATTGATCTTCCAGGCTTTGCTCCAACCGGTGCCGTCGTCGCCGCGGGTGTTCAAGGTGTTTTTCATTGCCGCTACATACGCATCATCCTGAAGGCTTCTCCCGGCCACGACCTGTGAACCGGGATGGATCCAGAACAAATGATTGACGTGCCGGTGTTTGCCATCGCCGGTTATATCGCGCGTCACTTCATCTTTCCATTCCATAAACTGTCCACCCAATCCGATCTGCGGGCCGGTCAACTTGCTTTTGGCCGCTTTGATTTCCTCCACTTCGGAAGATTCTTTGTTTAATATCTTACTGGCATTGATAACGATATCAAACAGTTGCCAGATAATCGCCTGGTCGCAGGAGGCGCCGAGAGAAAACTCCCCATGTTCGGGAGAAAAAGAAGGATTGGCCACCAGACCGCCGTCGCGTTCGTCCCTCCACAAGTTATCAACCCAAAACAGAGCCGCATCCAATACCGTTTGATAATTGGCTTCCAAGAACGGTTTATCGGCATTGAAGAGGTAATATTCCCAAATATCCTGACACATCCATCCGGCTCCGGCAGGAAAATAAAAGACCGGATAATTACCGGCGGGAGCGGTATTGCCCCAGACATTATTCTCGTGGTGAGTGGTCCATCCACGGACTTCACTCCCGTCCGGACGGCAATAGTAATGCTTGGCGGTGAGGGTTCCTCTGGGGACTAAGCTGTTGATGAAATCAATCATCGGGATGTGACATTCGCTCAAGTTGGTGGGTTGCGTCAACCAATAGTTCATTTGAATGTTAATGTTGGTATGATAATCGGCATTCCAGGGATTGGAAAGCCCTTCTCCCCATACCCCTTGCAGATTGGCGGGCAATGTATTCGGTCTGGAAGACGAAATCAATAAATACCGGCCGAACTGGTAATACAGCATTTCCACATATTGATTTTCTGCCTGTGTATTGGTTTTATAATAACCGGTTAATAGCTGATCCGTCGTTTTGGAGGGCCGGGCGCTTACATTACCCAGGTTGATCCCAACGCGATCATATAATGCATGATAATCTTGTTGGTGAGCCTCCAGCAAAGCATCGTAGCTTTTCGATGAGGCGTTTACGATGTTTTGTTGAACGGTGGTAAGCGGATCGGTGGATGAGAAATAATTGAACTGATCGTCCATGGATTGTACGTAATTGGTGGACGCGCTCATCAGGGCAAGCACTTCATCGGCGCCCTTGACTATTATTTTCTGTCCGGATAGGGTAAGCGTGCCGCCGGTATTGAGGATTTGCAACTGTTGGGCATACTTCAAGCCGGTGGTTGCGCTGTGTCCGGAGGGTCGTCCCGTCATGGTAATGGTATTCCCTTGTGCAGCAATCGTTTTAAGGGGTTGAGGCGAAGTAATGGAGAAAGTGCGGGATATTTTCCCTGCCTGGTCGGCTTTCAGGCGAATAACCATAATGTTGCCCGGATAACTCATAAAATATTCCCGTGTGTAGGCCACTCCGTTTTCCTTATAGCTGACGGTATGTATGGCATTGTCGAGATTGAGGCTGCGGGTATAATCCGTAAAATCCGGTTTCAGATTATCATTGGTTTCAATAAGAATATTTCCCAAGGTCATGTAGGAACCAAAATTGTCTTTCGTGCCGGTGATTCCATTCACCACCGCCTTGAAATTGTCATCTTCCGCGCCATAATTACTCGTGACAACTCTTCCGTCAGCATCTATATATGCCGCTTGGGTGGCTGTAAAGTTGTTCATTTTCTTTTGCAGCAGCTCTCTTGCTGTTTGCATATTTCTATGATTCTCTTCCGGTGTCCGGAGATGTCCGCCATTATAATTGGCAGAAGCGCCCGGACCGCCCGACCACAAGGTGTGTTCATTTACTTGGATTCGATCCGAATATACGCCTCCAAATACCATGGCGCCCATGTAGCCATTGCCCAAAGGTAGCGCTTCACTCTCCCACACGGCGGCAGGAGCCGTGTAAATAGCGATTAACTCCGGCTTTTGGAGATAAATGGTTTGAGCAGTAATAGGAACTGAGATGCTCAAGAATAGAATAAAAAGCAGTAACAAGCGTTTAATTTTTTTCATTGGTATACATTCATTTTAATTTATAAATTGTCATTAATATTTGGCAAAGTAAAGATACAGAGATTAATTTTGATGAATTTTAGCGCTTAATTGTCGCTTAATCAGGATTTAATTTTGATTTTTAAGAAAGAAATTTAATTAAGCATTTATAAAAAAGAAAAAATGCGTCTATTTATAATTTGCATTTATATTAATTTTTTTTATTACATTTGCACCCATATATTAATCCTTTTATACGTAAAAAAACGAGGCGCATTTCTGTGAATTTTTAATCCGATTACAATGCATACATTCTATTTTTTGCCCCCAAAAAGCGACCTTCTTTGCCTGCTACTGCTGTTAGGCGGAGGGATATACTATTCCCTGAAATTGAAAATAAAGAACCAAGCCATCGTCAAGCAGATAAAAGAACTACAGGAACAAATAAAATTGCAGGAACAGAAAATCCCGAACAAATCCCTGCCCGAAGGCAACGTTGAATTTGTACCGGAAAACGAGGACAATCCTTGCCCCGACACCCGCAAAGACAAGTTATGTATCAAGCTGCGTGACATGCTTCACAAAGACCGCTTGTATCGCGATCCCAACCTCACCCGAGACGGCATAATTACCCGTCTGGGAACGAATAAATCCTTGTTTATAGAAGCTTTCAAGTATTGCTTCGAAACATCTTTCCCTGTATATATCAACAGTCTCCGGTTGAAAGATGCCATCCCGTTATTGGATGATTCAGACCTCACATTGGAGGAGATTGCCGAGAGAGTCGGCTTCGGCACCTTGCGCACGTTCCAACGACAGTTCCGCATGGAATACAGCATGTCAATCACCAATTATCGCAAATTGACGAAATCGCAGGATATTGTTCTTTAACTAAAAATAGCACTCAAGAAAAACAAATCGTCGCGTTTTTTTTGGACAAATTGTCGCGTCCTTTTCACTCTTCGCCCCTTATCTTTGTCGACTAAAATTAAAAGTAAATATTTAGACCCAATGAAAAAAAACATTCTTTTCAGGAAGCCCAACCCTCCCTCTACGGGGATAAATTGCCGAAAATCTACTGTTTTTTCTTGCTTTACAGGAATCATACTTTGGATGGGCGTAACTCAACTCCAAGCACAGGAAAGCGTTAACTCCGGAGGAGGTGATGTCGTTGATTCCAAAATTGTAATCAGCTATTCACTTGGACAAGTATTTTTCGAACCGGCAAGTTCCTCCGAAAATGCTGTCACACCGGGTATCCAGCAGGCGTATGAAATATCCCTGACTACCGGGCTTCCGGATGTCGCCAACCTAACCATACAAGTTTATCCCAATCCGGCAACGGAATACCTGAACTTGTCTTTTCCCGGATTTAATGAGAAAAAATATACCCTGACTCTTACCGACCCAACGGGGCGAAACATTTATATTGACGAAATAAAAAACAAAATTTCGAAAATAGAAGTTCAAGACTTAGCAGCGGGTGTTTATTTTCTGCAAATAGCCGATAAAAAGCAATTGATTAAAGTCTTTAAAATAATCAAAAAATAATATCCTTTTTGAATAACAATAACTTAATAATAACAATCAAATGAGAAAAACCATAATTTGTCTGCTGATGTTGATGAATTTCAGCGGAATATTTGCCCAAGTTCCGGGATACATCAGTTATCAAGCGGTAGTGCGCGAGACTTCGGGAAAATTAGTTGAAAATAAACCGGTTGGAATACAAATCAGTATTCTGCAAGGAGGCGAAACCGGAACAGTGGTTTACTGCGAAACGCATGCGGTAACCACCAATGTCAATGGCGTGATGACTCTCCTCATTGGTAATGGTACAGTCAAGCAAGGAACATTCGCTTCGATTGACTGGGCTACCGGGATTTACTTTGTGAAAACAGAGATTGATCCTGCGGGAGGAACGTCCTATTCGATCATCGGCACGACTCAATTATTGAGTGTGCCTTATGCCTTATATGCCAAGACTTCCGGCAGTTCAATACCGGGGCCTCAGGGGCCAACCGGAGCTATAGGACCGCAGGGGCCGTCAGGTTCGCAAGGCCTTCAAGGACCGCAGGGGCCTGCCGGAGCATCAGGACCTGCCGGGGCAATAGGAGCAACAGGGCTGCAAGGAGTGCCGGGACCACAAGGAGCCACCGGAGCCATAGGACCTCAGGGACCGACAGGACCTCAAGGGCCTCAGGGACCTGCCGGAGCAACAGGAGCAACAGGTACTCAAGGTCCTGCCGGTCCTCAGGGAGCAACCGGGGCGACAGGTCCACAAGGTCCTGCCGGTCTTCAGGGAGCAACAGGTCCACAAGGTCCTGCCGGTCCTCAGGGAGCAACCGGGGCAACCGGACCGCAAGGCGATTCCGGACTTTCGACTTATCAAATCTGGTTAAATAATGGTAATAGCGGAAGTGAAGTTGATTTTTTGGCGCAATACCAGAGTGTAAAACCGGACTGGGATGCTGCAGTGGGTAGCGCTGCGGAAATACTGAATAAACCAACCTTATTTACCGGTAATTACTATGATTTGAGTGACAGACCGAGAGGCGAAACTACAGGAGACATCCTTTATTGGGATGCCGATAGTAGCGAGGAAGGCGTATGGGTGAGTTTGCCCAAAGGAAATTTCGGAAGTATTTTGAGTATTAACAGCGAAGGCAAACCGGAATGGGTGAATATTGTACAACTATACAGTTACGTGGCGGATGTAAAATATGATACCATATACGCATCGGCAGGCAGTCATGGAAAGATTAGCCCTGCGGGAAAAATAATGGTAGCACGCGGCGGTATTTCTCAATACACAATTACCCCTGCCGCAGGCTACGGTATTGACTCTCTATACATAGACAGTATCGCCACTGATATAAGCGGAATAGATAGAACTGTTCCCTATTCTTATACCTTCGATGATATTGATACTACGCGCTATATTCATGCCGTGTTTGCACAGAAGGAGGTTACGTTCAATATTAGTTATGATGGCTTAAGTGCAGACGAAGTATCTGTGTTTGTTGGTGATACAAAGATTGGAAATGGATCGTCACATTCCTTTGCCGTTGGTGGAAGTATCTCTTTCTCCATCGAAGTGGCGTCAAGAACAGGACTTATTGTAAAATATGGCACCGAAGATATTACAAAAGAACTGATAAGAAATGGATATTCTCATACCATAAATAATGTATTGGAAAATGGCACCGTGACTATAGATTTTATAAAGAACGCGAATACATATGCCGTAGGCGATTTGTATCCCAATGCAAGTAATCCGGAAGGAGTGGTTGCTCTTGTTGAATCGGGTGGCACAAAGGGAATTATCCTGAATCTTCAGGAAACAGAAGCCGTGTGGACAACAACAAGCGAATTAGCCTTAATAAATGCGAACGATGAGTGGAATGGCGCAAACAACACGACTGTGGTTGCCGGCAATATTGATAACTATCCTGCATTTAAAGTTGCCCGTGCGTATGGAGCCGGCTGGTATTTGCCTGCTTCCAAAGAATTAAGCACGATAGTAAAAAACTATCAAAAAATAGCACCTGCATTGTCAACAGCAGGTGGCGCCCCATTATATGATATATACTGGTCTTCTACCGAATATGATTCCGACTATGTGTGGGGAATTTATGTAGGGGAAGAAGCATTGGATTATTTCTACAAACAAGGATCATATAAAGTACGGGCGATAAAAGTTTTCGAAGAATAAAATAACACGAATAAAAAAAAGAATATGAAAAATTATTTAAAGATACAAAGAACAGAAATCAATTATTTCTATCTATCAGTAAGAAAAAATTTGCTTACTGCTTGTTTGTTGCTTGTTTCCGGAGTGGTTGCATTGGCTCAGGATATTCATGACAGTGATATTTCATTTGAAAATCACTTGACCTCGGGGTACATCACGGTAAAAATTCCTATTTATGATGACAACTACTCCGACGAGTATATACATCCCACTTATGATGGTTCATACATAGATATTAATAATGAAAGGTGTATGGACTTTCGTAGCGGGGACCAAACTAATACAAATTGGTATTGGGTAAATGCTTGGTTAAAATCCGGACATTGTGCTCAGGGAAATAATACTCGCAACGGCAGAGGATTTATAAATATAGGATCCCGAACACGTCTCGAAGTTAATACAAGCGGTACTAAAACAATCGCAGAGTTTCGATATTATATCCCTTCAAAATGGTTGGGCAAAGAATTGAGCGTTCATGTAAGACTGGAAATTTGGAGGAATGGTTCTTCAAATTATACGCTGAATAAATATATAACATTTGATACAAACACCAATTATGCGGATCCTACTCTAACCCCAACTTTGGCTACCTCCAATTCAAAGCATTATACTGTTACAGGTCAAATTTCTTCCACTACAGGAAGCACCAATCGCTATTATGGTCAGGGTGCTACTGCTTCTACAGAATTTAGTGGTTCAACTTTTTCGTTCGATGTTCCGATACAGGAGGCAAACAGGGATATTCCAGCGAGCGTTAAGTATGTAGTCAGCACTGCTTGCGGTAACGAACAAAGTACCACCAAGACAAGCACGATAACAATTCCCGGCTATCCGATACCCAAAAATATGTCTATAACAAATAGCGGCACAGGAAAAGTCCGCTTAAATTGGGAGATGGCAACTACGGGAAGCATATCGGGAAATTTCATTATTCAACGTGCTGATAATCTCGAGTTTTTAAATGCTCAGACCATTGTTTCGGATCTTGGGATAAATTATCGTTCGTATGAAGAAGACATATCGAATTTCAACCTGAACGGTACGTATTACTACCGTATTCACCGCAGCAGCGATCCTTCGGGTTGGGGATGGACTGCCGGCGTTTCTGCAAGTACTGTGATTTCGTCCAATCACAAAGTCATTGCACCCAATTCGGCTCATGTAACATTGGATGCCGACCAGAGACATGCAAAAATCACGTGGGACTATGACGACGGGATATGGTCGTCCAATTCCAAAGTGTATATTTCCCGTATTAATATGACTACCGGCGGTACGAAAGAACTCATAGAAGTACCCAACAATTCTACCGGAACAGTAAAGGAATACACGGATGAATTGTATCTGATGTGCAACAACTACAAATACGAAGTCCAAGTGAAGCCCGGAGCTTCAGCCTATATCGTTGCCGAACCTGTAACAACCGCAGAAAATGTTATCCCTGTTGAAAACGGAAATTTGAGCTCGCTAACTGTTTCCAAAGGATATTTTTCGGATAGAGTAGAATTGGAATGGACCACAGACGGAGGTCCACTTAATGAATTTTCCATTCAAAGACGAGAACGCGGCACGAACAACGATTTTCTACAAATAGATAAAGTAACAGCCTCCAACGCTACTACTTTTTACCAATATGTTGATAATCGTCTTCCGGCCGGCATACTATTCGATTACAAAGTGACCGGTATAATCAACTGTGCCGGAACATTGCTATCTACCGATCCTTTGTTGGACGTAGGTTTCCGAACGCCTACCGGTGATATTTATGGCCGCGTCACTTTTGAAAACGGACAAGCCGTAGAAAATGTGGAACTCAACGTAACAACCGAAGTGCCGATTGATTCTAAAAGTTTGGAATTTACCACCGGCGCAGTTGCTACCGTTGATAGCACATATTTTCTGAAAAACGCTACCGATTCCATTTCCTTACAGGCATGGATTGCCCCAAGCGCTACCACCGGCTTGCAGAAAGTAATTTCCAAAGACGGCATGTACGAATTGGGAATCGATAACAACCGTTTCTATTTCAAGGCAGAAACAACAACTATATTAACCGACACACTATTGGTTTCTTCAGTTCTCAGCGCGGGCGATTTTATTCACCTAACCGGTGTTTACGACAATAGCAACCTGTCGGTTTATGTCAACGGACGATTGATAAAGACGGCAGCTTTCTCTTCTACCATAACCGAAAATGATAACCCGGTCACCTTAGGAGGAGGCGATTATGCCGGTGTCATTGATGAAGTCCGCATTTGGGACAAACCATTGACTGCCGATGATGTCCTACGCGACTACAACCGCTATCTGACGGGTGAAGAAACAGGATTGGCTGCTTATTATACGTTCAATTATGCCATAGAAACCGAATTTTACGACCTTTCCTATCAGAGTACCAAGTACAATGAAAATCATGGAAAGTTAGGCGCCGGAGTCACTTTGTCCTCCAATGTTCCCACCCGCGATCAATTAGGAAACAAAGGCATTACCGCTGCCGATGGTTCGTATGCGGTAAGATCCATTCCTTACAAAGGCAATGGAACCTCTTATCAAATTATTCCACGCATGGGAATTCATAGATTTGAATCCGAAAGAGAAGTTCGTTTTATCGGTCCGGGCGCTCAAAGCCATACCGTTAATTTTATCGATAAATCGTCGTTCCGTGTGGCCGGATTTGTTACTTACGAAAATTCGACTATTCCGGTAGCAGGCGTTAATTTCGCTATTGATGGTAAGATAGCGCTCAAATCAAACGGAACGCCAGAAGAAACCGATGCATTGGGTGCATTCGCCATTCAAGTACCGGTAGGAACCCATGAAGTGAAAGCGACAAAAGCCAACCATACATTTGTGAACGATGGACGGATTACCGACCAGTACCTGCAAGATCGCAACTATCAGGATGCAGTTAGCGGATTGGAATTGGAAGACAACACCACGATCAAATATATTGGTCGCGTAGCCGGAGGAACAATACAGGAAGAATTTCTTGTTGGTCATTCCCTTTCCACAAACAACCTTTCCGATGGAATCAAAGTGACGTTAAATTATGGAAGTCCTGCTTATTCATTCGACAACCGGACGATTACCGAAACGCATTTCCAACCATCAAATCAAACGAAAGCGTACTCCAACAAGGTTGAATATTCCGAAAATAACGTAACTATTTTCGTGAATGATACGACCGGAGAGTTTGTTGCTCATGTCATCCCCGAACAGTTTACGATAAACGTCAATGCCGGCTATCACTTGGATATTCCCGGATCGGGAAGTACGGTCAATTTCAGCCATCAATTCCCCTTGCAGGACGAAGTTTACCAATACACCGATTCCATCCAACAACCGGATGAAAGCTGGAAAAAAGTGAACTATTCTGATACTGTACATTTCCAAATGAAGCAAAAATTCATTAAACGTTATTCTCCTCAAGTACGGATGTTACAGTTGGATAAAACGAGAAAAACAGTAGAATATTTCGGAACTGATACTACTCGTGTTACCAACCTGATTGGAGCGGTATCGACAATACCTTTGTACAATCCTACAAGCAAAACTTATACTTTTGATCAACCGGTATTTGTACAATATCAAGATTATCAGTTCAAAATAGAAATCTTCGAACAATACAATCATTACAATGTATCGGGTGCTATTCTTTCTACGGACGAAGTGGCTACTCAGGATGCTAAAATCAAATTCAACAACGATTTGGCCGACACAGATGGCCGGGCAACAGAGTTGGAGGCCGATGATAAAGGAGTCGCTACCTATTCGTTCAAAGCCGGAGATCCGGAAATGACCTCCGGAATTAGAAACATCAATGCCAGCATCACTTATGGAAAGGCTGACAATGCAACCACAATTCCTTGGGTACATCCCGCCTCATTTCCTAATGGAAGCGCGTACTTGCTCGGTAGTCGTCAGTTGGGAACTGATTTTGTAACGGCAGGACCGGATAAAATCATGACCGTATTGCGCGACCCTCCCGGCTCGAGCAGTTATTCTTATTTGGAAAAAGGAATTACTTTCAGTGAATCATCTACTTATACAGGCTCAATCGCTAATGAAGGAAGTGAAATGTGGACTTCTGAAGTAGAAGAAGCTGTAATTACCTTTACCGGAGTTGGAGCCGGAGTAATTAATACGGTAGCGGAAGCAGAATCCGGAGCTACGATTGGTATCGTTCATTCCGAAGAATACCAAGGTCAAGAGACACACAGCTCCAGTACTACTACGACTACTCGTTTTCAAACCGGTGACAGTGAAGATTATGTTGGACCCGATGCGGATGTATATATCGGCTATTCCACCAATGTCACCATTGGCGCTACCGAAAATGTAACGCTTATTTCTCGGGAGAATTACGACAATGCCGGCGGCTCTTATGGAAGCCCTTACGCTCTCAGCGACGATTGGGCAATCATTAAAAACAAAGGGTTAAGCGCATCACAATCCTTTAGCACTCTTTTTGCTTATCCTCAATCGCATATAGAAAACCGCTTGATTCCCGGATTGGAGGAATTGAGAAACAGTATCCTGCTTTTGCCTTCCGAATATACAGAATCACAGTTACAAGCTGCAGCCAGCGGTACAAAGATGGTCTATTATCTCTCTCTGCTTAACGCTGATCATGCTGATTTTGGAAAAACAAATTCCGATAATAGTTTCGACGGACCTAATTACAAGATCATTTATGATTCCAATTTGGCAACTGTAGCAGACACCATTCGAAGCATCAATCAATCTATTGAAAGGTGGGAAAAACAATTAGCGGATAATGAAAAGAAAAAAACAGAAGCCGTTCTGCTGCAAAACTATTCTTTCCATGGAGGCAGTAGTGTCGAATACAGTGAATCTTACTCCACGGGATCTACTTATGAAGATAGTTTCTCTATTATGGTTGGTTTGGCCGGCAACAATGATTGGGCGTTTGGAGCAGGTCCGGCAAAATTAAAATTTGAATTGGAAGAACAAGTGACGACTACACATGGAGGTACCTTCACTTCTGAATATGAAGGTTCTCATTCCAAAGGTTTTGTATTAGCCGACAACGGAAATGATTACCTCACTGTGGATGTTTGCAACGAAAAGAGCAATGAAGTAGAGTTTGGGGGGTTTGAGATCGACCCCACAACCGGTCTCCCGATCATCATAGAATATTATCCGAGTTTTATTTTCAAAACAAGAGGAGGAGCAACCTCCTGCCCGTATGAAGGAGAATACCTGACGAAATATTATAAACCGGGAGAATATAAAATTAACGAATCTACTTTGCAAATTGAAGTACCTGGAATTGATATGCCCGTGAAATTTATCGAAAACGTTCCTTCGGGAGAAACCGCTAAACCGCTTATCTGGTTACGGAATAATTCGGAAGTACACGAAGATGTATGGTACACGCTGAAAATTGATAATCAATCCAATCCCAACGGAGCCACTTTCTTCATCGATGGCGCTCCCATTGGAAACGGTCTCGAATTTTTTATTCCTGCCGGAGAAACCTTGATAAAGACCTTGGAAATAGGAAAAGGCCGGGAAATGAACTACGACGACCTGCAATTGGTACTCCATTCACAATGTCAGGAAGAAATATCGGATACGGTAACCTTTACCATCCACTTCGTACCTTCCTGCTCCGATGTCAACATTAAAAAGCCAAGCAATAATTGGACTTTCAATACCAAGTTGCCGACCATGAATGTAAATGGAGTAGAAGAACTTTACTTGGATGTCCAGATTAACGGTTTCAATGTAAATTATGATAATTTCAACCGAATAGAATTTCAATACAAATCGGCTGCTCAATCGGATGACGAATGGACTACGCTGATGAACTATTACAACGATTCTACCTTCTACAAAGCAGCTATTGAAAACGGTTTGAATGCGGAAATGATTCTTTCGTCGTATGCCGGAACAATTCCTTACCGCTTAATCATGAAAGAACCGAACTTCCCCGATCAACGCTACGACTTGCGTGCCGTAAGCGTCTGTCTGATCAATAATGAGGAAGTAAGGAACGAATCGGAAATCCGAAGCGGTATTAAAGACACCTATTTACCGCGTCTGTTCGGCAATCCGCAACCGACCAACGGTATTTTGACTATCGATGATGATGTTCGCTTGAATTTCAACGAACCGATAGCCGAAGGATTATTGACGCGACATAATTTTTCTGTACAAGGTGTTCGCAACGGTTCGATTTCCGATCATTCGGTTTCAGTCGATTTCGACGGAACAAACGACTACTTGGAAACTGAATTTGAAAAGAGCTTTGAAGGAAAAGACGTTACCGTTGAATTTTGGGTACAAACCGACCAACTACAAAACGCGACCTTGTTCAGTCACGGTAATACCAACGAATCGCTGGAAGTATCGCTTACTGCCGATAAACATTTGAAAGTCAATTTGGGAACTTCCACGATCACAAGTGTGGAAACGATTGCTTTCGACCCGGGTTCATGGGCGCATGTAGCAGTTGTTTGCGAAGCAGACGGTCACTTGACGGCTTATTACAACTATCAAGCGGTAATCAACCGAATAACTACTGATGCTTACAATGCAAACGGTAATCTGGTATTAGGCAAGAGCATCAAAACCGGTGGAAGTCCATTCCGGGGTAAAATGCACAATGTATTGGTTTGGGAAAAAGCGCTGACAACAGACGAAATCCAACTCAATAGTCTAACGCAACTTTCCGGTCTCGAATCGGGATTGATGGCGTACTATCCGATGAATGAAGGAAAAGGTACAACCTTACAGGATAAAGCCCGCGGTGCTACCTTCTTGATCAATGGCGCTAAATGGGCATTGCCCGATGGTTTCGCCGTAACTACCGACGGTTCGGATTACTTGAAACTCGCTACCGGATCGGCAGCTATCCAAAAAGATATGGATTTCACCATCGAATTTTGGTTCAAAGGCGCAGCCGGTCAGAAAAACGCCACCTTGTTCTCTAATGGACGTGGTGATGGTCAGGGAGAAAGAGATTCCGATTACCTGTTTAACGTCGGTTTCGATGAAAACAGTAAACTGTCTTTCACTCACAACAAAGTGAAAACCGTTGTCAACGGTGATTACTTGGATAATAACTGGCACCATTTCGCTATCGGCGCCAGCCGCGCCATCGGTCGTGCACAAATCTACATGGACGGCAAGCTTAATACCTTTATCGATGCCTCCGCTATTGGCGGAATCTCTTCGACGAACATGTTTGTCGGCGCTCGCGGTTGGTATTCGTCCGATGATGCATCCAGTCTGAAAGTAGATAATTATTTCAAAGGACAATTCGATGACCTCCGTTTCTGGGAATTATACCGGAACGAACGTTTGGTAAGCGAAAACAATAACGCCAAACTCAGTGGCAAAGAAATCGGATTGATTCATTATTATCCGTTTGATACTTACATTGATTGGCAAGGACAAAGACTTCTTGAATTTACCAATAGAGATATGCGGATTGCTTCCGGGCCAAACCCTGAAACCGATTCATTACTGATTGTCGGTTCTACTTCCGACCTTGTACGGACAAAGGATATTGCACCCTTGAAAGATGCAGGTCCGGTAGAAAGTCTGTCATTTGATTTCGTCACCAACAACGACGCATTGATTATCAACTTGACAGAAGCCGAATACAAAGTGGCTAAAACCATTGTTACTTTCACGGTAACGGATGTCCGCGACGTAAACGGTAACTCTATCGCTTCGCCGATTACTTGGAGCGCTTACATTGATCGCAACCAATTGAAGTGGAGTGAAGACCGGTTGAATTTGACCAAGAAAGCTTATGAACCGCTCGAATTTACAGTAAGAGCAGTCAACAGCGGCGGATCAATTCAACATTACACCATCGATAATCTACCTGCTTGGTTAGACGTGACGCCTTCGAGCGGAGTTGTCAACCCGATTTCTTACGAAGAAATTCACTTTACAGTCAATGAAGGGCTGAATATCGGTTCTTACAATGAAGTGATTTATTTGACTAACGAATCCAATGTATCCGAAGCATTGACGTTGAATTTGACGGTAACCGGCGAAAAACCCAATTGGACAGTCAATCCGGCCAACTTTCAATACAACATGTCGGTATTTGGTAAAATGCGTTTCAATAATATATTCTCTGCCGATAAAGGAGATATGCTGGCTGCATTCGACCTCAATGGCAAATGCATAGGCGTCACCACCAGTACTTACGACAAAGCATTGGATATGTGGTATGCACTGTTCACGGTGTATAACAATGAAAAGAAAACCAACAATCTGGAATTCAGAATGTGGGATGCAAGTAGCGGAAAGATTTACAAAGCGATTCCGGATGTGGATATTCATTTCACCAACGATACGATTTATGGTACCCCAAAACAACCGGTTATTTTCGACGGAAAAGAAATATTCTATCACAATATTGCCTTGAACAGCGGTTGGAACTGGATATCGTTCAACTTGGCAAACTCGGATTTGAAAGATGTGAACAAAACATTGTCCACCGGAAAATGGTCGGCAAACGACATTGTGAAGATTCTGGAAATATTCGACTCCTATTCGGTAGCTCAAAAGAAATGGACAGGAACTTTGTCTCAAAAAGGTGGATTCAATAATACGTCCATGTTCTTGATCAACTCGGACAATGTACAAATAATAAGCGTTCCGGGCTTAGCTATTGACACGAAGACTGTGCCTATCACCGTGAAAGGAAATCGTCAATGGAACTATATCAGTTATCTTCCATCGATAAATACAACGGTCAACGAAGCTCTGGCAGGATACGATGCACAAGAAGGCGATGTAGTCAAATCGCAAAACAGTTTCGCGATGTACTCGCAAAACCGTTGGACAGGTAACCTGATTTACATGGAAGCGAACAAAGGATATATGTTGAGGCGAACAGCTAACAACGACGTCACCTTCATTTATCCGTCCACGAGCGGTTCGTTGAATAATCTTCGTTCGGGAAGTTCCAACAATGCCGACAATGCTATCAAGTACACCAATCGGAATTATGCCGAAAACATGAATGTGGTGGCTACGAGCGACAATTTACAGGAAGGCGACCGCATACTGGCTTACATGGAAGGTGATTTGCGCGGAGTAGGCGAATACTTCTCAGGACATGATAAAGCGCTAAGTTTCATCACGATAACGGGCAATGAAACCCATAGCAATATTCGCTTTGAATTGCAACGCAATGGCGAAATCGTTGGCGCTACGAATGTTGATTTCAGTTTTGTTCCGAATACGGTAACCGGTACGATAGATTTGCCGGTTGTGTTGAATTTCGATCAGGCGGCAAATAGAGCAGCCGTCTATCCGAATCCGTTCCAAAAGGAATTTAAGATAATTATTCCGGCGGAAAAAGGCGCTTCGATAGACGTGAAAGTGACGGATGTTGCCGGAAGGATGATTTTGACACAAAACAAGAAAGCGACATTCTCCGGAGAAAATCAATTCGCAATCGACGGTTCTGCTTTTGCCAACGGCATTTATATTGTGAAGATAACCACTGCTAACGGCACAAGCGCAACCATTGTGGAAAAAATAAAATAAAGAAAATGTAACCGCAAAGGCGCAAAGAACGCAAAGAAAATTTCAAGCAATTGATAAATCAGAAAGATTGATTCTTATCCTTCGCGTTCTTTGCGCCTCTGCGGTTATTAAAAAAGTAAAAAATAAAAAATAAATACAATGAAAAGATTAAAACAAATCGCACAGAATTTCCTTTTTTGCCTGTTTGTTCTCGTAATGGCAACCGGTTGTAAAGAAGAAGAGGAAAAATTCACTCAGTTTCCCGCTCCTATTTGGCAGGTCAACAGCAACACTTTTTCGGCAAACATGACAGCCGTTGTGAAACTGCCTCCCGAATTGGCTCAATATGTTCAAAGCGAGGATCAATTTGCGGCTTTTTCAGGCGATGTATGCCGGGGAACCGGGATAAATATTGATGGTTTATACTATGTGGCCATTTTGGGTACTCCCGACGACCAATCAACTATCCGCTTCCGCTATTACAACACCCGCAACCGGTATTTATATACTACCCGTGAACTTTTCTCTTTTGAGACCGATCAGGTTTTCGGAACCACCGATGAACCGGAAGTTCTTACATTTTCAATTGTCAAGTAATTTATTCACATACTCATATTTAAAACTCATATTTAAAATTATGAAACAAATTAATATCAAGCAGCCAAAATCCGGCAAACGGACTTTATCGCTCTTTTTTCTCATCGGGTTGTTTCTGCTTCTTTCGCAATTGAATGGCAAGGCACAGGTAACCGATTCAATCCATAATGTGTGGCGAAACAACTGGTATATTGAAGCCGGAGTAGGCTCTCAACTGCTTTTTTCCAGTGATATTGACAACCTCCAGGGGAAACAACGTTTTACGCCGGCTGTATCGTTATCGGTAGGGAAATGGTTCTCTCCTCTCTTGGGTGTCCGTCTGCAATACAACGGATACGCACTGAACGGATATTCAGATCCGACGACTACTCAATGGTTTTACGGAAAAACCGATCCGGTCATCAATCAGGTTACTATCCATCCCGACGGCTCCTACCGGCATTACTTGCGTTATGCGCATACACATGTCGATCTTCGCACCAGTTTGTTTAGTCTTTGGAAAGGCATTCAAAATCGCCAATGGGATGTTATTCCTTCATTGGGAATCGGATATTTACACACATTTGCCTACAAGGGAACTCCGGCTACCGACAATATATCGACTCATTTTTCGCTCGCCGGGAAATATGCTATAAACAAAGAATGGGACATTAATTTGGAACTTTCGGGAACGGCGTTCCCCGGTTCTTTCGATGGACGAATTACCAAACAGACCTATGAAGCGGAAATGGCTGCAACCATTGGGGTGACTTATAACTTCGGCAATCGCCCATCGAAGTTGACTCCTGGTAATTATTATTCGGGAACCGTAGATTCCCACAAAGCAAACAACAGTGTTGCCAACAATCTACTATTGCAACAATTAGCCGATATAAATGCTAAATTAAACAATGTAGAAAACAAGATCAATGCTTTGAGTGAGAAAAAAACAGAACCGGAGGTTATCATAAAAGAAGTCGGAGTCAAAAAAGAGCCTTTCATCCTTGCCTCTATCCGTTTCGATTTGTATCAATCCAAACCCATCGAAGGGCAGGAAATTAATTTTACAAACATCGTGAAATATATAGAAAACAATCCGAATGCGAAAATTCGTTTGGAAGGCTACGGCAATAAAGAAAACGGAACGGCGGAAGCAAACCTCAGAATATCGAAAAAAAGAGTTGAAACCGTTCGCCGCACATTGAAGGATAAATACGGTATAGATGACAATCAAATAGAAACTCGTGCCATTGGAACAGAGAGCCAACCGTATGAAAATAGCGAATGGAATCGCATAGTAACGGTTACAATGGTTGAATAAGAGTGGTCATACCGGAGGACTGCTCCCCCACCCGCACTTTAAGGATATAAACTCCTTTTTGCTTGAGTGGAATATAAACAGTATCTTCATGGGTACTTCCGGCGTAAATGACCCTTCCCGTCATATCAAAAAGAGTGAGGATGGAAGCATCCGCCAGACCAGATATGACAACCTGATGCTCATGGGTAGCGATGGTGATGCCGGGAAGCGGTATTTTGTCCAGCGCAGTGGATTGGTAGTGAATGGCGGTGAACTTGAGTTTGGAGCATTTATCCGGAACGACATACGAAATATCACGATCGTAATACGTGGTGTTTGTGGTTCTGCCCAAGACAGTAGCGGATACAGTCCAGGCATTGACGACTGCCGGATCTCCTTTCCATTGGATATTTAATTCCTTATTTCTATAATATTTGCCGTTAAATTCCGGATATTGGATGGGAATTTCATTCACCGTAATATTGCCCGGACGATAATCAAGGCCTGCCGGGCTTGTGATGGTCATTTGCAAAAGTGTGCCTAAACCAAACTGGCTTGCCAAATGGTTATATACATAGTCGTTTCGTTTGGAACACCAAGTTTTTATCTTGTTTATTTCTTCATACCATGCAGTTAGATTTTGCGAACCTCTCCATTTGTTGCGGTGGCTGGGCATTTCCGGTTCTATGATTTGTTGGATGCTGTCAATGACGTGGGAAGTGCCTTTATAACTTAAAATATCACCCATATAAATCATAAAGCGGTCATAAAATTCCTCTTTGAATGGCGTATAGGACATGAGAGCAACAAACAGGCGCCGGTTTTTATCGGTAGCGCTTTCCAAATTGTATGTCAGCGAATTATGTGTCGGTTCTTGCGATATGCCCAGGCCAAAATCGGTGTCTTTCACGATGAAACGCCATTTTCCGGTATCTGTTCGAGGCCTCCATAAAATGACATTGTTGTGCGGGAAATCGGTGTTCGCGATGAAAATTTCAAGAATCATATAATTCATAAACTCATCCGTATCTACTGTACGCAGTATTTTTTCATAGTCGATTTGATTCAAGGGTTTCATGATTTCTGCCATCAGTTCATCATAAGCGATCCAATCTCCGGTCTTTAATTCAATCTTTACATTCTCGGCATTTAGCTTTTCAATCATGTCAATCTCTTCCAATCCGTTGTAATTGGCAAATACATAATCTTCGTTTGTTCGCTCCCTCAGATTTTCTATGCCATAATATTCGCCATTCAGATAAATGATGGCCGGTTGATAGGCTTGGTAATCCAGGTTGGTTTTATTCCCCATAAAGTGTTGAATGGCCGCATCGCGAAAATAGGTATTACCAAAATCATTGCCGGAATTACGAAGCATAATGGACTTGATTTCTTGATCGGGCTTGGTGAGAAAGAAGCGGTAATCGAATCTCTTCTCTCCAAACCGTTTGTTGGTGTATAGTATCAATGATTTGAGGGCATGTCCTCTCGACCAGCCTCCGGCAATACGCAGTTCTCCCAACTGATTGATCACCGAAGTATCGTTTGAGGAAGGGAAATATTCGACGTTCATCGGTCTTCTCCAGTCATTATTCCAATTCACTTTATCATTACTGCCGTTTCCGGTTTTGCCATATACGCCATTGCCTTTTACATAAATTCCAAACTCATCATCCCACAAATACTTGGGATCCAAATTCAGGGAGATGATGGGTAGTGTCATTTCGCGGGACGAAATAATATACGACCGGTTGACGGCACGGTCAACTAAATATCCGGAAACAATCAACTTTGCTTTTACGGGCGTCGTTTTCGACAGCACAATTTTGTTGTTGTATGCTGTGGATTTGGAGGTTGGTTCCGAACCGTCCAAGGTATAGTAGATGTTGGAAAGTGTGGCTTCCGCCGGAGCATTTTCGGGCAAAGAAAGTGTCAGATTGATTGCATTTTTATATATTCCCTCTTTATGGCTGAAAACAGGAGCAGGTAGCAGTTGATCCGAAACAGGCCCTGTGTTGCTTTTATTGGGCGTGGCTTCAATAAAATAAGCCCAGGAGTTGCCGCCATCCCCCATCCTTCCCCATGCAATATTGGGTGCGGGTTGCTTCGGGATAGATTTCACAGAGTCAACCTCATCCCCGTTGGAGTTGAAAAGATAAATTGCTCCACCTTTTCCACTATCCAACCGGAAATCGGTATGCATTCCCAAAGCTTCCTTATCACAATAAATCAATACAAATCCATGAGCAGGGATCGTTGTATTCTCTTTGATTTTCCACGCTTTTGTGTAATCGGCCTGATCGGAAAGAGACCAATTTTGAAGGCTCATTCCGGAGTCGGAATCATTGTAGAGTTCAACCCAACTATCGGGAAAATTCCGTAAGTCATCAATGATGCCGTCCACATTGCTTTGCATAAATTCATTGATCCATATTTTTGCATTTATGGAATGAGAAGCAAAGAGGGAAAAGATCAAATACAACGCGATTTGCTTTTTCATGTCTATATAATTAAAACTACAATACAAAGAAACAACACACTACTTAATATAGCGCTTAATATGTGATTAACCGAGTACTTAATTTTAATATTATCGATTACAGGAATAAATTTTTAATAATTTCTATTTGCAATAATCGGAAAAAGGTTTTGTGTAATTGGTAGCTAACGACCGTTTGTATTCGTTACAGAATTTATCATACACATTTTTGGCAATTCCCGTTTTCCCACTTTGAAAGAAAACAGAACATTTTACAGTAAGCGCCGTTTCATTTAATGGATCATGCAAAAACAAGGTATTGGCAATATCTAACAATTGTTTTTTACTGAGCGCTTTTTTTGTAATGAGTAATTTTTTTAATAAATCAATTGATAATCCGGAATAATTATCTTTAAAATCATCCAACCAATCCCTGGTCGTATTGGGAAGTAAGGTACCATAAAGTTGCAATTCAAGCAGTTGATCCAATACTTCAGTATTCACAATCTCTTTCTGTTGACCCATTTTCTCTATGCATTGAAGGGCGGTGGTGTAGTCGCAGAAAATAGTATCTTCTAATTTTATACGGAGAAATCCATTATCATTGATGATCATCATATCGCCTATCGTTTCAAACAAGACCCGCAGTTTCCTCAAGGTGACATTCCGGTTGTTACGGGCGGCTTCTTCATCTTTATCCGGCCACAAAATATCGTCAATCTTTTTTACTAATATTCCTCTTGGATCTTTTGTCGTATATATGATAAGTACAATTAACAAACCTTTTAATTTGGGTGTGAAAAAAGAGGTAATGTCATTGCCTTTATTATCTCGGACATTAAATCCGCCTAACAAAGAAATGGCCGATTTGGAACGGTCGAAATATTTTATTGTTTCATTTTCTAACGTTTCATCTAATGTTTCATTTTCATCAGAAGCGGAATCGTAGTCCGGAAACATGATTTCTTCTTTTGATTTTCTTTTTCTTCTTCTCCATAAAAGCACCATACCCAATACGACAAGGCATACAATAAAACCGCCTACACCCATAAGAGCATAGATTCGTCCGCTACCTTCTTCTTCATTGGTTTGTAATAATTCTTCTTCATTGATGATGGGAAAATTCAATGAATAGATGACAATTTCCGCTTGATTATCAACTATTCCATTAAAAACCAAAAACATCTTTTTCAACTGCTGTGAATAAAACAGATCAAAGTCCTGATTCCTATTTCTGGGTGCCGAACTGATAGGCTTGGAGATGTTTTGCTTATGATAATCGTGTAGCGAAATTTTCATCAATATTCCACCTTTATGCAAATTGATTGCATAGAGCGAACTGTCTGAAGAATCGAAGTACATACTCGGAGCAAGAACGAAGCTGGAAGCTCCATCTTGGTCTTCAAAGACATGCACTTTTTCCGTCTGCAAGGTTTTCAGGTCTATTGTATATAATTCATTATACTGTTGCGATGAAAACGCTTGCCTTCCTTGTTTATTTCCTTTCCCACCCAAGACATACAGCACATTTCCAACAATCGCTGCCGAAGAAGCAAAACGAGGATTTATATCATTCAAAACGAATTGCTCAAATTCACCGGAGGCAAGATTGATCTTAAATAAATCATTTTTAAACGTATAGAAACCATAGCCGCCAAAGGTATAGACGATAGAATCTTGATAAGCCAAGGCCGGAAATTGATAGTGCATTTCATCGGTGTTTTCCGTTTTCTTGCTCCATGAATTATTCTTAAAAGAGAAGGTGGAAATCTCCTTCTTGTGCAAACAATACGATACCAAACAATTACTCAGCGTATCATAAAGCAGATGTCCCGGATAATTAATCGCCGGATAACCATCCTTAACGGGAATAAGCGTTTCCTTCTGAAGAACCGGATCGTAAACGGCTATATTATTGCCTTTTAGTATGTAAAACACATTGCCTTTCGGGTCGAATGTCAGTGAAATTATCTCAGAATTAGTGGATCGATAAATTTCTTTCCACTCAATATGATCATTAATTATCCAATGCGGATTATTTGCAATAGCCGGTATTTTATGAATCTTATCATAGCAAATGTTCTCGTTATGCTGTTTCAATTCCCAATACCTTATCAGCTTATTATTATTGAAAATTTTTATGTCTTTCACATTGACAGGAGCGGAATCTGTTTGTTTTTCCAAAAAATTTGCACCAAATAAAACAGAGACTTCATTGACGGTTTCCAATTCAATGGGGATGGTTTGTTTTATATCGTCATATTTTAGAAATAACTTTTGCATTTCCGGCAACAAGGATATGGACACGGAAAAATACCCCTCCTTCCTTTCTACCTTATTACTGATGGCATAAATTTTTTCGTCTATTGCTAAGGCCGGATGATTTTTTTCGGTTTCAGATGCTATAAATAAAAGAGTGATAACATGTGTTTTATTGAATTTGATATGGAGTATAGTTCCAAAAAGCGCTTCATTCCTGATCTCCATGTCGAAAGAAATTTCCATATTTCCTTCGAAAGAAATAGGATCACCTCTTTCCAACACCAATGACGTTCGTTGATCTCCCCTTACGGAATGTGAATTAAAAAACAATCCATAATCAAAAGCAAATTGAGAAGCACCGTTCGACACGATGAAAGAGACCAAAAATAACAGGATAAGTAATCTTTTCATTGTTCATTATCATTTCGGCACAAAGATATATTTTTTTTATTTTTTTTATATAAAAAATCACGGAAAAATATTATTTATTATTTAAAAGGCTCCCGCCTTGTAGTGCGAAGCAGGAGCTTCGCTTTTAGCGGTGACGCAGGCAGAGTCCAATGTCGTCAACTTAAGGAAATGATGTCAATATTTTTACTCCAAAATTTATATTAAAAACCTCTGGAATCATTCTTAGATAATTTGTATGCACAAAGAAAATAATGCGCAAATCCTTAAGTTGACGACATTGGGCAGAGTCAACGCCGAGCGGGGGAAATTAGGTGAAAATTAGGTTTCTATGTATCGTAAAAACAGAGATTTTAATGCGTTGCACCATAAGCATTCGGCTATGAGCATCTTGCACCACTCCCTCTCCTATAGTACCTTTGCATCAAAAAACAACTTGGGAATCTGCCTGAAAACATACACTTTCCGCAGATAATTCATTTATTTGCATGGTGAATTTATTCTGAACGCAAATATTTTTAAACAGACTTAACTTTGGAATGTTAAGTCTGTTTTTTATTGGAACAAATATTCTGCCGTTTACTTTTTGACCAATTCAAAAAATCCGCTGATTTCCTGTTGATCAATGGCTTGACGCACATTGTAGCGTTTTACTTGATCTTCGTAACCTGTTTTTGTTACTTTAATTTCAATAGTAACGTCTCTCGAACTTTCATAAGTCAGACCCAAAATATTGAATGAACGCGTTTCTTCATACGGCGTGGTGGTCAGATACAATTCATTCGTATTTTTCACTTGATCGGGAATACTTGAAATTACCCGCCAAAAAATACGAGAGCCGCGCGGCTCAGAATCAAAATTCCACCGAATAATCGTTCGTTCCAAAGCCGTGCTACCCGGATTATCCCGTGTTACTGGGTTGGTAGCTTCGCCTGCCCGAATCGTAGGGTCAACGACATACGAATTAGATTTCTTCAAGATATGAAAAACATGGTTGGGATAACTCGCGCTAGCAACCCTGTTCATGTACGTGATTTGGGCTTTAATAGTTTCGTTCCCATTTTCATACCCATCTTTAAGAAAAGTAAATTCATACTTCGACGCATTTGCCGGTACCGGTACAATCACCTTACACGGAGTAACTCCCATTACTTGACCATTTGCAATAACTTTTGCACCTTGCGGCTCACTGTCAATCGAAATCGTTTGTTCTGAGGAAACATTGGCAAGGGGCACATTGGCAACTCCGCAGCCTTCTAATAGAATTGCAACCAATGCAATACTGAGTAAAAAATTGATTTTTCGTTTCATAACACAATAAAAAATTATTAATTAATACATAAAAACTATTCTGTTTCTTTTTTTACCAATTCAAAAAATCCGCTGATTTCCTGTTGATCTATCGCTTGACGCACATTGTAACGTTTTACTTGGTCTTCATAACCTTTCTTTGTTACCTTAATTTCAACAGTAACATCCCTCGAGTTGTCGTAGGTAAGTCCCATGATATTGAATGAGCGTGTTTCCTCATACGGCGTGGTGGTGAGGTAAAGTTCGTTGGTGTTTTTTACCTCATCGGGAACACTGGAAATTACCCGCCAAAAGATACGTGAGCCGCGCGGGTCGCTGTCAAAATTCCAACGAATGATGGTGCGTTCTAATGCTGTGCCTCCGGGATTATCGCGGGAAACTCTATTTTTTGCTTCGTCCACGCGAATAGCCGGTGCCTCGGCAGGTGGCGCTTCAACATGATTTTTCGGCGTAATAACATCGCCGGTCGCAGTAACTTTTTGCACTTCGCCAAACATGAAGCAATATGCAGTCAATAAGATATCCAGTGGATGAAAACTGCCGTTTGCAGTAATATTTGCCACGTCAATATCGCCTTCATGTTTTTCCTTTGCAGTTTCCAACAATTGGTTGTAAGCCATGTCTTTTGCTCTGTTGCTGGCATCAATAAAAAAAGGCAGTTGATACGCAGTATATTTTTTCTGTACTCTGCCAATTATTTGGTAGTTATTCCGTTGTTCTGGGGTCATCGTGGCCGTACGCACTGAAATGCACGAATCCATAAGAATAAGGAAAACAATACCCACAATAAAAAATAAATGTTTCATAAAAAAATAATTAATTGTAAATAAATTAAATTTTTGCCCCAAAATATACGCACACAAAAAAAGCGCGGACAAAACTCCTAATTATCTGTTTTCTGAGGTCTTAGACTACCTAAACATTCAAATAAATGAGTAAAGCCCACGCCAAGCGGCGTGAGCGTTTTCACTTTACTCTTGAATGTTTTGAAATTGTCTAAGTTTCAGAAAACAAGATGTAAGCTATAACGCTTTTCCCAAAATGTCTAAAATGTGCGTATTTTCACATTTTTATTATATCATAGGCAAAAATTTATTTTTAATTGTTATTTAGATGCAAAGGTATGTGTATTTTTTGATTAACCAAAGTAATTTGTTATTTATTCCGGGTTCAGCACCTCAAAATAAATATTTAGTCAAAAAACATTACCTTTGTAAAAAAATGTACACATGAAACAGTATAATTTTGATGAAATCATTGAGCGTCGAAACACCGGAGCACTAAAAACCGATATTTTGCAGGCACGTTACGGCAATTCGGACTTACTTCCGCTGTGGGTAGCCGACATGGATTTCCGCTCTTGCGAAAAAATTATCGAGGCGATGCAGAAGCGGTGTGAACATGGCATATTCGGTTATCCCGTCGCAACGGAAGCATATTATCTGTCCATTATCAATTGGTTGAAAAACGAACATCAGTGGACAATACAACAAAAATGGCTATCGTATATTCCGGGTATTGTCAAAGGAATTGCATTTGCCGTGATGCACTTTTCCAATCCCAATGACAAAATCATCATTCAGCCGCCGGTGTATCATCCGTTCCGGATGGTTACTCAAATGCACCACCGGCAAGTCGTCAATAATCCATTAATCGAAGAAAACGGACGGTATCGCATGGATTTGGACGGTTTACGCAAACTCATCGACAAAGATTGTAAACTATTGATTTTGGCTAATCCGCATAATCCGGTCGGTATTACCTGGGACAAAGAAACCTTGAAGGAATTGGCCGGCATCTGTTATGAAAACCATATTCTGGTCATTGCCGATGAAATTCACGCCGACATGGCTATTTTCGGGAACCGGCATTTTCCTTTTGCTACGGTTTCCGAACAAGCGGAACAAAACTCCATCACATTTATGTCGCCCAGCAAAACCTTTAATATTGCCGGAATTGTAAGTTCATACGCCATTGTTCCCAACGATTCTATTCGCCAGTCGTTTTATACCTTCCTTGAGGCCAGCGAACTCGGCGATGGCACTATCTTCGCATACACCGCTATCGAAGCGGCTTACAACCAGGGCAAAGAATGGAAAGACCAGATGCTCCACTATGTAGAAGCAAACATCCGCTTTGTGGATGCTTATGTAAAAGAACATATTCCCGCCATTCAAGTCATTATTCCCGAAGCTTCATTCCTTGTCTGGCTGGATTGCCGGGCCTTGGGATTGAATCAAAAAGAGTTGAACCGGTTATTCACCGACCAAGCCCAATTAGCTCTCAACGATGGCGAAATGTTTGGAAAAGAAGGCATTGGTTTTATGCGGCTAAATGTCGGCTGCCCGCGTTCCATTTTGGACAAAGCATTGAAGCAATTGGCACAGGCGGTTCATGCGCGAAAATAAATAATAATACTTATCTTTGTCGCTCAAAATTAAAAAATAAGCAATATGAAAATTTCAGAAGACAAAATTGTATCTCTAACATACGATTTAACAGTAGAAGGCGAATTGATGGAAAAAGCAAGCAAAGAAAGCCCGCTGACTTTTATGTACGGCATGGGCATGATGCTTGATGCCTTTGAAAAACAATTGACCGGCAAACAAACCGGCGATGCCTTCTCTTTCACCCTATCCCCCGAAGAAGCCTATGGCGAACGTAACGAAGACGCCGTAGTCGAACTTCCGAAAAACATTTTTGAAATCGACGGCAAGTTCGATGACACAACCATCATTGAAGGCGCAACCCTTCCCATGATGGACGCTTCCGGCAACCGGTTGATGGGTTCGATTTTGGAAATTAAACCCGAAACGGTGGTAATGGATTTCAACCATCCGCTGGCAGGTGAAACCTTGCATTTCGATGGCGAAGTAATGGATGTGCACACCGCTTCACCCGAAGAAATCGCTGCAATGACCCAATCTTACGAAGGCGGTTGCGATTGTGAAAGCTGTGACGGAAAGCAGGATGCAAACAGCTGCAATTGCGGTTGTCAAGAATAAATAATGAATACATTTGGAACTATTTTCCGGCTCACTTCGTTCGGAGAATCGCACGGAGAAGCTATTGGCGGAGTAATTGACGGTTGCCCTGCCGGTATTTTGTTAGACTTCGACTTTATACAGAGCGAATTAGACCGTCGCAAACCCGGACAATCCGACATTACGACCACGCGCAAGGAAGCCGACAAAGTAGAATTTTTGTCCGGCATCTTTGAAGGCAGGACAACCGGAACGCCCATCGGGTTTATTATCCGCAACAGCAATCAGCACTCGTCGGACTACCACAATCTGAAGGATGTTTTCCGCCCCTCCCACGCCGATTACACCTATTTGCAAAAATACGGGCACCGTGACTATCGCGGAGGGGGCCGTTCGTCTGCCCGCGAAACGATTTCACGAGTCGTAGCAGGAGCCATTGCCAAACAAATCCTGAAAGAAGAAGGAATCTCGATTACCGCCTATACATCACAAGTGGGCGCCATTCATTTAGATACATTTTATACTGAACTGGATTTCAATAACATCGAAAAGACGCCGGTACGTTGTCCGGACTTGGCCGTTGCCGAAAAAATGATTGAAATCATTCACCAAATCAAAGTGGAGGGCGACACCATCGGAGGCGTGGTAACTTGTGTATGTCAAGGCGTGCCGGTAGGCTTGGGCAATCCGGTATTTGGAAAATTGCACGCTGCGCTCGGCAGCGCAATGCTGAGCATCAACGCCGCCAAGGGGTTCGATTACGGCATGGGATTCAACGGGGTTCATCAAAGAGGCTCTGAACTCAATGACCTTTTTTTGCCGCCAGCTTCAGCTGACAGCAAAAAATTTAAGACTAAGACTAATCACTCCGGAGGAGTCCAAGGCGGCATCTCCAACGGCGAAGACATTTACTTCCGCGTAGCCTTCAAGCCGGTGGCCACGCTCCTGCAGCCGCAACCAACCATTGACAAAGACGGCAACGAAACCTTATTGCAGGTCAAAGGACGGCATGACCCTTGCGTGTTGCCTCGTGCGGTGCCTATCGTAGAGGCCATGGCGGCGATGACGGTACTTGATTTTTGGCTTTTGGCCTCTTCTCATAAATAGCCAAAAACTTGCATCAAATGGGAGTTCCCATCAGCGACATTGTGAAAGCAACCGGCCTTACGCCCGAACAAATCCGGAAATTAACCGATTGAATGGTAATTGTATTAACTTAGAACATGTTGATAACTTTTCCTGTTGAGGGATGATAGAAAATTCTTGACGCACCTTTAATATACTGATACAAATAAAATAACTTATTTAAAATCGATGTTTTCGATTTTGTTGGTTAGTATGGATTTGAATGAAACATTTTTTATTTAAATTTAATATTTAGCTTATAAATTTATTCAGCATTAAAATTATTATTATATCTTTGCGCAAGGTTAAGCAAATGACTTTAACCGTTTAATAAACTCTTATTATTAATTTTTAAATGTATTTCGTATGAAAAAAACATTTTTACTTTCGTTGTTGGCCTTGTTCCTCTCGTTAGTGGGAGTGAAGGCAGAAAATCCACCAACTATCAGCCCCGCAGACGGGTTAGCCACGTGGTATCACAGTAAGTTTGACAGAGCTGTTAACAGTTCTAATTATCTCTACGATCAGGGAGTCGGCAAAATGTTGTTGGAAATCCCTGCTAAGGAGGCTGACATAGTAGAAGCAGAGAAAGCTTCTTTGATTATTACCAGCAATGATGCTGTTGACAAAAAGATTGCTTTAGGCGGTAAAGGTCTTGATACCGCGATCGGCGATAACCTTATTCTTGTCAGCTCCTCCGATATCTCTAACGAACATTGGTATTACATCGAAAGTGGACACAGTTCTAAAACTGTTCCTAACAACGCCGATGGTCGATTTGGAGGATTAATCACGTCCAGTGGCTCTTCTGTGAGAGCAGATGGAGATTTGATTCATCCAAGTGGTGATGACAGAAAGTCACAGAAGTGGAAAGTGGTTGCTGTGCAGGATAAAGCAGACACCTATTATTTAATTAATCAAAATGGCGAGTATTTTTATCACGCAACAGACAAGAAATATTATACGAGCACGACAACGGTAGGCGATACCGCACAATTCACATTGGGTCTTGTTGTCGGTACGAAATATGTTAGCCTCAAAGACCAAAAAAGTAATTTGTATGTTGGAGCACTTAATGGTGGTAACGTTTGGGGGTATGAAGACAACAACACTGCTCCTGCTAAACAGGCAATATCTGGTACTGATTATGGTTTGGCTCCCAGTCCTCGTGCATTCCGTTTTGTTCCGGAAGCAGACATTGATGGTTTCTATCCGACTATTTATCCACAAAGCACAGCAGTTGGTGCAGTAACGAAATGGTCTTATATCAAAAGTTTAGATCCCGTGAATGCAGCAACTCCTTATTTGACACTCAATGAAGCAGGAGACGGTTTTGAATTGAAAGCAAAAGTTGTCGGAGATGATAAACAGTTGTTTGGATTTATAAACGATGGAAAAACAACGGGGGCAGCAAATGTGGGTGGTCAGGCTACCGCTATCGTTTCCAAAGCAGATCCAACAAAATATTTGACTACAACAGCTACGGTAGGTGCTGCTTCTAAATGGTATATGGAGCATGTTGTAGCTCCCAACCTAAGCACTCAAGTGCAAGGAACTCTTCGTGCTACAAGAAACGGAAGTTTCCTTGTTGCTTCCGGAGGCGGAATTGCGATACAGGCAACGAATAGTAATAATGGGAACATTGGAGACAACGCTAGCGAAGCTACTTACAGCAGCAAATATAACTGGGCGTATGAAAAAGACAAATATGAAGTGAAAGTAACTCAAGGAGCTAATATTGCTTCAATTACTCATACTGCCGGCGAATTTGTATCCGGTACTACTTTTGACGTGAACAACTCTGCTACGCTGACGATTACTTACACATTGGATGATGAAAATTCTGTTCCGGCAGTGTTGGTCAATGGTTTACCAAACACAACAAGTGTTCAGGATGCAGAGAATCATAAACAATATACCTTGTCGCTGGTTATCACAGAAGCAACGGAAATAGCCATCTCGGCATCTGAGCCGGTTGTCGTATCGGTTGCATACAACGAGGATGCTGCTTCGCATATTGCCCTTGTAAGTCCATCGGATGCAGGGACTTATTCTGTAGCCAAAGATGCTCAATTCGTACTTACTTTTACGGCTGAAGGATACACTCCTGCTGTAGAGGGTGCTGTTCTTACGGGACCGGACGGAAATGGTGTTTACACCGCAACCATTGCTTCTGTAGCGGAGAGTACTATCATCACAATAAGTGCTACTTTGATTACTTCGGACATTTCCATTGCTGCCGGTGCAGGTATTGCTAATTTGAATACTACAGGCATCCCTGCTAAGGTGGATTATTTCTCCACACTGGGAAATTTCACATTTAAGTTAGCAGCGGGTTATCATTTGCCCAAACTGATAGTAAACGGTAAATATTCTTCGGAATTTTCAAAAGAAGGAGATGTTTATACCGTAGCATTAACCGGCAATGTACACGAAGCCAAAGATATTTATATCGAAGCGTATGCGGACAACACAGTGCCTGCAATATACGATTTGGTATCCGGTGCACTTAATACTACCGGAACTACACTCGCCATAGAACAAAGTACTTATGTTGATAATGTGGCTTACTTGAAATTTGATCTCTCTACTGTGCCAACCGATTACGATACACTCAAGGTGAAATTGGCGATCAGTTCGGCTCCAACTGTAGCGGAAGTACTTCCGCTTCAATGGGTAAAAAATTATCAGGCAACTGCCGGTGTGGCACCGTCATCGGATATTTTGTGGACAGAATCGAATTTTGCTGTTGCTACTCAACCGGAGGTAAATGGGGAAATCGCTACTATCAACATAGATCCTTCTTTGACAGAATCTTTGGAATGGGTAATTGATAATGCAGCAACGATTGCTAATATCAAAGCAGCAGTAGCAGCGGCAACAGAAGAAGGTGACAAGGCTCTTTCGGTACTGTTAGCCACCCCAACAAAAAAACCGACAGCTCCAACAGCAGTGGCATTTGTTTCCCGTGAAGGTGCAGCGGTAGCTAAAGATTTGAGTTTAACTCCGGTACTTAGTTTTAGTAAAGCCGACGCCACAACGAAGCTGAATACACCGGATGCGAATGACCCCGTAGTGACGATAAAATATTACAACCTCTTGGGACAACCCGTAGGGGATGACCTAAGTGTTAGTCCAACAGGCGTGTATATTGAACTAAAAAATCACGCATCGGGAAAAGTAACCACCACGAAACGATTCATTCCCAAAAAATAATCGTAGGGACGCACATACAGGCACTCCTTAAAATACACAAACAACCCTCAATTGCTTCATTGCATTGGGGGTTGTTTGTATTTCTATGCTTTACGCGGAAAATGGAATCAAGAATAAAAAACACCATCCAAAATAAATGGCAAATCCATCGAATCAACCCCAGCCTCCGTCAAATGGGGAATATCATCGGCAAAAGCACTCGAAAACTCTGCCTGCGATTGATTGCTTTGCTTCCACGACAAGGCATACAAACGGATCGCTTCCGCGGCATTGTGCATAACCAATTGTACGTGTCCGGCATTGAGGTAGTCGTCGGCAGTGGGAGAAGTTTCGAGAATCTTATGGTAATAATCCGCCGCCTGTTGGTATTTTCCCATCAGGAAAGAAGTCCACGCGAGCGGGCGCCATGCTTTTTCCTTGTTTTTGCTCAGATATTCCACTTTGAAATAGTATTTCAAGGCTTGTTCATACTCGTGCAATTCCAGATGGCAATGGCCGATATTCAGTTGGAGAGACAGATTGTCGGGATTGAATTGTTCCGCTTTTTTGTAATACAGCAAGGCCTCTTGCGGATTTTTCAGGATGCGATGCAGATGCGCCAATTTTTTCAGTGTCCAAGAATGATTGGCATTCAAAAATTCCGCCTTTTGATAAGCATCCAAGGAGGCCATCAATTGACCGGTCATTTGCAGGCAGTAGGCTTTTTTCTGGTATAAAACCGCATCTTCGGAATCTATTTGCAACAAGCTGTCAATCAGTTCGTTGGCATCTGCATGGTAATTTCGATTAAAATAATACTCGCAGATAATCAACAAACTATCTTTATCTTGCAGTAAATTTTCTATGAACGATACCTTGTAAAATTCCGGTTGGGTGGCAAAAATATCTTCAAAATCCTTCCGTTTCGGATGAAGTTTATAAAAACGGTACAAATCCTGAATGTATTGTCGCGTGCTGTGTCCAATGGTTTGGGAAGCATTCTTCAACTCGGTTTTTTGCGCTTCATTGACGGCGCTCATCTCGGACGAAAACTGTCCTATCATCATTTTACGGTAAGCGGACGGCATTTGTTCCACACTGAAAAAGAACGAATATTTATCCGAATTACACAAAAGTGTTGATGTTTTCAGTATTTCGGATAATTTAGCTACATCCTCATTATCAATCATTTCCGAATCCATCGAAAACGGCATAAACCAGTTGGAAGGTTCGTTGAAAAACGGATAATTTTTCAAGTGAATAAAAGACGAGTGCATCACATCCGCTCCTTCCATTTGCAACTCGGAGATTTCCTGCAACTTTTCCTGCATACCCGACTGTTCAATCAGGTCTTGCCATTCGGGGTTTTTGCCTTCTTCATCCGATTCCAAATCGCCGATTAATTCGTTGATTTGCATTTTTTGTCCGATCTTCGGGCCGATTTTTTGCATCATCTCGGGAATCAGTTCGTCGGTAATTTTCCGTGTAATTTTTTCCGTATCACGGCTCACAATAAACTGTAACACAACATGGCGCATTTTTCGGAGAAATATCGGATCTTCGGCTAATTGATTCAGGCGTTCCACCAATCCGGGGTATAAATGCAACCGTTTATCGTATTTCCTGAGGAAGAGGGCAATGCCGGTCAGGGCACGCACCTGCACATCCTCATTCGTATTTAGAGCGGATTCGAACAATAAAGCCGCCTTGTTTTCATCAAACGTTTCCATAAGATTGAGCGTGACAGCGGTAATAATCAAGGCGGGCAAGTGGTTTGAATCCATTGCCAGAACCGTTTTCCATTGCGCCTTTTCGTCTTTCGACCAATGGTTGCTCAACCAGACGGAATAAAAAAGCTTTCGAATCACCGTTTCCTTTTGCAAGGATAAATCTTTTATTTGCTTGGCTTTATCCGCAGTATCCAATACATCCCACACGGCTGTTTTTTCAGCAATATTTTCCAAATTTTTCAACAACTCGGAGGCGCTTTCAGGAACATAGAAATGGAAAGAGCGTTTTCGTTCATAGAACAACAAGTTTTCGTTGGCCGTTTTCAGTTGAAAGAATGCAGTATCGGCTGTTTGATAAAGCAAACGAATCAAGTCGTTGTAGATTTTGTTGCGGTCGGGATCTTGAATATTTTGTAATGAATACCGCAACATGGTTTTGTATGTATCTTCCAAAGAATCCAGTGTTTCCTGCAGTTGCCAATTTTGCAGCACAGACAAAAGAGAGCGAAGTGCATCCACTGCTTGTTTGACTTGTTTTTGCTCTAAAGATCTGGTTATTTGTTCGAACAGCTTGTGTGTTTCCTGTGTTGCCATGATTCTGCTTCAAAAAATTCACTTATTTTTTCAAGGCCACCATGATTTTAGCTTCGATTTCGTCCGCCAATTCGGGATTATCGCGCAGACAATCTTTGGCAGCTTCGCGTCCTTGCCCCAATTTGGTATCGTTGTAGCTGTACCAACTGCCGCTTTTCTTTACAATATCCAAATCGGAACCTATATCAACCAATTCGCCGGTTTTTGAAATGCCTTCGCCGAACATGATGTCGAACTCGGCTTTGCGGAAAGGAGGCGCCACTTTGTTTTTTACCACTTTCACTTTGGTCTGATTCCCTTTCACTTCTTCGCCGTCTTTGATGGATGTACTGCGACGAATATCCAAACGGACGGAAGAATAAAATTTGAGCGCATTACCACCGGTGGTCGTTTCAGGATTTCCGAACATCACGCCGATTTTATCGCGCAACTGGTTGATAAAGATACAAGTCGTATTCGTTTTACTGATGGCGGCGGTCAGTTTCCGCAAAGCCTGCGACATCAAACGTGCCTGCAATCCCATTTTGGAATCGCCCATATCGCCTTCCAATTCGGCTTTGGGCGTTAAGGCGGCCACCGAGTCAATGACAATAATATCAATGGCCGATGAACGAATCAATTGTTCGGTAATTTCCAAAGCCTGTTCGCCTGAATCGGGTTGTGAAATCCATAAGTTTTCGATGTCCACGCCTAATTTTTCGGCATAAAAACGGTCGAAAGCATGTTCTGCATCTATAAATGCAGCAATACCGCCCGCTTTTTGCGCTTCGGCAATAGCATGAATAGCCAAGGTGGTTTTTCCGGACGATTCCGGGCCGTAAATTTCAATCACTCTGCCTCTTGGATAGCCTCCAACACCTAAAGCGGCATTCAAGCCCACCGAACCGGTCGGAATCACAGACACTTCTTCTACGGCATTATCGCCCATTTTCATGATGGAGCCTTTGCCGTAATTTTTCTCGATTTTCTCCGTCGCCGCCCGTAAGGCTTTCAACTTTTCTGCATTGGGAGCAGAGTTTACTTCTGTGTTTTTTTCTTTTTCGCTCATTGTTTTTTAAATTATTTTTAAAGGTTTATGATTCATATTATACTTCCAAATCACCATTCAATCTCTCATGCCAAGGCAAACCCTGCTTATTCAATTGTTCCATAAATGGATCAGGATCAAACTCTTCAACATTGAAAACGCCCGGCTTTTTCCAAATGCCCTGCATAAACATCAACGCGCCGATGGCAGCCGGAACACCAGTTGTATAACTGACACCTTGCGCACCCGTTTCCTTGTAAGCATCTTGATGCAGACAATTGTTGTAAATATAGTAAGTCAATGCTTTTCCGTTCTTATCCAAGCCTTTGATGCGGCAACCGATACTTGTTTCGCCGGTATAATTTTCGCCCAAGTCGCCCGGGTCGGGCAATACGGCTTTCAGAAATTGAATCGGAACAATTTCCATCCCGTTGTAAAGAACCGGGTCAATACGTGCCATACCGATGTTTTGAATGACACGCAAATGCGTTAAATATTCTTGTCCGAACGTCATCCAGAAGCGGGCGCGTTTCAATGTCGGGAAATTCTTTACCAACGATTCCAATTCTTCGTGATAAATGACATACGATTCTTTCGGCCCGATATTCGGATAATTTAATGGTTGATGAATTTCGTGCGGCGCCGTCTGCACCCATTGTCCGTTTTCCCAATATTTACCTTTTTGGGTAACTTCGCGGATATTGATTTCAGGGTTGAAATTGGTGGCAAATGCTTTGCCGTGGTCGCCTGCGTTGCAATCAACAATATCCAGATAGTGCATTTCGCCAAAATGATGTTTAGCGGCATAAGCGGTAAAAATACTCGTTACACCCGGGTCGAAACCGCAACCGAGAATAGCGGTCAAGCCCGCTTTCTCAAATTTTTCTTTGTAGGCCCATTGCCATTTGTATTCAAACTTGGCCTCATCCTTCGGCTCGTAATTGGCTGTATCCAAATAATTTACTCCTGCTTCTAAACAAGCGTCCATGATGGTCAAATCCTGATAGGGAAGCGCCACATTGATAACCAATGCGGGTTGGAAGGAACGGAACAACCGGACTAATTCGGGAACATTGTCGGCATCAATCTGCGCCGTTTGAATGGTTTTGTTACCATATTTCGTGCCAATACCGTTGGCAATGGTATCACACTTTGATTTTGTACGACTGGCAAGCATAATTTCGCCAAACACGGCATGATTCTGGGCTACTTTATGAGCTACCACGGTTCCCACGCCACCTGCACCGATAATGAGTATTTTCGACATTTTACTATTTAAAATTTTATCCACAAATGTAAGGTTTTATCTTGGATTTATCAAATTATGGCAAGCGTTACCGCCGCAAAAAGATTTTCTTTAGTTGTATCAATAAAAAACGGAGCAGGATGCCTTTCGTCCCTTTGACAAAATAAGGAATGATATCGAAAACCGGGAACCGGGATACGACGACCGAAAAGACGCTTTCCTTCAACAAAGAAGCCCAATTTTCCTGCAAAAAAGTAAAATTTACATCCAATTTATTTGTCAATACATCGGACTTTTTTTGCAATTGGAGTTTTCTGCATTGCAAGCTTTCGAGCGAAGTCAGTTGTTTTGATTTCATATTTTTTGATTTAATGGCGATTCGTCCGAGTCTTTCAAATCCGAATACAATGCTTTCAAAAACCAATTCTGAAAAGTTCTGAAAACGCTTTTACGACAGATAACCAGCACAAATAAGAGCAGGATGTAAAACAAGGTAACAATGGCAAAACCGCCGGCAAGATTATGTACCAAATCGCCTATCCACAAGCCGAAAGCGAGAAAAGCGAACAGCAAGGCGAAAAAGACAATATTCAGAATAATCAAGCTATAGATTAATATTGAACCGGTTGCGGAGGTCTTTTCCAGCATATCCAAACGCAACCATTCGAGTTTGGTGGCGAGTAATTCTTTCGCATCCATTTTCAAAGCGGACAACAGGGTTCCCAAATGCTGATTTTCCATGGTCAACTTTTATGAACTTGAACTTTTGCAATACCTTCCTGAGCAATTTGCACCGCTTTTTCTGCGGTTTTTTCCAACTCGTCAATACCATCACTGACCACTTTGCCGATTTTCTTCTTTGCAGAATCCACTTTGGAACCGATTTCATCCGCCAAAGCAGCTTTATCTTCCTCTCTGGATGCCAGATAAACACCGACAGCCGCTCCGACTACCAATCCGATTCCCATACCAATTAATAAACTTGAAGTTTTCATATACAAACTATTTTTTAATGAAATAAGCAATCCCTTTTACTATCAAACGCCGGTTAGCTGATTTAAGTTTGACGGTTTGAATTGATAATGCAAATGTACAAAAATCCATTTTCTATTCCCCTGAAAAACACAATTTTGTATGCTAGAGTAACCACAATGGGTAACCGTTTAGAAACGAACGAACTACTGTGTTCTGCTCCGTTTTTCCATTGTTTCAAATAATGCTTTGCAAAGGTAATAATAATTCCCTATCACCTCAAATATAAAAATCAAAAACTACAAAAGTCGTTGAACGATTTTCATGAAACTATCTTCTATCAACTTTTCATCGGGAATTGTTCCAAATGCCAATTGGGATAATTCCATTTGATAGGTTGAGCGTAAGCTTTCCCAAAGTGAAGGAAAACTTGTTGCTAAAGGCGATTCGATAATTTGCTTAGTTTGCCAACCGTTTGGCTCGTCAAAAGCAATTTGGTCGTGAATGAGAAGTTCTGATAAGTCATTTGGAAAATCGGGCGACTGAATATATTCCGCACATTCCGCATCATTCATCAGATAATACAAATCATAGAAATGGCGAATTTTGGTTGCGATTGCTTTAGTGGCATCTTCCGAAAATGAAAAGCGAAAGAGCGAAATCAACTTTTCAACCATTGTACGACGTTTATCCAACACATTAAGCGTAAATGGCAACAAACCAAATTGTTCAATGGCATCATGCCTGTTAATGGCAAAAAGATATTCTGTTATAAATGAGGTTATTTCTTGCTTGACGTATGGATATGGATTGGCAAAAGCATTGATTTCTACAATAATGCGCTTAGGCATTGTTGATATATCCGTCATGAATGTAGGATAAGTGAACAACGATTTACGATACATTGAACCCTTGCTTGTAATATTAGGTTCAACAATTTCGGTCAATTCGGAAGTGATTTCCTTTTCAACCGTGCGTATTTTAGTTTTCAGAGCATTACCGCTCAAGTTTTCGTTAATCATAGCCAAATCAATGTCTTCCGAAAAGCGATTGACCAAGCGGTATCCTTTTGAAAGCGAAGTTCCGCCTTTGAAAACAACATTTTCAGTATTGGAAGACTGTGATAATTTGCTTAAAATTAGCGTTATCCAATAATCTTTTTCGATAAACGCAGGCAAAATCCGGAAATGTTCTGCGGCAAAAGTAATCAGCGTTGTAAATCTTTCGTCATCAACATGAAGGTTCATTTTATATTCCATTTTTTTTGATTGAACAATATTTTATCTGATATGCTTAATTTATAGAAAGTTTGAGGATTAAGCACATCTAACAGAGTGCTTGTATCTTCATTCGGATTAAGCGTTTCGAGCATAGCACCCAGAAGGGCTGTTGCCTGTGGCGTATAGTTGAGCGATAGTTCTTTGATTTCTTCCCTTTGTTTCGCATCTAACTCTTTTAATAACAAAAGTAAACGACGGCAAGTCTCATTAGGCATTGAATCGGGAATATTTTTGAAAAAGCGCAGACAATCGAGGAAGCGCAATAGAGGAATATTATCCTTTGTAATTACGTTCTGTTGTTTGATAAAACTAATGCGGTAAAAATTCCGTTGGATTGCTTTTTTTTCATTGGCAACACCAATCTGCAAAGCAGAAGGGATTTGCGTTGTCAGCCCCAATTCATTAAAAGCCGTATATCCGGTAAGATAGCCGATAACTTTCCCATTCTTTTCAAGTAAATCTTTCACGATTTGGAAAGTGTCCGGCGGGAGTTCGCCAAATTCCATTATTTTGGGCTTGTAAAAGCGACCTTTGGATAGGTGGCGGATTTGTCCGGCGGCTACCATTAAGTTTAACACTCTATTGACTGTCGCTTGTTTGCGTGGGTCAATAGGGAAATCTTTCGGTGTGAAAACGAAGCCGAAAGGGAAGGTTGCGATTGTATTTCTGATTGTATCTGTCATTTTCCCAAAATTTTATTTATAAAATATTTTCTCTTAATAAATATCCTTGAACAGAACCACGTTCAATAATAAACTCCAAAATTTGAACAACCTGATTTTTTAGCTTAACTTCACGCTTTATTTTCTCTTTGTTTATGAAAACAAATTTCCGCATTAATTTTTCTAAATAATATAGCGTGTTTGATTCTAAATCGCCTAATTTCAATGATTTGTTGATGGAAACTATTGAATATATCCAATTTATGCCATCATCTGTAAAATTACTTCCAATAGAATTTAATACCTTAGAAATTGAATATAATACGGCAGGATTATGCCCCATATCTTTCGCTACATTAGCATAAAAAAACAAGTTTTCTTTTCTTAGACTGTGCCATTCTGTTACATCTTCTCTCCACCATCGCCATGCAAGTAAATAACTGGTTATGACTTCATGCCTGTGAAACCCTTGTATGTTTTTATATATTTCAATAAATTTAGGATATAGTTTATTCCATACGCACCAAAATTGTTCATATTTGTTGTTATAATCTTCAGTACTAACAATTTCATCCAGTAAAGAAGACATTTCTTCGGTTGTATTGAAGGACTCAATAATTGGCTGTAAATAATTATCAATATCCTCTACGCCTCGTTCCAAAATAAAATGAGCATATTTTCTAAAAATATGAAGACGTAACGAATATATATTTGAATCATTGAAATGCTCTTCTCGTCTTTTATGTCTATCCATCAATAGATTAGGAATTATTATTGGCAATGTGCTTTTGTAAATCCCTAAATGGATAATAGTATTTGTGTTAGACGGAATTAGTTGATATATTATCTCTAAATCTTCAATATTCAAAGAAGTAACATCTTGAATATTAAAATCAATGTTTTTGACAGAAAATTTACCTAATTGCTTAGTTACTCTATTTTCAAAATCTTGTAAAATAGCAACCTTTGAAATTCTACTATAATAACCGTGTTTTTTCCTTTTTTCATTGTAAATTTGATTATATATAGGCTTCAATTTTATAAAGCCTAACAAAATTGCTTGCGCATCAACCGGATTATTTTCCCATAATTTTGATTCTTGAACCGATTCAATTACATAATCACAAGCCCTTTTATACTGTCCTATTGGAGTGACATCAAAAAGAGCCATAATCATCATTAATATGTGATTTTCTTCATCATTAGGATATTCATTTATTAACGATGGTATTGCATGTACAGAAGCTTCAACTCCATCACTAATTTGATAAGCATAATCATCAGAAAACAGTTGTGAGATACATTCCAGAATTATTTTTTTACAATATTTCTTATTTTCGCCATCCAATTTGTCTTTGTACTCAATTATTAGTTTTGAACAAACAAATGCAGGGATAAATTCATCCATCGGCAATAACGAGGTTTGATTTTTTTTCAATTCCTCAACTAATTGCTTGGTCTCTGTTAATGCGATTAATGGATTATCATCGTATTGCTTATATTTCTGAGCAAGGTCTTTCGCGTGTATGAAATCAGACCATTGTCTTAGTGGAATATATTTAAACATATTGTTATACTCTTTCATGCCATTATTGCTATATTCCTCTAATGCAGCGTCAAGTTGTGGATTTAATTCTATTAGCATATTACCATCTCCAGTATCTTTAATGGATGGTTTCATGTTCCGTCTATCTATTCGGGCTAAGAGAATCTTTACTGACAGGTCATGCTTGTCTTCTGTTACAATTCTTTTGTGATGGTAATCTATAATATTATAAATATCTTGGATAAGTTTTTCAGAATCTTTTTGCTCGGCACCTTTAATTCCAAAGAATTGATAATTAACAATCAATGATTCAAGGTATGATGTTCTGTGCTTATCCTCACATGTCTTAAGTCTTTCATCAGCATACATATTACTCTTTTTACTCAATCCATATCCTATGGAATATAAAGATTTTGCTTGGTTTTCTTGCTGTTGCCGAATGCCATCAAAATGAAAAAACCCCAATGTCTTAAACAAAATCATTGCTACATTATAATATCTCTCAGGATATGCTAAAACAATACTTGTAGCTATGGCGGTAATAGAAGCAGATTTAGAATATTGTATCAAATATATTAGATAGGATTCAACAACATCTATTTTTGCTTCTGTTGCTAATTTCAAAAGAAATTTTTCTAAAGCCATGTGCATAGATTCTAATAGATATGGTTTTGTAATTCCACCTCCTCCTCTATACATACACCAAATCGTCTGATTTACATACTGTTTTACAATTGTATTTTCATTTATTGCAACATCAACGATTTCCAAAGAGTCATCAACATCCGATTTTGCATAATTTTCTATAGCCTTATTGGTAAAATTAAGTATAAAGTCAATCGTCTTATTTGTAGATGATTCTAATAGCCAATAAATAGGTGTTTGTAAAGCACTTGCCGGGAAATAATCATGATGGCAATTCTCGCTTATTGAATAATATTTTTCTACTCCAAAACTTGAACGTCCAAATGGAAATTGTTTTTCTTCTGCATCAAACCAAAATAAATCAGCCAATTTTAATAAATGCTCCGGCAAAGCAAAAATGATGGCAAGATTATTAGATGTTAAAATATTGTGACATAAGTCATAATGAGGGTTTAAATGATTTTTCCATTTATTTTGCATGACTGATTCCAAAAGGATTGTGAGTTCGTCCTTGATTTCTAATGCACCTTCAAGAATAATTGAAATTAATGGCTTCTTTTTCTTGCCATAATATGAGTCCGACTTTTCGAGCAGTTTATAAAAATGTAACGCTGTTAGTGTTGAAATCCGTGTTGTATTCCCCCTTTTTATATTATTATTCCAATCCTCAAATAATGGAACAAGTATATCCAAAGATGATAATAAGTTATCTTTATTTGAATAGATATACTTTATCGTTTCATCCCATCCTTTGCCTTTAGGTTTTGTGAGTATGTAATCTATACTTGCGATTTTTAATAATTTAGATAAAGAATTGTCTTCTACCTTACAAGCTATACGAAGCAGAAATACTATCCTTTTCAGTAAATCAAAATTATTCAATGCTATTTCTTTATCAAATTGTTGGAAGAAAGAAGAAGCATAGTCAGATAACAATACAGAAATAAGTAACTCATCTTTCCAAAATTGAGAAATGTTATCATTCGTAAAGGTGTCTTTAATAAATTCTTCTACATCCTGTATATGGTCAAACAATTGTTCTGATAGCCATAAACGAAACGCTCTTCTCATTGGTAAAGAATCACCCAATTCAATGAAGAAATTCTCCGCATTTATATAATTTGCAAAAGCACGGTTTATTATTTTGTCCAATGCCCATTCTTCATAAATATCATGAGTAATAAAGTGCCCACCATAGGTTTCGTTATATCCAAGAATATCATCTTGTGTTAATTGAGATATGGCGGATGAGGATAAATTATCAGTGTTGATATAGAATCTCCCAGTTTTACATCTTTCTTTTGCAATTTGGATAAAACATTTCTCGCGCTTAAGATGAATGTTGTCTTTTTGAGATGAGGAGTTTTGTATCCTTTTCTTCCAAATCACATCAATAAAACTTTTTAGACTTCCTGATTGGTCAATGTTTGTATATTCCCGAAGATATTCATTCAAATAAAAAAGATTTTTAAGTCGGTCTTTAAATTTTGGATTATCAGGCAATAAAAACGTATATGTATTTGCTGAATCTTCTAACTGTGTATCGTTTAAGAGCGGAATATCAATAACCTCGCAAGGCAATTGATAGGTTTCTTTTATGTGAAATTTTAAATCATCAAGATATAAATAGCGGGTTGTAAAAACAATAATCCAACCGGCATCCTTTAACCTCGTTATGAGATTTTGTAAAATATCTAAATTATTGAGTTCCGCCAATTTTTCAGCAGAATCAATAACAAATAGCTTCTTTGCTTCTGCTTGATACGTTTCCAGAAATTGCTGAAAAGAAAAATTGTGGTCAAGTCGAAATAAATCATTGATATTATTTACATTTAATTCTGTTGATTTAAATAAGCAGATAGGAAAAACTACTTGATTCTGATTGTAAAAATCTTTGAATATGGCAGTCTTACCACTACCTCCTTCTCCTGAAATAATTATATGTTTTCCAGCTTCTATTGAGTTGTGAATTTGGTCAATGATTTCACTTCTTGCTATCTTTATTGTTTGACTCTTAAAATTAATTTCTGTTTTTATGGATTGAAGTATAATGTCTGTATGATTCTTAATATCATCTATTAAATCGCCGCCATTAGGGTCTAAACTAAAAAATAAATCATGGATATATTTATTTTCGGGCAATGATAGTTGTCGTTCAATATGACTTGGTACTCGCCAATCAATTTCTATCCCCACATTTTTCGCAGCAGTTTCTATATCAATTTGGTATTGCGATTGCTTTTGACCTTTTTTACTGCTTTCAGATAATTCTTGGTTAAGATAGAGATAAATTACATTTAGGTGATTGTCTTTTGTTTTAGCCTTTTGGATAGAATCTATAATATCATCTTTATTTTTAGAAATTGAAGTGGTATAATACTTTGATTGAAAACCATAGACAATACCATTCTTTTCAATAGGTTCTGTTTCTAAGCCTGTCTGATTTCTATAGCGAAACAAGCCAATACTATTATCAAACTCCGCACAAAAGAGTAGATAGGACATTTGCTCAAACGCCCATTGTTCGCATTTATCGTATTTTAAGTCAAAAATCTTCCAGTTCACAATCATCATTATTTTGATATATTCCTGTTTATTCCCGCACAAACAGGAATATCAATCGAAACTTTTATTTAATTCATCATTTTTGTTCATCTCTAAATCATTTCTATATCAAATACTTTCCACTTATCTCCATCCCCAGTATATACTACTTGAGCACGAACATTGCAATCTTCAATAATATTAAATTTTTGAAGAATAGATTTAGAGACATAGTAATCATTTATAAAAGCAAAATCCGCTTCTCCATTCCAACGACCATCCTTATATTTTAATTCTAATCGTCCGGATATTGTTTTTCTTAATTCATCATTTTGCTCTTCTGTCTTTTCCACACAAAGAGTTTCCAATTTCTTTTTATTCTCTTTGTCGTTCTTTACACAGTAATATACTTTAAGAAAATCGCCGACAGCAGGATGGATATTTGTCCTGTCAAAAAAAGCGATTCCTGTAAGTAGTTTTTTCCCTAACACATAATGATATAATCTTTTGGATTCATTTACATCATCGACAACTACAATTCGGTTTTTAAAATTTTGAATGGCAACCGGACTATCGCATTTCTTTATATTGGCAACACAAATTCTTTTCTCATCTTTAATTCTTTTCTCATATTGATTGAATACAACAAAATCACCCTGCGCAAATGATTCTTTATTATACTGATAAAACGCCGGATTCGATTCATTGGTTATGATATGCAACATCTTCTTTTCAATATTTATATATTCAATGTAGCCGTACTGAGTTGGTAAAATTGACCAATCTTTTTTATCTGATTTTTCAACAATCAAGGGGATATATTTATATTCCGTAACGGTAGTCTCCCTCTTCCAAATGTCTTTGGATTCAAATTCTTTCTTTATCTCCTGTTTGTGCAATTTGAACTTAAAAATTTGTCCTTGCTCTATGTGTTCTAATTGTGTAAAACGATTTATTCCAACCGAAAAATCAATAGATTTGCCATCAGTAAAAGCCAACTTTTCTTTTTTATCTTCATTTTTCCATCTATCAACCAAAACAACTTCAGTCCAATCAATATCTTGGTATGCAAAATTTTCCGCAAAAGGAATGTATTTTTTGTAAAAATTGCTATTCGTTTTTATAATAGAATTTGAAATATTAATTTTCGATTTAAGTTCTTCGTACAACGCAGATAGTTTCCAACCCTTACTTTCTCGGTGATTTTTGTATGCCTGCAATTCAAAAAAAGCATTCTCAAAAATATTTTCTTCAATTAAAAGCCTCGCTAAATCCACATGTATATCACCTAAAAAATCCTCTTGTTTTTGCATTTCCAATGCTTTAGACAACATTCCTATTTTTAAATTCTTATCAGATAGACAAGTTGAAAATTCATGCCAAATGTAGTGTTTGTCGCCAAGGTCTAAAACAAGTTCTCTATATATTTTTATTGCAGAGTCCAAATCTTGGTTTTTTATATGCAATAAAGCCTTTTCCCTAAAAATCCATTCATCAGTTGGAAATAACTTAACAGCCTTATCGTACGCCGTTATTAGCCACAAGAAATCCGCTTCATTATTGTTTTGTTGATTTTGAATAACATCGAAAACTTTTTTTATGGTTTTAATAGCTAACGGTTTATATTTTTCTCCATCTTTGCCTAATTCTTCTTTCCAATCCGAATCCATAAAATTATCGGGGTTCCATTGCTTAAAAAAAGCAAGGAATCTCCACGATTCATTTTCTTTCATAAATCTTTCAGCAAGTTTCAGTATTTCCGAATGCCATTTGGATTTTCCATATTCAGCGTACAAAGCATTGTATTTCCCATACAAACTCCATAAATCAGAAAATCTGTTTTCTTTATGTGCATGGAAGAGCAACCAGAAATAGGGTTCTCTAAATAAGTCTATTAGTTGTTCTTTCTCTTCTTCTGAATCATGTAAAGTAAAAGGGTCTTCATCGCTCGTATTTCTTTCAATAAGAATATTGATAACATCTTTGATATTAGTTGTATTTTGCTTCGTAAATTCAGCACATATTCTTGAAATTAAAGAAGATATTTTTTGTCCCTCTTTTTGACTTTCATGCAAATCTTCATATCTAAGATTCTGAGGGTTCCAAAGAACAAAAAAGTTATACAAATTAAAGTCGGGATGATTTTTGGAATAATTTAGCGCAAAGTTAAGAATCATCGAATGAAGTAAGGACGGTCTTTCATTCTTTAAATTCATATAATCTCTCAAAAACGTTCGGATTTCAATCGAAGAAACATTATTCTCTTCGGCTTTGATATATCTGTAAATTACCCATCCGTATGTTGCGTGATTCAGTTCGGATAACTGATTATTGGCTATCATGGAATGAATTAGTCCCAATGCCTGTTTGTTTTGTCCCGATTTACTCAATTCGTCAGCCCTTTGAACTTGAGCGTAATATATATCAATTCTTGGCCTTAAAAATTTGATTTGATTCTTTATCGTATCAACAAAGTCATCTTCATATGCAAAGTCAAGGTCAGATAATTGGTTAAAGAAAATTTGCGCCTGATTAAGGTTGCTTTCAGAAATGTATTTTTTACACAAATCAATCAAAGTCCATGCGAGCGCTTTTTTAATGTCATCGTCCGGAGAATCTTGGTTGTATAGATTTAATGCTTGATTATAAGCATCTTCTATACGTCCTTCTCTTCGCAGACTGTACACCACGGCTGTGGGACGTTTTCCCCTATTTATCCCAATATATGCTTCTCTCATTTATTAATGTTAATTAGTGCCACAATTTTATTCAATAATTCTATTGAGGTGCTTTTGGGTACTTGAGGTACAATTCTGCTAAATTGCTTTTTACCGTTATAATAAAAATCAATTTCAGCAACAAAACTGCCTTGTCTAAAAACATATTTTTGCAGCCATTGATTATGAATAATGTCTTCTATAACAATCCCCTCATCTTGAACTATTGAATGAACATGATTGAAGAAATCCTGTAAAAATGGTTCTAAAAATTCAAACTCTTTTTGAACTTGAATATCAGGTGCTGAATCAAGTATGATGGTTTTCTTCTCAATGGTTTTCAACGTTTCATTTAACAAATTAACCCATTCACTTGCAGAAACAGGCTTTTGGATGTTGCTAATTTGATATTTAGCATTGTAATATATTTTGAAAAGAATATCCTCATTTGCTTTACTAAAAGTGTAATCTTCGCAATATTGATTGTGTTTGATTGTTTTTATTTCAACTTCTTCATCTTTAATTAAATCACTCACGACATAAAAGATATTTTTAAAATGTTCCGGCTCAGATGAAAGATTGAAAGGTAAATCAATTTCCAACAGTTCAGGATTCAAAACAATTAAATCGTTTCTGGGTATAAAGTTTTCGTTTTTCGGGGGATGTATGGCACTCCCAATACCAAAATGCGGCTCATCAAGCAGATACAGAGTTTCCTTTGCCCGCGTCAAAGCAGTATAAAGCCATCTGTAATATGACGCATTGAAATAGCCCATTGATGTTTTGCAATTAATAAACACCTGCTTCCACTCTCCGCCTTGTGCTTTATGACAGGTAACTGCATATCCAAATTTAACACGAAGAGCATTAAAATACTTGTCTGTGCGTAAAGTATCTTTTAACTCCTTGGTTCCCGGTTTTAAATTTGGATTGCGAATTTTGAAGTCTATATATAGGGCTTTTAACTCATTTGAACTTAAATCTCTCTCTTTTGAGTACAACAAATTCTCCACAATTTTACAAGGAATTTGGAATTTTCTATCTTCAATATCTGTAAACTCAACTATAATATCTCGAAAGGTTAGATGCACATTGATTTCCCTAACATCGCCATTATTGAGTTTCTTTTTTAGCATTATTGTATGTGTTTCATTTTGGGGGCTTACATCAACAACCTTTCCAAAATCGCCATTCAATAGTTCTATTTCGTAGTTATAGTTATTATGCACTAATATCAATCTGTCGTTTGTAGTAATATCAATCTGATTGGGGAAGAAATGCTTACGCACGAAATCATTGTATTCTTTTACTGATGAATTGGAATGTGCTAATAGGATGGTATCATCATCAATTTGATTATTGCATGCTTGCAAATATGTTGTTAATAAATCAGCATGTTCAATGTGTTTAGTGTCGGCAGTATCAGTTTTTATATTGATTTGGTTGAATATCTTGTCCTTAATGGCATCTCGAATTTTAGTAGCATTCTGTAAAATTCCACTATCTTTCTGTTGTCTAACGACTTCTGTTAATTCAAAATTTCTAACATTGACACTATATTTATTGACTAAATACTGTTCACTTAATGCCGGCGAGAAATTCATATTTACAGGTGGTAATTGAGCATTATCCCCTATGAAAATCAGTTTTTTATTATGGTCATTATTGTCAAAATTAATATATTTCAAAAAGTCAGTCAATAGGAATCCGGAACCGAATCTAAAAAATTCCCCTTCCGAATAGGTATCAGATACCATAGAGGCTTCATCGATTATATAGACGGCATTTGCCCCATCTTCGTTATTTTTGAGATTGTAATAGAATTTGAAAGTTTCACTTCCGTCCAAATCGGTTGTTTTATACTCCTGAAGGTCTTGGTTTGAATAAATTGTTTTGTGAATGGTATATGCTTTTGATTTTGTTCGCTTTGAAATAACTTTTGCGGCTCTGCCTGTTGGGGCTGCTAAAATGAAAGGTCGGTCAGTATGTTTAAAAAAGTCCGTTAAACCTTTCATCATAAAAGTTTTCCCTGTTCCGGCATATCCTTTCAACAGAAAACATAGAGAACTTTTATCATTGAGAAAAAGTTCCAACTCATTTAGCAGAGCACTTTGTTCGCTTGTTAGAGTATAGGAGCTGAATGTTTCGCGAAGTGTCATATTTAGATTCATAAGTAATTCAGTCCTTTCTAACCTCATTAAGAAGGATGGTAAGTTCTTTCTCAAATCGCTTTAAAATTTCTATCTGTAATTTTTCAAAATCTTCTGTATTGTATGGCTCATTTTTACTATCTGTTAAAATTTCTAACATCTCAACTTTAGACATTTGCCCTTCATATTGAGAAAGTTTATCCATTTCATGTCCTCCACCAAGTGAATGACGTAAAGTATCTACTATTCTTGAAAATTCAGAATTTTTGAAATTATAAGGTAATTTTGCTTTGTTCTTATCATTATCTTTCGTCCTTTCAAAATAGACTTTGTATAAAGAACTTGCAAAATCGGCAAATTGTTCTTTTGTTGAGCATAGTGTTCTTAAATCTTTCTCTAAAGATGCACTATCATTCACAGGGTCAAAAATATATATCTTCTTCTTATTAAAATTTGTCTTATTAATAGTTTCGATTAATCCTGTAATTTTATCTGTAAATGCTTGTGATTCAGATATTTTTGGTTTTAACCTATCGGCATCATTCAAAGAAGCTAGTAAATAATCCCTGTAAAACCCAATACTTATTTCATAACTTTTGTTGTTCCCATGTCTTATAAGCCCTTTTTCTAATAATGCGTTAATATGTACAGAAAGTGTTGTGCCTTTTATGTTCTGTGACTGTTGTGCTAAAATATTAAGTATCTTCTTTTCTTCTAAATGCAAGGCATTGTCAATTTCTTGAAAATTGGCTTTTAGAATGGAGTAATCTGGCACAATATTATTAACAATAATATATGAACCAATACATTTTCCAAAAAAAGGAACTCCTCCTGAATTATGAAACGTAAATTCTATATTCGAATCTAGTAAATTTTTCAACTCACTGTTTTCAATAGTAGAAATTTCACTATTCCACATTTCACGAAAATAAACTTCAGCTAATGGACTTAATGATATGGTATTGCCACCTATTCCATTTAATTCACCGGAACCTGTGACGGTACATAAATAATCCCAACTAACGGCACCTGCAATCCAAAATGAAAAAGGTCGAAGTCCGTTCTCTAATGATTGAGTGCTAATGGTTCTCATTTTCATAAAGCCTTCAGGAGAATCAAAGGAATATTTGAAAAGATATTCATATTCATCAATAAGAAACAATATTGTCTTGCCCAATAGTTCTGCAAAGAACTTGATGATTGCTTCAAATAGTCCTTGAATTTGAACAAAACTGACATCTTGGATTTGTTCGTAAATATCTTCCCATTCTTCGCTTGGAGTTATTGTGATTTTTTTTATTGTTTCAGTATTTGTAAAATGCTTATCACAAAACAATTTAGAAACTAATATACACACCATATATTTGTACACATATTCAGTCCCTTTAATAATCGAACCAACTGACTTAAAATCAAAATAAATCGGATACGATGTTGATTTGTCATCACGCCTTAATACCGTTTCAATACATTTCAACAGACAAGTTTTACCAAAACGTCTTGTACCTATTATTGCAACATTATCGTGTCTATTGGCAAGAGAAAGAAGTTTTTCAATTAACTCTTTTCGTCCAAACAATTCGTTTGGGTCTGTTATTGTTACTTGTGAAAATGGTGTCATTGTATTATATAATTGTGGATATTTCTAAATCTATATCGGAATGATGTACTGTCCACCAACGGCGGAATAAATCCACCGCAAATTTATATACTGGCATTCCTTCGTCTTCTTCCTGAATAAGAATTTTTTTGTCTTTCAGAAGATTTATTGATTCTGCCAATTTAGGTCTGAATGCTTCAACCCTTTTTTCTGCCCACAATCTTTGCAATTCGTCAAAACCAACTCCTCTCGGATTGTTGATTTTATCCCTATTGAAATGCACAATGCTTGAAATCAGCACATTTACTTCTTTAGGGTCTGCAGGGCTAAATTGATTATTCTGGAAAATATTTTCTGGTAAATTCTTAACAAGAGAATTTGAATTTGATTCTTCTTTTCCAGTTAAAATTTTTATCACTTTTTCTAATTCAGGATAACCAATATAAAGACGATTGTTTTCTGAGGCATAGAAACCACAATATTTGCAGATAATTTGAATGAAATATGGGATATTGCCTGACAATGTCTGAATATGAGACACTGCTTCGGGCGTGAATTTAAGTTTATCTTTCATAACTTCAATTAGTGCTTCTGCATCCTCATCGTTAATTTCATTGATTTGTTCTTCAATGGCATTTACAAGTTGCCCCGTAATTCCGTATTTAGGGTCAGAAATTAACTGTTTAATATCATAAGTTCCTGCGTATATAAAGCTTGCTAAAGCATCTAAAGAATACTGACGAAGAGTATGTAAAAATGCTGCATTGACAATATCACCATCAATTAAAGTTTTGATAAATGAAAATTCGTCAATCAAAAAAAATGGATAGATATTTTTAGCTTTAAGATAATTTAGAAGAATTGGAAAATCTTTCGCTCGTGGTTTTTGGGGAAATTGCAAATCTGAAAAATCAAAACTATATAATTGGGCAAATATGTCAAGTGTTTCATAAACTTGTTGATATAGAGCATATTCCCAAAAATCAGACGCTTTTTTGAAACTCGCAGCTTGAGATAAATCCCAACTAAAAGGTAAAAGAGTCATTTCTTTGCCTTTCATTTGAAATGTGTCGCCTTGCAAATTTTCTTTTAGATATTTCAATATTGAACTTTTCCCCGTTCTTGTTAAACCATATAAAATATAGGATTTATGTCTTTCAACCGATTCATAATGTTGTGCTAAATCATTAACAATTTGTTGCCTTCCTATAAATAAATGCTTTTCAGGAATTTGTCCTTCATTCCAAACAATATCATCGTAAGTCAATCTATCTTCTTTTGTAGGTTCTTCTTCTATTGTAAATGAGAATTGTTTCGCTTTGATTTTCTTTTTCTGATATATTGCAATAGCATTGATTTCTATTTCTACGGCTTTGGAATCTTTCAAAAGTTCAATTGGTACGACAAAGTTTGTACTAACTTGTTCTCCAGCAGGAATTTCTTCTTCGGTCAAAAGAGAAAAATTCTGCTCTGTGTCTTCATATATAGTTGATTCTGCTTTGATATTGAGTTCAAATCCTTCCGCTGTGGTTTCTCCACCGTTCTTTATTATTACATTCACTATCTTTTCTCCATCTTTATTGACAAAATAGGGGGGGTCAATAATAATTTTTAATGAAGGATATGATTGCGCAATTTTTTCTCCCAAAAGATTATCTATTTCTTTTTTCCACTTGTTTAATAACGGGAAAAAGAAAGTTCTACCATAAAAAGTCGTATTGACATTGATAAATTTAATCTGAGCTTCAATTATTTTTTGAGATTGAATCAAAAGATTTATTCGTTCTGTTTGATTTCTATGCAGATATGGTTTAAGTATAGATAACAACTCATCAATTTTATTTTTTGTTTCCGTATCTGTTGACGTGAAAAGAATTACAAATCTCAATGTTGCTTCCCATTTTTCAATCAAAGTATTAATATTATGAGGTTCGAGTTCAATTTCGAAAATTTTATATATTACATTTTCTAACGCCTTTTCTTTATCTTTTCTTTGTTGAAAAGATTTTTTTAGAAAAATGCTTGGATTTAATGTTAAATCTATGGAAGTATTTTCTGTTTCATTAATCAGTTCAAAAATATAACTCTTTTTTTCTTCATTTGTAATTAGTCCATATAAATTTCCTGTCCCACCGGAAATATTTGAAAGTTTATTCCATGCCTGAGTACTTGCAGCACCAATACTTACAACGGTTTGATATGCAATTTTTTCTAATTCTTTGTTTTTACTTCTAACACAATCGAAAAATACATCAGCGAATTGTCCTTTAAAATCTGCATTTCCATTGTTTATTAATTTATGAAGTACAATGTTGAGTTTGAGGTAATTCGATAAGATAGTTAATAATAATTTAGGCTCTATGTTAGAAAGTAAATTTAATGATTCAATATAATAGCTACATGCACTATCTTTTAATCGGGTTAATTCGATTATATTTATTGTCTTATTTTGTACGCTATTTCGGAAATTTATAAATAAAGAATTTCCCTTTAACATCGCATAGTATGCCGCAGATTCCAAGTATTCTTGTAAATCGTAACTGCCAATATTTAATTCACTAAATGCTTTTGCTGCTTCAAGATATATAGGATATCTTTCAGACAAATCTATGTCTCTTGTTTCTTTTGCTGTTTCAAATATTTGCTTAGCTATAAATCCTGTTGGTTTTCCGGCATTCTTTAATATTTCAGGATTGGTAAACTTATGTTCACGAATATCAATGTCTATCATTTTACTGATGGCAGTTGAATCGTCTTCTGCATCAACCAAAAGATTATTTTCTTCATCTTCAATATTTTCAATTTTCGTAATGGTACTTTTCCCTTGAAGTTGGTTTAAAAGATTATTCGCAAAATTATTATTAGGATTATATTTAAGTGCCTTATTTACTGATTCAAGTGCAAGGTTTTGTTTTTCAGGATTCAATGCTTGCAAACGGGCTAACTCTGTATATAAGTGGCTAAGATTATTTGCCGGAGAGCCTGTTTTTACATTGAATGATATTAATTGTTGATAGGCTTCCTCTGATTTTGTTGGATTATTTAAAGATGAATAAGTTTGGGCCTTTTTTAAGAGTAAACTACTTTTATATTTATTATCTAAATGACTACTTTTTAATTCTATGTCAATCTGACTAATAGCAGATTCAAATTCGGAATTTTGAATTAATTGATTTATGCTTTTTTCTATTTTCTTTAATATATTTTGTTCTTCTGGATTTTCAATATCTGAATTGGGGTCTCTTACTACTATTGGCTTTTTTAATTTAGTTTCTGGCAACTTATAGACTCCTTTTTTAATGTTAGAGTTTTTATCGAAAGTGGAATCATCCAATAATTTAGAATTAATAAATTTTTCTTTAAGGAGTTCCAAACATTCTGAAGAAATCTTTGTATTCGGGTGATAATTAATTGAATAACCTTTTTTTGCAAGAAATTGAATGATTGTAGTTATTGGAATATCTAATTTTTTTGCAACATCAATAAGGCTTTGGGATTTAGTATCATTATCTCTTAATATATCCCACCCACCAATCAATTTGTCAAAAAAACGGTTCTGCGTTTGGTCATTGCTTTGTAACAATACAAAATTGTCTCCAATTTCAATCACATTACCTTCTGGTTCTTTTCCTGTTGTAAGATAGAGTTTTACTTTATCTCCTACTTTAACGTCCTTTTTAAAAATATCAAACATAACGATGTTTTCTAAGTTATCAGCGACAAAGATACAATTATTTCTTGTTTCTACCCGTGAAAACATGAAAAAAAGTTTTCAACAATATTTTGTTGGGCTAAAATATTCCTATCCCATAGCGCCAACCCCATAGCCGTCAGTTTAAGCCGCTAAAATCCACTATTTCAGCAGGTAAGCGTTGTCTCTAAAATGCAAAAAGCACCGCTTGCCTTGTTTCCAAAACAAGATGACCGCTCCATGTCACCTCTCCGGTTATGGCTTTAAGGTCTATCTTTTTCCACTCATGCAGGAAAAACAGTTTTAAACAGATATGTAAGAACTTCCTATGATTTCTTAAAATATTTATTTTCAATCACTTGCGATAAGGCATGATTTTTTTTACCCCGATTTCTTTTGTGAAACGGGGGGAAATTCGTACCTTGCACCATGAGAAAGAACGTTTAAGTTTTTATTCTGCGGGGGCATTTTTGTACGAAAAAACGACCCCCGCTTTTTTTGTTATCACTCACGGCAAAGATACCTTTTATTTTTCTGATTTACAAATAAATAACTCTATTATTTCAGGAAAGCACTGCTTTTTCTTCTTGCTTTCAAGCCAATGATTCTCCGATAATCTTTTCATTATATTCTGTGCTGTGATGGTCATTTTCCGGTAGTTTTGGCGAAACATACTGAAAATTTCATCAAACAGGGAACTGAATGTTTTCATTGCTTTATTGAGACTGATAATGGGTATCTTATCGGGTCGCCGGTCAGCAAAAAACTGTTGTACGCTATATATAATTTGCATATTGATAATAATCAGCAAAAGTTTTGTTAACAGCAATGTGATGTAACGTTCTTCTTTCATTTGCTGTAATTTGTCTATCTTAAAAACAGATTTCCAGATCTTAAAATTCAACTCGATTTGCCATCGCAACCGATAAAGTGGAAAAGCATGTTCCATGGGTAATGCCTCCCGGTCGGCGTTAGTGATGAAAAGGCTGAACCGGCTTCTTGTTTTGGTTTCTTCTGTCAGTTGCCCGCGTCCCTGTCCTTTACTCTTTTGTGTCTTTTGCCGGATTCGCTGCTTATAAACTTCTTCGGGAACAATACCCAAAATCAGACGAACGGGTACCCGCTTCTTTTTTCCGATAAAAACATTCATCTCTTTTTGGAGGATACCGCTCTCTGACATTTCTTTGTAAACAGACTTGAAGGATATCAACTTGTTTTCCATATCATAAACATTAGTGGAAGCATCCAACCGTGAGAGAAAAAAGGCTTTACTGTCTAAACACTTCTCAAATACATCTGTCGAAAAATAGCCCAAATCGCGGATAATTAAATCTCCCGCATCCATTTGGGATGCACTTTGTCCTGCATCTGCCCTGTCATTGCGATTACCCGCTGTGATGCTCAAAGCGGTTATCTCACCCCTTTTCAGGTCATATTCGTACTGTATGGATAGGCCTGCCTTGGAACGGCTGTGGATGTCTCCTCCACAACCCGGATAATTCGATTCCATGTTGGACGGAACCATGATTTTGCTCGAATCTTTTATTCGTACCCTTTTGAATCCCGTCAACAACCTGTCTGAATAAATGAAGTTCAGGCGTTCGCTTATCACTTCTTTCAAGACGGATTGGATGTAATCCACACTTTGTGAAGTAAAACGACCGGCCAGGGACTGTTTCCGTATCTGAATCCCGAATTTCGATTCCAGATACGAAACCATAAAAGACAGGCTGCTGTTCTCTGTGCGGGATGCACAATAAAACAGCAACTCAAAAAATACCGAGGGCTTCAACTTGGATTCTCTGCGACAGAAACCCATTCCTGCGGCCAACTTATGTAAATGGGGCCGACTCAATATTTCCTGCATTTTTTCGGCATACAGGAGAAGGCCTTCACTTGGGATACCCCCATTCTTTTATATGCGTCAATTAGATGATCGCTTGAACGGCGCCTCGTTAATAATGTATATTATTGCTTATCATACAGTTAGGAGAGTTAGACTGACGGCTATGGCGTCCACGCTACGCCGCTGCTAAAAGCGAAGCTCCAGCTTCGCGCTTCGCAAGGTAGAGACGTGGCACGCCACGTCTCTACTATTTTCCTTAGATGTCTCCACTCGCTACGCTCGGTCGACATGACTGGCTCTTTTAGGGAAAACAAGAGAGTGGGAAGGATTGGGGAGGCTTCGCCTCCCCAATCCTTCCCACTCTCTTGTTTTCCCTAAAAGAGCCAGTCATGTCGACCGAGCGTAGCGAGTGGAGACATCTATGAAAAGAGTTGGATTTATATACATTATGACTAATAAAAATAAAACTACCCTTTATATTGGGGTGACAAACAACCTGCAACGTCGTGTATTAGAACATAAAAATCATTTTATTAAAAAATCATTTTCAGC
>SNRY01000006.1_pt1 | contig 129711 bp, 49 predicted proteins | sample 4693421 | NCBI WGS metagenome assembly SNRY01 (sample SAMN11003215, study PRJNA524138) | termite gut metagenome | isolation source: Bacteroidetes bacterial symbionts from single cell of protist host amplifed... | host: Streblomastix strix ... | reverse complement strand
TACTTTTGAGCCTGCTATATCGAATTTATGGACAGGAGAAGATTGATAAAAACAGGCCTTCGCTAATTTACAACGTAGCAGCTTAACAAATAAAAAAGAGAGGCTGCCCACTTTTTGGACAGCCTCTACACAATTAGCAAATCCGTTTTTACTCTCTTTTTCTTCTATCCCATCTCAAATCCATTTTTGTAAATAAATTCATTTGTATCATATTTTTTCTAAAAAGATATACCATTATGAAATTATAATTATAACTTTGCTCGCAATTTGACAGAATAATCCGCATTACCATGCAATAGCGTCAGTATAAATGGAAGAAAAAGAACTTTTTAACAACAAAACAAAAGATTTGCTTTACCGGTGTCAATCTCAGCCCAAACAAACGGGACTGTACGATGCTGCCCATGAACACGATGCTTGTGGGATAGGAATGTTGGTAAACATTCACGGAGGAAAGTCGCACGACATTATTGAGTCGGCATTGAAAGTGTTGGAAAATATGCAACATCGCGGGGCAGAAGGAGCAGATAATAAAACAGGGGACGGAGCCGGTATCATGCTACAAATCCCGCATGAATTTATTCTGTTACAGGGGATTCCCGTACCCGAAAAGGGGACTTACGGAACGGGAATTTTGTTTTTGCCCAAAAAGAAAGAAGATCAGGCTTTTATTCTAAGTGTGATTATTGAAGAGATTGAAAAAGAAGGACTTACCCTGATGCATATCCGCAATGTGCCGGTTAATTCGGATATTGTAGGAAAAGATGCACGAATTTGTGAACCGGACATTAAACAACTATTCATCACGGGGTTTACGGAAACGGCGACCGCAGATCGAAAACTATATACTATACGAAAAAAGATTGAAAAAAGGATAACCCATTCGCCGTTAACAACAGGTAAGAAGGATTTTTATATGGTTTCTCTTTCAATCAAGAGCATTATATACAAAGGTATGCTCTCGTCATTGCAATTGAGAAATTATTATCCGGACTTGACCAACAATTACTTCACGGGGGGATTAGCATTGGTACATTCACGTTTTAGTACTAATACGTTCCCTACGTGGAGTTTAGCGCAACCCTTCCGTTTATTAGCACACAACGGGGAAATAAATACCATCCGCGGCAACCGGGGATGGATGGAAGCAAGGGAAACAGTGCTTTCTTCCCATACGCTGGGCGATATTAAAACCATTCGACCCATTATAGAAAAAGGAATGAGCGACAGCGCCTCATTAGATAATGTATTGGAATTTTTAGTCATGTCGGGATTGAGTTTGCCTCATGCAATGTCAATGTTAATACCGGAATCGTTTAACGAAAAGAATCCGATAAGCGAAAACCTGAAGGCTTTTTACGAATATCACTCCATATTGATGGAACCATGGGACGGACCGGCTGCTTTGCTTTTTAGCGATGGAAGATATGCCGGAGGAATGTTGGATAGAAACGGATTGCGACCTGCACGGTATTTAATTACGCACAACGGTATGCTGCTGGCTGCCTCCGAAGCGGGAGTAATGGATTTTGAGCCGGGAGACATTAAAGAAAAAGGACGGCTGCAACCGGGGAAAATATTGATGGCTGATACGGAAAAAGGGGAAATTTATTACGACGGAGAATTAAAACAACAATTGGCGGAAGCCAAACCCTATCGTACATGGCTTGCTAATAACCGCATAGATTTGGATGAAATTAAAAGCGGACGTAAAGTTTCTCATGCAGTAGAAAATTACGACCGTATGCTTCGGACTTTCGGGTACAGCAAAGAAGACGTCGAAAAAACACTTGTTCCGATGGCAACCACAGGAGCAGAACCAATTGGCTCTATGGGGAATGATACCCCACTCGCTATTATATCGGACAAACCTCAATTATTATACAACTATTTCCGCCAACAGTTTGCACAAGTTACCAACCCGCCTATTGACCCGATACGGGAAGATTTGGTAATGTCGCTTACGGAATACATCGGCGCTGTGGGCAGCAACATCTTGAATCCCGATGAAGGGCATTGCAAGATGGTGCGCCTCAATCATCCGATATTAAGCAACGAGCAATTGGATATCCTTTGTCACATTCAGTACAAAGGATTTAAAACCGTAAAACTCCCGATACTTTTCGAGGCTATCAAAGGAAAAGCCGGTATGCAGGAAGCGTTAACATCTCTTTGCAAAAAAGCGGAGGAATCGGTAAGCGAAGGAGTAAACTACATTGTGCTAAGCGATAGAGACATAAGCATTACCCATGCTGCCATTCCTTCTTTACTGGCGGTGAGCGCCGTACACCATTATCTTATATCGGTAGGTAAACGAGTGCAAACGGCTCTTATTGTTGAGTCGGGAGAAATTCGCGAAGTGATGCATGCTGCGCTATTACTTGGTTTCGGCGCAAGCGCATTAAATCCGTACATGGCATTCGCTATTTTGGATAAATTGACAAACAAAAAGGCAATTCAGTTAGATTACGCCACAGCAGAAAAAAACTATATCAAAGCCCTTTGTAAAGGATTGTACAAAATAATGAGCAAGATGGGCATCAGTACCATCCGTTCTTATCGTGGAGCCAAAATATTTGAAGCTGTTGGGTTGAGCGAGGAATTGAGTAATGCGTATTTTGGCAGTATGGGGTCGCGCATTGGCGGTATTCGATTGGAAGAAGTTACGAAAGACGCTTTGATATTCCATACACGCGGATTTACACCCGAAACGCCGGAAGGAGAATTGAAAAACGAAGGGCTTTACTCTTTTCGCAAAACGGGAGAAAAACATGCTTGGAATCCTGAAACCATTAGCAGTTTGCAGTTGGCTGTCCGTTTGGGAAGTTACAAAAAGTTTAAAGAGTTCACCGTCCTAGTGGACGAAAAAGAATCTCCTATCTTTTTGCGCGATTTCCTTGATTTCAAAAAAAACCCCATTGACCTCAAGAAAGTGGAACCGGTAGAAAGCATCATGCGGCGTTTTGTTACCGGAGCCATGTCATACGGATCTATCAGTAAAGAAGCGCACGAAGCAATAGCTATTGCTATGAATAAAATACACGGACGAAGCAACACCGGCGAAGGTGGAGAAGATGCTGCCCGTTACCTGCCTCGCACGGACGGAATAAGCCTGCGGAGTGCCATCAAGCAAATAGCTTCCGGACGTTTCGGCGTAACAACCGAATATTTAGTAAATGCCGACGAAATACAAATTAAAATAGCGCAAGGAGCCAAACCGGGTGAAGGAGGACAACTTCCGGGATACAAAGTGGATAAAATCATCGCTAAAACCCGCCATTCCATACCCGGCATATCACTCATTTCACCGCCGCCGCATCACGACATCTATTCCATAGAAGATTTGGCACAACTTATTTTCGATCTGAAAAATGTAAATCCGGAAGCCAAAATCAGTGTAAAATTAGTTGCTGAAAGTGGAGTAGGGACTATTGCCGCCGGAGTGGCAAAAGCCAAAGCAGACATAATTGTCATTTCAGGTTCCGAAGGGGGGACAGGCGCATCGCCTTCTTCGTCTATACGCTATGCGGGAATCTCCCCCGAATTAGGTTTGAGCGAAACCCAACAGACACTTATACTCAACGGTTTACGCGGACAAGTGACACTACAAACGGATGGACAACTGAAGACCGGACGAGACATTATTTTAATGGCGATGTTAGGAGCAGAAGAATTTGGATTTGCTACCTCCGCACTTATCGTACTCGGTTGTGTAATGATGCGTAAATGTCATATTAATACGTGCCCCGTAGGAGTTGCCACACAAAATGTGGAATTACGCGAACGGTTTCACGGACAAAGTGAATATCTGATTCATTTTTTCACCTTCTTGGCGCAAGAAGTACGCGAATATCTGGCGGAAATAGGAGTAGAAAAATTAGACGATATTATTGGCAGGACAGACCTTATCATACGCAAACCGTCAACCGGCAATCCGAAACACGAATTGCTGAATTTCGACAAACTGCTTATGCGCATAGACAACGGAGCATCCGTCCGGCGAACCATCAATCCCAAATACAAGATAGACGATATAAAGGATACGGAAATTATCAAAGCCGCTCGCGAGGCAATCGAACACGGCAAGGGAATATCCTTGGAATACGCTATTAGCAATACCAACCGTGCTACAGGCGCCATGCTTTCAGGTATAATCGCAGCCAAATACGGTGAAAAAGGATTGCCCGAAAATACCATAAACGTTAAGTTTAAAGGTTCTGCCGGACAAAGTTTCGGCGCATTCTTAGTACAGGGAATCCATTTCAAATTAGAAGGAGAAGCGAATGATTACTTGGGAAAAGGATTGAGCGGTGGAAAAATCTCCGTACTCCCTCTCACACGAAGCAACTTTGAAGCCGAAAACAATACGATTGCCGGCAATACATTATTATACGGAGCCACTTCCGGAGAAGTTTACATTAACGGACAAGCGGGCGAGCGTTTCGCTGTGCGCAATTCCGGAGCCATCGCCGTAGTAGAAGGCACAGGCGACCATTGTTGCGAGTACATGACAGGCGGGCGTGTGGTAGTATTAGGTAAAACGGGGCGGAATTTTGCTGCCGGTATGAGCGGCGGCGTGGCTTACGTCTGGAACAAGAACGGTGATTTTGATTATTATTGCAACATGGAAATGGTGGAACTATCGCTTATTGAAGAAGCGAGCTACCGCAAAGAGTTACACGAACTCATTCAAAAACAATATCTATATACCGGATCTCAATTAGCGCATACCATGCTCAACGATTGGAATCGTTACGCCGAAGAGTTCATTCAAGTGGTGCCTATCGAATACAAAAAAGTGCTGCAGGAAGAACAGATGCGTAAACTACAAGAGAAGATTGCAGGTATGCAATTAATTAGTAACTAACAATCAATAATATGGGCGATTCAAAAGCATTCCTCACCATACCGAGAAAAGAAGCCGGATACAGGTTGATTCATGAACGGATAGGTGATTTCGGCGAAGTAGAACAAATATTGAATACCCGCGACCGTAGAGAACAGGCTTCCCGTTGCATGGACTGTGGCGTACCTTTCTGCCATTGGGCATGTCCGGTCGGCAATATACAACCCGAATGGCAAGACGCGTTGTACAAAGGCAAATGGAAAGAAGCCTACGAAATACTATCCGAAACCTGTGACTTTCCCGAATTTACCGGAAGAGTTTGTCCCGTGCTTTGCGAAAAAAGTTGCGTACTTAAACTGTCCTGTGACGAACCGGTAACCATTCGTGAAAACGAAGCTGCTATTACGGAAGCTGCTTTCCGCGAAGGATACATCGAAGCAGTTACACCAAAGCGCAACGGTAAAAAAATTGCCGTTATCGGTGCAGGACCTGCCGGATTGGTAGTGGCTAACCGGCTGAACGGCAAAGGATATACAGTTACCGTATATGATAAAACAAAAAAACCAGGAGGATTGCTGCGTTACGGCATTCCTAATTTCAAACTGAGTAAACACATTGTTGACCGCCGTCTGAAATTATTGGAAGCCGGAGGCATTCAATTTAAAATGAATAAAAATATAGATGTAAATAAACTTCCCGAAGGATTTGACGCTTATTGCCTTTGCATGGGCGCTGAAACCCCTCGTAACCTACCGGTACCCGGACGTGAACTGAAAGGTATTCATTTCGCCCTCGAAATACTATCTCAACAGAATGATATTCTCGAAGGAGAAGAATTTCCCAAAGAAAAGCAAATCAACGCAAAAGGCAAAAAAGCGCTTGTTATCGGAGGGGGCGATACGGGATCGGATTGCATCGGGACATGTGTCCGGCAAGGAGCAACAAGTGTAACGCAGATAGAAATCATGCCTCAACCACCCGAAAGATATAATCCGGATACCCCGTGGCCACAATATCCTTTGGTGCTGAAAACAACCAGCAGTCACGAGGAAGGTTGTACACGCCGCTGGAGCCTCGCCTCCAATAAGTTCATCGGTGAAAACAATAAGGTAACAGGCGTTGAAGTAGAACAAATACAATGGATTCCCGCTACCGGCGAAGGTCGTTCTACAATGAAACTTACCGGTAAGAAAGAAATTATCGAAGCAGATTTAGTGCTTTTGGCTATGGGTTTTCTTAAACCCGAAATTCCGGTATTACCAAACAATGTGTTTGTTGCCGGAGATTGGGTAATGGGACCCAGCCTCGTTGTAAAAGCAATGGCAAGCGGAAAGGAGACGGCAGAAAAAATCAATAACTATTTGTGTGAAATTTAACCATAAGTCATAAATTCTCTAAATTGAAAAGCAATACCATGTGTGGAATAGTAGGTATCTTTAATATAAAACAGCAATCCCAAGAGCTTCGTACTAAAGCATTGAAAATGACGCAACGGCTTCGCCACCGCGGACCGGATTGGAGTGGAATATATACAGGCGGTAGCGCCATATTGACTCATGAACGCCTCTCCATTGTGGACCCGCGAAGCGGCGGACAACCTCTGTACTCACCCGACAAGAAGACGGTGCTTGCTGTCAACGGTGAGATATACAATCATCGCCGGATACGTGAACAATATGCCGGTAAATATGAATTTCAAACCGGTTCGGATTGTGAAGTTATCATAGCTCTTTATCGCGACAAAGGCATTCATTTTTTAGAGGACCTAAGTGGAATCTTTGCTTTTGCTCTTTATGACGAAGAGAAAGATGAATTTCTCATTGCCCGCGACCCTATGGGCGTAATACCTCTGTATATCGGAAAAGATCCGGAGGGAAAACTATATATTGCCAGCGAATTGAAAGCGCTGGAAGGCTTTTGCGATGAATACGAACCTTTTTTACCCGGACATTATTTTTGGAGCGTAGAAGGAAAAATGAAACGATGGTACACGCGTGATTGGACGGAATACGACTCTGTGAAAGAAAGCCCTATCGGCATAAACGAATTGCACGACGCACTCGAAACAGCCGTACAGCGCCAACTAATGAGCGATGTGCCCTACGGCGTGTTGCTTAGCGGCGGCTTGGACAGTAGCGTTATTTCGGCTATTGCTAAAAAGTACGCTTCCAAACGTATAGAAACGGACGGTGAGAGTGATGCGTGGTGGCCGCAGCTTCATTCTTTTGCCGTCGGGTTGAAAGACGCTCCCGATTTGATTAAGGCTCGTGAAGTAGCCGACTTCATTGGCACCGTACATCACGAAATAAATTATACCCTGCAAGAAGGGCTCGACGCCATTCGCGACGTGATTTATTTCATTGAAACGTATGATGTAACAACCGTCCGCGCTTCCACCCCTATGTATCTCTTGGCACGCTACATTAAGTCTATGGGCATAAAAATGGTGCTTAGCGGCGAAGGGGCAGACGAGGTATTCGGCGGTTATCTCTATTTTCATAAAGCTCCCGACGCCAAAGCTTTCCATGAAGAAACAGTACGTAAATTGAGCAAACTGCATCTATACGATTGTCTGCGCGCCAACAAAAGCCTGTCAGCTTGGGGAGTAGAAGGGCGGGTACCTTTTCTGGATAAAGAATTTTTGGATGTAGCCATGCGCATCAATCCTCGCAACAAAATGGCGCCGGGTAAAGTGATTGAGAAAAGAATATTGCGTGAAGCTTTTGCCGGTATGCTTCCCGAAAGCGTGGCATGGAGGCAAAAAGAACAATTCAGCGACGGCGTGGGATACAGTTGGATCGACACGTTGAAAGAAATAGCTTCGGCAACCGTCAGTGATGAACAAATGGAGCAAGCAACAAAACGATTCCCCATAAATACGCCGCGCAATAAAGAAGAATATTGTTACCGTACCATCTTTGAAGAACATTTTCCAAGCGAAAGCGCGGCAAAATCGGTGCCAAGCGTACCGAGCGTAGCCTGTTCCACCGCCGAAGCGCTTGCATGGGACAAAACATTTCAGAATATGAATGACCCCTCCGGAAGAGCGATAAAAGGAGTACATGACCAAGCGTATTGAGTATTCATAAATTTAAAGATTCAAAAACTACAAACTAAAAAAACAAACGAATGAGTACCATTGAATTTACCAAAATGCACAACGCGAGCAACGATTATATCTATGTAAATACGATAAAATACCCCCTATCCAACCCGGAAGAATTAGCCGTAAAATGGAGCGCTTACCATACAGGCATTGGCAGCGACGGATTAATTTTGATAGGAACATCCAGCAAAGCCGATTTCAGTATGCGTATATTCAATGCCGACGGATCGGAAGCCAAAATGTGCGGAAACGGCGTTTGCTGCATAGGTAAGTATCTATATGAATACAGATTGACAAACAAAGAAGAAATTACGCTCGAAACCTTATCGGGCATTAAAATATTGAAACTGAATGTTCAAAACGGAATGGTATCTGCTGTCACTGTAAACATGGGTAGCCCTTCCGACATTCGGGAAGTGGACTTTGCCGGAGAATATCCTTTTACCGCTACCGCCTTGTCTATGGGGAACCCTCATTTGGTCATTTTTACGGACGATATTACCAACATAGACTTATCGAATACCGGACTTAAATTGGAAAATCACCCGTTTTTTCCTGAACGCACCAATGTGGAATTTGCCCAAGTAGGAGAAGAAGGCAAAATACGTACACGCGTATGGGAACGCGGTTCGGGCGTTACCCAAGCCTGTGGAACGGGAGCATGCGCCACAGCCGTAACTGCTGTCATAAAGGGAAAAGCCGGAAGGAAAACGGATATTATTATGGACGGCGGCGTCTTAACCATTGTGTGGGACGAACCATCGGGACATGTTTTTTTAACAGGAAAACCGGAAAAAGTATTTGACGGAACGATAACGATTGATTGAACAGGAAAAACAAATAAACTTAGTAATTAACAAACTTAACATCCATGGCACTCGTAAACGAACATTTTCTAAAATTACCCGGAAGCTATTTGTTTTCCGAGATTTCAAAGAAAATAAACGCATTTAAAGCAACAAATCCCGATAAGGAACCGATACGTTTGGGTATCGGCGATGTAACCTGTCCGCTGCCTCGCACCTGTATTGAAGCCATGCATAAGGCAACAGAGGAAATGGCGCATAAAAACACTTTCCGCGGCTACAGTCCCGAACAAGGATACGACTTTTTGATAGAAGCCATTATTAAAAATGATTATCTTCCTAAAGGCATATCATTCAGTCCCTCGGAAATATTCATAAGCGACGGAGCTAAAAGCGATACGGGAAATATCGGCGATATTCTTTGTCAGGAAAACACCGTCGGCGTAACCGACCCCGTATATCCTGTCTATATTGATAGCAATGTAATGGGCGGACGTAGCGGCGTATGGGAAGAAAACGGCAGATGGAGCAACATCGTATATATGCCCTGCACAAGTGAAAACAATTTTATTCCGCAAATTCCGGATAAGCGGATTGACATTCTCTTTCTCTGTTATCCCAATAACCCAACGGGAACGACACTGACGAAGGACGAACTAAAGAAATGGGTGAATTATGCGTTGGAAAATGATACATTGATTATGTTCGACGCTGCATACGAAGCGTACATTCAGGAATCGGACGTTCCTCATTCCATCTATGAAATAGAAGGAGCCAGGAAATGTGCCATAGAATTTCGTAGTTTCTCAAAAACAGCGGGATTCACAGGGGTTCGTTGCGGATATACCGTAGTGCCGGAAGAATTGACGGCAGCAACCCTCAGAGGCGAACGCATTGCACTCAATTCTTTATGGAATCGTCGCCAAAGCACCAAATTCAATGGAACATCATACATCACCCAACGAGGAGCCGAAGCCGTCTATTCCCCGGAAGGGAAAAAGCAGGTAAAAGAAATCATTGATTACTACCTGACAAATGCCCGGATAATGTGTGAAGGGTTGAAAAAAATCGGCTTAAAAGTATATGGTGGAGTAAATGCGCCCTACCTGTGGGTAAAAACTCCAAATGCAGCCGGCTCTTGGCGTTTTTTCGACAAAATGCTTTATGAAGCTAACGTGGTGGGAACACCGGGCGTAGGTTTCGGTCCTTGTGGAGAAGGATACATCCGCCTGACTGCATTTGGCGAACGGAACGATTGTATAGAAGCCATAAAAAGATTGAATAAATTAAATATTGTTTCCTGATGCAGGGGCGACCCTTGCGGTCGCCCTGAATATCGCCAACAAAACGATGACCGCCAACAAGACGACCGCAAGGGTCGCCCCTGCGAACAACCCCAATCGAATAGTAAAACGCGCGTTACTATATTTTTTAAATTTATTTATTGTATCATTAAAAGGTAAAAAGATTATGAAAAAAATTAACGTAAAATGGGTAGTAGCATTGTTTCCGATGTTTTTTGTTTCAATGGTATCCAATGCACAAAACAAGCCGGAAGTTTCAGTAGGAGCCGATATAGTGAACAGTTATATCTGGCGGGGCATCGACAGTGGCGGGGCAAGTTTCCAACCTTCCGTTTCGGTATCTTTAAACGGATTTTCTTTAGCCGCTTGGGGTTCAACAGGATTAGATAAAACGGATACCAAAGAACTCGACTTCACGCTGAAATATGCTGTGAACAAATTTAGCGCGGCTATTACCGATTATTGGTTTAACACCGGCGAATATTTTAATTATGATGCCGATATTACTTCTCACGTTTACGAAGCAACGTTGGGTTACGATTTCGGAGCGCTTTCACTGAGTTGGAATACTAACTTTTCCGGCAACGACTATAAAGCAGACGGAAAGAGAGCCTACTCAACCTATATAGAAGCTGCCGTTCCTTTTGGATTAGGAAGTTATGATTTTAAGGTCGAAGCGGGTTTTACCCCTTGGGAAGGAATTTATGCCGGTAAATTTAATGTAACAAATATTGGTTTAACTGCTTCTAAAAGCATACAAGTAACCGGATCGTTTACGGTGCCGGCATTTGTTAAATTGGTAGCCAATCCATCCGTAAAAGGAGCTTACCTTGTGTTTGGCGTTAGTCTTTAAATACAATGAAAGAGTGTGTGGAATTAGTTCCACACACTCCAATCCAATAACTAATAAACTTACAAATTATTATGTCAAAATTAAGATTCAGAGTGGTAGAAGCTGCATTCAAGAAAAAAGCGGTAGAAGTGCCGACGCCTAAGGAACGTCCTTCGGAATATTACGGAAAATATGTGTTCAACCGGGCTAAAATGTTCAAGTACCTACCGGGCAAGGTATATGAAAGATTGATTGACGCTATTGACAATGGATCGCCTCTTGACCGCCGTATAGCAGACGAAGTGGCTTCAGGTATGAAAAAATGGGCGGTTGAAATGGGAGTAACCCATTACACACACTGGTTTCATCCGCTGACGGAAGGCACTGCCGAGAAACACGATGCTTTCATAGAACATGACGGCAAAGGCGGTATGTTGGAAGAATTTTCCGGCAAACTTCTTGTTCAGCAAGAACCGGATGCTTCCAGTTTCCCCAGCGGAGGTATCCGCAATACATTCGAAGCACGCGGATATTCGGCTTGGGACCCTTCTTCCCCCGCTTTCATTATAGACGATACGCTCTGCATCCCCACTATCTTCATTGCTTACACAGGGGAATCGTTGGATTACAAAGCGCCCTTGCTGAAAGCGCTACATGCAGTGGACAAAGCTGCCGTAGAAGTCTGTCGTTATTTCAATCCGGAAGTGAAAAAAGTTGTTGCCTATTTGGGTTGGGAACAAGAATATTTTCTGGTGGACGAAGGTTTGTACGGTGCGCGCCCCGACCTTTTACTTACCGGACGCACATTGATGGGACACGACAGCGCAAAAAACCAACAGTTGGAAGACCATTATTTCGCTTCCATTCCTACTCGTGTGGCTGCCTTTATGAAAGATTTGGAAATTGAAGCATTAAGTTTGGGCATACCTGTGAAGACTCGCCATAATGAAGTGGCGCCCAATCAGTTTGAATTGGCTCCGATATATGAAGAATGTAACTTGGCAGTTGACCACAATATGCTCATCATGTCATTGATGCGCCGTATATCCCGTCGTCACGGTTTCCGTGTGTTGTTGCACGAAAAACCGTTTAAAGGAATTAATGGTTCCGGTAAACATAATAATTGGTCGTTAGGTACGGATACGGGTATCATGCTAATGGCGCCGGGAAAAACGCCGGAAGACAATTTACGTTTTATTACTTTCATTGTCAACACCTTAATGGCAGTTTACAAGCACAACGGATTGCTGAAAGCAAGCATAGCAAATGCTAATAATGCCCACCGTTTGGGAGCTAACGAAGCGCCTCCGGCTATCATCTCTTCTTTCCTAGGAAAGCAATTGTCTCAAGTATTGGAACACATCGAAAACAGTACAAAAGACGAATTGATCAATCTCAGCAACAAACAAGGCATGAAATTGGACATTCCGCAAATACCCGAACTATTGATAGATAATACAGACCGTAACCGCACTTCGCCTTTCGCATTCACCGGCAACCGGTTTGAATTTCGCGCCGTGGGTTCGGAAGCCAACTGTGCTGCAGGCATGATAGTGCTTAACACTGCTTTAGCCGAACAATTAATACAGTTCAAAAAAGACGTTGACAGTTTAATAGAAAAAGGGGAACCAAAAATATCAGCCATTCTCGAAGTGGCTCGCAACTACATCAAAATCAGCAAACCCATTCATTTTGACGGCAACGGGTATAGCGAAGATTGGAAAAAAGAAGCCGAAAAGCGTGGATTGGATTGTGAAACAAGCGTTCCCATTATTTTTGACAACTATTTGAAACCCGAAAGCGTTTCCATGTTCGAATCCATCGGTGTAATGACCCAGAAAGAACTCGAAGCCCGCAACGAAGTAAAATGGGAAACCTATACCAAAAAAGTTCAAATCGAATCGCGTGTATTGGGCGATTTGGTATTGAATCATATTATTCCTATTGCTACGCGGTATCAAACAGAGTTAATTGACAATGTCTATAAGTTGAGAGACCTTTTCCCGAAAGAAAAAGCCGCTAAACTATCTGCCCAGAATTTGGAACTTATCGAAGAGATAGCCGACCGCACAGCTTTCATTAAAGGACATACGGACGTTATGGTTGAAACCCGCAAGTCTGCCAACAAGATTGAAAGCGAACGCGAAAAAGCCATTTCCTATCACGACAAGATTGTACCCATGCTGGAAGAAATCCGTTATCATGTTGATAAATTGGAACTCATCATCGATAATCAGATATGGACACTTCCCAAATACAGGGAATTGTTATTCGTAAGATAAAAAAAGAAAAAAAGCGGTTGCCCCTTCACACTTTTGGAACAGCCGCTTTTTATAAGTACATAAAGGTAACAAATATATTAACATCTTAAAACTTGTGTTACATAAATGTGCTACTAGTTATTATTTTCTACCTTTGTAAATCATGACATATCAAAATGGAAGAAAAAGGTTTAAAGATTCAACGTATTTCTGTGAAATCATACAAGTGTTTTGACGAAGTTGAAATAGATTGTAAGCGGAATGATACCTCCATCTATCAATGGACGGTGCTACTGGGAAATAATAATACAGGGAAAACAAGTCTGTTAAAGGCAATAGCAAATTTACGTCAAATAGAAATAACTATTAATGGTATCGGAAAATGGTTTACTACAGCAGTAATTTCTGATAATCGGTTACATATTGATGGTTTTTCAGAAGATATAGAAGTAAATTGCTATATTACAGGAAGTAAATTACCTATATGGTATAAAGGATGGTCTGGTTCTATGAGCGAGGAATCTAATACGAACAATTTTCATATTTATGCCTACGGAGTCTCTCGTTATCCTGCAAAGACCTCTTTGTCGGAATCCGTTTGTGAAGACTGCGATTCACTGTTCTATCAAGACAAATACTTGGTAAATATAGAAGAATGGCTGATGCAACTTGATTATGCTGCAAAAAACGAAAAAGAAACGGCTGCCAGCAGGTTGGCTAAAATCAAGGAATTACTATGTGGAAATTTGTTTCCCGAAATAGTAGATTTTAAATTTGAAACTTCCGATACACTGCATAATTCTGTCCTTTTTCAAACAACAGACGGTTGGTTTCGATATACCCAATTGGGATATGGCTATCAATCCATGCTGTCGTGGGTGATAGATTTGTGTAAACGGATGTTTGAACGTTATCCGGATTCCGAAAATCCTTTATCAGAAGACGCCATCGTTTTGGTAGATGAAATAGACTTGCACCTTCACCCGATGCGGCAAAGAGATGTTATATCGTTTCTGTCCAAAGTATTCCCAAACGTACAGTTTATAGTAACCACGCATAGCCCGCTTGTGATTCAATCAATGAACGATGTGAATCTATATGTATTGCATCGCGAAGGAAACAAAGTGAAGGTGGAGCGTTCATCAGTTTCCAATTTCAAAGGGTGGACTGTTGAAGAAATATTAAGAGATACCATGCAACTTGAATCCGATATTCATTCCGACGAATACCAAGAATCTATTCAAAAGTTCGACGAAGGTTTGGATCAAAACGATGAGATGAAAGTCATTGAAGCCTACAAAGAACTATGTAAAATATTGCATCCTGAGAACCCCGTCAGAAGACTGCTTGAATTGCAATTACCCAATCTTGGCAATTAAATGATTAAATTAAATCTACCGGAAAAGCCGGAAGAACTGACAGATGAGGTTGAACAGCAATTAATTGCAGAATACAAAGCTGATAAAAAACCTGTTTGGCGGAAAAAATATATCATTGATTTATTGTTGAAAATGTCAAACAATAAATGTGCATTTTCAGAACAAGAGTTAAATAGTCAAAGCGCATACATGGAAGTAGAACATTTTAAGCCCAAAAGCTTATATGAAGATAACGTGGTGCGGTGGGGAAATCTTTTACCTGTATGTAAAAAGTGCAATGTTACAAAAGGGGATTGGGACGTAGATCAGCGTCCTATTGTAAATCCTCTGATTGATTATCCATGTAATCACCTTTTTGTTAGAAGTTTCAGGTTTTATAAGAAAGATGAAAAAGGGCAAAATACGATAGCTGCCGTAGCTTTGAATGATAGGAATCATTTTGTAACAGCAAGGTTGAAGATTGGTATTTGTATTGGAGACAATTTGAAAGCTTGCTTTAAAAACTTGAAAAATGATTTAGGTAATTCCATAGAAGAGTGCAAAACGTTGAGTATGATTAAAAGACGACTGAAAGATTGTGGATCAAAGAAGCCTTATTCGGCAGTACTTTCTACTTATATTTTATATGAACTACCTGAATATAAAGAAATGGAGCGATTTTTAAAAGATCATGATTTGTGGGATGACGAATTTCAGGAAATAAAAAAAAACCTCTCATTTTGTGCATTGCCGTAACCTGAATAATATTACTGATAAAAGATTTCAATCGCCAACGGATGTTCTAACTCTTCTTTCCATGAACGGACAGATGCAAACCACTCCTCCGGCGTTTTATAACCAAACGTTTCCTTCATTGACGTAAACGTTGCATAATGCTTTATATAGCTTTCACCTGGTGCAGAAAGCGTATAAAGGTAGTTGAGTTTATCTCGTACCTCTCCTTTTACATAGTTAGACGGAATAGATGCAGCTAACCCCACGGTTTCTTTGGCATATTTCACCGTATCATTTACGGGCCAGTCCGTTCCCCAACAAGCAATCAAACCCTCGTGGTCGGAATAGGAAAGAGAACCTTTTACATCCTGTACTCCCGTACAAAATATTTCTTCCTTTAAAGGTTTGTCAAAAAAAGTCTCTATCGTCAAATCCCTGTGTCCGGCATAGAGTATATAACGGTTCACCATATTCAACACAGATCCTTGATATTCCCAGCCGTTTACCTCTGCCTCAACAATAACTCTGACGGGACCGGATGTCAAAATGTGTTCCGTGCGACTGAGCACCGGTTCTATATGAACGGCTTTCGTTCCATTCCAGCCCTTCAAGGTTCCCACTCCGCAACTTCCTCCCACTCTTAATACATCGTCACCAAATCCGAGTGTCAATTGTTCGTCCGTGGGATAGAATTGCGATTCCTTTATCTCAAATCCTTTATTGAATTTACCATAAATATCTATCGTCTGTTTCTGGTCGAAATAAAGACGATAGGCTACCCATTCCGATTCAAAAGCAGGACCATGATGATACAACCGGTTATAGATATTACTATTTCCGGGTATGGTTATTGCTTGCACCGGCACATGTTTCCCCTCCGTGTCACGTAGTAACATTTCGGCATACACCCTCGAAGGATATTGCTTAGCACTTTTTGCTGGCGAGAATGTTATTTTCAGTTCTTTTTGAGCATGCGCCGGTATCCCTATTACAAACGTCAATTCATCAGGAATCCGGTCGGCGTTCAAATCATCTAATTGAGAGGTAATTTCCACGTCCCCATCGGTAACAACAGCAGATTTTACTTGAAAATCCAACGATAATACATGCAGATCGATAACAACCGGCATATCTACTCTTTCTTTTTCCTCTTCGTTTGTGATTTTACACATCAATATTTTTTCTTGAATCTGTGCAGAAACAAAAAACAATTCCCCGCTAAAAAGTAACCCAATACCAATAATAATTGTCTTTCTCATAACAGGGGTATCCAATTTCCCGAAAAAGGTTCTCCTCCTGTATTTTTACTAAAAATACGGTCTAATGTATATTTTGCCACTTCTTCGTCCGTCAGTTGCCGGCTCCATGACACTCTTTTGTCGGGAGCAGCGCCAAGCCCTGTTGATTGGTATTCGGCATAATAAACTGTTTTTTCTTTTTCCGGTGAACGCCAATTGTCCCAACCTTCCGGCAAAATAACCGGAGGTAATTCACACCGGATAAAAACGGTCTTGGCAAAAGAACGCCACGGTCTTCCCAAATACAATTTGGTAACTTCGGGAGTTGCCGTTATTCTACAATCCAGAAAAACATATCCATACTCATTTTTTTCGGTGGTAGAAGCTGCCGTAATATAAGAATTTTTCTTTGAATGGATATGGCAACGGTCAAACACGGCTATGGAAGGTCCAAAAATATAGTCTGTGGTGCCTTCTATATATGAATTTTTCACATACACCCGGCTCACCGTTCCACGAGTAAAAAAAGTATCCTGATTGCCCACTAAGCGACAATTAAGAAATACGATTTTGTCTCCTTGTGTTTCACAAGCCACTGCTTGACCAACAGTTCCCGCACTATTTTGTATTGTGATATTTTCAAATATCACGTCATTGGAACGTACGGACAGCGTATAAGAGGTATAAGTATGAATCGTGTCGCCGTCCGCTATTTTCCCCGTATGGTCATTCCAAGTGATAACCGTATTCTCCGGATCTTCACCTACAATTCTTATTTTATTCTTATGAACATCCAACACCAATTTTTCTGCATAAATCCCCTGTTTTACCTGTATAGTCGTCCAAGTTTCCGAGTCGTCAGGCAATGCCCGAAACGCTTCGCCCAAAGTGGTATAATCTCCGCTGTTATCTTGAGCAACAACAAAAACATCTTTATCCGATTTTGCCATGGAGTTGCAAGAAACAGAAAACAACAACATACATATTACCAACCCATTTTTTTTCATTCGTCTAATCATAATATTACCCCTGTTTTAAAAAATGCAATTTCTTTAAATCCCGTAACTTCATGCTTCAGCTTGCGTCCGTTCACTACTTCAAGCACAAAAGTTACGAAACGCTTCGATACGGCTGCCATATCTTCGTTCTCCAACAACGTACCGGCATTAAAATCAATCCAATTGGTTTTATGATGATAAAGCGCGGAATTTGTTGAAATCTTCATTGTCGGCACGAAACTACCAAAAGGAGTACCCCGACCTGTGGTGAAAAGAACGATATGACAACCCGAAACAGCCAATGCGGAAGTTGCTACCAAATCATTACCCGGAGCTTGCAATAAATTCAAACCTGTCTTTGCAACAGGTTGGGCATAGGACAAGACATCCGTTACTTCAGCCGTTCCTCCCTTCTGCACGCATCCCAATGATTTTTCTTCCAGAGTGGTAATTCCCCCTTTCTTATTCCCCGGAGATGGATTTTCGTAAACCGGTTGATCGAATTTTCGAAAATACTCCTTAAAATTGTTAATCAAACGAACCGTTTCATAAAAAACCTCCGGAGAACAAGCCCTATCCATTAAAATAGTTTCCGCTCCGAACATCTCCGGAACTTCCGTCAAAATAGCGGTTCCTCCCTGCGCAATCAACCAATCCGAAAACACTCCGACAAGCGGATTAGCGGTAATACCGGAAAAACCGTCGCTACCGCCACATTTCAAACCCACTTTCAACAGGGATAGTGGAAGTTCTTCCCGCTTGTCACTCTTCATTTTTCCAATTAATTCTTTCACTATCTCAAATCCTGTTTCCACTTCATCTGCCACTTCCTGAGCAATCAAAAATTTGACTCGTTCTTCGTCCCACTCCCCTATCACCTGCTTCAAATCTGCAATTTGATTATTCTCACATCCTAACCCAAGCACAAGTATCCCACCCGCATTCGGATGTTTTATCAATCCGGCCAAAACTTTCTGTAAGTTTTCATGATCCTCTCCCAACTGCGAACAACCGTACGTATGTGTATATACTCTTACATCGTCAACATGGGCAATATCCAACTTCTTTTTCACCTGGTCGGCAATCGCCTGCGCCTGCCCGTTCACACAACCCACCGAAGGCACAACCCACAATTCGTTACGAATCCCCATTTGTCCGTTTGCCCGCAAATAGCCGTGAACTTTTAACTCCGGATTAACAAAAGAATGAGAGGATTTCACCGGATGGTAGGTATATTCCAACTTGTCTTTTAAATTGGTTTTCAAATTATGGACATGTACCCATGAACCGGACAAAATATCTGTTAGCGCATAACCAATTGGATATCCGTATTTAATTACGTATTCTCCTTTTTTAATGTCGGTTAAAGCGAATTTATGTCCGTTATCGACCTCCTCACATATAAAAATTTCTCGTCCGTCCACATCCACGTTTTCCCCCGCATGCAGTTTATCAAGTACTATAGCTACGTTGTCTGCCTGGTTAATTCTCAAAAGCCGTTTCATTTCACTAAATTGGCTAATGCTTTTTCCATACCGTCATTTACTATCTCTCTCACAAACCCGCTTACTGTAGAAACCAAAGGAGTAACGGCGGTCAAAGGAATAGTCCAAATATTCTTATTCTCAATAATTTCACGCACACTACGCTCTACATCCGTACCATCCCAATGCTGCCGGATAAACTCCAGATGTTTTGGATTATCTTCCGGTGTAAATGGCACTTCGGATTTGCCGCTATACAACACTAACAAAGCTGCCAACGCAAACAAGTTATACTTTGCTGTTTTTTCTGCTTTCTCAAAATTATCAAGCACTGTCGGAAAATTGCGGGTTTCCCATTTAGACAAAGAGTTTAAAGAAATTGCGCTCAACAAATGACGTATATACGGATTATAAAAACGTTCCAAAATACCTGCCGAGAAGACCTCCAACTCTCCCCTGTCTTCATGAATCATGGGCAACACTTCGTCGGCAACCATCGTATTAATAAACTTCTCTACCAAAGGATGGTTAAAAGCATCCATAACCGTTTCACACCCCAACTGTAAACCCACAGGAACCATAGCGGTATGGGAACCGTTCAAGACACGTACTTTCTTATCGCGAAATGATTGGATGCTGGGCATATACAACACATGCAAACCGGCTTTATCCAATGGCAATACGTTACTCACCTCTTTATATCCGGCTCCACCTATTGCCCATAAATGATAATATTCTGCTTTTACCATCAAATTATCATTATATCCCAACTCCGCTTTTATTCCGTCCGTATTTTCTCTGGGAAAACCCGTAACAATGCGATCTACCAAGGTATCGCAAAAACGACAATGATCCGTTACCCACCGAACAAAATCTTCTCCCAAACAATTGGCTTCCGCATGGCGCAAAACGTATTCACGCAACGTACTGCCGTTATTTTCAATTAATTCACAGCAAACAATTGTCAAACCGCTTTGGGGAGTTCCGTTGAAATGTTTGAAGCGATGATACAACAAAGCCGTCATCTTTCCGGGATACGATTGGGGTGGTTTGGCGAAAATATCTTCGCCTGCTTCATAACGAATCCCGGCTTCCGTTGTATTAGAAACGGTGATTTCCAAGTCAGGACTTAAGAAATAACTTTCGTACTTGACATAATCCACATACGGATTCACAGCGTCTTGCACACTTTTCACCAAACGAATGTCCTTAACGGGTTTTTTATCCTTAATCCCTTCCAGATAGACGTGATATAAATTATCCTGCTTGCGTAAAGCATCCGTCATCCCCTTTTCAATCGGCTGCACAATCACTATCCCATGCTGCATGACGCCCTTCTCATTCGCAATATCAATCATCCAATCCACAAAAGCACGGAGAAAATTCCCTTCTCCAAACTGCAAAACCTTTACCGGTAACTCTGGCTTTTGTACCGTCACTCTATTTAATTCTTTCATATTTCCTGTCCATTTATTTTTAAATGATCAAACACGATATGTTCCGCACCTATAATACGGTTTAACTCCCTCTCCTGAATACCTTCAAAAGTACAATCCTTTATAAATATATCATAAACTTGATTACAGTCCGCAAAACCATCTACAAATATTCCGTAACGGCTCTTCCGGCAACTAATATTCTCCAGATGGATATTCCTCACCACAGGCAAATAGGGACCATCCATTACTTTTTCATATTTCATTTCTACCCTAAACACAGCTTCATTACATTCTCCCACCTGAATATTTCTCACAAACACATTTTCAACGATACCTCCGCGAACAGCATTCGATTTAATACGTACCACTCTCTCAAGGTTGGGACTATCCATTTCACAATTTTCCACCCAAACATTCCGGCAATTCCCCGAAACCTCGCTACCTATCACGATCCCTCCGTGTCCATCTCTCATCACATTATTGCGAACAATGATATTTTCACTCGGAACATTCCATGCACGCCCGTCGTTATCTCTTCCGGATTTGATAGCAATACAATCGTCCCCCGTATCAAAAAAACATTTTTCAATCAATACATTCTTACAAGATTCCGGGTCGCACCCGTCATTATTAGGTCCATGACTTTCCATCCACACCCCTCTTACCGTTACATTTTCACACAGCAAGGGATGAATCAACCAGAACGGCGCACGTATAATTTTCACCCCCTCAATCATAACGTTCTTGCACGTATGAAATTGTATAAAAGCCGGTCTTAAACAATCTTTTTCTTCCATACGTCTTTGTGCTACCGGCACACATTCCTTATTCATCATTTCCAGCTTTTCGCGCCCGCCTATACTATCGGGACGGAAATGTTGGCTCAACATTCCTGTTTCCCAACCATGTTCTTTAAGACCCTTCCAAGTCCACCAATTTGTTGCGTCGGCTTGCCCGTCAAGCACTCCTTTCCCTGTTACAGCTATATTTTCCTCATCATAAGCATAAATCAGAGGCGAATAGTTATAACAATCTATACCTTCCCAGCGAGATAGAACGAATGGAATATAATCTTTCACGTTCGTTGAAAACTTTAATACGGCATTTTCGGAAAGATGTAAATTTACATTAGATTTTAACACTATCGGACCTGTATAATATTCTCCAGCAGGTATTATCACCATTCCTCCTCCTGCCCGATGACAAGCATCAATAGCTCCGGCTATCGCCTTGGTAACCCATTTTCCTTCCACGGCTCCAAAATCACGAATGTCCCACATCTTATCGGGAAATTGTGGAGAAACAATTTTTTCCAACACCTGCTCGGCGTCTTTCCAATAATCCTCCGTTTTCACTGTATTTCCACACCCACAAAACATAAATAACAGGAGTATATAACTGCATAATTCTTTCATTAATTCCAGCGTTTTAAATTTATAACTGACCGTCACCACTTCTTTCGTTTTCACTTTACTATATGATTAACTATTTCATTCAAATAAATTTCCACATTACTATATCCTTTATCTAAGGAATACAAAGCCGAATCGTCCGTTTCAGGATTTAGCCCATGCTTTTCTTCCCACCAATCGGGCATACCATCTTTATCCTTATCCTCTAAAACAGTTCCCGTTTCTAATTCCGCCCATCCGCCAACATCCGTTTGAGAATCTATTAATCCGTTTTTACTGCCTTGAGAACCGGAATAAGTATATACGCCTTTACGAACTTCGTCCACTATTCTCACATCCGTCGCATCTCGCATTAAAGACGCGCCTGCATAGTTTAATACCCCCTCGTAAGCGTCCAAAGCCGTTTGAGTATAAGCTGTTTCGGTAATTGCATATTCTTCATCGGAACGTATGGTTTTCCAGCCTTCCCAGTTAAGCGTCGTGTCCTTAACGTGTATGCCTATCCAGTTGTCTGCGGTAGTAACCGCCAACAAAGAATGGCATGCAGCGTCAACGGAGGGGGAAGTAGCATCAAAGTAATTTCCCGATACATAAAAATGTCCCCACGTCCCTTTCACATTCTTCAACGTGCCGTCGTCATAATTAGGCTGAAAAATACGGTTTATCAATTGCTTGTGAGCAACCGTCGAAGCTCCCGGTTTATAATAATTATTGACAAAATTATAACTTCCTCCTTCTCCGGCATATCCTCCATTAACAGGTCCCCAATTATAAAACACATTATTGCGAATATCCACGCATTCGTCAGCCGGATTCCCGCTATAACGGCTTCCGCACAAACGAGGAGTACGACTGCTGTGATGAGCCAATAAATTGTGATGGAAACTCGCCTTGGTTCCTCCCCAAATACCGCCGAACCCATGTTCTCCCTTACTATGAACGGAATGGCGAAGACTTTCGCTTATTATGCACCATTGCAAAGTAAAATCGGTATTACCATAAAAAGAGGCACATTCGTCCACACTCCAACTCATGGAACAGTGGTCTATGATGACTTGGGAAGTTTTCATACCATTTATAGCGTCCTCTTCCACTCCCATTACATCTCCTAATCTGAAACGAAGGTAACGAATAATCACATTATTTGCCTTTATTTTCACAGGGTAGTTTCGTATGCCTATGCCTGCGCCCGGAGCCGTTTGTCCCGCCAAGGTCACATCGCCGTTATTAATATCTAATGCTCCCTGCAAATCAATCCACCCGGCAACAGCAAACACAATCGTACGCGCCCCCTTTTGCCGCAATGCCCACCGTAACGTACCCTCCGAACCGTCGTCTTTCAAATTTGTTACCGTTAAAATTTTTCCTCCACGTCCTCCCGTAGCATACTTACCCCCGCCTTCAGCGCCGGGAAATGCCGATACCTGCGCATTTCCCGAAGACCAACTAACAATCCATAAAAATATGAATAATATCTTTTTCAAAAAAATAATTCTTTTCATCGGTTTTGTTTTTATTAAATGAGTATTAAATTTTAGTCTATTAACCACAAAATTTCACGAAACGAAAATAAACCAAATAGATAAAAATAAAGGTGTATCCTTTACCATTAACAAGGGGCATTCTTCCCAAAAAACATCTTTCACTCCCTTTCTTCTCGAAAAAATCTTGCTTAAACCGGCAAAATGAAACTATGAAAAACACATCTTGGGAAACAATCATAGGATTTTTCGGCATTGCCGATTAAGTATAGATAGTTCAAGATTTCTATATTTTAGTAACCCGTTGGCGGAATTATAGGGCAATCGCATTAAAATGCGGACGTTGGAAGGGCGGACATTGTAGGGGCAAGGCATGCCTTGCCCCTACTTGAATCTGCCTAAAACAAACTAATTTCAAGATTTTTTTATTTTTCAAAAATAATTTTTACTTTTGTAGTGAGTTACGAGTTGTTTGAAACAATGGAAAAACGAAGCAGTTTGCTCATTTCTATGCCGTTACCCATTGTGGTTACTCTTGCATACAAAATTTTGTTTTTCAGGGAAATGAAAAGGAATTTATGCATCTTTGCAGCATATCGTTTGAAAATTTAGACTAAAATAGCATGAAACTGGTGGGGATTTTTCTAAGAGTAATGGCTATCTTTATTGGGGTTAGCTTTGCTTCGTGTCTCAAAGGAAACGATGACGACAGGCAGTATAGAGGGGTAGCTTTGGCTACAGTGGAGCTCGGTTATGGAAATACGAATTATCTTTTCAAATTGGATACGGGAGAAAAACTAATTCCTACGACAGGAATTAATGATCCAACAAAATTGAGTAGTGTAAAACGGATTTTTATTTCCTATTATTTCGACAGCGCAGAGGAAATAAATGAGCAGGAATTGGTAACAAACATCAATGAAAGAGAATATCATATAAGCGTTATTTCTATTATCAATCTGGAAGAAAATGTAACTTTATTGTCTGCACATGGTACAACGGGCGATTCCTTAACGACTACCTATTATGACCCTATTGAAAGTATAGATAGTTTAAGAATTAAAGATAATTATTTGACGCTTTGGGTGAATTACGATATGAGCGGTGAAAAATTGCATTTTTTTACTCTCTTCCGGTATCAAGAAGACGGAGTGAAAGAGGGAAAAGCAGGTGAACCCGATACATTAGAAGTCTATTTGGGACATAATTCGAGAGGAGATTCTTATTACGGAACGACTTCGAGTAACTTTGTGTATTCCGATATGGGGTACGCGCCGGTGTACTATAAAGCGTTTCATCTAAAAAATGTAGTGAGTGAACTTCCTTCTGGTGTGTCTTCCAATCTCGCGCTAAAGGTTATTAGCCGGGAAGTTTCCCATAGTAGCAAGGATACGATATCTGTATCTTATTCTGTTAACTATTTTAATTGATTGTCTGCTTCTGAAGAGTAGGGAAAAGTAATTGGCAAAAGTTCCGGAGGAAAAGCGAAAGACAGGAAGGAACGGATAGCTCAATCGTTCGTAAATGTGAGGTATGTGGTATCCGGCTTAACCGATGGGTAAATGACTATATAATTACTACTAACTTTAAGGGATTGAATTATAAAGAATTATTCAGGATAGCGTGGTTGCTTGTTTCATCACCGGCGCGGGCTTGGAAGGAAATAAGTATGGAAAAAGACAAACAGAAAGTTTTTTCAGCTTTCGTTTATCCGATGATTGGATTGTGTAGTCTTTCCGTTTTTATTCATTCTTTACGGACAACAGGGTGGAGTAGTCCGGAGAGTTTTCAAACAGCCATGATAATTTGTTGTGCAGTAGCCATATCTTTATTCGGCGGTTATTTTTCGGCTGCTTATATCATTAATCGACTGAGCGCCGGAATGTTTAGTTTGGAAGATAATATACCGTTAATACGGCAATTTTGTGGATATGCATTAGTAGTAACTTTTTTGATAAAGATAGTTATTGGATTTTTTCCTGAATTTGAGATAATAGGGTGGATGGTTGAATTTTATACTATTTACGTGGTATGGGAAGGTGTACCGGTGTTGATAAAAGTAAAGGAGAAAGACAGACTGTTGTTTACGATAGTAACGTCCGTTGCGCTTGTTGTTTGTCCAACATTTATTCAGTTGGTTTTCAATAAGTTAATGGCTATATTTTACTAATTTCCTTTTATAAATGAAACAGCCTCCGGTAAACATAAAAAACAAGCGCGCTACTTTTGATTACGAGTTAATAGATACTTATACTGTTGGCATCGTACTTACCGGTACGGAAATCAAATCTTTCCGGATGGGAAAAGCGAGTTTGATAGATACTTTTTGTTATTTTTCAAAAAGGGAACTGTGGGTAAAGAATATGTACGTGGCTGAATATTTTTATGGTTCGTATAATAATCATATAGTTCGCCGCGACCGTAAATTACTGTTGAACAAAAAAGAGTTGGGAAAATTAGAACGCAGTATAAAAGAAACGGGGTTTACCATTGTTCCCGTACGCGTATTTCTAAATGAAAAAGGATTGGTAAAGGTAGTCATTGCTTTGGCAAAAGGGAAAAAATTGTATGATAAACGTCAATCATTGAAAGAAAAAGATGATCGCCGTGAAATGGATCGCATGTTTAAACGATAAGCATGAAAGATTTTTTTCAACGTCTATTCGGATGTGTTAAATTGGCATTGCCCAAATCAGCCAAAATGTGTCTATGGCTGTTAGAGATTATTCTTCCTCTTTCTTTATTGGTTAGGTTGTTGCAATATTATGGAATGGTTGGCTATTTGGCTGATTTTCTTCATCCGCTTTTCAATTTGGTGGGGTTACGGGGAGAAACGGCTATCGTTTTCGTTACCAGCGTTTTTTTGCCTCTTTATGCTGCTATTGCGGTGATGACTTCACTTGTAATGTCTTTGCGAGAGGCTACCATTCTGACCCTTATGTGTTTATTGGCTCATAATCTACCGGTAGAATGTGCCGTGACGAGAAAAACGGGTTCCTCATTTGTGGGAATGTTTATTTTGCGGGTAGTGATGGCGTTTGTAGTGGCTTTGTTTCTCCATATTGTGTTACCGCCAAGCGATGTTCCTTTTATGCAAGCGGTGGTAGCTGTGCATGATGTTTCTATTATTTCACTTCTGACAGCTTGGCTTCATTCATCATTGTCATTAATTCTTACTATTGCGCTCATTGTTACGGGACTCATGGTTCTGCAACGGATACTTATGGAGTTCAACCTGATAGAAGTTATTTCGCACCCGTTGCGTCCGTTAATGAAACTTTTCGGATTGCCGGACAATTCTTCTTTTCTTTGGTTTGTAGGCAACTTGGCAGGATTGACTTACGGAGGCGCAATTATGGCAGATATGATGGAAGAAGGGAAACTTACTTTAGAGGATTCCAACATGGTGAATCATCATTTAGCCATTTCCCATTCTTTGCTCGAAGACACATTGCTTTTTGTTACGTTGGGGATTCCTATAGGAATTATCTTAGGTACTCGCTTTTTGTTTGCCATAGCAGTGGTATGGGGAAGGAGACTCATTGTGAGGAGGCGTATCTACAGAAAATAACTAAAGGTTCGCCCATGTGCCATACGAAATATACGTTATTGCATCTTTTCCTTAAAAATTTTGATTGCCTGATGAATATCCATTCTTACTCCTTTTTCATTAAAAGCCACCATAAACGCATCTTTGAAACGCATAGCAACTTCCCCTTTTATTTTCAATACCTTATTATAATCCGGTGATGCGCCGCAGGTATATTTATAGATTCCATTTTCCACGTAATGTTCCACTTCTTTCAATCCTTTCATAGCAGCATGGTTATGCGGTAATAACAGGGTTGAGGTAAGAAACTGTACTTTAAAGATGATTTCACCGGCAACGGCAGCGGCTGCCGGTTTTTCTTGTACAGGAAATGTATCGGCTTTTACCGGTTTCAAATTAACAGAAGGTTTGGCTGGCAAAGTTTCGTCGGAAGACGACAACTTAACTTCGTCTTCCTTTTTATAAATCAAAAAAGCATTATATATTCCTTTAGCCATTGAAGAGGTTCCGGCTTCCGTATTCAAAAACCGTTCTTCTTCCAACGTAGAAATGAATCCGAGTTCCACCAACGCACTTGGCATAGCTGTTGCTCTAAGCACCCAGAATCCCGCTTGATGCACTCCCAAATCCTTTCGATTACAACTCTTTCCAAATTGTTGCTGAATTAGAGAAGCGAATCGTACACTCTGCATCATATATTTATCATGCATAAAGTCAAAAATAATATCCAACTCCGGTGAATTAGGATCAAATCCGGCATAGCGCACTTTATAATCGTCTTCATAAAGCATTACGGCATTCTCGCGTTTAGCTACCGCTAAATTCTCTTCGGAACGCGCAAGCCCCAGCGTCCATGTCGAAGCCCCTTGTACCAATCTTTTCCCCGGTAGCGCATTGGTATGTATGGAAATAAACAAGTCCGCCTTTTCATTATTAGCTATTTCAGCACGCCGGTCAAGCGGAATAAAAACATCTGTACTCCGCGTGTATACCACTCTTACATCCTTACAATTCTTCTTTATCAAATCACCTAATTTTAATGCGACGGTAAGATTGATATTTTTTTCTTTGGATATTTTTCCCATGGCTCCCGGGTCGCGTCCTCCATGTCCGGGATCAATGACCAATACAAAATCTTTTCCCCCAACCGCATTTATAGTATTACAAAAAGTAGGAATAAATAATCCTATACATAAAAGAATACCTATTAAACCCGCGCCTACAACGCCTTTCATAAATTTTTATTTTTCCGGTTACTATTCATAATAAAGTTTATCATCCTTCCAATTTACCGGATTATTGATGATATAACCGGAAATATTTTGATGTGATTGTTCGTTACGGATGATGTGTTCATAATAATTGCGTTGCCATAATTTACCCATACATTCATTTTGTGATTTGTATATTTTCAGACATTTATTCATTACCGACGATTTATACGCCCCAACCATATTCCCGATTGTGGGGGCGACCCTTGCGGTCACCCTGTTGGCGGTATTCATGCCATTATTCAGGGCGACCGCAAGGGTCGCCCCTACGGGGGTGGCATTCAATGCAATGATGCCATGAATATGATTGGGCATGATTTGAAACACATCCAATGTGGCATGTGAATACCGTTCCGGTAACATTACCCATTCATTGTATGCAATTTGCCCTGATTCATTCAATATCATTTCACCCTTTTCAATTTTCCCGAAACGACATATTTTATCCTGACAACATATTGTTACAAAATACAATCCCGCCTGCGAATAATCGTATCCTTTCAGGCGGATACTGTGGCGATGAGGAATGTCATTCATTTGTTGATTTATAAATTTCCAAACATTTATTCATTACCGACGATTTATACGCCCCAACCATATTGTAGGGGCGACCCTTGCGGTCGCCCTGTTTGTGGACATCATCCTGTTTGCAATATTCATGCCATTATTCAGGGTGACCGCAAGGGTCGCCCCTACGGCGGCGGTGGCATTCAACGTGTAGGAGATAAGGCATGCCTTGCCCCTACTTCTATTCTCATTCCTCCCGAATATCCTGCATATTCCGGCGCGTAAGCCGGCTGAATAATGGCTGATCCTGTTTGGTATATTCCCGTACGGTTCACTCTATATCCAAACTCCAATACATATACCCCTTTATTCAGCGAATCGAAAAAGAAGTTGGTAGAAGCGTCTTTTACCGCCGCATAATACCCTGTCCCATTGCTCCAACGGTAACCGGATAAAGTTTCCACCGGTTCCAAACAAGCCCCGCATTGGTCTTTTAATTGCACAAAATCCATAGGTCTGTCTAAACGAATGGTAATGCGGGAAACCACTTTATCACCAACGGCAAGTGTCGTTTCCGGGGTTACAAGACGCCATTGCTTTTCGTTATTGTTTGTTATCCTTTCCACATAAAGTTTCTTTTCCACTTGAAGCTCTTTTCCGTGACGGGTTACTTTGTCGTTGTTTTCGTTGTATTGAGCATAGACGGCTCCCCACGCGATACCTGCATCCCGTTTTTCTACGCTTATCTTCTTTGTCCGGTGAAGCAAATTACTGTCTGTCAACGTTTCTTTGAGGTATCCCAAGGCGACGCCGGTTGCTTTGTTTGCCGGAAGGGTTTCCATCACTTTATCTCCCAAAACAATTTGCACGTCTGCTTGGTTCGCCAATAAATCATTTCCACGCTGCAACAGGGCATAAACAGCGTCAACAGTGGCTATGGGCGAATCCCATTGTTGCGTTTGCTTTTGTTTTAACAGCCAAAGTTTCATTTCTTCCACCGATTGCTTATCACCTGTCAGGTCAAATGCTTCCATCACACTGACATGAACGGGAATCTTCATCTCCCGCCAAGCGTGGGGAGTTTCGTTAAAAGCAAAGTGCATACCTTGCTCATCCGTTTGCACAGCGTATTCTTTCAAGGAAGCCATAAAAGCTTTAGCTTCGTTTATACGTCCGGCTTTGTGGAGGACAACGGCAGAAAGGGCTTTTTCGTTCAACGATTGGGAAGCAAGCGATTCGCTTACTTTCTCAAGGAAATAGGAATAGGCTTTGGGAGTATCTCCTCCGGCGGGTATTTCTTCTTCCGAAAGAGCAATCAGATAGAGATATTGCAACACCGCTGCCGAAATACCGGTACGCTTATGTCCTTTTTTCTCTTCTTGAAGCCTGTTTTGATATTCCTTCACGGCTTCTTTATGCAAAAAAACAAAAGCTGCTTGTAGCATACGCCGTACCTCGTTGTCCGGCGAATTATCCGTCAAAATGGAAAGGCGTACAAGGGTTTTCGTCACAAATTCCGTTATGTACCGACTCCCTTGCATTCCTTTGTACCATGACCATGAACCGTCAATGTGTTGAAGCTCCCGTAATTTTGTCAGGGCGGTAAGGTTCTTGTTTTGTATCTGGTTCAAGTCGAATAAAGTAGCGATACGGCGTATCTGTTCCGTTTCATCCGCAGCTTCCGTTAACCACGGAGATTCTTCTATCAAGATGTCTTTTATTTCCTGGTTCTTTTGTAAATGGCTGAGAAAAGTTTCTTCCGTTCCGCCTGGCAACTTCCAAGAGTCAAACACGGTTTTGATGCGAGGATTAGCATTTACGATAGATGCAGCCAATGTATTAGCGTAATAAGCCGCCGCCAAAGAAACGGCATTGTCTTCCACCGGCAAGCTCAAAACAGGAAGGGCTTGCAAGGCATACCAAGCCGGATTTCCGGAAAATTCGATTGTCAACCGGCGGTTTACGGCTGTTTGGCTATTCGTATTATAGAGCGATTGGAGAGAGAACTCCCGTTTTTCTTTCCCTTTAATAGGCATGGCGATAGTTTCAACCATGCGCTCTTGATTGCTCAATACCGGCAACAAATGTTGTTCGCCGTCACTGAATTCACCACTTTGCGCAATGATCCGGCAGCCTAATAGGTTGTGTTTATCATCTGCATGGAAAGAAAAATTTATACCTGTTGTTTTCTCTGTCTCCGTATGGAATACTTGCTTCTGCACGGCAATAATTTTTTCCGTCACCGGGTCGAATAAAGTAAACGTTACCGTCCCTGTGAGATTTTTGTCAGTAAGATTGGTTATCACAGCAGCCATGGAAGTTTTATCCCCTATCCTCACGAAACGGGGCAGATTGGCAGCGAGCATAAAATCTTTCGTTGTTACTGTTTTGCCATCAACCATTCCCGTCAACATTCCTTTTGTATGGGCGTATCCGCGAAAATTCCAGCGGGTAAGGCTTTCGGGTACGGTGAAAGAAAACACGATTTCTCCTTGCTCATTCGTGCGTAGTTGCGGATAAAAGAAAGCTGTTTCGGCAAAATTTGTACGCAGACCCGTTACTTCTTTCCGGGAATTAGTGTCGGAAGTGTCGGCTATTGTTTCTGTTTCCGTAATTTCATTGGTTTCCTTCATCTTTGTGGAGGATAATTCGCGCGTTACTTTTGACCATCCTCCATAACCGGCTACTACCGCTTCATTATTATAAATGGACGGATTGGTCTGTAAAATATCATATACCTGTTCAGGCGCTTTCAGGCGCTTGTATGGGAACCAAAAACTATAGTAATTATTCCTGACATATCCCGTTGTCCAATTAACGAAAGGAAGCCGGAAGCCAGAATACGCTTCCCATGTTTGATCGTTTTTCCAAATTTTATCCAACGAAGCGTCATAGAGGGTAGCCAACATTTCCGCAACAGCGGGAAGTCCTTGCGGGGTTTTTACAATCAATTTCCACTCTTCTTTTCGACCGGGAGAAAGTTTGTCTCGAAAAACTTCGCGGGTTATCTTCAATTCCTTTTCCGGTAATCTTTTTTCCAAACTTACTTGCTGTTGATAGAGTTTACCTTTTTTAACAAAACAGAATGAAACGGTCAATCCACCGCCATATTCTTCCCTGTACGGATAATCGAAACGCATCAGCGAATCCGATAAAAATAATACTTTACTATCCAAATGCCGGTTTCCGTTAAATATATCCATAAATACATACGTATCCTTTTCCGATGTTCCAAAAAGGAAAGAGGCGGGGTGGGAAGCGTTAAACTTAGTATTGACGGGATAGTATCCTACTTTTGTTTCCACTGGCGGACGCGTATCGTTCATAGAGAAGAGCGTTATCTCTTGTTCGTAACCGGATTCTCTCTCTGGCGGTTCTCTGACCGAAAGCGACAATTTGTACTCCCCCGAAGGTAGAGACTGCCATGCGGAAAGGGATGTTTCCGTATTGGAAACAAATGTGCCGGAATAAATAGGATTACTTGCCGTTACATGCTTCTCAATACCGGTTACCGGAAACAACTTATAGGTTCCCTCTTTATTTACAGGCGTATCCGTGAGATTAACCACTGAAAAAACAGCCGTTCCGGGTTGTTCTTTGCAAATCAATTTATTGATTTTCGCAGAAAGCACCAAAGCATGACGCCCTGCTGTAATACTTGTCGTTGATGTTTGCGTTTCACCCGCAACATTAGTAACAGTGGCTTCTATCTTATAAATAAAAAAAGAATCTTTATCTTCTTCCGGTTTCGTTCTTTCCAAGAAAAAAGGAATGACGAATTGACCCGTTTCGTCCGGCATGACGCTTCCGGAAGTCAAAAGGGTTTCATCATTAACGAATAATTTCCTTAATCCCGTATATGACTGACGGGTTACGGCGTATCTCACAGGCGCATTTTGAACCGGCACATCGTTGTATGCCTTCACCGTACCTTTCACTTGCAAAGAATCACCTAATTGAAAAGCCTCTTCTTGCGCGGCAAAAACAATGTCAAATGCCGGACGTTTATATTCTTCTACGCGGAAGAACGTAGTTCCACCTTCCGTTTTCAACTCATACTCCCCATTCAAACCGCCGGAAGGTAAAATAAATTCGGCAGTAAAAGAGCCGAACTCATTGGTATAAACTTCCTTTTCTTCCATCATACGCCGGTTAGCGTCCGTAAGGATAAGCGTGTAATTTTTTCCGGCGATGACGTTTGCCGTATCGGCTTGTAAGTCATACGCAATCCCTTTTACATACAAGGTTTGCCCCGGGCGATAGATTTTACGGTCAGTTAGCAGAGTGGTTCGTTTACGAACTTCATTATTGCCGGAAAAATGGTAACGTCCCTTATATATATTTTGTAAGGGCAAAGCCGTATCTTCGTTTTTTTCCACAGTGAAGTACTGATAGTCATTTTGCTGAGAGAATTGTACTCTTCCGTTTTCGTCAACAGTCAAGGTTTTAATTTTTTGATATTCTCCTTTCTTTTCTGTAAACAGAAAGATTATTGCTCCGGAGACAGGTTTTCCACTTTCGGCGTCAAGCACGGCAATTTCACACTGATTGTTGGGTAAAGCGCGGGTAATCGCTTTGAGACGAGTGATATACAGAAAATTTTCGACCCCTGTTTTCGCTTTATTGTCCGGTATAATTCGCATCAGATACACGCCCTCTTGCGGAGCTTTTAAGGAAATAACCGTATCTTGAAAGGAATAATCGTCAGAACGAATTAAAGACAAATGTTGACTTCCTGTCTTCTTGTCCTGCTTTTTATAAAAAGACTCTGCCGGTTGGTTTTTCAATTCCGGAGAAATAACCGGCAGGTTTATTTTGTGGTATTCAACCGTAAATCCGGATAGATTGCGATGGTTCGCTTGCAAAGCCAATTCCGTTTCGGGATAAGCCAAATGGTTCGTATTTACGGAAAGAGCCGGATTCAGTATTTCCTGTTTCAAGTTTTTCAATGCGTTTATACGCTTGTATTTGGGATACTTGGCTAACGTTTCGTTGCATATCCGGAGTGCGTCCGCATAGTTGTTTTTCCGGAAAAATTGCTGCGCCTTTATCAAATAGATTTCCGCACAAATCTCCCTTGCGTTGTTTTCGATAATCAGCTTATCCCATAGACTTTCGGATACATCGTTTCTCCTGTTCCAAGTCAGACTGTCCAATGTGGCAAATAACACAGCGTCCGGATTATTCTTCCGGCGATACGTATCAATGGTATGATGAAAGATAACAGAAACTTCGGTGGTAATCAATGAATCTTTGCCGGATAACGAAACAATCCGTTCCAAAGCTTTCGTTCCTCGCAACGCTAACAAATGATACATATCATGATCATAATAGTCGCTTGTTTCACCGGTCTTGACGAAAGGAATATAGGTTTTGGAAGAAGTCTTCAATAGCCATACAGAATCTTTTAATGCTGCGCGCGTATGCTCCAACACCTTTTGCACGAACATACCACCACTCCACTCACGAATATCGGCAAACGGTTTATCGTCAATCGCCGTACTCCGGCGCAGTTTCCAAAGATTATTACCCGCATAATCGGCATATATTCCGGCGACAAGAGAATGTAGTATAGCTCGGTCTAAGGGATTGGAAGCCGTATTTGCCCAATGTTCCCAGCCAACGAGATGCACATAGAAACTGTCCGGCATCAATTTTTCCTGATATTTTGTTCGCCATGTATAGGCTTTCAACATTTGCGGGGAATTTTTTTCCGCTTCGGCTTTACGGAATATTTCGTCCGCAAGTTTCACAACTGTTTGAGGCAAACTTTGTTTTTCTGCTTTCTCCACTTGTTTCCAATACCCATCATACGAAAATGATTGCGCATGCAAAAAAGAGATTCCACAGAAAGCAAAAAAACAGAGCGTAAGGCTGGTTACTATTTTTTTCATTTTACAACGAATTAACTCATAGCGAATTTAAAGTAGTGATCAAGGAAGAAGTTGAACATAGCTAATAAATTTATGGATATGCGTTATTTAACCTGAAATGATTTGATTTACAGTACAAAAGTGAGCAAAAAAGGTGTTAATTTAGTCTTTCCGTATCAAAATTCGCAAAAATATCAAGCTTTTGTTTTGGGCAAAAAGAAATGCTAAAAGAATCAATGTGAGCGGAACAGCAGCAGAAATATCCATCCTCTTAGGGTTGCCTGCATTCCCCATAGGGTAATTTGATACGAATATCGCCGACAGGGCAACTGCGAGGGTTTTATTCCACTACTTTCAATTTGGCAAACCGGAGCAGAAGTTGCTTGTTTCCCACATTCTTAAACAGGATGGTTACTTTGATACTTTCGTCTTCTCCTTCAATCTTAAGTACCTCGCCTATGCCGAAACGTTCATGTTCAACGGTTTGTCCTGTCTTGACGGTCGTATTTGCCGTATTTGCCAATGAAGAAGCCGTTAGTGAGTTTTCTTTTATTATCTTTTTTGAAGTGTCGGGAAATGTTTGTTCTTTTTTGACGTATTTATCGCGACGGATGCGGGTAGATATTTCATCCGTATAATATTCTGTATTTCGCCACAGTTTCAGGAAACACACGTCAACATCGTGCAAAAAGCGACTGGGATTGGCAAACTCCGTACTTCCGTATCGAAAACGAATTCTGGCATAAGACAAGAAACAATGAACTTTAGCACGAGTAATAGCTACATAAAAAAGTCGCCGCTCTTCTTCCAAAGCCTGCGCAGATTCGCCTACCATGAAATTAGGAAAAAGTCCTTCTTCCATGCCTACAATGAAAACGTTGGAAAATTCCAATCCTTTTGCCGCATGTACGGTCATTAAACTGACTCTCTCACCCTCATTGTTGTCGGTATCTTGGTCGGTAAGCAGGGCGATTTCAGAAAGAAAATCAGCTAATAAAACAGGAGGATGAGATTCTTCCTCTTGCCGGATGGAGCAAAAATCGTGAATGCCGTTTATTAATTCCTCCATATTTTCCTTGCGGTCCCGGTTTTCAGGCAAATTATCCGAATAGACATCGTTCATAATGCCGGAGCGCCGGATAATATCCACACTCATCTCATACGCATTTTTTTCTCGTACGTTTATCCTAAAGCTTTCTATTAATTCACAAAAGTTTTGCAGCTTGGCGGAAGTATTTTTACTGATGGGAAGTTCGTATGTAAGCGGTTTGCAAAGTATTTCCCAAAGATTAACTTCATTATTCCGGGCAGAAGTAAGAATTTTAGCCACTGTGACTTCGCCGATATTCCGGGCGGGATAGTTGACGATGCGCTTAAAAGCTTCTTCGTCATTGGGATTTACCACTAACCGGAAATAAGCTATCACGTCTTTTATTTCTTTTCGCTGATAGAAAGACAGACCGCCGTATATTCTGTAAAGTATTCCATGTCTGCGTAAGGCTTCTTCGAATACACGGCTTTGAGCGTTTGTACGATACAGGATAGTAAAGTCCGTATAACTGTATTTTTCTTCCTGATGTAGTTCTGTTATTTTATTTGCTACCATTTCTCCTTCTTCCGTATCAGAATAGGCTTGGAAGACAACCAGAGGGTCGCCGGGGTCTTTTTTAGAAAAAACCTCCTTGTAGATTTGCCGTTGGTTCTTTTTTATCAAACTGTTAGCCGCCTGTACAATAGTTTGAGTAGAACGATAATTTTGTTCCAATTTAAAGAGTCGCGTGTTGGAGTAAATTTCACTAAAACGGAGAATATTATCAATATCCGCTCCACGAAAAGAATAAATACTCTGCGCATCATCACCTACCACACAGATACGTTGACGTTCTTTGACTAATTGAAAGATGATACTGTGTTGAGCAAAATTGGTATCCTGATATTCGTCCACCAAAACGTAGCGGAACTGTTCTTGATAACGGCTTAATACATCGGGGAAATCACGAAAAAGAATAAAAGTATAAAAGAGTAAATCATCAAAATCCATGGCGTTTGCTTGACGGCAGCGATTCCAATATTGAAGGTAAATATCGCTAATAGCGGACATTTTGGCTCTACAATCGCTTTCGTAAATGTCCTTGTTAGAGGCATAGACGGATGGTAAAATTAAACGGTTTTTTGCCCGGGAGATGCGTGATTGTACGGCACCGGTTTTGTATATTTTTTCATCTAACCCCATTTCTTTACTAATGGAACGGAGCAGACTTTTAGTATCCGCCGTATCGTAAATAGTGAATTGTGGATTAAAACCGAGGTATGCCGCTTCAACATGAAGGATACGGGAAAATAGAGAATGGAAAGTTCCCATAAACAAAGCTTGCGCACGTTTTTCGCTCACCATACCGGCAATGCGTTCTTTCATTTCGCGGGCAGCTTTGTTGGTGAAAGTCAAAGCTAAAATGTTCCAAGGCGCATATCCGTTTTCCAACAGATAGGCTATTTTATAAGTAAGTACACGCGTTTTTCCTGAACCTGCTCCGGCAATGACAAGTGAAGGACCCTCATTATAGACTACCGCTTCGTACTGAATCTCATTAAGTTCGTCAATATAGTTTATCGGCATCAGGTAGTTTTATGTAAGAAACAACAATTATTCCGGCGCAAATATAACTGTTTTTGACTCACCGGCAAACCCCTGTGTTTATAAGATAAAAATAGTACATTTAAACAGATTTCACTATTTTAGACCCGCAGCATTGCCGCCGGCGATAATTCAATTCCATACACAGCAGCCTCGCGATCCTCAATGTAGGCTCGGAACGTCCCGCGATATAATCATTAATACGGGATGGGCTAACACCGATGTACCCGGCTAATTCTTTTTGTGTCATTCCTTTTTCTTCCAAAGACAATTCTATCAACTTGGCGACAGCCGGTTTTTCTATCGGATAATGTTTTTTCTCGTATGCAATAACAATATCAGACATAACAGTAAGTTCCACTACATTTTTATCATTTGCAGGGGTGTTTTCATCAACCAAAATCAAAAGCTCCTCTACTCTAACTAATGCAAACTCGTATTGTTCTTTTGTAATCTTGCTCATAACAGTCTATTTATATGGTTGAACAATCTATTTTATCATAATCTTTGTGAGTACCCACAAAACGAATGAAAATATGACTAATGGTGAATTTGATAACCACTACCAGTCGATAGTTATTTCCCCTGACATTGAATACATAGCACTGGTTTCCTACATAGTCGGCAGCGGGGAAATTTTGTACATCAACGACGAAGACCTACTATCAGATACTAAAATCAAAACAAAAAAGAAGGGAAGCCGGAGGGCATCCCTTTACCATACAAATACTTAATATAATAAAAGCTATGATACTATACCTAAATGGAAACTTTATGGCAATCCGTATATATATATTCTCCTTTTATTAATTAAAGAGCCAAACTAAAAACCCATTTCCAAGTATCTTCTTGCTTTACCAAGTTGTATGTTTGTTCTTGCGTTTCGTCATTTTCGAAAGTTTGTTTTAAAACCACCTGGGCTGAATTTCCATCTTCCGATACGGTTTCCGAAACAATATCAACACTCTTTACACCACCTTTTTCTGTGATAGCCGAATTAACAGTACTTTCCTTTAAGGAAGTAAGGATAGCTTCTTTTTGTTTTTCGAGATCTTCTGCAGTAACATCTCCCGTTACAACCACAGCAGCAACAAGCTTTTCATAATCGCCTGCCACAGCATATCCCAAATATTCCTTAGCCACATCGCCCGGAGATTGAACTTGAGCTTCAGACTCAGGTTCGGATTGAGGCTGAGACTTAGGAGAAGAAGAGCACGCAAAAACTGTAAATAATACAGTTACAAACAAACTGAAATAAGTAATTTTTTTCATAAAATAAAACGAATTAAAAGATTAATAATCTATATCAAATAAAATCATTTATGTTCCAAACAAATCATTTTTCGCGTTCAAATTTAGTACATATAATTAATAAAATCAAGTAAACATTTGATTTTATTTACAAAGATATATCTTTTATCCGGTTTTTTCATTCTTTTTTTATTTATCTTTGAACAATCATTCGGTTAAATAATTATAAATATTTTTATCCTCCATGAAATTACGGACAGGTTTTGGCTTTGATGTCCATCGTTTGATAGAAAATCGTGAATTGTGGTTAGGGGGAGTTCGCTTGGAACACGAAAAAGGTTTGTCAGGACATTCCGACGCCGACGTATTGATACATGCTATATGTGACGCTTTGCTTGGTGCGGCGAATATGCACGATATAGGTTATCATTTTCCCGACACAGAAAAAGAACTTAAAAACATAGATAGCAAAATTTTATTGGAAAAAACTGTCAAGCTCATTCGAGAAAAAGGATATGAAATAGAAAACATTGATTCTACGGTTTGTGCGGAGCGCCCGAAACTGAAAAATCATATTCCTGTTATGCAAGAAACTCTTGCAAGAGTAATGAACATGGATGTGGATGATATTTCTATCAAAGCCACTACTACCGAAAAATTAGGATTTACCGGAAGAGAAGAAGGCATTTCGGCGTATGTAAGCGTACTTATTATCAAGTCTTGTTCCTAACCGGATATAACGACAAGAGCCTACCCTGCCGTATTTCAGAATTATATATAGGGCGTCTATGCCGGGTTATCTAATTTTCATGTATTTTTGTGGGGTCATAAATTCTATCTGTCATGGAAATAGTTGCAAGCGGAATTCGTCCTACAGGAAACCTTCATTTGGGAAACTACTTCGGAGCCGTGAAAAGTTTTCTACAAATGCAAAACGAATATAATTGCTACTTTTTTATTGCCGATTGGCACTCACTAACCACGCAACCCAAACCCGAAGATATTGTTAAAAGTACCGGAACCATCCTTGCCGAATATTTGGCTTGCGGTATGGATCCTGAAAAAGCGACTATTTACATACAAAGCGACATAAAAGAAATTTTAGAACTTTATCTGTATTTGAATATGAATGCCTATTTGGGCGAATTGGAACGTACCGTTACTTTTAAAGAAAAAGCACGCAAACAACCGGATAACGTCAATGCCGGACTTCTAACCTATCCCACTCTTATGGCAGCAGATATTATTATTCACAAAGCCGTTAAAGTCCCTGTAGGAAAAGATCAGGAACAGAATATGGAAATGGCGCGTAAATTTGCCCACCGTTTCAATACGATGTACCACACAACGTTATTTCCCGAGCCTGCCTCATTCTCTTTATCCGACAAAGCGGTTAAGATACCGGGACTCGACGGATCAGGCAAGATGGGTAAATCGGACGGTAATTGCATCTATTTATATGAAGACCCTGCAACTATTCGTAAAAAGGTAATGAAAGCCGTAACAGACTCCGGTCCCGTTGCTCCCCATAGTGAAAAACCGGAAGTGATTCAAAATTTATTTACTTTTCTCGAAATTATCTCAACAAAGGATACCTATCATTATTTCAATGAAAAGTGGAATGATGGTTCCATTCGCTATGGAGAATTGAAAAAACAACTAGCGGAAGATATTATCACATTCACTTCTCCCATTCGCGAACGCATCGAAGAATACTCAAAAAATCCGGATTTATTAAACAAAATTGCACGGCAGGGATCAGAAAAAGCACGAGAAAGCGCAGCAAAAACGTTAAAAGAAGTACGCCAAATCATCGGTTTTCGTAGTTGATAAAATAAGGTAAGCCAAAGAATAACCCATGAAAAAACAAACTATAAACTGTTTATTCATCTTTTTGGTTATTGGAATGTCTGTACACGCCGACGAAGGGATGTGGATGCCGGGAAGCCTCACCGAACACACCTGCAAGACCATGAAAGAATTGGGTTTACAGATACCTGCCAGTCAACTGTATCATCCCTGTAAACCTTCCTTAAAAGATGCCATAGTCAGTTTCGGAGGCTTTTGTTCGGGAGTGGTGGTTTCAAAAAACGGATTGGTGTTTACCAATCATCATTGCGGTTTTAACTCCATACAACAACATAGTTCGTTGGAAAACGATTATATTAAAAACGGATTTACGGCACATAACCCCAAAGAAGAATTACCCAGCCCCGAACTCTACGTTCGTTTTCTGTTAAAAACCGAAGATGTAACTCAATACCTATTGAAAACCATTCGTCCGGATATGACGGAGCAAGAACGTAAAACAACCATCGATTCCACCATATACGTTATACAGGAAAAAGTTTCCGAAAAAGATTCCACACTCACAGGTATAGTAGATGCTTATTACGGTGGAAATGAATTTTGGCTTTCCATATACCAAGATTTTTACGATATACGTTTGGTTTTTGCCCCGCCTGCTTCCATAGGGAAATTCGGATGGGATACCGACAATTGGATGTGGCCAAGACATACGGGAGACTTTTGCCTGTTCCGCATTTACGCCGACAAACAAAACCGACCTGCCGGTTACAATCCCAACAACGTTCCCTATCATCCCTCCTACGTAGCTCCCATTTCACTCAAAGGGTACGAAGAAGGTTCGTTTTGCATGACGTTAGGCTATCCCGGAAATACGGAACGATATCTTTCCTCTTTTGGTATCGAAGAAATAATAACTAATAAGAATCAAGCTATCATCGACGTACGAGGCATCAAGCAAACTATTTGGAAACGTGAAATGGATAAAAATCCGGAAATCCGGTTCAAGTATGCCTCTAAATATGCTGAAAGCTCAAACTATTGGAAAAACAGCATTGGTATGAATCATACCATTCGTAAACAAAAAATACTTGAAAAAAAACAGGAGAAAGAAGTTGAATTACTTCACTACATCCAAAAATCCAACACGGAAATTCCAAATCGATGCCTATTCTCATCCCTTGAAACGAACTACAAGAACCGGCGGGAAATAAACAAAGCACAAGCCTATTTTCTTGAAACCTTTTTCAACAGTTCCGAACTATTACAATTCGCTTTGGAAATAATTAACCTCGATTTGAAAGCGGAAAAAGAGTTCCTTACCCTGAAAATCAAAAAAATAATAAACGAATACGCCAATCTCGATGCAGACATAGACAAGGAAGTGTTTACAGCTGTATTGAAAGAATATCGCTCAAAAGTAGATACCGTTTTTTTACCCGAAATATATCATTCCATTGAACAAGACTTCGGAGGAAACGATCAAGCATTTGCCGACTCATTATATTCCCAGACCCGCATCATCACTCCATACGGACTAACACAGCACTTAGAGAAAAATTCCGCATACAATATATACGACGACCCCGCTATTTCAATCGCTATAGATTTGATTGTGAAATACTATGAAATGAATCAAATGTGTTCCGGATATTCTGCCGATATAGACCGTGACGAACGAAAATTCAAAGCCCTCATAAACCGTATGTATGCTGATCGCAATCGCTATCCCGATGCCAATTCCACCATGCGCCTCAGCTTCGGCGCGGTTAGCGGCTACTCGCCTTTTGACGGAGTGAAATATACATACAGCACCACAGTGAAAGGTATTTTAGAGAAAACAAGCCTGTACGAAAATGATCCGGACTTTGCCGTTGAACCTGATTTGATAACCCTCTTTGCCTCTGAAGACTACGGACATTATGCCGATTCCGGCGGTGAGATGAAAGTATGTTTCATCTCCAACAATGACATAACGGGAGGAAATTCGGGAAGCGCCATGTTCAATGGGAAAGGCGAATTAATAGGACTTGCCTTTGACGGCAATTGGGAAGCTATGGGCAGTGACTTTATTTTTGACCCAAACGTACAACGTTGTATCGGAGTAGATGTAAGATACCTGCTTTTTATTATCGAAAAATATAAAAAAACAAAGTATCTGATAGAAGAATTACAACTCAATACTTGAACTCATCATACCAATAATGAAAAATAACGGTATAAAAAATCTGTTAATCGACTTTGGCGGTGTATTGATAAATTTAGAACGTCAAACCTGCCTGAATAATTTCAAAAATATCGGAATAGAAGATATAGAGTGTTTTATTGACCCTTATCGTCAGCAAGGAGCGTTCATGCAATTGGAAAAAGGATTGATTACACCTTCCGAATTTCGGAACGAACTGCGCCAACTTGCCAAAAAACCGGTAACAGACGAACAAATCGACGCCGCATGGAACAGCTTTTTAGCAGACATTCCCACCGAAAAACTCAACCTCCTGCTCCAACTGCGCGAAAAATATAAAGTCTATTTAGTCAGCAACACCAACCTCATACATTGGGAGTGGGCTTGCCGGAATGTTTTTCCTTACACCTATTTCCGCATGGAAAATTACTTTGAAAAATTATACCTCTCTTTTGAAATGCATCTTGCCAAACCGGAAATAGAGATATTCCGGAAAATAATAGAAGAAACTGCTATCATCCCCCAGGAAACCCTGTTCATTGATGATGCGGAAGCCAACTGCAAGACGGCGCAATCGCTGGGAATCAACACCTATTTGGCTAAAGCAAAGGAAAATTGGGGACATCTTTTTGAATAATAAAAAACCTTGATGGAAATCATTAGCCAATCCCTTCCCATCTCTTCACCGGCAATTTGTGCGGCAACTATCGGTTTTTTCGATGGAGTTCATAAAGGGCATCGTTTCCTAATTGACCAAGTTAAAGAAATTGCAGCAAACAAAAACATTCATTCTGCCATAATCACCTTTCCCATACACCCACGCAAAGTGATAGATGCCGGTTATTGTCTGGAAATACTTACTACCTGCGATGAAAAAACACAATTATTAGCTGAAACGGAAATCGATTATTGCATGATGCTTAATTTCAATACGGAAATAGCCCGCCTCTCCGCCCGGCAATTTATGGCAAATATCCTTTGCAAACAATACAACGTACAAACTCTTGTTATCGGTTACGACCATCGTTTCGGACACAACCGGAGTGAAAACTTCGACGATTACTTCCGCTACGGAAAAGAATTGGGAATCGAAGTTTTCCTTGCCCAAGCCTATATCCACGAAAGCACAAAAAATATCAACTCTTCCCTGATACGCTCTCTTTTATATAAAGGAGAAGTAGATAAAGCCGCCGTTTATTTGGGATATAACTATTTTCTAACCGGCATCGTAGTGAATGGATACCAAGTAGGACGACATATTGGTTTTCCAACAGCTAATATTTATGTAGAAAACTCTGATAAATTAATCCCAGCGGACGGGGTATATGCCGTTCGCGTTATCATCAACGAAAAATCCCACATCGGAATGCTTAATATTGGGCAACGACCGACCCTAAACAAGGAAAGCCATCGCAGCATTGAAGTACACATCCTCCACTTTCACTCCGATATTTATCATTGTCCTATCCGCATTTGCTTTGTACAGCGCATTCGTTCGGAAAAAAAATTCGATAACCTAGAACAACTCATTATCCAACTCCACAAAGATGCCGCTGTGGTAGAATCTCTGTTAAACCGGACATCCAATATATATCAATAAAAAAATAAAGCGCTCTATTTACATTGTCCGATAAGCTGTTATTGCTGAATATCAACAGTAAGAATGACAAATTGCCGAGGGAAATTAATCAATAAAATATTTTGCAGTTAAAACCATTCTGTGTAACTTTGTATACCCATAATGAAGAGGGTTAATCTTTTAGTTAGGGTGGTTGAACAAAACAGGTTTTATTCATAGTGTGAGAGGTGTACTTAGAATAGGGGATATTATTCGTATCAAAGAATGTAAATGTCTGAAAAACAAGAATATTGGTTTGTTGCTCGTACACGAATAAATCAGGAATTTGCCTTTCGGGATTTGTTAAAGAAATTGGAAATAGGATATTTTCTTCCTACGCGTGTTGTTGTGCGTCAATGGCAGTATCGTTGTATTCGAGTAGAGACACCTGTTTTTACTAATTTGGTGTTTGTACATGCCACTAAAGAAAAAGTTTGTTTATTAATTCACGAATGTCATCTTCAGCTTTTTTACATAAAAGACAGGGAGACGGGTTCAATGCTTATTGTTCCCGATAAGCAAATGCAGGATTTCATGTTTGTCATGGATTTGAATCCTAACGGAATGAATCTTGATAACGATGCTCTGAGTGAAGCCTCTAAAGTACGGGTAATTAAGGGGAAATTTACAGGGATAGAAGGAGAACTTGTTAAAATATCTAATCAAACGCATGTGATGATTCGTATTCCGCAAGTGTTTTCTGTTACTGTTAAGATTCCTAAAAGATATTTGGAGGTGATTGCGTAAAGCAAGGGAGGCGCTGTAATTTATTTTTAATTTTTTCATTTCCAACCGAGAATTAGAACTATTACAATGACTTCTACCAAAGTATCCCGTTTAACTTATTGCCGCCCAGTTTACATTCCTTTTACGCAATGTCCTCAATCTCTCCCAAAGAGCTTCATTTTCAGGATTAGTTCCCGTAGGGTCTGTATTAATAATGGTCTGCGCTATATCTCGCACTTGTTGTAGTAGTTGACTGTCGCGAATAAGGTCGGCAATTTTTAAATCGAAAGCAATACCACTCTGCTGTGTTCCTTCCAAATCTCCCGGACCGCGTAATCTCAAATCCGCTTCGGCAATTTCAAATCCATCATTGGTTTGCACCATAATTTCCAAACGTTTACGGGTTTCCTCCGCCAATTTATAATTAGTTGCCAAAATGCAGTGAGATTGTTCAGCCCCTCTTCCTACTCTTCCGCGAAGTTGATGTAATTGCGACAACCCGAAACGTTCGGCATTTTCAATTACCATAACCGAAGCGTTCGGCACGTTTACGCCCACTTCTATGACAGTCGTTGCTACCATAATCTGCGCTTTTCCCTCTATAAAAGCCTGCATTTGTTCCTCTTTTTCAGCCGAGTTCATCTTGCCATGTACTTTACAAACCTTAAATTCGGGAAACTCCTCACGTATGTGAACAAATCCTTCTTCCAGATTCTTCAAATCTATTTTTTCACTCTCTTTTATTAAAGGATAAACGATATATACTTGACGTCCTTTGTCTATCTGCTGATGGATAAAACGGTAAAGACTTTCTTTCCGGTTACCAAATAAATGGATGGTATTTATGGGTTTACGACCCGGCGGAAGTTCATCAATAATGGAAACGTCCAAATCACCATACACAGTCATGGCTAATGTGCGTGGAATGGGTGTAGCAGTCATCACAAGCACGTGCGGCGGTTGAACATTTTTATACCACAAACGGGCACGCTGGGCAACACCAAATCGATGCTGTTCGTCAATCACTACCAAACCTAATGATAAAAAATGAACCGTATCTTCCATAACGGCATGTGTCCCTATCAATATGGATATTTCCTTGGTTAACAGACCGGATAGTATAACCTTTCTTTTCTTTCCCCTGATGGATCCGGTAAGAAGTTCCACCCGGATATTCATCCCTTTCAATAAATTGGTAATAGTTTCGTAATGTTGATTGGCTAATATTTCGGTAGGAGCTATCAGGCAGGCTTGAAAGTTGTTATCCAGAGCAATCAACATACTCATCAATGCAACCAATGTTTTCCCGCTTCCCACATCACCTTGCAACAAGCGATTCATTTGTTGTCCGCTTCCTACGTCTTTCCGGATTTCTTTTAATACCCGTTTCTGGGCGTCGGTAAGTTGAAAAGGAAGATTTTGATGATAAAAAGTATGGAATAGATTACCTACCGTGTCAAAGACAGCTCCTCTGTACTTTTGCCGGCGGTCTGTAGCGTATTTCAGAATGTTCAGTTGTATGTAAAACAATTCTTCAAACTTCAGGCGATATTGTGCTTTTTTCAGCGAATCGGGATTTTGAGGGAAATGAATATTGCGTAAAGCTTCGGTAAGAGACATCAACCGATAATCGGCAATAATCTTGGTAGAAAGTGTTTCGGGTAAAGGTTCTTGTAATTGCTTAACTACGGTTGACATCATTTTCCCAATAGCATGCGAATTTAAAAGACTGCGCTTCATCTTTTCAGTCGTATGGTAATAAGGCTGCATACCCATAGTGGGTAAAACAACATCCGAAACGTTGTCAATGTCCGGATGAGCGATGTTTATTTTGCCTTTAAAAAAGTTGGGCTTGCCGAACAGAATGTATTCTTGATGCAATTTGTATTTTCCGGTAATGTATTTAATGCCATGAAACCAAATTAAATCGATCGATCCCGTTTCATCGGCAAAGTGGGCAACTAACCTCTTATGCTTTCCTTCGCCGAATAGTTCGAACCACTGTATCCGACCTTTCAGTTGGAGATATGGCATATTGCCGTCTATTTCGGAAATACGATAAATGTGGCTACGGTCCATATATTTGTAAGGAAAATAGTGAAGTAAATCGTGCAAAGAATAAATTTTCAGTTCTTTGCTCAGGATGGCAGCCCGTTGCGGTCCTACGCCGGATAGAAATTGTATGTTTCTCGTACTCAGGTCGAACATAAAAGTAGAGTTTCCACTATTTTTAAATCAAAGGGGGTTGTTATTTTTATGTTTTCCTTGTTTCCTTCCGTCAAATAGACGGGGATATTCATCGCTTCGACCACCGAAGCATCATCGGTGAAAGAAGGATTAAAATTCTGCCTGTAAGCGCGTTTCAATAGTTTAACGTCAAATACTTGAGGCGTCTGAACGGATTTATACTCATTTCTGTTTACCGTTTCGCTCTTTCCGTTGCTTACTTTGCGCAGGGTTTCTATGGCGTCAATAACCGGAACAACGGCTTTTTTCGTCTCCGCTTCTTGATAGCAACGGGTAATTACTTCGGAAGAGACTAAGGGGCGCACCCCGTCATGCACTCCCACCAAACCGTCTCCGGCAATTGATGAGAGACCATTTTTTACGGATTGATAACGAGTTTCTCCCCCTGCAACGATTGTATGCGGTATGGCGAAATGAGCTTCGTCGCATAATTGTTTCCATAGCGATTGTTGCGTTTCGGGAATCGCAACAATAATTTTAATGGCTGCATCGCAGGTATGGAAGGCTTCGAGCGTGTACATTAATATTACTTTTTTTCCAATGGGTAAGAATTGTTTCGGAAGTTGAGTCCCCATCCGTAGCCCTTTTCCACCGGCAACGATTATAGCGTATTTGTTCATTTTTTCACACATAAGGCTTTTGCTAATTCTTCGGCTTTATCTGTACCAACCATCATTTCTATAATGGTCAATGCAAATTCTATGGTTGCTCCCGGTCCTTTTCCCGTAATGATATTGCCGGCTCTCACCACTTGCTCTCCGGTTAGTTCGGCTCCTTCCAGATATTTTTCAAAGCCGGGGTAGCAAACCGCTTTTTTTCCTTTCAGCAATCCGAGCGTTCCCAATATGGAGGGAGCAGCGCAGATAGCAGCGATTGGCTTGTTTTGTCCGGAAAAATTTACTAACAGCTTGCACAGTGCTTCATGTTTGCCTAAAGCTACCGTGCCTCCGGGGAGTATAAGCATTCCGGCGTCGGCAAAACCGGTTTCGCTAAAAAGGTGGTCGCAGATTACCGGTATTCCGTGCGAACCCGTTACGGTTTTATCATTCGTAACCGAAATCATTTTTACACTCAACCCCCCGCGTCTCAATATATCGACCGTAGCGATTGCTTCTATTTCTTCAAAACCGTCAACGAAAAAAACGTACATCGTATTCATAATATGGTATTGTTAAATTAATATAAATAATCCATTTATTGTAACATCCTATCATTTAACCTATCACTTATCACGACATTTATCACGACATTTAACCTATCATTTAACCTATCATTTAACCTATCATTTAACCTATCATTTAACCCGCTATTTTTAATCAATATTCAATAATTGCCATTCTCCATTTTTTCGTGAGCCTTTCCTTTCAATTATTTTTACCTTTATCAGTTGAGATAAAATTTTTCTTATATGGTTTTCTGAAAGGGATAATTCATTTCCTATTTCTATTACGGTAATTTTTGGATTATCTTGTATCAATCCTACTATTTCGTTCGCATGTTTAATATCAACAACGAGATTAATCTTATTGGAAATACTTGTTTTATAAGTTCTCTCCCTTTCATACCGGATTGTCAACTTGAACACATCGCTTTCTTCCATGATTGGCAGTTCATTTTTGTCTTTTACGTACAATGGACAATAATGGAACATTTTCCTTACGCCTGAACCTAAATCTTCAACCCAATCCAGTTGTCTGAAAAAAGCGGCAATATTCGGATTTTTAGAGTGTGGTGTTATATTTTCCGGCGTAATACGTCCCATTATATATGGAATACTCCAGTTTTGTGTTACAACAGTTTCTTTATAGATAGTTAAAGAAGCATGGTAATTTACTGAATATTCTCTGTGAATCAATAAATTACATATCATTTCACGAAAAATAATATCACGAATACTTACTCTCCTGTCCCCTTCCAAGAAAAATCTGTCCGGCGTATGTTTTTGTACAAAAGCCATCAAGCGGTCGTACGCCTGTATCAAGTTACATTCTATCACGTCCCTGTCATCATATCTGTCCACATCTTCTTTCCTGCATAAAGCGTCTATCCGGTAATGGGGACAAACTGTTCCGACTGTAATTTCTGTTCCGAAAAGTAACGCGGCAGCCATCGTATATCCTTCCTGTCCTGTGCCTTCATCATACCGGTACAATTTTGACGAGCGTAAAATGTCTTCGTTGCTCATAGTTACCCAAGGATGAGTCCCACCTGTTCTAATGGAAACCATTCTTCTTACTCTGTCGAAGTTTTCCTGTACAAAATCCTTCATTTGCAGGTACGGGTACACTTTATTTTCAGTGTATCCGTCAAATTTGCGTAAAAACAGATTGGAAATTTGATGATTACTCATCAACTTGTAATCGCCTTCCTGATTGCGGTCATAATAAATACCTAAATAGGAATGGGCTTGTGAACTTTCCGGCACATAGATGCAGATGATTTTCTTTCCGTCTATTTCAATCACTTCGCCTGAAAGGTAAAATGTGGGCGAAATAAGCTTCGGATTGTTCATATCATTAGCCAATGTTTGTAATTGGGTGGGTATGGTGTCTTCTATGATGCCTTCAATGTAGCCGTTATCTTCAACGCCAAGTAAAACATATCCGCCTTTCCGGTTCAGGAAAGCGCAGATTGTTTCATATACATTGCGGGGTAATTCCGAATATGATTTTTTAAATTCTATATGTAGCCCCTCTCTTTGGACTATTATGGATTTTATTTTTTCCGTATCTATCATTTTCTGGTATTGTTAAATCAATATAAGTAATCCATTATTACAATATAGGGCAGTTGCCCTGTAATTCTGCTAACGGGTTCAACCGGTATAAAAACGTTCCGTTTATCCGGCAACCTGATTATGCGTTTTTCCTGTTAGGGATTATCTTAAATAATTTGTCGCCGGGACGAATCTTTTCTTTTATTTTTATAGAGAAATGTTCGTGTTGCCTCACCGTTTGCACCGGCTTTAATTCTACGCGAATTTCTTCAAGGGTGGCATATATGGCTCCCGTTGTGGAACCGGTGATGAGGATTTTATCGTCAACGTTCAACTCCGCAGCTTCTGCCACAAACTCTGCTACACCGATATTGCCGAAATAAGTGATACCTTTCCCCACATACGCCTTCCGTTCCGTAGCTTCCGAGCCATAATTCCTACTCCATTCACCCAAAGGCTGTCCCAGATAATAACCGTCCCAAAATCCGCGATTGAAAACCGTTTTTAAGCGTTCATTCCAAGCCGTTATCTTATTTTCCGTATAAGCGCCTTCTCGGTAAGACCGAACGGCTTGTTTGTAACATTCGCACACGGTTCGCACATATTCCGGTCCGCGGGCGCGCCCTTCTATTTTAAATATGCGTACGCCCGAGTCTATCATTTTGTTTATGAAATGAATCGTTTTTAAGTCTTGGGGGGACATGATGTATTGATTATCCACTTCCCATTCGGCTCCGGTTTCTTTGTCTCGTACGGCGTATGCGCGACGACATACTTGCATACATGCGCCGCGGTTTGCCGATTTATTCATTTCGTGCAGTGAAAGATAACATTTTCCCGATACTGCCATACATAATGCTCCGTGACAAAACATTTCAATGCGAATGAGTTTCTTGTTCGGTCCGCAAATAGGATCTTCTTGAATCCGGCGATGTATTTCCGCTACTTGTTTCAGGTTCAGTTCGCGCGCCAACACCACCACATCGGCAAATTGTGCGTAAAACCTTACAGCTTCCACATTGGAGATATTCAGTTGAGTAGAGAGATGGATTTCCAATCCGGTTTGGCGTGCATAATTCATCACCGCCACGTCTGCAGCGATAATCGCAGAAACGCCCGCTACTTTGGCGGCGTCCATAATAGTACGCATCAATGTCAGATCTTCGTCATAGAGGGTGGTATTGATAGTAAGATAGCTTTTCAATCCGTTTTTATTGCAAATTCGTACCATATCATGCAGATCGTTTATCGTAAAATTGTTTGACGAATGTGCACGCATATTGAGACTTTCGACGCCAAAATAAATAGAATCCGCCCCTCCTTGTATAGCGGCGGCAAGAGAGTCACGCGAACCTACGGGCGCCATTATTTCTACATTTTCAATCATTTCTACAGGGAAGTTCTTAACGTTTTGCACGCAAAGGTAGCCTTTTTTCTATATTTTTGCAGGTAAGTTGTGAAACCGGTAATTTTTGGTGGTGATTTAAAAAGTATGCTTCTGTAAGAATTTGGCAATCAGGTTATAAGTGATTATATTTGTATATGAAAATTACACTAACCCTTCATTGTCCCAATTGCCAAAGCACAAAAATAAAGAAAAACGGCAAGAAATCTTCCGGCAAGCAGAACTATCTTTGTAAAAATTGTTTTCGCCAATTTATCGGTGATCATGCCCTCACCTATAACGGTTGTCATTCGGGATTGATTAAACGCATCTTGTTGATGTTGGTTCGAGGAATAGGTATTCGCGATATATCTGAGATACAAGAGGTTAGTATCCGCAAGGTATTATCCGTACTGGTAAATTCCCATTATGCAATTACTCCCCGTAAGTCGTATTATGAGAGGCTGGAAGTGGATGAATTTTGGACGTATGTGGGCAATAAAGGTAAGAAGTATTGGCTGATTTATGCCTACGAGCGTCAAGGAGGTGAAATAGTGGCGTATGTTTGGGGAAAACGGAATCTAAAAACGGCTAAACGCTTGAGAGAGAAACTCATCAAGTTGGGCGTTTCTTTTGGCTGTATCTGCACGGATGAGTGGCAAAGTTTTATTACTGCCTTTAAGGAAGACAATCATGTGATTGGCAAAGCGCATACGATAGGAATAGAAGGAAATAATTGTCGTCTTAGACACCGTATTAGAAGGGCTTTTAGGAAAACTTGCTGTTTCTCTAAAAAGTTGTTCAATCATTTGAAAGCCTTTAGACTGGCTTTCTTTTATATCAATTATGGATACGTATAAACAGCATACTTTTTACATCACCACCTAATTTTTAAATGAAACTATCCTCACTCGATTTGGGTTCTTATCCTGTATTTTTGGCTCCTATGGAAGACGTTACCGATCCCGCCTTTCGTTTGATGTGTAAGAAATTCGGAGCCGATATGGTGTATAGCGAATTTATTTCGAGTGATGCGTTGATTCGTTCTGTAAATAAAACTTTGCGGAAACTTGTCATAAGTGATGAAGAACGTCCCGTAGCCATACAAATATATGGCAAAGAGAAGGATACTATGGCGGAGGCTGCCCGAATGGTAGAAGAAGAGGCTCGTCCCGATGTGCTTGATATAAATTTCGGTTGTCCGGTGAAAAAAGTTGCCGGAAAAGGCGCCGGAGCAGGGATGTTGCAAAATATTCCTAAAATGTTGGAAATCACGCGTTCGGTGGTCGATGCCGTCCGCATACCCGTTACTGTCAAAACCCGCTTGGGTTGGGACGCCGACCACAAAGTCATTGTTGAACTTGCCGAACAGTTGCAAGATTGCGGGATTGCCGCCCTCGCTATTCACGGTCGCACTCGTGCGCAGATGTACACAGGAGAAGCGGATTGGACGTTGATTGGCGAAGTAAAAAATAATCCCCGTATGCACATTCCCATTGTCGGTAATGGGGATATTACCACTCCTCCGTTTGCTAAAGAGTGTTTTGAACGTTACGGTGCGGACGCTATTATGATAGGTCGCGGCAGCATCGGTTGCCCATGGATATTTCAAGAAATGAAATATTATTTACAAACAGGCAGGGAGCTTCCTTCTTTTTCTTTCGGGCAGAAATTACAAATACTTCGCGAAGAGATAGTAAACAGTATAGCCCGGTTGGACGAACGGCGTGGAATTATTCATATCCGGCGTCATTTGGCTGCTACTCCTTTATTTAAAGGAATACCCCATTTTCGGGATAAGCGCATTGCCATGTTGCGTACCGAATCTGTCGAAGAACTTTTCCGGATATTTGATACGCTGGAATGTAACTAATAAATGTGTGTTCCTCCTTTACCGTCGATGGCGGAGGCTGAAGTAATTATTACTTGAGAAACTCCCGCTTCTATTGCTTCAAAAGAATTTTGCAACTTGGGAATCATTCCTCCTTGTATAATGCCTTGAGCCACGTATTGTTCAAAGTCGGTGCGGATGATTTGGGAAATGACGCTTTTATCGTTATTTTCGTCACGCAAAACGCCTTTTTTTTCAAAGCAATAGATGAGTGTAACATCAAAAAAAGCGGAAAGGGCTTTTGCCGTTTCTCCTGCTATGGAGTCGGCGTTGGTGTTCAGCAAATTTCCTTTTCCATCGTGTGTCAGCGGGGCTATGACGGGAACGATGTTTTCCCTGATTAATGGCGCAAGAAGAGAAACATTGACTTTGCTTACGTCTCCTACCAAGCCGTAATCAATTTCTTTTACGGGTCTTTTGACGGAACGGATCATATCCATGTCTGCGCCGGTCAATCCCAAAGCGTTAACGCCGTGCGCTTGCAAGCCGGCTACCAGGTTCTTGTTTATCAAGCCGGCATATACCATAGTGGCTACTTTCAGGGTTTCGGCGTCGGTAATCCGTCTTCCGTCAACCATTTGGGTTTCGATGCCTAATTGGGTGGCTAACTTTGTGGCAGATCTCCCGCCGCCGTGCACCAAAATTTTGTATCCCCGGATAGCTGAGAAATCGTTTAATAATTGATTGAAGGAAGAAGATTCTTCTATAATCTTACCCCCTATTTTGACGAGGGTTAGCTGGGACTTTGTCTGCATGGTTTACTGTATGCGTATCATTCTGCTAAGATATTTCCCAATGATGTCGAACTCGATATTTACTACACTACCTAGTTTAATAGCATGAAAATTGGTATGTTCGTAGGTGTAGGGAATGATAGCTACCTGAAAAGAATCGTCGGTAGGGCTGCAAACGGTGAGGCTCACTCCGTTTACCGTAACCGAACCTTTATCCACCGTAACGTATCCGCGCTTGGCGGCTTCTTTGTCGAAATCATAACGAAAAGTGTAGTACCAACTGCCGTCTGCATCTTCTATTTTTGTGCAAATAGCTGTTTGGTCAACATGTCCTTGCACAATATGACCGTCCAAACGTCCGTTCATTGCCATGCTGCGCTCTACATTTACTTTGTCTCCCAACTTTAACAAACCGATATTGGAACGATCCAGGGTTTCTTTCATAGCGGTTACGGTATAAGTCTCGGCGGTTTTACTTACCACAGTGAGGCAAACTCCGTTGTGAGAGATACTTTGATCTATTTTTAATTCTGAAACAAAGGAGCATTTCATTGTCAAATGGAGATTTTCCCTGTCTTTTACCAAAGAGGCGACTTCGGCATACTCTTCTACGATTCCTGAAAACATGATGTGTATTTTTTGTTTGTAAATAGTAGGTGGTTGTACTCACTTGAAATTCAAAAATTAGGAACAAATATATATATATAATTTTTAAAACCCGTCATGCATTCCTATTTGGTATTGTTAAAATCATACAGGTAATTCAATCTCTTAAATTTCCAAACATGTATTCGTTACCGACAATTTATATGCCCCTACCCAATAATGAATTGCTATACGGAACGATCGGATAGTTAATGGATTCTCTCAAAATAAGGAAGTCTGTTTATAGCCGCCTCCACCGTTATCTTTTTTCCTCCGGTATAAACTTTCCCCAATTCGTCCCGCCATTTTCCTTCCGGTAATATCACCGTTCGTTGATTTCCGGGATGTATCACCGGAGCGACCATGAATTTTTCGCCGATCATAAACTGATCCTTGCAATTGGCAAATCCTTGATCCGGAAACATATATTCCAAGTGTCTGACGATGGGTTCTCCTGTTTGTGAAGCCTGTTTGGCGCATTCCAAAATATAATCTCCCATTTGCACGTGAAGATATGCCATCTTCCGGCATATAGCCAGATTTTCTTCGTTTAAGATGCGCCACGGAGCTACCGAAAACTGCATCATGGGCATCAGGGCGTGTATTTGAGTGGAACGGATAATCAAGTTTTGGTCGAACGTTGCAGGGTCAATCCCGAGAAACGACGAAAACTGACCGCCTCCGATCATATCCGGACAGGTATAGGCATAACCCAACAAACCTGCAGCAATCATATCGGGAATCAATAATCCGATCGCTTCCCACGAATAATCCTTATCGCCCAGGCGTTGCACAAGCGCTTCGCCTCCCATCCGCCAGCCGGCACGATATTCATTGAAAGGGAAAGATAAGCCGATTTTTGCCCAAGCCATTGTGTGATCGGTCGATTGAATCTCTTTTTTATAACTGTCGATTTTTTCGGCATCATAAAAAACAGCATCGCCCGCATCAAACTTGAAGCCATCTACTCCGTATTTTTGCTGAACTTCTTTCAATGTTGTGACAAAGTATTCAAAAGCTTCTGGATTCGTCAGGTCGTAGCAGGCGCTGTAACCGTTCCACCAATTGATTAGAGCCGGCTCTTCGCTTCCTTTCTTCTGTAGTAAATACCTCTTTTTTGCCAGTTCGCGAAATTCCGGGCTGTCGGCACTTACGAAAGGACAAATCCACAGCATAATTTTGAATCCCATTTGGTGTAATTGATCGATCATTCCTTTGGGGTCGGGAAATTTGCCGGGTTTGAAATCAAAGTTACCATAGTATTTTTGCCAGTTGTCGTCAATCATAAAAACCCCTTTCGGGAAATCATATTGAATGATTTTGTTGGCATAATCCAGGATGTCGTTTTGATTTTGATTGTACATTAACTCAATCCAAGTATTGTATTGAGGCAGGGAAAAAAACAGCGGGTCGGGCAATTTTCCAGATGGAGGGAAATGGTTCCGGCAAGCCGTCAAGAAGGCATCACGCAGGGTTTGTCCCGCAGCAACGGCTTTTATTTCCTCATGCTTCGATTTTAATTGAAGGGAGAATGAGTCGATTTTGAATTGAAAGGCATCATCGCTCCAAATGTATCGTCCTTTATTGGATACGAACAGGGGTACAGCTTGATTGTTAAATCCTTGTTTGGACAAATCGAATGTTTCGACCGATTGCAGATAAGGCATATCGCTTCCCTTGCCTACAAAAGCGCCCCACCATTTTTCTCCCGGCAGAAAGGAAATACCGGAAACAAAAGTTTGTGCATGGAGCGTAACGGAAAGGCATAAAGTAACGAATAAAGTGATAATTTTGAACATAATATATTTGACCTTTATAATTTAAAAAAAAGTTTCTTTTTGAATAACCACCAACAAAGATACCATTCGGTAATTAAAACGACCCAGGAAGAAATCAATTCCCGAATGGTAGCAGGCAGTTGCAAAGCATGTCCTATGGAAACAGCAGCTGTTGTATTCAAATCTCCTGCTTTTACGGAGGAAACAGCGCCGGTCAAATCTCTTTTCTTTACAGTACCATAACCAATGACCACTATTTCGTCTAATTTGTTAATATCGGAAACAACACCGGTTCTACTACCCTTAATAACCACATTTACTCCGGGCATTCCTTCTCCATTCACATTCGTTATTTTACCGGTGATTTCGGATTCTTTCGGATGATTAGGGACAATAATAATCAGACCATTGTCCTCTATCTGGTAAGTTAAATTTGAATTTTTCAAAACTGCGTCCAAGATAGATTCTACTGTCCGGTTAACGGCATTAACAGATACTTTCTTCTCAATAAAACTCAAGTCATCGCTGTAAATGTGTATGAACCTCACAATAACTCTTCATTTCCCCGATTGCCAAAGTCCAAAAATAAAGAAAAACGGATAAAAAAACTTCGGCAAACAGAACTATTTTCGTAAAAATTGTTTTCGGCTGTTTCTCTAAGAAGTTGTTTAAGCACTTGAAAGCTTTTAAATTTGATCTGACAGACATTCAAATAAATTACCTGTAAAAACGGTTATTCACTTATCGGTTCCAATTCGATTAGTTATATTTGCAGGGTAATACAAAAACAAATTATGAAGAAAAAAGCTCTCTTAGTGATTCTCGACGGTTGGGGAATGGGTAACCATGGAAAAGCAGACGTAATTTATAATACTTCTACTCCTTATTGGGATTATTTGTTGCAAACATATCCTAATTCACAACTTCAGGCAAGCGGTGAAGACGTAGGTTTACCGGACGGACAAATGGGAAATTCGGAAGTGGGACACCTTAACATTGGAGCGGGACGGGTAGTGTATCAAGATTTGGTGAAGATTAATCTGGCTTGTTGCGATAACAGTATTTTGAAAAATCCGGAGATTGTTTCTGCTTTTAGCTATGCCAAAGAAAACGCTAAGAATATCCACTTCCTGGGCTTAACTTCCGACGGAGGAGTACACAGTTCGCTCAACCATTTATTTAAACTATGCGATATAGCGAAAGCATATAGAATCGAAAACACTTTTATCCATTGCTTTATGGATGGTCGTGATACTGATCCGAAGAGTGGAAAAGGTTTTATTGAACAATTGGAAACATATAGTAAGGCAACTGCCGGACAAATTGCTTCCATTGTAGGTCGTTATTATGCGATGGATCGCGACAAACGTTGGGAACGAGTGAAGGAGGCTTATGATTTATTGGTCAGTGGAAAAGGAAAGAAAGCAACCGACGTACTCCAAGCCATGCAAGAATCTTATGATGAAGGGATAACCGACGAGTTTATCAAGCCCATTGTCAATGCTAATGTGGACGGAACTATTAAGGAAGGGGATGTGGTAGTCTTTTTCAATTACCGTAACGACCGTGCCAAAGAATTGACCATTGTACTTACGCAACAAGACATGCCCGAAGCCGGAATGAAAATCATTCCGGACTTGCAATATTACTGCATGACTCCTTACGATGCTTCATTTAAGGGTTTGCACATTCTTTTTGATAAAGAGAACGTGGAGAATACATTGGGAGAATATCTATCCAAAGAAAAGAAAACTCAGCTTCACGTAGCCGAAACGGAGAAATATGCTCATGTAACTTTTTTCTTTAATGGCGGACGCGAAGCGCCTTACGAGGGTGAAGACCGTATTCTTGTCCCCTCTCCGAAAGTAGCAACCTATAATTTGAAACCGGAAATGAGCGCTTACGAAGTAAAAGACAAATTGGTGGAAGCCATTCATACAAACAAATACGACTTTATTGTGGTGAACTATGCCAACGGTGATATGGTGGGACACACCGGTGTCTATGAAGCTATCGAAAAAGCGGTTGCAGCTGTTGACGCATGTGTGAAAGATACTATCGAAGCAGCTAAAGCCAATGGATACGAAGCTATTATCATTGCCGACCATGGTAATGCCGACAACGCAATAAACGAAGACGGTACTCCGAATACGGCTCACTCTTTAAATCCCGTTCCTTTTATTTATGTAACGGAAAACAAAGGTGTAAAAGTGCCAAACGGACGTTTGGCAGATGTGGCTCCGAGCCTCTTGAAGATTATGGGAATGGAAATTCCTGAAGAAATGACCGGAAAGGTATTAATCTCTTTTCTTTAGTTTATAAGGGATTGCTAAGCGCTTCCAAAATTCTTAATTCAATCAAATTATGGGTAATTTAGTGGCAATAGTGGGTCGTCCTAATGTAGGTAAATCCACTGTGTTTAATCGTTTAACCAAGTCTCGCCAAGCTATAGTGGACGATGAAGCGGGTACTACCCGTGACAGGCAATACGGTAAATCCGATTGGGCAGGCAAGGAGTTTTCTGTGGTTGATACAGGGGGATGGATAGTCAATTCGGATGATATTTTTGAGGAAGAAATCCGGAAACAAGTATTGATAGCCGTTGAGGAAGCTGACGTCATATTATTTATTGTGGACGTAACCGGTGGGGTAACGGATTTGGATATGCAGGTTGCTTCTATCTTACGCCGTTCTAAAGAGTCGGTCATTGTGGCGGCAAATAAAACGGATAATAATAAATTACAGTACGATGCTGCTGAATTTTATCGTTTGGGATTGGGTGATCCTTATTGCATTTCCGCCGTTACGGGTAGCGGCACGGGAGATTTGTTGGATGCAATTGTTGGCAAATTTAAGAAAAATACCGAAGAAATATCGGATGAGGATATTCCCCGATTTGCAGTAGTAGGTCGTCCCAATGCAGGCAAATCTTCGTTAGTGAATGCGCTTATTGGAGAAGAACGGAATATCGTTACTGAAATAGCCGGTACTACACGCGATTCTATCTACACTCGTTATACTAAATTTGGTTTTGATTTCTACTTAGTAGATACTGCAGGTATTCGGAAAAAAAGCAAGGTGAATGAAGATTTGGAATATTATTCTATCATTCGTTCCATTCGTTCCATAGAAAACGCAGATGTTTGTATTTTGTTGATTGACGCCACGCGCGGAATAGAGAGTCAAGATTTGAATATCTTTTCTTTGATTCAAAAAAACTCAAAAGGATTGGTAGTTGTAATAAATAAGTGGGATTTAGTGGATGACAAAACAACAAAGGTGATAAAAGAATTTGAAGCCGCTATTCATTCACGATTCGCCCCCTTTGTTGATTTCCCTCTTATTTTCGCTTCTGCATTAACCAAACAGCGTATATTGAAAATACTTGAAGAGGCGCGCAATGTATATGAAAATCGTTCGGTGAGAATTCCTACCTCTCGTTTGAATGAAGAAATGCTTTGTTTGATAGAGGCATATCCTCCTCCGTCCATAAAGGGGAAGTACATTAAGATTAAGTATGTTACTCAATTACCTAACACACAGACACCTTCTTTTGTTTTCTTTGCTAATCTTCCGCAATATGTAAAAGAACCTTATAAACGCTTTCTTGAAAATAAAATGCGAGAAAAATGGAACCTGAAAGGAACGCCGGTAAATGTGTTTATCAGAAAAAAATAAAGAAGACCTTAATACTTACTCTTTCTTTTTTCTTCCATTTCTTTTATGTTCTTAACAGGAATAAGCGTAAAAGACCAATTATATTCTCTGTCGGTATATATCCTTGCTTCAGGAACAGGTTTGGATCCCCAACTATCATATCCTCCTACACCCTGTTGTTTCATATCGATGCATATTTCCACAAATGAGCGGGGAACAATATGATTGATATGAGTATGTTTAGGTAGCCTGTCTTTGGCGTCGGCATCGTTCCGGTTGGCAATTTCTTCGGCAGTGAAGTTGTTCCATTGGTAAGGTGCATCGGCTTCTTGCGAATCAAAATCCTCAACGGCATTTCTTAAAGCATTAAATTCAAACTTATTTTCAGCCTGAATCAACAATCCTTTCCCACTACGGGTGGTTGCCGCCATCCATCTCGTATCGGTACGATGACCGTTCTCTTGCGGTCTTACATAAGGCACGTACATCTCTTCGGCAGTTGTTTGGTATAGCCCGACCACAGTTCCTTTATATCTGTCGGAATAATTTTCTTCCGGTCCGCGTCCAAAGTATTGAATGATATTTATCTGTTCGGGTAGTCTGAACCGGACGCCAATTCGCGGTGCTTCCCCTATTTTGTTAATCGCCTTGTCCGATTCGGCTAATGGCGTGTGAGTCGCTGTCAGCTCAACTTCCGATTGGGAAGTTTCAACCGCTTTCACATTCGTTAGCGGTGTAAAGGTATTTGAAACTTGCACAATACCAGACGGATAGATTTTACAGGTTATCCTGTAATTGTTTCCTGCTGCCAGGTTGTACCATACGGTCAATAGAACATTTTCATTTTCTTTTTTTACGCTGCAATCCGATACATTGAAATTTTTACTTGATTGTTTCCAAATCTGCAAACGCATGGGTTCCCTGTTACCATAGTCATTGTCGGTAGGCGCCCTCCAGAAATTAGGTTGCATACCAAATTCTTCATTGAAATATTCAAACCCGTTTATTTTGTAAGAGGTAGCCATTCCTTTCTGCTTATCGAAAATAAATTCAATGGCGGAAGAAGTAACTCGAACCGAAGTTTCATCTTGCTCTATATATAATTGTGGAAACTTTTCCGCTTTATATGCTTTTTTATTCTTTGTTTTTATAGGTAATTCAAATTGGTCATACGCTATTACGTGACCAACGGGAATCAGTTGTTCCGCTTCTTTGGCAGTTACCTCAAAATTTACAAAGTATTCTCCATCCGATGCTGCTTTCATGGTTGAAACGGGAATCGTAACAATCTCCGACATTTGGGGAGGTAAACCCAACCTCAGTTCCGCCTCTTTAAGTAACTTTTCATTTTTGAAAATGCGATATTTCACCCTGTATTTGGATAAGTTGGTAAAATAGAAACGATTAGTTATCTTAACCTCCCCCTTATTCAAATCGACAGCCTCAAATCCTACGTTTTGCAAGTTATATTTCACTTCTGCTATGGCAGGATGCGGTTTTTGATCCGGTCCGATAATGCCGTCGGCAACAAAGTTACCGTCCGAAGGTTGATCTACTCCATAATCGCCCCCATAAGCCCAATAAGGGTTTCCGTTTTCGTCTTTTTCGAGTATGGCGTGGTCTATCCATTCCCAGATATAGCCGCCCTGCAAATGCGGATATTTATAAATAGCATTCCATTGTCCGTTTAAATCGCCGGTGGAATTGCCCATAGCATGTGCATACTCCGATGGAACAACAGGGCGGTCGGCGCCTCTTTCGCCAATTTCTTCCAACCACGCGGCAGACGGATATTGCGGTACAAACATATCCGTATTCCATTCCCATATAGCGCGTTCGTAACATACGGGGCGATTCATCAAATCTTTATCCATATTTTTCAACAGGGTGTAAGCATTATAAAAATTGTATCCGTTTCCGGCTTCATTACCCAATGACCAGATGGTTACGCAAGGATAATTTTTATTACGTTCAAACATATTCCGGATGCGGTACAAATGATTCTCTATCCAGTCGGGGTTATGTCCCAGGGTTCCTTTTTTCCTGCCGTCCAAATGTCCGTCCGACCCTTTCCGCATATCGTCCAGATAGCGGGAATAATACATTCCATGAGATTCGATATTCGCTTCATCATAGACATACAATCCGTATTCGTCGCACATTTCATAAAATTTTCTGTCCTGGGGATAATGGCTAAGGCGAACCGTATTTATATTATTTTGCTTCATCAATTCAAAATTGCGTCGCATCTCTTCAGGCGTAACGTAATGACCTGTCAGTTGGCTTACTTCATGGACATTTACCCCTTTCAGTTTGATGGGTTGACCGTTTACATAGAACAGGCGCAACTTGTTCCCTTTAACAGTATAGTCGCTCTCTTTAATTTCAATTTTTCTAAACCCTACGTTAAAAGGAACTATTTCTTGTGTACCGTCTTTTTCCACAGTCAGTAAAAGTTTGTATAAATCCGGATTCTCAGACGTCCACGTGGCAACATGATCCAATACCGCTTCAAAGTTTATTGTTTTCTTGCCTTTGGGAGTTATATCAGCCATCCCGGAAGAGGTGGAAACCGTTTTCCCTTTTTTGTCGATAAGTTCATATTTCATATTGACAGAGGTTGCGAAACCGGAATTGTTTTTCAAATCGACACTTAATTTGAAGAGTCCGTTTTTATAACTGTCGTCGAGGGTTGATACCACACGAAAATCATGAATGGCGCTCTTAGCTTGCGACCAAAGAAAAACGTCGCGTTCAAATCCGCTTATCCGGAAGAAATCCTGACATTCGAGATACGAACCGGTACTCCAACGATACATTTTCACGGCTAACGTATTTTTCCCCTGCTTTATGTAGGGATTGATTAAAAACTCAGCCGGATTTTTGGAATCTTCGCTATAACCTATTTCCTCTCCGTTGATATAAACATATATTCCCGATTTTGCCCCCGCAATATGCAAATAAATATCCCGCTCCATCCAACTGGCAGGAATATCTATCTCACGACGATACACCCCCACCGGATTGGCGTCGGGCAATAAGGGCGGAACAGGATATCTCGGCTTAAATTCATATCCGTGATTGATATAAACAGGTATGCCGAAACCTTGAATCTCCCAATTGCCCGGTACTTGGATGTCATGCCATGATACATTTTCAATATCGGTTATGAGGTTATCCGGCAAATTTTCCTGACTGTCCGTATAATAAAACTTCCATGTCCCGTTTAATAATTGATAATAGTTGCTGCGCTCATATTGTCCGGTGAGAGCATCTGTTTTGTTTTCGTATGTCATGAACGTTGTACGCGGCTTTTCTTTGTTCACCGATAATACGTTCATATCACGCCAGTATGGGAGATGGTTACCTGCTTGTTGGGCATAAATGCAAAATGTTCCGGCAAACCAGAAACCTAAAACAAAAAAAAATCGCAACATCATATTTTATTTTTTGGTAATGTTAATTTAATACCGGCATGAATATCGCAACCGGCGCGATGACCGCCAGCAGGGCGACCGTAAGGGTCACCCCTACGGGGGACAATCGCAGGTAATGAATAAATGTTTAGAAATATACAAATCAAAAAAAGGTATTGTTATTTTAATAGATTGAATTACCTGTATTAATTTAACAATACCTCAAATTTTAGGCTAATTTCCGAGAGCCGTCCGAGATAACCACATCATAAATTTTAGGACATTTATTAAATTTATTTTTGAATGTTTCTTTGGCTTGGGAGATAAAATTATCGTATAATTCGTCTTTTACCAAATTAATGGTACAGCCGCCAAAACCGCCGCCCATTACACGCGAACCGGTTACGCCATACTCTTTTGCCTTTTCGTTTAAGAAGTCGAGTTCTTCACAACTTACTTCGTAAAGTTTACTCATACCATGATGGGTTTCGTACATCTTTTGACCTACGGTTTCGTAATCTCCTTTTTTGAGAGCGTCGCAAACATCGAGTACACGCTGAATCTCGGCTACCACGTATTCGGCGCGCTTATAGTCCTCGGCGCTAACATCGGTTTTCACTTCTTTAAGCATATCCGGATTGGCGTCGCGAAGGTGTTTCACTGCCGGATGTTTCTTCTGCAGAGCAGTCACAACCGCTTCGCAAGATTGTCGACGTGCGTTGTAAGCAGATGAAGCCAATTCATGTTTTACTACCGAATCAATCAATACCAAACGGTATCCTTGAGGGTCAAAAGGAAAATACTCATACTCCAACGAACGGCAGTCAAGACGTATCAAACTACCTGCTTTTCCGAACAGGGAAGCGAATTGATCCATTATTCCACAATTTACACCCACATAATTATGTTCCGTAGCCTGCCCAACCTTTGCCAACTTGAACTTATCAACATTCCCGCCAAAAAGATCGTTTAAAGCAAAAGCATACGTACTCTCTAAAGCAGCCGAAGAAGACATCCCCGCACCCAAAGGAACGTCTCCCGAAAATGCAGAATCAAACCCGCCAACAGCAACGCCGCGCTTAATCATCTCACGGCAAACGCCAAATATATATTTTGCCCAACTTGTGCGAGGTTTATCACTCTCCTGCAAACCAAACTCTACCCAATCTTTCATATCAATGGAGTAAAGACGAACCTTTTCCGTACCATTAGGCTTCACCTCGGCTACAATGCCCTTATCTACCGCCCCTGGAAAAACAAAACCACCGTTATAATCCGTGTGTTCGCCAATCAGATTAATACGACCCGGTGAAGCATATACAGAGCCAATAGCTCCATTGAAGTGTTTCGCAAAACGACTTCTTACATATTCTATATCCATGATTTATCAAATTTTTAGTTATTATTAATTTTATAATTGATTCTTCATGAATCAATCTACAGGAATATTTTTATTTATCACTCTCCTGCAAACCAAACTCTACCCAATCTTTCATATCAATGGAGTAAAGACGAACCTTTTCCGTACCATTAGGCTTCACCTCGGCTACAATGCCCTTATCTACCGCCCCTGTATTTCAATCCGATTTGTCATTCGGTCTTATTAAAGTGCCTATCAATGTGATGTTCATTGCATTATGTGGTCTTTGCACCTCTGTCATGTGGGGAGGTGTTTTCAATTTGGCAGTGGAAGGATTGGGCAAATATACGGCTGCTGCTTCGGGCTTCTTTATGGTGATGGTTTGTGGAGGCGGTATCATACCACTTATTCAAGGTTCTGTAGCAGACAATTTCGGTTATCTCAACAGCTATTGGGTCATGTTCGCTTGTCTTGCCTATTTGCTGTATTATGCTTTGATTGGTTGTAAGAATGTAAATAAAAATATTCCTGTAGATTGATTCATGAAGAATCAATTATAAAATTAATAATAACTAAAAATTTGATAAATCATGGATATAGAATATGTAAGAAGTCGTTTTGCGAAACACTTCAATGGAGCTATTGGCTCTGTATATGCTTCACCGGGTCGTATTAATCTGATTGGCGAACACACGGATTATAACGGTGGTTTTGTTTTTCCAGGGGCGGTAGATAAGGGCATTGTAGCCGAGGTGAAGCCTAATGGTACGGAAAAGGTTCGTCTTTACTCCATTGATATGAAAGATTGGGTAGAGTTTGGTTTGCAGGAGAGTGATAAACCTCGCACAAGTTGGGCAAAATATATATTTGGCGTTTGCCGTGAGATGATTAAGCGCGGCGTTGCTGTTGGCGGGTTTGATTCTGCATTTTCGGGAGACGTTCCTTTGGGTGCGGGGATGTCTTCTTCGGCTGCTTTAGAGAGTACGTATGCTTTTGCTTTAAACGATCTTTTTGGCGGGAATGTTGATAAGTTCAAGTTGGCAAAGGTTGGGCAGGCTACGGAACATAATTATGTGGGTGTAAATTGTGGAATAATGGATCAATTCGCTTCCCTGTTCGGAAAAGCAGGTAGTTTGATACGTCTTGACTGCCGTTCGTTGGAGTATGAGTATTTTCCTTTTGACCCTCAAGGATACCGTTTGGTATTGATTGATTCGGTAGTAAAACATGAATTGGCTTCATCTGCTTACAACGCACGTCGACAATCTTGCGAAGCGGTTGTGACTGCTCTGCAGAAGAAACATCCGGCAGTGAAACACCTTCGCGACGCCAATCCGGATATGCTTAAAGAAGTGAAAACCGATGTTAGCGCCGAGGACTATAAGCGCGCCGAATACGTGGTAGCCGAGATTCAGCGTGTACTCGATGTTTGCGACGCTCTCAAAAAAGGAGATTACGAAACCGTAGGTCAAAAGATGTACGAAACCCATCATGGTATGAGTAAACTTTACGAAGTAAGTTGTGAAGAACTCGACTTCTTAAACGAAAAGGCAAAAGAGTATGGCGTAACCGGTTCGCGTGTAATGGGCGGCGGTTTTGGCGGCTGTACCATTAATTTGGTAAAAGACGAATTATACGATAATTTTATCTCCCAAGCCAAAGAAACATTCAAAAATAAATTTAATAAATGTCCTAAAATTTATGATGTGGTTATCTCGGACGGCTCTCGGAAATTAGCCTAAAATTTGAGGTATTGTTAAATTAATACAGGTAATTCAATCTATTAAAATAACAATACCTTTTTTTGATTTGTATATTTCTAAACATTTATTCATTACCTGCGATTGTCCCCCGTAGGGGTGACCCTTACGGTCGCCCTGCTGGCGGTCATCGCGCCGGTTGCGATATTCATGCCGGTATTAAATTAACATTACCAAAAAATAAAATATGATGTTGCGATTTTTTTTTGTTTTAGGTTTCTGGTTTGCCGGAACATTTTGCATTTATGCCCAACAAGCAGGTAACCATCTCCCATACTGGCGTGATATGAACGTATTATCGGTGAACAAAGAAAAGCCGCGTACAACGTTCATGACATACGAAAACAAAACAGATGCTCTCACCGGACAATATGAGCGCAGCAACTATTATCAATTATTAAACGGGACATGGAAGTTTTATTATACGGACAGTCAGGAAAATTTGCCGGATAACCTCATAACCGATATTGAAAATGTATCATGGCATGACATCCAAGTACCGGGCAATTGGGAGATTCAAGGTTTCGGCATACCTGTTTATATCAATCACGGATATGAATTTAAGCCGAGATATCCTGTTCCGCCCTTATTGCCCGACGCCAATCCGGTGGGGGTGTATCGTCGTGAGATAGATATTCCTGCCAGTTGGATGGAGCGGGATATTTATTTGCATATTGCGGGGGCAAAATCGGGAATATATGTTTATATCAACGGAGAGGAAATAGGTTATAGCGAAGATTCCAAAAATCCGGCTGAGTTTTTAATCAATCCCTACATAAAGCAGGGGAAAAATACGTTAGCCGTGAAAATGTATCGTTGGAGTACCGGTTCGTATCTCGAATGTCAGGATTTCTTCCGGATAAGCGGATTTGAACGCGACGTTTTTCTTTGGTCGCAAGCTAAGAGCGCCATTCATGATTTTCGTGTGGTATCAACCCTCGACGACAGTTATAAAAACGGACTCTTCAAATTAAGTGTCGATTTGAAAAACAATTCCGGTTTCGCAACCTCTGTCAATATGAAATATGAACTTATCGACAAAAAAGGGAAAACGGTTTCCACCTCTTCCGGGATGGCTGATATAACTCCCAAAGGCAAGAAAACAATAAACTTTGAAGCGGTATTGGATCATGTTGCCACGTGGACGTCTGAGAATCCGGATTTATACAAACTTTTACTGACTGTGGAAAAAGACGGTACACAAGAAATAGTTCCTTTTAACGTAGGGTTTAGAAAAATTGAAATTAAAGAGAGCGACTATACTGTTAAAGGGAACAAGTTGCGCCTGTTCTATGTAAACGGTCAACCCATCAAACTGAAAGGGGTAAATGTCCATGAAGTAAGCCAACTGACAGGTCATTACGTTACGCCTGAAGAGATGCGACGCAATTTTGAATTGATGAAGCAAAATAATATAAATACGGTTCGCCTTAGCCATTATCCCCAGGACAGAAAATTTTATGAAATGTGCGACGAATACGGATTGTATGTCTATGATGAAGCGAATATCGAATCTCATGGAATGTATTATTCCCGCTATCTGGACGATATGCGGAAAGGGTCGGACGGACATTTGGACGGCAGGAAAAAAGGAACCCTGGGACATAACCCCGACTGGATAGAGAATCATTTGTACCGCATCCGGAATATGTTTGAACGTAATAAAAATTATCCTTGCGTAACCATCTGGTCATTGGGTAATGAAGCCGGAAACGGATACAATTTTTATAATGCTTACACCCTGTTGAAAAATATGGATAAAGATTTGATGAATCGCCCCGTATGTTACGAACGCGCTATATGGGAATGGAATACGGATATGTTTGTACCGCAATATCCGTCTGCCGCGTGGTTGGAAGAAATTGGCGAAAGAGGCGCCGACCGCCCTGTTGTTCCATCGGAGTATGCACATGCTATGGGCAATTCCACCGGCGATTTAAACGGACAATGGAATGCTATTTATAAATATCCGCATTTGCAGGGCGGCTATATCTGGGAATGGATAGACCACGCCATACTCGAAAAAGACGAAAACGGAAACCCTTATTGGGCTTATGGGGGCGATTATGGAGTAGATCAACCTTCGGACGGTAACTTTGTTGCCGACGGCATTATCGGACCGGATCAAAAACCGCATCCTGCCATAGCAGAAGTGAAATATAACTTGCAAAACGTAGGATTTGAGGCTGTCGATTTGAATAAGGGGGAGGTTAAGATAACTAATCGTTTCTATTTTACCAACTTATCCAAATACAGGGTGAAATATCGCATTTTCAAAAATGAAAAGTTACTTAAAGAGGCGGAACTGAGGTTGGGTTTACCTCCCCAAATGTCGGAGATTGTTACGATTCCCGTTTCAACCATGAAAGCAGCATCGGATGGAGAATACTTTGTAAATTTTGAGGTAACTGCCAAAGAAGCGGAACAACTGATTCCCGTTGGTCACGTAATAGCGTATGACCAATTTGAATTACCTATAAAAACAAAGAATAAAAAAGCATATAAAGCGGAAAAGTTTCCACAATTATATATAGAGCAAGATGAAACTTCGGTTCGAGTTACTTCTTCCGCCATTGAATTTATTTTCGATAAGCAGAAAGGAATGGCTACCTCTTACAAAATAAACGGGTTTGAATATTTCAATGAAGAATTTGGTATGCAACCTAATTTCTGGAGGGCGCCTACCGACAATGACTATGGTAACAGGGAACCCATGCGTTTGCAGATTTGGAAACAATCAAGTAAAAATTTCAATGTATCGGATTGCAGCGTAAAAAAAGAAAATGAAAATGTTCTATTGACCGTATGGTACAACCTGGCAGCAGGAAACAATTACAGGATAACCTGTAAAATCTATCCGTCTGGTATTGTGCAAGTTTCAAATACCTTTACACCGCTAACGAATGTGAAAGCGGTTGAAACTTCCCAATCGGAAGTTGAGCTGACAGCGACTCACACGCCATTAGCCGAATCGGACAAGGCGATTAACAAAATAGGGGAAGCACCGCGAATTGGCGTCCGGTTCAGACTACCCGAACAGATAAATATCATTCAATACTTTGGACGCGGACCGGAAGAAAATTATTCCGACAGATATAAAGGAACTGTGGTCGGGCTATACCAAACAACTGCCGAAGAGATGTACGTGCCTTATGTAAGACCGCAAGAGAACGGTCATCGTACCGATACGAGATGGATGGCGGCAACCACCCGTAGTGGGAAAGGATTGTTGATTCAGGCTGAAAATAAGTTTGAATTTAATGCTTTAAGAAATGCCGTTGAGGATTTTGATTCGCAAGAAGCCGATGCACCTTACCAATGGAACAACTTCACTGCCGAAGAAATTGCCAACCGGAACGATGCCGACGCCAAAGACAGGCTACCTAAACATACTCATATCAATCATATTGTTCCCCGCTCATTTGTGGAAATATGCATCGATATGAAACAACAGGGTGTAGGAGGATATGATAGTTGGGGATCCAAACCTGTTCCTGAAGCAAGGATATATACCGACAGAGAATATAATTGGTCTTTTACGCTTATTCCTGTTAAGAACATAAAAGAAATGGAAGAAAAAAGAAAGAGTAAGTATTAAGGTCTTCTTTATTTTTTTCTGATAAACACATTTACCGGCGTTCCTTTCAGGTTCCATTTTTCTCGCATTTTATTTTCAAGAAAGCGTTTATAAGGTTCTTTTACATATTGCGGAAGATTAGCAAAGAAAACAAAAGAAGGTGTCTGTGTGTTAGGTAATTGAGTAACATACTTAATCTTAATGTACTTCCCCTTTATGGACGGAGGAGGATATGCCTCTATCAAACAAAGCATTTCTTCATTCAAACGAGAGGTAGGAATTCTCACCGAACGATTTTCATATACATTGCGCGCCTCTTCAAGTATTTTCAATATACGCTGTTTGGTTAATGCAGAAGCGAAAATAAGAGGGAAATCAACAAAGGGGGCGAATCGTGAATGAATAGCGGCTTCAAATTCTTTTATCACCTTTGTTGTTTTGTCATCCACTAAATCCCACTTATTTATTACAACTACCAATCCTTTTGAGTTTTTTTGAATCAAAGAAAAGATATTCAAATCTTGACTCTCTATTCCGCGCGTGGCGTCAATCAACAAAATACAAACATCTGCGTTTTCTATGGAACGAATGGAACGAATGATAGAATAATATTCCAAATCTTCATTCACCTTGCTTTTTTTCCGAATACCTGCAGTATCTACTAAGTAGAAATCAAAACCAAATTTAGTATAACGAGTGTAGATAGAATCGCGTGTAGTACCGGCTATTTCAGTAACGATATTCCGTTCTTCTCCAATAAGCGCATTCACTAACGAAGATTTGCCTGCATTGGGACGACCTACTACTGCAAATCGGGGAATATCCTCATCCGATATTTCTTCGGTATTTTTCTTAAATTTGCCAACAATTGCATCCAACAAATCTCCCGTGCCGCTACCCGTAACGGCGGAAATGCAATAAGGATCACCCAATCCCAAACGATAAAATTCAGCAGCATCGTACTGTAATTTATTATTATCCGTTTTATTTGCCGCCACAATGACCGACTCTTTAGAACGGCGTAAGATAGAAGCAACCTGCATATCCAAATCCGTTACCCCACCGGTTACGTCCACAATAAATAATATGACGTCAGCTTCCTCAACGGCTATCAATACTTGTTTCCGGATTTCTTCCTCAAAAATATCATCCGAATTGACTATCCATCCCCCTGTATCAACCACAGAAAACTCCTTGCCTGCCCAATCGGATTTACCGTATTGCCTGTCACGGGTAGTACCCGCTTCATCGTCCACTATAGCTTGGCGAGACTTGGTTAAACGATTAAACACAGTGGATTTACCTACATTAGGACGACCCACTATTGCCACTAAATTACCCATAATTTGATTGAATTAAGAATTTTGGAAGCGCTTAGCAATCCCTTATAAACTAAAGAAAAGAGATTAATACCTTTCCGGTCATTTCTTCAGGAATTTCCATTCCCATAATCTTCAAGAGGCTCGGAGCCACATCTGCCAAACGTCCGTTTGGCACTTTTACACCTTTGTTTTCCGTTACATAAATAAAAGGAACGGGATTTAAAGAGTGAGCCGTATTCGGAGTACCGTCTTCGTTTATTGCGTTGTCGGCATTACCATGGTCGGCAATGATAATAGCTTCGTATCCATTGGCTTTAGCTGCTTCGATAGTATCTTTCACACATGCGTCAACAGCTGCAACCGCTTTTTCGATAGCTTCATAGACACCGGTGTGTCCCACCATATCACCGTTGGCATAGTTCACCACAATAAAGTCGTATTTGTTTGTATGAATGGCTTCCACCAATTTGTCTTTTACTTCGTAAGCGCTCATTTCCGGTTTCAAATTATAGGTTGCTACTTTCGGAGAGGGGACAAGAATACGGTCTTCACCCTCGTAAGGCGCTTCGCGTCCGCCATTAAAGAAAAAAGTTACATGAGCATATTTCTCCGTTTCGGCTACGTGAAGCTGAGTTTTCTTTTCTTTGGATAGATATTCTCCCAATGTATTCTCCACGTTCTCTTTATCAAAAAGAATGTGCAAACCCTTAAATGAAGCATCGTAAGGAGTCATGCAGTAATATTGCAAGTCCGGAATGATTTTCATTCCGGCTTCGGGCATGTCTTGTTGCGTAAGTACAATGGTCAATTCTTTGGCACGGTCGTTACGGTAATTGAAAAAGACTACCACATCCCCTTCCTTAATAGTTCCGTCCACATTAGCATTGACAATGGGCTTGATAAACTCGTCGGTTATCCCTTCATCATAAGATTCTTGCATGGCTTGGAGTACGTCGGTTGCTTTCTTTCCTTTTCCACTGACCAATAAATCATAAGCCTCCTTCACTCGTTCCCAACGTTTGTCGCGATCCATCGCATAATAACGACCTACAATGGAAGCAATTTGTCCGGCAGTTGCCTTACTATATGTTTCCAATTGTTCAATAAAACCTTTTCCACTCTTCGGATCAGTATCACGACCATCCATAAAGCAATGGATAAAAGTGTTTTCGATTCTATATGCTTTCGCTATATCGCATAGTTTAAATAAATGGTTGAGCGAACTGTGTACTCCTCCGTCGGAAGTTAAGCCCAGGAAGTGGATATTCTTAGCGTTTTCTTTGGCATAGCTAAAAGCAGAAACAATCTCCGGATTTTTCAAAATACTGTTATCGCAACAAGCCAGATTAATCTTCACCAAATCTTGATACACTACCCGTCCCGCTCCAATGTTAAGGTGTCCCACTTCCGAATTTCCCATTTGTCCGTCCGGTAAACCTACGTCTTCACCGCTTGCCTGAAGTTGTGAATTAGGATATGTTTGCAACAAATAATCCCAATAAGGAGTAGAAGTATTATAAATTACGTCTGCTTTTCCATGGTTACCCATTCCCCAACCGTCGAGAATCACTAAGAGAGCTTTTTTCTTCATAATTTGTTTTTGTATTACCCTGCAAATATAACTAATCGAATTGGAACCGATAAGTGAATAACCGTTTTTACAGGTAATTTATTTGAATGTCTGTCAGATCAAATTTAAAAGCTTTCAAGTGCTTAAACAACTTCTTAGAGAAACAGCCGAAAACAATTTTTACGAAAATAGTTCTGTTTGCCGAAGTTTTTTTATCCGTTTTTCTTTATTTTTGGACTTTGGCAATCGGGGAAATGAAGAGTTATTGTGAGGTTCATACACATTTACAGCGATGACTTGAGTTTTATTGAGAAGAAAGTATCTGTTAATGCCGTTAACCGGACAGTAGAATCTATCTTGGACGCAGTTTTGAAAAATTCAAATTTAACTTACCAGATAGAGGACAATGGTCTGATTATTATTGTCCCTAATCATCCGAAAGAATCCGAAATCACCGGTAAAATAACGAATGTGAATGGAGAAGGAATGCCCGGAGTAAATGTGGTTATTAAGGGTAGTAGAACCGGTGTTGTTTCCGATATTAACAAATTAGACGAAATAGTGGTCATTGGTTATGGTACTGTAAAGAAAAGAGATTTGACCGGCGCTGTTTCCTCCGTAAAAGCAGGAGATTTGAATACAACAGCTGCTGTTTCCATAGGACATGCTTTGCAACTGCCTGCTACCATTCGGGAATTGATTTCTTCCTGGGTCGTTTTAATTACCGAATGGTATCTTTGTTGGTGGTTATTCAAAAAGAAACTTTTTTTTAAATTATAAAGGTCAAATATATTATGTTCAAAATTATCACTTTATTCGTTACTTTATGCCTTTCCGTTACGCTCCATGCACAAACTTTTGTTTCCGGTATTTCCTTTCTGCCGGGAGAAAAATGGTGGGGCGCTTTTGTAGGCAAGGGAAGCGATATGCCTTATCTGCAATCGGTCGAAACATTCGATTTGTCCAAACAAGGATTTAACAATCAAGCTGTACCCCTGTTCGTATCCAATAAAGGACGATACATTTGGAGCGATGATGCCTTTCAATTCAAAATCGACTCATTCTCCCTTCAATTAAAATCGAAGCATGAGGAAATAAAAGCCGTTGCTGCGGGACAAACCCTGCGTGATGCCTTCTTGACGGCTTGCCGGAACCATTTCCCTCCATCTGGAAAATTGCCCGACCCGCTGTTTTTTTCCCTGCCTCAATACAATACTTGGATTGAGTTAATGTACAATCAAAATCAAAACGACATCCTGGATTATGCCAACAAAATCATTCAATATGATTTCCCGAAAGGGGTTTTTATGATTGACGACAACTGGCAAAAATACTATGGTAACTTTGATTTCAAACCCGGCAAATTTCCCGACCCCAAAGGAATGATCGATCAATTACACCAAATGGGATTCAAAATTATGCTGTGGATTTGTCCTTTCGTAAGTGCCGACAGCCCGGAATTTCGCGAACTGGCAAAAAAGAGGTATTTACTACAGAAGAAAGGAAGCGAAGAGCCGGCTCTAATCAATTGGTGGAACGGTTACAGCGCCTGCTACGACCTGACGAATCCAGAAGCTTTTGAATACTTTGTCACAACATTGAAAGAAGTTCAGCAAAAATACGGAGTAGATGGCTTCAAGTTTGATGCGGGCGATGCTGTTTTTTATGATGCCGAAAAAATCGACAGTTATAAAAAAGAGATTCAATCGACCGATCACACAATGGCTTGGGCAAAAATCGGCTTATCTTTCCCTTTCAATGAATATCGTGCCGGCTGGCGGATGGGAGGCGAAGCGCTTGTGCAACGCCTGGGCGATAAGGATTATTCGTGGGAAGCGATCGGATTATTGATTCCCGATATGATTGCTGCAGGTTTGTTGGGTTATGCCTATACCTGTCCGGATATGATCGGAGGCGGTCAGTTTTCGTCGTTTCTCGGGATTGACCCTGCAACGTTCGACCAAAACTTGATTATCCGTTCCACTCAAATACACGCCCTGATGCCCATGATGCAGTTTTCGGTAGCTCCGTGGCGCATCTTAAACGAAGAAAATCTGGCTATATGCCGGAAGATGGCATATCTTCACGTGCAAATGGGAGATTATATTTTGGAATGCGCCAAACAGGCTTCACAAACAGGAGAACCCATCGTCAGACACTTGGAATATATGTTTCCGGATCAAGGATTTGCCAATTGCAAGGATCAGTTTATGATCGGCGAAAAATTCATGGTCGCTCCGGTGATACATCCCGGAAATCAACGAACGGTGATATTACCGGAAGGAAAATGGCGGGACGAATTGGGGAAAGTTTATACCGGAGGAAAAAAGATAACGGTGGAGGCGGCTATAAACAGACTTCCTTATTTTGAGAGAATCCATTAACTATCCGATCGTTCCGTATAGCAATTCATTATTGGGTAGGGGCATATAAATTGTCGGTAACGAATACATGTTTGGAAATTTAAGAGATTGAATTACCTGTATGATTTTAACAATACCAAATAGGAATGCATGACGGGTTTTAAAAATTATATATATATATTTGTTCCTAATTTTTGAATTTCAAGTGAGTACAACCACCTACTATTTACAAACAAAAAATACACATCATGTTTTCAGGAATCGTAGAAGAGTATGCCGAAGTCGCCTCTTTGGTAAAAGACAGGGAAAATCTCCATTTGACAATGAAATGCTCCTTTGTTTCAGAATTAAAAATAGATCAAAGTATCTCTCACAACGGAGTTTGCCTCACTGTGGTAAGTAAAACCGCCGAGACTTATACCGTAACCGCTATGAAAGAAACCCTGGATCGTTCCAATATCGGTTTGTTAAAGTTGGGAGACAAAGTAAATGTAGAGCGCAGCATGGCAATGAACGGACGTTTGGACGGTCATATTGTGCAAGGACATGTTGACCAAACAGCTATTTGCACAAAAATAGAAGATGCAGACGGCAGTTGGTACTACACTTTTCGTTATGATTTCGACAAAGAAGCCGCCAAGCGCGGATACGTTACGGTGGATAAAGGTTCGGTTACGGTAAACGGAGTGAGCCTCACCGTTTGCAGCCCTACCGACGATTCTTTTCAGGTAGCTATCATTCCCTACACCTACGAACATACCAATTTTCATGCTATTAAACTAGGTAGTGTAGTAAATATCGAGTTCGACATCATTGGGAAATATCTTAGCAGAATGATACGCATACAGTAAACCATGCAGACAAAGTCCCAGCTAACCCTCGTCAAAATAGGGGGTAAGATTATAGAAGAATCTTCTTCCTTCAATCAATTATTAAACGATTTCTCAGCTATCCGGGGATACAAAATTTTGGTGCACGGCGGCGGGAGATCTGCCACAAAGTTAGCCACCCAATTAGGCATCGAAACCCAAATGGTTGACGGAAGACGGATTACCGACGCCGAAACCCTGAAAGTAGCCACTATGGTATATGCCGGCTTGATAAACAAGAACCTGGTAGCCGGCTTGCAAGCGCACGGCGTTAACGCTTTGGGATTGACCGGCGCAGACATGGATATGATCCGTTCCGTCAAAAGACCCGTAAAAGAAATTGATTACGGCTTGGTAGGAGACGTAAGCAAAGTCAATGTTTCTCTTCTTGCGCCATTAATCAGGGAAAACATCGTTCCCGTCATAGCCCCGCTGACACACGATGGAAAAGGAAATTTGCTGAACACCAACGCCGACTCCATAGCAGGAGAAACGGCAAAAGCCCTTTCCGCTTTTTTTGATGTTACACTCATCTATTGCTTTGAAAAAAAAGGCGTTTTGCGTGACGAAAATAACGATAAAAGCGTCATTTCCCAAATCATCCGCACCGACTTTGAACAATACGTGGCTCAAGGCATTATACAAGGAGGAATGATTCCCAAGTTGCAAAATTCTTTTGAAGCAATAGAAGCGGGAGTTTCTCAAGTAATAATTACTTCAGCCTCCGCCATCGACGGTAAAGGAGGAACACACATTTATTAGTTACATTCCAGCGTATCAAATATCCGGAAAAGTTCTTCGACAGATTCGGTACGCAACATGGCAATGCGCTTATCCCGAAAATGGGGTATTCCTTTAAATAAAGGAGTAGCAGCCAAATGACGCCGGATATGAATAATTCCACGCCGTTCGTCCAACCGGGCTATACTGTTTACTATCTCTTCGCGAAGTATTTGTAATTTCTGCCCGAAAGAAAAAGAAGGAAGCTCCCTGCCTGTTTGTAAATAATATTTCATTTCTTGAAATATCCATGGGCAACCGATGCTGCCGCGACCTATCATAATAGCGTCCGCACCGTAACGTTCAAAACACTCTTTAGCAAACGGAGGAGTGGTAATATCCCCATTACCGACAATGGGAATGTGCATACGGGGATTATTTTTTACTTCGCCAATCAACGTCCAATCCGCTTCTCCTGTGTACATCTGCGCACGAGTGCGACCGTGAATAGCGAGGGCGGCAATCCCGCAATCTTGCAACTGTTCGGCAAGTTCAACAATGACTTTGTGGTCGGCGTCCCAACCCAAGCGGGTTTTGACAGTAACGGGTATGCGGACGGCATCGACCACCGAACGCGTGATTTCCAACATTTTAGGAATATTTTGCAACATCCCTGCTCCGGCGCCTTTTCCGGCAACTTTTTTCACCGGACAACCGAAATTTATATCAAGCACATCGGGACGAGCCTCTTCTTCTACCATTCGGGCAGCCTCCGCCATAGTATCCTTCTCTTTGCCATATATTTGTATGGCTACGGGACGTTCTTCATCACTTATGACAAGTTTCCGCAAAGTTTTATTTACAGAACGAATCAACGCATCACTCGAAATAAATTCGCTATACACCATATCGGCTCCGAATTTCTTACACATCAAACGAAAGGCGGGATCGGTAACGTCTTCCATAGGAGCCAAAAATACAGGATAAGAACCCAAATCGAGTGAGGATAGTTTCATTTAAAAATTAGGTGGTGATGTAAAAAGTATGCTGTTTATACGTATCCATAATTGATATAAAAGAAAGCCAGTCTAAAGGCTTTCAAATGATTGAACAACTTTTTAGAGAAACAGCAAGTTTTCCTAAAAGCCCTTCTAATACGGTGTCTAAGACGACAATTATTTCCTTCTATTCCTATCGTATGCGCTTTGCCAATCACATGATTGTCTTCCTTAAAGGCAGTAATAAAACTTTGCCACTCATCCGTGCAGATACAGCCAAAAGAAACGCCCAACTTGATGAGTTTCTCTCTCAAGCGTTTAGCCGTTTTTAGATTCCGTTTTCCCCAAACATACGCCACTATTTCACCTCCTTGACGCTCGTAGGCATAAATCAGCCAATACTTCTTACCTTTATTGCCCACATACGTCCAAAATTCATCCACTTCCAGCCTCTCATAATACGACTTACGGGGAGTAATTGCATAATGGGAATTTACCAGTACGGATAATACCTTGCGGATACTAACCTCTTGTATCTCAGATATATCGCGAATACCTATTCCTCGAACCAACATCAACAAGATGCGTTTAATCAATCCCGAATGACAACCGTTATAGGTGAGGGCATGATCACCGATAAATTGGCGAAAACAATTTTTACAAAGATAGTTCTGCTTGCCGGAAGATTTCTTGCCGTTTTTCTTTATTTTTGTGCTTTGGCAATTGGGACAATGAAGGGTTAGTGTAATTTTCATATACAAATATAATCACTTATAACCTGATTGCCAAATTCTTACAGAAGCATACTTTTTAAATCACCACCAAAAATTACCGGTTTCACAACTTACCTGCAAAAATATAGAAAAAAGGCTACCTTTGCGTGCAAAACGTTAAGAACTTCCCTGTAGAAATGATTGAAAATGTAGAAATAATGGCGCCCGTAGGTTCGCGTGACTCTCTTGCCGCCGCTATACAAGGAGGGGCGGATTCTATTTATTTTGGCGTCGAAAGTCTCAATATGCGTGCACATTCGTCAAACAATTTTACGATAAACGATCTGCATGATATGGTACGAATTTGCAATAAAAACGGATTGAAAAGCTATCTTACTATCAATACCACCCTCTATGACGAAGATCTGACATTGATGCGTACTATTATGGACGCCGCCAAAGTAGCGGGCGTTTCTGCGATTATCGCTGCAGACGTGGCGGTGATGAATTATGCACGCCAAACCGGATTGGAAATCCATCTCTCTACTCAACTGAATATCTCCAATGTGGAAGCTGTAAGGTTTTACGCACAATTTGCCGATGTGGTGGTGTTGGCGCGCGAACTGAACCTGAAACAAGTAGCGGAAATACATCGCCGGATTCAAGAAGATCCTATTTGCGGACCGAACAAGAAACTCATTCGCATTGAAATGTTTTGTCACGGAGCATTATGTATGGCAGTATCGGGAAAATGTTATCTTTCACTGCACGAAATGAATAAATCGGCAAACCGCGGCGCATGTATGCAAGTATGTCGTCGCGCATACGCCGTACGAGACAAAGAAACCGGAGCCGAATGGGAAGTGGATAATCAATACATCATGTCCCCCCAAGACTTAAAAACGATTCATTTCATAAACAAAATGATAGACTCGGGCGTACGCATATTTAAAATAGAAGGGCGCGCCCGCGGACCGGAATATGTGCGAACCGTGTGCGAATGTTACAAACAAGCCGTTCGGTCTTACCGAGAAGGCGCTTATACGGAAAATAAGATAACGGCTTGGAATGAACGCTTAAAAACGGTTTTCAATCGCGGATTTTGGGACGGTTATTATCTGGGACAGCCTTTGGGTGAATGGAGTAGGAATTATGGCTCGGAAGCTACGGAACGGAAGGCGTATGTGGGGAAAGGTATCACTTATTTCGGCAATATCGGTGTAGCAGAGTTTGTGGCAGAAGCTGCGGAGTTGAACGTTGACGATAAAATCCTCATCACCGGTTCCACAACGGGAGCCATATATGCCACCCTTGAAGAAATTCGCGTAGAATTAAAGCCGGTGCAAACGGTGAGGCAACACGAACATTTCTCTATAAAAATAAAAGAAAAGATTCGTCCCGGCGACAAATTATTTAAGATAATCCCTAACAGGAAAAACGCATAATCAGGTTGCCGGATAAACGGAACGTTTTTATACCGGTTGAACCCGTTAGCAGAATTACAGGGCAACTGCCCTATATTGTAATAATGGATTACTTATATTGATTTAACAATACCAGAAAATGATAGATACGGAAAAAATAAAATCCATAATAGTCCAAAGAGAGGGGCTACATATAGAATTTAAAAAATCATATTCGGAATTACCCCGCAATGTATATGAAACAATCTGCGCTTTCCTGAACCGGAAAGGCGGATATGTTTTACTTGGCGTTGAAGATAACGGCTACATTGAAGGCATCATAGAAGACACCATACCCACCCAATTACAAACATTGGCTAATGATATGAACAATCCGAAGCTTATTTCGCCCACATTTTACCTTTCAGGCGAAGTGATTGAAATAGACGGAAAGAAAATCATCTGCATCTATGTGCCGGAAAGTTCACAAGCCCATTCCTATTTAGGTATTTATTATGACCGCAATCAGGAAGGCGATTACAAGTTGATGAGTAATCATCAAATTTCCAATCTGTTTTTACGCAAATTTGACGGATACACTGAAAATAAAGTGTACCCGTACCTGCAAATGAAGGATTTTGTACAGGAAAACTTCGACAGAGTAAGAAGAATGGTTTCCATTAGAACAGGTGGGACTCATCCTTGGGTAACTATGAGCAACGAAGACATTTTACGCTCGTCAAAATTGTACCGGTATGATGAAGGCACAGGACAGGAAGGATATACGATGGCTGCCGCGTTACTTTTCGGAACAGAAATTACAGTCGGAACAGTTTGTCCCCATTACCGGATAGACGCTTTATGCAGGAAAGAAGATGTGGACAGATATGATGACAGGGACGTGATAGAATGTAACTTGATACAGGCGTACGACCGCTTGATGGCTTTTGTACAAAAACATACGCCGGACAGATTTTTCTTGGAAGGGGACAGGAGAGTAAGTATTCGTGATATTATTTTTCGTGAAATGATATGTAATTTATTGATTCACAGAGAATATTCAGTAAATTACCATGCTTCTTTAACTATCTATAAAGAAACTGTTGTAACACAAAACTGGAGTATTCCATATATAATGGGACGTATTACGCCGGAAAATATAACACCACACTCTAAAAATCCGAATATTGCCGCTTTTTTCAGACAACTGGATTGGGTTGAAGATTTAGGTTCAGGCGTAAGGAAAATGTTCCATTATTGTCCATTGTACGTAAAAGACAAAAATGAACTGCCAATCATGGAAGAAAGCGATGTGTTCAAGTTGACAATCCGGTATGAAAGGGAGAGAACTTATAAAACAAGTATTTCCAATAAGATTAATCTCGTTGTTGATATTAAACATGCGAACGAAATAGTAGGATTGATACAAGATAATCCAAAAATTACCGTAATAGAAATAGGAAATGAATTATCCCTTTCAGAAAACCATATAAGAAAAATTTTATCTCAACTGATAAAGGTAAAAATAATTGAAAGGAAAGGCTCACGAAAAAATGGAGAATGGCAATTATTGAATATTGATTAAAAATAGCGGGTTAAATGATAGGTTAAATGATAGGTTAAATGATAGGTTAAATGATAGGTTAAATGTCGTGATAAATGTCGTGATAAGTGATAGGTTAAATGATAGGATGTTACAATAAATGGATTATTTATATTAATTTAACAATACCATATTATGAATACGATGTACGTTTTTTTCGTTGACGGTTTTGAAGAAATAGAAGCAATCGCTACGGTCGATATATTGAGACGCGGGGGGTTGAGTGTAAAAATGATTTCGGTTACGAATGATAAAACCGTAACGGGTTCGCACGGAATACCGGTAATCTGCGACCACCTTTTTAGCGAAACCGGTTTTGCCGACGCCGGAATGCTTATACTCCCCGGAGGCACGGTAGCTTTAGGCAAACATGAAGCACTGTGCAAGCTGTTAGTAAATTTTTCCGGACAAAACAAGCCAATCGCTGCTATCTGCGCTGCTCCCTCCATATTGGGAACGCTCGGATTGCTGAAAGGAAAAAAAGCGGTTTGCTACCCCGGCTTTGAAAAATATCTGGAAGGAGCCGAACTAACCGGAGAGCAAGTGGTGAGAGCCGGCAATATCATTACGGGAAAAGGACCGGGAGCAACCATAGAATTTGCATTGACCATTATAGAAATGATGGTTGGTACAGATAAAGCCGAAGAATTAGCAAAAGCCTTATGTGTGAAAAAATGAACAAATACGCTATAATCGTTGCCGGTGGAAAAGGGCTACGGATGGGGACTCAACTTCCGAAACAATTCTTACCCATTGGAAAAAAAGTAATATTAATGTACACGCTCGAAGCCTTCCATACCTGCGATGCAGCCATTAAAATTATTGTTGCGATTCCCGAAACGCAACAATCGCTATGGAAACAATTATGCGACGAAGCTCATTTCGCCATACCGCATACAATCGTTGCAGGGGGAGAAACTCGTTATCAATCCGTAAAAAATGGTCTCTCATCAATTGCCGGAGACGGTTTGGTGGGAGTGCATGACGGGGTGCGCCCCTTAGTCTCTTCCGAAGTAATTACCCGTTGCTATCAAGAAGCGGAGACGAAAAAAGCCGTTGTTCCGGTTATTGACGCCATAGAAACCCTGCGCAAAGTAAGCAACGGAAAGAGCGAAACGGTAAACAGAAATGAGTATAAATCCGTTCAGACGCCTCAAGTATTTGACGTTAAACTATTGAAACGCGCTTACAGGCAGAATTTTAATCCTTCTTTCACCGATGATGCTTCGGTGGTCGAAGCGATGAATATCCCCGTCTATTTGACGGAAGGAAACAAGGAAAACATAAAAATAACAACCCCCTTTGATTTAAAAATAGTGGAAACTCTACTTTTATGTTCGACCTGAGTACGAGAAACATACAATTTCTATCCGGCGTAGGACCGCAACGGGCTGCCATCCTGAGCAAAGAACTGAAAATTTATTCTTTGCACGATTTACTTCACTATTTTCCTTACAAATATATGGACCGTAGCCACATTTATCGTATTTCCGAAATAGACGGCAATATGCCATATCTCCAACTGAAAGGTCGGATACAGTGGTTCGAACTATTCGGCGAAGGAAAGCATAAGAGGTTAGTTGCCCACTTTGCCGATGAAACGGGATCGATCGATTTAATTTGGTTTCATGGCATTAAATACATTACCGGAAAATACAAATTGCATCAAGAATACATTCTGTTCGGCAAGCCCAACTTTTTTAAAGGCAAAATAAACATCGCTCATCCGGACATTGACAACGTTTCGGATGTTGTTTTACCCACTATGGGTATGCAGCCTTATTACCATACGACTGAAAAGATGAAGCGCAGTCTTTTAAATTCGCATGCTATTGGGAAAATGATGTCAACCGTAGTTAAGCAATTACAAGAACCTTTACCCGAAACACTTTCTACCAAGATTATTGCCGATTATCGGTTGATGTCTCTTACCGAAGCTTTACGCAATATTCATTTCCCTCAAAATCCCGATTCGCTGAAAAAAGCACAATATCGCCTGAAGTTTGAAGAATTGTTTTACATACAACTGAACATTCTGAAATACGCTACAGACCGCCGGCAAAAGTACAGAGGAGCTGTCTTTGACACGGTAGGTAATCTATTCCATACTTTTTATCATCAAAATCTTCCTTTTCAACTTACCGACGCCCAGAAACGGGTATTAAAAGAAATCCGGAAAGACGTAGGAAGCGGACAACAAATGAATCGCTTGTTGCAAGGTGATGTGGGAAGCGGGAAAACATTGGTTGCATTGATGAGTATGTTGATTGCTCTGGATAACAACTTTCAAGCCTGCCTGATAGCTCCTACCGAAATATTAGCCAATCAACATTACGAAACTATTACCAATTTATTGAAAGGGATGAATATCCGGGTGGAACTTCTTACCGGATCCATCAGGGGAAAGAAAAGAAAGGTTATACTATCCGGTCTGTTAACCAAGGAAATATCCATATTGATAGGGACACATGCCGTTATGGAAGATACGGTTCATTTTTTATCATTAGGTTTGGTAGTGATTGACGAACAGCATCGATTTGGTGTTGCCCAGCGTGCCCGTTTGTGGTATAAAAATGTTCAACCGCCGCACGTGCTTGTGATGACTGCTACACCCATTCCACGCACATTAGCCATGACTGTGTATGGTGATTTGGACGTTTCCATTATTGATGAACTTCCGCCGGGTCGTAAACCCATAAATACCATCCATTTATTTGGTAACCGGAAAGAAAGTCTTTACCGTTTTATCCATCAGCAGATAGACAAAGGACGTCAAGTATATATCGTTTATCCTTTAATAAAAGAGAGTGAAAAAATAGATTTGAAGAATCTGGAAGAAGGATTTGTTCACATACGTGAGGAGTTTCCCGAATTTAAGGTTTGTAAAGTACATGGCAAGATGAACTCGGCTGAAAAAGAGGAACAAATGCAGGCTTTTATAGAGGGAAAAGCGCAGATTATGGTAGCAACGACTGTCATAGAAGTGGGCGTAAACGTGCCGAACGCTTCGGTTATGGTAATTGAAAATGCCGAACGTTTCGGGTTGTCGCAATTACATCAACTTCGCGGAAGAGTAGGAAGAGGGGCTGAACAATCTCACTGCATTTTGGCAACTAATTATAAATTGGCGGAGGAAACCCGTAAACGTTTGGAAATTATGGTGCAAACCAATGATGGATTTGAAATTGCCGAAGCGGATTTGAGATTACGCGGTCCGGGAGATTTGGAAGGAACACAGCAGAGTGGTATTGCTTTCGATTTAAAAATTGCCGACCTTATTCGCGACAGTCAACTACTACAACAAGTGCGAGATATAGCGCAGACCATTATTAATACAGACCCTACGGGAACTAATCCTGAAAATGAAGCTCTTTGGGAGAGATTGAGGACATTGCGTAAAAGGAATGTAAACTGGGCGGCAATAAGTTAAACGGGATACTTTGGTAGAAGTCATTGTAATAGTTCTAATTCTCGGTTGGAAATGAAAAAATTAAAAATAAATTACAGCGCCTCCCTTGCTTTACGCAATCACCTCCAAATATCTTTTAGGAATCTTAACAGTAACAGAAAACACTTGCGGAATACGAATCATCACATGCGTTTGATTAGATATTTTAACAAGTTCTCCTTCTATCCCTGTAAATTTCCCCTTAATTACCCGTACTTTAGAGGCTTCACTCAGAGCATCGTTATCAAGATTCATTCCGTTAGGATTCAAATCCATGACAAACATGAAATCCTGCATTTGCTTATCGGGAACAATAAGCATTGAACCCGTCTCCCTGTCTTTTATGTAAAAAAGCTGAAGATGACATTCGTGAATTAATAAACAAACTTTTTCTTTAGTGGCATGTACAAACACCAAATTAGTAAAAACAGGTGTCTCTACTCGAATACAACGATACTGCCATTGACGCACAACAACACGCGTAGGAAGAAAATATCCTATTTCCAATTTCTTTAACAAATCCCGAAAGGCAAATTCCTGATTTATTCGTGTACGAGCAACAAACCAATATTCTTGTTTTTCAGACATTTACATTCTTTGATACGAATAATATCCCCTATTCTAAGTACACCTCTCACACTATGAATAAAACCTGTTTTGTTCAACCACCCTAACTAAAAGATTAACCCTCTTCATTATGGGTATACAAAGTTACACAGAATGGTTTTAACTGCAAAATATTTTATTGATTAATTTCCCTCGGCAATTTGTCATTCTTACTGTTGATATTCAGCAATAACAGCTTATCGGACAATGTAAATAGAGCGCTTTATTTTTTTATTGATATATATTGGATGTCCGGTTTAACAGAGATTCTACCACAGCGGCATCTTTGTGGAGTTGGATAATGAGTTGTTCTAGGTTATCGAATTTTTTTTCCGAACGAATGCGCTGTACAAAGCAAATGCGGATAGGACAATGATAAATATCGGAGTGAAAGTGGAGGATGTGTACTTCAATGCTGCGATGGCTTTCCTTGTTTAGGGTCGGTCGTTGCCCAATATTAAGCATTCCGATGTGGGATTTTTCGTTGATGATAACGCGAACGGCATATACCCCGTCCGCTGGGATTAATTTATCAGAGTTTTCTACATAAATATTAGCTGTTGGAAAACCAATATGTCGTCCTACTTGGTATCCATTCACTACGATGCCGGTTAGAAAATAGTTATATCCCAAATAAACGGCGGCTTTATCTACTTCTCCTTTATATAAAAGAGAGCGTATCAGGGAAGAGTTGATATTTTTTGTGCTTTCGTGGATATAGGCTTGGGCAAGGAAAACTTCGATTCCCAATTCTTTTCCGTAGCGGAAGTAATCGTCGAAGTTTTCACTCCGGTTGTGTCCGAAACGATGGTCGTAACCGATAACAAGAGTTTGTACGTTGTATTGTTTGCAAAGGATATTTGCCATAAATTGCCGGGCGGAGAGGCGGGCTATTTCCGTATTGAAATTAAGCATCATGCAATAATCGATTTCCGTTTCAGCTAATAATTGTGTTTTTTCATCGCAGGTAGTAAGTATTTCCAGACAATAACCGGCATCTATCACTTTGCGTGGGTGTATGGGAAAGGTGATTATGGCAGAATGAATGTTTTTGTTTGCTGCAATTTCTTTAACTTGGTCAATTAGGAAACGATGCCCTTTATGAACTCCATCGAAAAAACCGATAGTTGCCGCACAAATTGCCGGTGAAGAGATGGGAAGGGATTGGCTAATGATTTCCATCAAGGTTTTTTATTATTCAAAAAGATGTCCCCAATTTTCCTTTGCTTTAGCCAAATAGGTGTTGATTCCCAGCGATTGCGCCGTCTTGCAGTTGGCTTCCGCATCATCAATGAACAGGGTTTCCTGGGGGATGATAGCAGTTTCTTCTATTATTTTCCGGAATATCTCTATTTCCGGTTTGGCAAGATGCATTTCAAAAGAGAGGTATAATTTTTCAAAGTAATTTTCCATGCGGAAATAGGTGTAAGGAAAAACATTCCGGCAAGCCCACTCCCAATGTATGAGGTTGGTGTTGCTGACTAAATAGACTTTATATTTTTCGCGCAGTTGGAGCAGGAGGTTGAGTTTTTCGGTGGGAATGTCTGCTAAAAAGCTGTTCCATGCGGCGTCGATTTGTTCGTCTGTTACCGGTTTTTTGGCAAGTTGGCGCAGTTCGTTCCGAAATTCGGAAGGTGTAATCAATCCTTTTTCCAATTGCATGAACGCTCCTTGCTGACGATAAGGGTCAATAAAACACTCTATATCTTCTATTCCGATATTTTTGAAATTATTCAGGCAGGTTTGACGTTCTAAATTTATCAATACACCGCCAAAGTCGATTAACAGATTTTTTATACCGTTATTTTTCATTATTGGTATGATGAGTTCAAGTATTGAGTTGTAATTCTTCTATCAGATACTTTGTTTTTTTATATTTTTCGATAATAAAAAGCAGGTATCTTACATCTACTCCGATACAACGTTGTACGTTTGGGTCAAAAATAAAGTCACTGCCCATAGCTTCCCAATTGCCGTCAAAGGCAAGTCCTATTAATTCGCCTTTCCCATTGAACATGGCGCTTCCCGAATTTCCTCCCGTTATGTCATTGTTGGAGATGAAACATACTTTCATCTCACCGCCGGAATCGGCATAATGTCCGTAGTCTTCAGAGGCAAAGAGGGTTATCAAATCAGGTTCAACGGCAAAGTCCGGATCATTTTCGTACAGGCTTGTTTTCTCTAAAATACCTTTCACTGTGGTGCTGTATGTATATTTCACTCCGTCAAAAGGCGAGTAGCCGCTAACCGCGCCGAAGCTGAGGCGCATGGTGGAATTGGCATCGGGATAGCGATTGCGATCAGCATACATACGGTTTATGAGGGCTTTGAATTTTCGTTCGTCACGGTCTATATCGGCAGAATATCCGGAACACATTTGATTCATTTCATAGTATTTCACAATCAAATCTATAGCGATTGAAATAGCGGGGTCGTCGTATATATTGTATGCGGAATTTTTCTCTAAGTGCTGTGTTAGTCCGTATGGAGTGATGATGCGGGTCTGGGAATATAATGAGTCGGCAAATGCTTGATCGTTTCCTCCGAAGTCTTGTTCAATGGAATGATATATTTCGGGTAAAAAAACGGTATCTACTTTTGAGCGATATTCTTTCAATACAGCTGTAAACACTTCCTTGTCTATGTCTGCATCGAGATTGGCGTATTCGTTTATTATTTTTTTGATTTTCAGGGTAAGGAACTCTTTTTCCGCTTTCAAATCGAGGTTAATTATTTCCAAAGCGAATTGTAATAGTTCGGAACTGTTGAAAAAGGTTTCAAGAAAATAGGCTTGTGCTTTGTTTATTTCCCGCCGGTTCTTGTAGTTCGTTTCAAGGGATGAGAATAGGCATCGATTTGGAATTTCCGTGTTGGATTTTTGGATGTAGTGAAGTAATTCAACTTCTTTCTCCTGTTTTTTTTCAAGTATTTTTTGTTTACGAATGGTATGATTCATACCAATGCTGTTTTTCCAATAGTTTGAGCTTTCAGCATATTTAGAGGCATACTTGAACCGGATTTCCGGATTTTTATCCATTTCACGTTTCCAAATAGTTTGCTTGATGCCTCGTACGTCGATGATAGCTTGATTCTTATTAGTTATTATTTCTTCGATACCAAAAGAGGAAAGATATCGTTCCGTATTTCCGGGATAGCCTAACGTCATGCAAAACGAACCTTCTTCGTACCCTTTGAGTGAAATGGGAGCTACGTAGGAGGGATGATAGGGAACGTTGTTGGGATTGTAACCGGCAGGTCGGTTTTGTTTGTCGGCGTAAATGCGGAACAGGCAAAAGTCTCCCGTATGTCTTGGCCACATCCAATTGTCGGTATCCCATCCGAATTTCCCTATGGAAGCAGGCGGGGCAAAAACCAAACGTATATCGTAAAAATCTTGGTATATGGAAAGCCAAAATTCATTTCCACCGTAATAAGCATCTACTATACCTGTGAGTGTGGAATCTTTTTCGGAAACTTTTTCCTGTATAACGTATATGGTGGAATCGATGGTTGTTTTACGTTCTTGCTCCGTCATATCCGGACGAATGGTTTTCAATAGGTATTGAGTTACATCTTCGGTTTTTAACAGAAAACGAACGTAGAGTTCGGGGCTGGGTAATTCTTCTTTGGGGTTATGTGCCGTAAATCCGTTTTTAATATAATCGTTTTCCAACGAACTATGTTGTTGTATGGAGTTAAAACCGCAATGATGATTGGTAAACACCAATCCGTTTTTTGAAACCACCACTCCCGAACAAAAGCCTCCGAAACTGACTATGGCATCTTTTAAGGAAGGTTTACAGGGATGATACAGTTGACTGGCAGGTATCTGTAAACCCAATTCTTTCATGGTCTTGCAGGTGTGTTCGGTGAGGCTTCCCGGCATCCACATCCCTTCGTCGGCGTGTACAGACATTCCAATAACCAAAAAGATGAATAAACAGTTTATAGTTTGTTTTTTCATGGGTTATTCTTTGGCTTACCTTATTTTATCAACTACGAAAACCGATGATTTGGCGTACTTCTTTTAACGTTTTTGCTGCGCTTTCTCGTGCTTTTTCTGATCCCTGCCGTGCAATTTTGTTTAATAAATCCGGATTTTTTGAGTATTCTTCGATGCGTTCGCGAATGGGAGAAGTGAATGTGATAATATCTTCCGCTAGTTGTTTTTTCAATTCTCCATAGCGAATGGAACCATCATTCCACTTTTCATTGAAATAATGATAGGTATCCTTTGTTGAGATAATTTCGAGAAAAGTAAATAAATTTTGAATCACTTCCGGTTTTTCACTATGGGGAGCAACGGGACCGGAGTCTGTTACGGCTTTCATTACCTTTTTACGAATAGTTGCAGGGTCTTCATATAAATAGATGCAATTACCGTCCGATTTACCCATCTTGCCTGATCCGTCGAGTCCCGGTATCTTAACCGCTTTGTCGGATAAAGAGAATGAGGCAGGCTCGGGAAATAACGTTGTGTGGTACATCGTATTGAAACGGTGGGCAAATTTACGCGCCATTTCCATATTCTGTTCCTGATCTTTTCCTACAGGGACTTTAACGGCTTTGTGAATAATAATATCTGCTGCCATAAGAGTGGGATAGGTTAGAAGTCCGGCATTGACGTTATCCGGTTGTTTGCGTGCTTTTTCTTTAAAAGTAACGGTACGTTCCAATTCGCCCAAATAGGCATTCATATTCAAATACAGATAAAGTTCTAAAATTTCTTTTATGTCGCTTTGTATGTAAATAGTCGCTTTTTCAGGATCCATACCGCAAGCCAAATATTCGGCAAGGATGGTTCCGGTACTTTTAACAATATCTTCGGGTTTGGGTTGCGTGGTTAGTGAGTGCCAATCGGCAATAAAAAAGTAGCAATTATATTCGTTTTGCATTTGTAGAAAACTTTTCACGGCTCCGAAGTAGTTTCCCAAATGAAGGTTTCCTGTAGGACGAATTCCGCTTGCAACTATTTCCATGACAGATAGAATTTATGACCCCACAAAAATACATGAAAATTAGATAACCCGGCATAGACGCCCTATATATAATTCTGAAATACGGCAGGGTAGGCTCTTGTCGTTATATCCGGTTAGGAACAAGACTTGATAATAAGTACGCTTACATACGCCGAAATGCCTTCTTCTCTTCCGGTAAATCCTAATTTTTCGGTAGTAGTGGCTTTGATAGAAATATCATCCACATCCATGTTCATTACTCTTGCAAGAGTTTCTTGCATAACAGGAATATGATTTTTCAGTTTCGGGCGCTCCGCACAAACCGTAGAATCAATGTTTTCTATTTCATATCCTTTTTCTCGAATGAGCTTGACAGTTTTTTCCAATAAAATTTTGCTATCTATGTTTTTAAGTTCTTTTTCTGTGTCGGGAAAATGATAACCTATATCGTGCATATTCGCCGCACCAAGCAAAGCGTCACATATAGCATGTATCAATACGTCGGCGTCGGAATGTCCTGACAAACCTTTTTCGTGTTCCAAGCGAACTCCCCCTAACCACAATTCACGATTTTCTATCAAACGATGGACATCAAAGCCAAAACCTGTCCGTAATTTCATGGAGGATAAAAATATTTATAATTATTTAACCGAATGATTGTTCAAAGATAAATAAAAAAAGAATGAAAAAACCGGATAAAAGATATATCTTTGTAAATAAAATCAAATGTTTACTTGATTTTATTAATTATATGTACTAAATTTGAACGCGAAAAATGATTTGTTTGGAACATAAATGATTTTATTTGATATAGATTATTAATCTTTTAATTCGTTTTATTTTATGAAAAAAATTACTTATTTCAGTTTGTTTGTAACTGTATTATTTACAGTTTTTGCGTGCTCTTCTTCTCCTAAGTCTCAGCCTCAATCCGAACCTGAGTCTGAAGCTCAAGTTCAATCTCCGGGCGATGTGGCTAAGGAATATTTGGGATATGCTGTGGCAGGCGATTATGAAAAGCTTGTTGCTGCTGTGGTTGTAACGGGAGATGTTACTGCAGAAGATCTCGAAAAACAAAAAGAAGCTATCCTTACTTCCTTAAAGGAAAGTACTGTTAATTCGGCTATCACAGAAAAAGGTGGTGTAAAGAGTGTTGATATTGTTTCGGAAACCGTATCGGAAGATGGAAATTCAGCCCAGGTGGTTTTAAAACAAACTTTCGAAAATGACGAAACGCAAGAACAAACATACAACTTGGTAAAGCAAGAAGATACTTGGAAATGGGTTTTTAGTTTGGCTCTTTAATTAATAAAAGGAGAATATATATATACGGATTGCCATAAAGTTTCCATTTAGGTATAGTATCATAGCTTTTATTATATTAAGTATTTGTATGGTAAAGGGATGCCCTCCGGCTTCCCTTCTTTTTTGTTTTGATTTTAGTATCTGATAGTAGGTCTTCGTCGTTGATGTACAAAATTTCCCCGCTGCCGACTATGTAGGAAACCAGTGCTATGTATTCAATGTCAGGGGAAATAACTATCGACTGGTAGTGGTTATCAAATTCACCATTAGTCATATTTTCATTCGTTTTGTGGGTACTCACAAAGATTATGATAAAATAGATTGTTCAACCATATAAATAGACTGTTATGAGCAAGATTACAAAAGAACAATACGAGTTTGCATTAGTTAGAGTAGAGGAGCTTTTGATTTTGGTTGATGAAAACACCCCTGCAAATGATAAAAATGTAGTGGAACTTACTGTTATGTCTGATATTGTTATTGCATACGAGAAAAAACATTATCCGATAGAAAAACCGGCTGTCGCCAAGTTGATAGAATTGTCTTTGGAAGAAAAAGGAATGACACAAAAAGAATTAGCCGGGTACATCGGTGTTAGCCCATCCCGTATTAATGATTATATCGCGGGACGTTCCGAGCCTACATTGAGGATCGCGAGGCTGCTGTGTATGGAATTGAATTATCGCCGGCGGCAATGCTGCGGGTCTAAAATAGTGAAATCTGTTTAAATGTACTATTTTTATCTTATAAACACAGGGGTTTGCCGGTGAGTCAAAAACAGTTATATTTGCGCCGGAATAATTGTTGTTTCTTACATAAAACTACCTGATGCCGATAAACTATATTGACGAACTTAATGAGATTCAGTACGAAGCGGTAGTCTATAATGAGGGTCCTTCACTTGTCATTGCCGGAGCAGGTTCAGGAAAAACGCGTGTACTTACTTATAAAATAGCCTATCTGTTGGAAAACGGATATGCGCCTTGGAACATTTTAGCTTTGACTTTCACCAACAAAGCTGCCCGCGAAATGAAAGAACGCATTGCCGGTATGGTGAGCGAAAAACGTGCGCAAGCTTTGTTTATGGGAACTTTCCATTCTCTATTTTCCCGTATCCTTCATGTTGAAGCGGCATACCTCGGTTTTAATCCACAATTCACTATTTACGATACGGCGGATACTAAAAGTCTGCTCCGTTCCATTAGTAAAGAAATGGGGTTAGATGAAAAAATATACAAAACCGGTGCCGTACAATCACGCATCTCCCGGGCAAAAAACCGTTTAATTTTACCATCCGTCTATGCCTCTAACAAGGACATTTACGAAAGCGATTGTAGAGCCAAAATGTCCGCTATTAGCGATATTTACCTTCAATATTGGAATCGCTGCCGTCAAGCAAACGCCATGGATTTTGATGATTTACTCTTTTATACTTTTATTCTTTTTCGTGATTTCCCCGATGTATTAAGCCGTTATCAAGAACAGTTCCGCTACGTTTTGGTGGACGAATATCAGGATACCAATTTTGCTCAACACAGTATCATCTTTCAATTAGTCAAAGAACGTCAACGTATCTGTGTGGTAGGTGATGATGCGCAGAGTATTTATTCTTTTCGTGGAGCGGATATTGATAATATTCTCCGTTTTAGTGAAATTTACTCCAACACGCGACTCTTTAAATTGGAACAAAATTATCGTTCTACTCAAACTATTGTACAGGCGGCTAACAGTTTGATAAAAAAGAACCAACGGCAAATCTACAAGGAGGTTTTTTCTAAAAAAGACCCCGGCGACCCTCTGGTTGTCTTCCAAGCCTATTCTGATACGGAAGAAGGAGAAATGGTAGCAAATAAAATAACAGAACTACATCAGGAAGAAAAATACAGTTATACGGACTTTACTATCCTGTATCGTACAAACGCTCAAAGCCGTGTATTCGAAGAAGCCTTACGCAGACATGGAATACTTTACAGAATATACGGCGGTCTGTCTTTCTATCAGCGAAAAGAAATAAAAGACGTGATAGCTTATTTCCGGTTAGTGGTAAATCCCAATGACGAAGAAGCTTTTAAGCGCATCGTCAACTATCCCGCCCGGAATATCGGCGAAGTCACAGTGGCTAAAATTCTTACTTCTGCCCGGAATAATGAAGTTAATCTTTGGGAAATACTTTGCAAACCGCTTACATACGAACTTCCCATCAGTAAAAATACTTCCGCCAAGCTGCAAAACTTTTGTGAATTAATAGAAAGCTTTAGGATAAACGTACGAGAAAAAAATGCGTATGAGATGAGTGTGGATATTATCCGGCGCTCCGGCATTATGAACGATGTCTATTCGGATAATTTGCCTGAAAACCGGGACCGCAAGGAAAATATGGAGGAATTAATAAACGGCATTCACGATTTTTGCTCCATCCGGCAAGAGGAAGAATCTCATCCTCCTGTTTTATTAGCTGATTTTCTTTCTGAAATCGCCCTGCTTACCGACCAAGATACCGACAACAATGAGGGTGAGAGAGTCAGTTTAATGACCGTACATGCGGCAAAAGGATTGGAATTTTCCAACGTTTTCATTGTAGGCATGGAAGAAGGACTTTTTCCTAATTTCATGGTAGGCGAATCTGCGCAGGCTTTGGAAGAAGAGCGGCGACTTTTTTATGTAGCTATTACTCGTGCTAAAGTTCATTGTTTCTTGTCTTATGCCAGAATTCGTTTTCGATACGGAAGTACGGAGTTTGCCAATCCCAGTCGCTTTTTGCACGATGTTGACGTGTGTTTCCTGAAACTGTGGCGAAATACAGAATATTATACGGATGAAATATCTACCCGCATCCGTCGCGATAAATACGTCAAAAAAGAACAAACATTTCCCGACACTTCAAAAAAGATAATAAAAGAAAACTCACTAACGGCTTCTTCATTGGCAAATACGGCAAATACGACCGTCAAGACAGGACAAACCGTTGAACATGAACGTTTCGGCATAGGCGAGGTACTTAAGATTGAAGGAGAAGACGAAAGTATCAAAGTAACCATCCTGTTTAAGAATGTGGGAAACAAGCAACTTCTGCTCCGGTTTGCCAAATTGAAAGTAGTGGAATAAAACCCTCGCAGTTGCCCTGTCGGCGATATTCGTATCAAATTACCCTATGGGGAATGCAGGCAACCCTAAGAGGATGGATATTTCTGCTGCTGTTCCGCTCACATTGATTCTTTTAGCATTTCTTTTTGCCCAAAACAAAAGCTTGATATTTTTGCGAATTTTGATACGGAAAGACTAAATTAACACCTTTTTTGCTCACTTTTGTACTGTAAATCAAATCATTTCAGGTTAAATAACGCATATCCATAAATTTATTAGCTATGTTCAACTTCTTCCTTGATCACTACTTTAAATTCGCTATGAGTTAATTCGTTGTAAAATGAAAAAAATAGTAACCAGCCTTACGCTCTGTTTTTTTGCTTTCTGTGGAATCTCTTTTTTGCATGCGCAATCATTTTCGTATGATGGGTATTGGAAACAAGTGGAGAAAGCAGAAAAACAAAGTTTGCCTCAAACAGTTGTGAAACTTGCGGACGAAATATTCCGTAAAGCCGAAGCGGAAAAAAATTCCCCGCAAATGTTGAAAGCCTATACATGGCGAACAAAATATCAGGAAAAATTGATGCCGGACAGTTTCTATGTGCATCTCGTTGGCTGGGAACATTGGGCAAATACGGCTTCCAATCCCTTAGACCGAGCTATACTACATTCTCTTGTCGCCGGAATATATGCCGATTATGCGGGTAATAATCTTTGGAAACTGCGCCGGAGTACGGCGATTGACGATAAACCGTTTGCCGATATTCGTGAGTGGAGTGGTGGTATGTTCGTGCAAAAGGTGTTGGAGCATACGCGCGCAGCATTAAAAGATTCTGTATGGCTATTGAAGACTTCTTCCAAAACCTATATTCCTTTCGTCAAGACCGGTGAAACAAGCGACTATTATGATCATGATATGTATCATTTGTTAGCGTTGCGAGGAACGAAAGCTTTGGAACGGATTGTTTCGTTATCCGGCAAAGATTCATTGATTACCACCGAAGTTTCTGTTATCTTTCATCATACCATTGATACGTATCGCCGGAAGAATAATCCGGACGCTGTGTTATTTGCCACATTGGACAGTCTGACTTGGAACAGGAGAAACGATGTATCCGAAAGTCTATGGGATAAGCTGATTATCGAAAACAACGCAAGGGAGATTTGTGCGGAAATCTATTTGATAAAGGCGCAGCAATTTTTCCGGAAAAACAACTATGCGGACGCACTCCGGATATGCAACGAAACGTTAGCCAAGTATCCCAAATACAAGCGTATAAACGCATTGAAAAACTTGAAACAGGAAATACTGAATCCGGCTCTTTCCGTAAATACGAACCATTTGGCTTATCCCGAAACGGAATTGGCTTTGCAAGCGAACCATCGCAATCTATCCGGATTTACGGTTGAATACCACAAAATAAACCTGCCGGTTATTTCTCCGGAATTGAAAAACCAACCGGCAGAGTCTTTTTATAAAAAGCAGGACAAGAAGACAGGAAGTCAACATTTGTCTTTAATTCGTTCTGACGATTATTCCTTTCAAGATACGGTTATTTCCTTAAAAGCTCCGCAAGAGGGCGTGTATCTGATGCGAATTATACCGGACAATAAAGCGAAAACAGGGGTCGAAAATTTTCTGTATATCACTCGTCTCAAAGCGATTACCCGCGCTTTACCCAACAATCAGTGTGAAATTGCCGTGCTTGACGCCGAAAGTGGAAAACCTGTCTCCGGAGCAATAATCTTTCTGTTTACAGAAAAGAAAGGAGAATATCAAAAAATTAAAACCTTGACTGTTGACGAAAACGGAAGAGTACAATTCTCTCAGCAAAATGACTATCAGTACTTCACTGTGGAAAAAAACGAAGATACGGCTTTGCCCTTACAAAATATATATAAGGGACGTTACCATTTTTCCGGCAATAATGAAGTTCGTAAACGAACCACTCTGCTAACTGACCGTAAAATCTATCGCCCGGGGCAAACCTTGTATGTAAAAGGGATTGCGTATGACTTACAAGCCGATACGGCAAACGTCATCGCCGGAAAAAATTACACGCTTATCCTTACGGACGCTAACCGGCGTATGATGGAAGAAAAGGAAGTTTATACCAATGAGTTCGGCTCTTTTACTGCCGAATTTATTTTACCTTCCGGCGGTTTGAATGGGGAGTATGAGTTGAAAACGGAAGGTGGAACTACGTTCTTCCGCGTAGAAGAATATAAACGTCCGGCATTTGACATTGTTTTTGCCGCGCAAGAAGAGGCTTTTCAATTAGGTGATTCTTTGCAAGTGAAAGGTACGGTGAAGGCATACAACGATGTGCCGGTTCAAAATGCGCCTGTGAGATACGCCGTAACCCGTCAGTCATATACGGGATTAAGGAAATTATTCGTTAATGATGAAACCCTTTTGACTTCCGGAAGCGTCATGCCGGACGAAACGGGTCAATTCGTCATTCCTTTTTTCTTGGAAAGAACGAAACCGGAAGAAGATAAAGATTCTTTTTTTATTTATAAGATAGAAGCCACTGTTACTAATGTTGCGGGTGAAACGCAAACATCAACGACAAGTATTACAGCAGGGCGTCATGCTTTGGTGCTTTCTGCGAAAATCAATAAATTGATTTGCAAAGAACAACCCGGAACGGCTGTTTTTTCAGTGGTTAATCTCACGGATACGCCTGTAAATAAAGAGGGAACCTATAAGTTGTTTCCGGTAACCGGTATTGAGAAGCATGTAACGGCAAGTAATCCTATTTATTCCGGCACATTTGTTTCCAATACGGAAACATCCCTTTCCGCATGGCAGTCTCTACCTTCGGGGGAGTACAAATTGTCGCTTTCGGTCAGAGAACCGCCAGAGAGAGAATCCGGTTACGAACAAGAGATAACGCTCTTCTCTATGAACGATACGCGTCCGCCAGTGGAAACAAAAGTAGGATACTATCCCGTCAATACTAAGTTTAACGCTTCCCACCCCGCCTCTTTCCTTTTTGGAACATCGGAAAAGGATACGTATGTATTTATGGATATATTTAACGGAAACCGGCATTTGGATAGTAAAGTATTATTTTTATCGGATTCGCTGATGCGTTTCGATTATCCGTACAGGGAAGAATATGGCGGTGGATTGACCGTTTCATTCTGTTTTGTTAAAAAAGGTAAACTCTATCAACAGCAAGTAAGTTTGGAAAAAAGATTACCGGAAAAGGAATTGAAGATAACCCGCGAAGTTTTTCGAGACAAACTTTCTCCCGGTCGAAAAGAAGAGTGGAAATTGATTGTAAAAACCCCGCAAGGACTTCCCGCTGTTGCGGAAATGTTGGCTACCCTCTATGACGCTTCGTTGGATAAAATTTGGAAAAACGATCAAACATGGGAAGCGTATTCTGGCTTCCGGCTTCCTTTCGTTAATTGGACAACGGGATATGTCAGGAATAATTACTATAGTTTTTGGTTCCCATACAAGCGCCTGAAAGCGCCTGAACAGGTATATGATATTTTACAGACCAATCCGTCCATTTATAATAATGAAGCGGTAGTAGCCGGTTATGGAGGATGGTCAAAAGTAACGCGCGAATTATCCTCCACAAAGATGAAGGAAACCAATGAAATTACGGAAACAGAAACAATAGCCGACACTTCCGACACTAATTCCCGGAAAGAAGTAACGGGTCTGCGTACAAATTTTGCCGAAACAGCTTTCTTTTATCCGCAACTACGCACGAATGAGCAAGGAGAAATCGTGTTTTCTTTCACCGTACCCGAAAGCCTTACCCGCTGGAATTTTCGCGGATACGCCCATACAAAAGGAATGTTGACGGGAATGGTTGATGGCAAAACAGTAACAACGAAAGATTTTATGCTCGCTGCCAATCTGCCCCGTTTCGTGAGGATAGGGGATAAAACTTCCATGGCTGCTGTGATAACCAATCTTACTGACAAAAATCTCACAGGGACGGTAACGTTTACTTTATTCGACCCGGTGACGGAAAAAATTATTGCCGTGCAGAAGCAAGTATTCCATACGGAGACAGAGAAAACAACAGGTATAAATTTTTCTTTCCATGCAGATGATAAACACAACCTATTAGGCTGCCGGATCATTGCGCAAAGTGGTGAATTCAGTGACGGCGAACAACATTTGTTGCCGGTATTGAGCAATCAAGAGCGCATGGTTGAAACTATCGCCATGCCTATTAAAGGGAAAGAAAAACGGGAGTTCTCTCTCCAATCGCTCTATAATACGAATAGCCAAACAGCCGTAAACCGCCGGTTGACAATCGAATTTTCCGGAAATCCGGCTTGGTATGCCTTGCAAGCCCTTCCTGTTTTGAGCTTGCCGGTGGAAGACAATGCCGTTTCTTTGGCGGCGGCTTATTACGCTAATACATTGGCTGCATCTATCGTAAATGCTAATCCTCGCATCAAAACCGTGTTTGACTCTTGGAAGTTGCCAGGCGGAACGGAAGAAACTTTTCTCAGCCATTTACAAAAGAACCAGGAAATAAAAGACATCTTGATAGAAGAATCTCCGTGGTTAACGGAAGCTGCGGATGAAACGGAACAGATACGCCGTATCGCTACTTTATTCGACTTGAACCAGATACAAAACAAGAACCTTACCGCCCTGACAAAATTACGGGAGCTTCAACACATTGACGGTTCATGGTCATGGTACAAAGGAATGCAAGGGAGTCGGTACATAACGGAATTTGTGACGAAAACCCTTGTACGCCTTTCCATTTTGACGGATAATTCGCCGGACAACGAGGTACGGCGTATGCTACAAGCAGCTTTTGTTTTTTTGCATAAAGAAGCCGTGAAGGAATATCAAAACAGGCTTCAAGAAGAGAAAAAAGGACATAAGCGTACCGGTATTTCGGCAGCGGTGTTGCAATATCTCTATCTGATTGCTCTTTCGGAAGAAGAAATACCCGCCGGAGGAGATACTCCCAAAGCCTATTCCTATTTCCTTGAGAAAGTAAGCGAATCGCTTGCTTCCCAATCGTTGAACGAAAAAGCCCTTTCTGCCGTTGTCCTCCACAAAGCCGGACGTATAAACGAAGCTAAAGCTTTTATGGCTTCCTTGAAAGAATACGCTGTGCAAACGGATGAGCAAGGTATGCACTTTGCTTTTAACGAAACTCCCCACGCTTGGCGGGAGATGAAGATTCCCGTTCATGTCAGTGTGATGGAAGCATTTGACCTGACAGGTGATAAGCAATCGGTGGAAGAAATGAAACTTTGGCTGTTAAAACAAAAGCAAACGCAACAATGGGATTCGCCCATAGCCACTGTTGACGCTGTTTATGCCCTGTTGCAGCGTGGAAATGATTTATTGGCGAACCAAGCAGACGTGCAAATTGTTTTGGGAGATAAAGTGATGGAAACCCTTCCGGCAAACAAAGCAACCGGCGTCGCCTTGGGATACCTCAAAGAAACGTTGACAGACAGTAATTTGCTTCACCGGACAAAGAAGATAAGCGTAGAAAAACGGGATGCAGGTATCGCGTGGGGAGCCGTCTATGCTCAATACAACGAAAACAACGACAAAGTAACCCGTCACGGAAAAGAGCTTCAAGTGGAAAAGAAACTTTATGTGGAAAGGATAACAAACAATAACGAAAAGCAATGGCGTCTTGTAACCCCGGAAACGACACTTGCCGTTGGTGATAAAGTGGTTTCCCGCATTACCATTCGTTTAGACAGACCTATGGATTTTGTGCAATTAAAAGACCAATGCGGGGCTTGTTTGGAACCGGTGGAAACTTTATCCGGTTACCGTTGGAGCAATGGGACAGGGTATTATGCGGCGGTAAAAGACGCTTCTACCAACTTCTTTTTCGATTCGCTGAATAAAGGGGTATATGTATTGGAGTTTGGATATAGAGTGAACCGTACGGGAATATACCAAACAGGATCAGCCATTATTCAGCCGGCTTACGCGCCGGAATATGCAGGATATTCGGGAGGAATGAGAATAGAAGTAGGGGCAAGGCATGCCTTATCTCCTACACGTTGAATGCCACCGCCGCCGTAGGGGCGACCCTTGCGGTCACCCTGAATAATGGCATGAATATTGCAAACAGGATGATGTCCACAAACAGGGCGACCGCAAGGGTCGCCCCTACAATATGGTTGGGGCGTATAAATCGTCGGTAATGAATAAATGTTTGGAAATTTATAAATCAACAAATGAATGACATTCCTCATCGCCACAGTATCCGCCTGAAAGGATACGATTATTCGCAGGCGGGATTGTATTTTGTAACAATATGTTGTCAGGATAAAATATGTCGTTTCGGGAAAATTGAAAAGGGTGAAATGATATTGAATGAATCAGGGCAAATTGCATACAATGAATGGGTAATGTTACCGGAACGGTATTCACATGCCACATTGGATGTGTTTCAAATCATGCCCAATCATATTCATGGCATCATTGCATTGAATGCCACCCCCGTAGGGGCGACCCTTGCGGTCGCCCTGAATAATGGCATGAATACCGCCAACAGGGTGACCGCAAGGGTCGCCCCCACAATCGGGAATATGGTTGGGGCGTATAAATCGTCGGTAATGAATAAATGTCTGAAAATATACAAATCACAAAATGAATGTATGGGTAAATTATGGCAACGCAATTATTATGAACACATCATCCGTAACGAACAATCACATCAAAATATTTCCGGTTATATCATCAATAATCCGGTAAATTGGAAGGATGATAAACTTTATTATGAATAGTAACCGGAAAAATAAAAATTTATGAAAGGCGTTGTAGGCGCGGGTTTAATAGGTATTCTTTTATGTATAGGATTATTTATTCCTACTTTTTGTAATACTATAAATGCGGTTGGGGGAAAAGATTTTGTATTGGTCATTGATCCCGGACATGGAGGACGCGACCCGGGAGCCATGGGAAAAATATCCAAAGAAAAAAATATCAATCTTACCGTCGCATTAAAATTAGGTGATTTGATAAAGAAGAATTGTAAGGATGTAAGAGTGGTATACACGCGGAGTACAGATGTTTTTATTCCGCTTGACCGGCGTGCTGAAATAGCTAATAATGAAAAGGCGGACTTGTTTATTTCCATACATACCAATGCGCTACCGGGGAAAAGATTGGTACAAGGGGCTTCGACATGGACGCTGGGGCTTGCGCGTTCCGAAGAGAATTTAGCGGTAGCTAAACGCGAGAATGCCGTAATGCTTTATGAAGACGATTATAAAGTGCGCTATGCCGGATTTGATCCTAATTCACCGGAGTTGGATATTATTTTTGACTTTATGCATGATAAATATATGATGCAGAGTGTACGATTCGCTTCTCTAATTCAGCAACAATTTGGAAAGAGTTGTAATCGAAAGGATTTGGGAGTGCATCAAGCGGGATTCTGGGTGCTTAGAGCAACAGCTATGCCAAGTGCGTTGGTGGAACTCGGATTCATTTCTACGTTGGAAGAAGAACGGTTTTTGAATACGGAAGCCGGAACCTCTTCAATGGCTAAAGGAATATATAATGCTTTTTTGATTTATAAAAAGGAAGACGAAGTTAAGTTGTCGTCTTCCGACGAAACTTTGCCAGCCAAACCTTCTGTTAATTTGAAACCGGTAAAAGCCGATACATTTCCTGTACAAGAAAAACCGGCAGCCGCTGCCGTTGCCGGTGAAATCATCTTTAAAGTACAGTTTCTTACCTCAACCCTGTTATTACCGCATAACCATGCTGCTATGAAAGGATTGAAAGAAGTGGAACATTACGTGGAAAATGGAATCTATAAATATACCTGCGGCGCATCACCGGATTATAATAAGGTATTGAAAATAAAAGGGGAAGTTGCTATGCGTTTCAAAGATGCGTTTATGGTGGCTTTTAATGAAAAAGGAGTAAGAATGGATATTCATCAGGCAATCAAAATTTTTAAGGAAAAGATGCAATAACGTATATTTCGTATGGCACATGGGCGAACCTTTAGTTATTTTCTGTAGATACGCCTCCTCACAATGAGTCTCCTTCCCCATACCACTGCTATGGCAAACAAAAAGCGAGTACCTAAGATAATTCCTATAGGAATCCCCAACGTAACAAAAAGCAATGTGTCTTCGAGCAAAGAATGGGAAATGGCTAAATGATGATTCACCATGTTGGAATCCTCTAAAGTAAGTTTCCCTTCTTCCATCATATCTGCCATAATTGCGCCTCCGTAAGTCAATCCTGCCAAGTTGCCTACAAACCAAAGAAAAGAAGAATTGTCCGGCAATCCGAAAAGTTTCATTAACGGACGCAACGGGTGCGAAATAACTTCTATCAGGTTGAACTCCATAAGTATCCGTTGCAGAACCATGAGTCCCGTAACAATGAGCGCAATAGTAAGAATTAATGACAATGATGAATGAAGCCAAGCTGTCAGAAGTGAAATAATAGAAACATCATGCACAGCTACCACCGCTTGCATAAAAGGAACATCGCTTGGCGGTAACACAATATGGAGAAACAAAGCCACTACAAACGCCATCACTACCCGCAAAATAAACATTCCCACAAATGAGGAACCCGTTTTTCTCGTCACGGCACATTCTACCGGTAGATTATGAGCCAATAAACACATAAGGGTCAGAATGGTAGCCTCTCGCAAAGACATTACAAGTGAAGTCATCACCGCAATAGCAGCATAAAGAGGCAAAAAAACGCTGGTAACGAAAACGATAGCCGTTTCTCCCCGTAACCCCACCAAATTGAAAAGCGGATGAAGAAAATCAGCCAAATAGCCAACCATTCCATAATATTGCAACAACCTAACCAATAAAGAAAGAGGAAGAATAATCTCTAACAGCCATAGACACATTTTGGCTGATTTGGGCAATGCCAATTTAACACATCCGAATAGACGTTGAAAAAAATCTTTCATGCTTATCGTTTAAACATGCGATCCATTTCACGGCGATCATCTTTTTCTTTCAATGATTGACGTTTATCATACAATTTTTTCCCTTTTGCCAAAGCAATGACTACCTTTACCAATCCTTTTTCATTTAGAAATACGCGTACGGGAACAATGGTAAACCCCGTTTCTTTTATACTGCGTTCTAATTTTCCCAACTCTTTTTTGTTCAACAGTAATTTACGGTCGCGGCGAACTATATGATTATTATACGAACCATAAAAATATTCAGCCACGTACATATTCTTTACCCACAGTTCCCTTTTTGAAAAATAACAAAAAGTATCTATCAAACTCGCTTTTCCCATCCGGAAAGATTTGATTTCCGTACCGGTAAGTACGATGCCAACAGTATAAGTATCTATTAACTCGTAATCAAAAGTAGCGCGCTTGTTTTTTATGTTTACCGGAGGCTGTTTCATTTATAAAAGGAAATTAGTAAAATATAGCCATTAACTTATTGAAAACCAACTGAATAAATGTTGGACAAACAACAAGCGCAACGGACGTTACTATCGTAAACAACAGTCTGTCTTTCTCCTTTACTTTTATCAACACCGGTACACCTTCCCATACCACGTAAATAGTATAAAATTCAACCATCCACCCTATTATCTCAAATTCAGGAAAAAATCCAATAACTATCTTTATCAAAAAAGTTACTACTAATGCATATCCACAAAATTGCCGTATTAACGGTATATTATCTTCCAAACTAAACATTCCGGCGCTCAGTCGATTAATGATATAAGCAGCCGAAAAATAACCGCCGAATAAAGATATGGCTACTGCACAACAAATTATCATGGCTGTTTGAAAACTCTCCGGACTACTCCACCCTGTTGTCCGTAAAGAATGAATAAAAACGGAAAGACTACACAATCCAATCATCGGATAAACGAAAGCTGAAAAAACTTTCTGTTTGTCTTTTTCCATACTTATTTCCTTCCAAGCCCGCGCCGGTGATGAAACAAGCAACCACGCTATCCTGAATAATTCTTTATAATTCAATCCCTTAAAGTTAGTAGTAATTATATAGTCATTTACCCATCGGTTAAGCCGGATACCACATACCTCACATTTACGAACGATTGAGCTATCCGTTCCTTCCTGTCTTTCGCTTTTCCTCCGGAACTTTTGCCAATTACTTTTCCCTACTCTTCAGAAGCAGACAATCAATTAAAATAGTTAACAGAATAAGATACAGATATCGTATCCTTGCTACTATGGGAAACTTCCCGGCTAATAACCTTTAGCGCGAGATTGGAAGACACACCAGAAGGAAGTTCACTCACTACATTTTTTAGATGAAACGCTTTATAGTACACCGGCGCGTACCCCATATCGGAATACACAAAGTTACTCGAAGTCGTTCCGTAATAAGAATCTCCTCTCGAATTATGTCCCAAATAGACTTCTAATGTATCGGGTTCACCTGCTTTTCCCTCTTTCACTCCGTCTTCTTGATACCGGAAGAGAGTAAAAAAATGCAATTTTTCACCGCTCATATCGTAATTCACCCAAAGCGTCAAATAATTATCTTTAATTCTTAAACTATCTATACTTTCAATAGGGTCATAATAGGTAGTCGTTAAGGAATCGCCCGTTGTACCATGTGCAGACAATAAAGTTACATTTTCTTCCAGATTGATAATAGAAATAACGCTTATATGATATTCTCTTTCATTGATGTTTGTTACCAATTCCTGCTCATTTATTTCCTCTGCGCTGTCGAAATAATAGGAAATAAAAATCCGTTTTACACTACTCAATTTTGTTGGATCATTAATTCCTGTCGTAGGAATTAGTTTTTCTCCCGTATCCAATTTGAAAAGATAATTCGTATTTCCATAACCGAGCTCCACTGTAGCCAAAGCTACCCCTCTATACTGCCTGTCGTCATCGTTTCCTTTGAGACACGAAGCAAAGCTAACCCCAATAAAGATAGCCATTACTCTTAGAAAAATCCCCACCAGTTTCATGCTATTTTAGTCTAAATTTTCAAACGATATGCTGCAAAGATGCATAAATTCCTTTTCATTTCCCTGAAAAACAAAATTTTGTATGCAAGAGTAACCACAATGGGTAACGGCATAGAAATGAGCAAACTGCTTCGTTTTTCCATTGTTTCAAACAACTCGTAACTCACTACAAAAGTAAAAATTATTTTTGAAAAATAAAAAAATCTTGAAATTAGTTTGTTTTAGGCAGATTCAAGTAGGGGCAAGGCATGCCTTGCCCCTACAATGTCCGCCCTTCCAACGTCCGCATTTTAATGCGATTGCCCTATAATTCCGCCAACGGGTTACTAAAATATAGAAATCTTGAACTATCTATACTTAATCGGCAATGCCGAAAAATCCTATGATTGTTTCCCAAGATGTGTTTTTCATAGTTTCATTTTGCCGGTTTAAGCAAGATTTTTTCGAGAAGAAAGGGAGTGAAAGATGTTTTTTGGGAAGAATGCCCCTTGTTAATGGTAAAGGATACACCTTTATTTTTATCTATTTGGTTTATTTTCGTTTCGTGAAATTTTGTGGTTAATAGACTAAAATTTAATACTCATTTAATAAAAACAAAACCGATGAAAAGAATTATTTTTTTGAAAAAGATATTATTCATATTTTTATGGATTGTTAGTTGGTCTTCGGGAAATGCGCAGGTATCGGCATTTCCCGGCGCTGAAGGCGGGGGTAAGTATGCTACGGGAGGACGTGGAGGAAAAATTTTAACGGTAACAAATTTGAAAGACGACGGTTCGGAGGGTACGTTACGGTGGGCATTGCGGCAAAAGGGGGCGCGTACGATTGTGTTTGCTGTTGCCGGGTGGATTGATTTGCAGGGAGCATTAGATATTAATAACGGCGATGTGACCTTGGCGGGACAAACGGCTCCGGGCGCAGGCATAGGCATACGAAACTACCCTGTGAAAATAAAGGCAAATAATGTGATTATTCGTTACCTTCGTTTCAGATTAGGAGATGTAATGGGAGTGGAAGAGGACGCTATAAATGGTATGAAAACTTCCCAAGTCATCATAGACCACTGTTCCATGAGTTGGAGTGTGGACGAATGTGCCTCTTTTTATGGTAATACCGATTTTACTTTGCAATGGTGCATAATAAGCGAAAGTCTTCGCCATTCCGTTCATAGTAAGGGAGAACATGGGTTCGGCGGTATTTGGGGAGGAACCAAGGCGAGTTTCCATCACAATTTATTGGCTCATCACAGCAGTCGTACTCCTCGTTTGTGCGGAAGCCGTTATAGCGGGAATCCGGCTGACGAATGCGTGGATATTCGCAATAATGTGTTTTATAATTGGGGACCTGTTAATGGAGGATATGCCGGAGAAGGAGGAAGTTATAATTTTGTCAATAATTATTATAAACCGGGAGCTTCGACGGTTGCTCACAAGCAATTGATAAACCGTATTTTTCAGCCTAATTATGACGACGGCACGTTGAAGAATGTGAAAGGGACGTGGGGACATTTTTATGTATCGGGAAATTACTTTGATGCTACTTCCCCCTCCGTTGACGCTGCATGCCATTCTTTGTTGGCGGTTACTACCGCAGACAACTGGATAGGCATACACGTTAAGGACACGACGCTTAACTGGGAAGGCTGGAAAACCATACGTTCCGATGAAGAATATGCAATTACCGAAACAGCTTATACTCAAACGGCTTTGGACGCTTACGAGGGGGTATTAAACTATGCAGGCGCGTCTTTAATGCGAGATGCGACGGATGTGAGAATAGTGGACGAAGTTCGTAAAGGCGTATATACTTATTCCGGTTCTCAAGGCAGTAAAAACGGATTAATAGATTCTCAAACGGATGTTGGCGGATGGGCGGAATTAGAAACGGGAACTGTTTTAGAGGATAAGGATAAAGATGGTATGCCCGATTGGTGGGAAGAAAAGCATGGGCTAAATCCTGAAACGGACGATTCGGCTTTGTATTCCTTAGATAAAGGATATAGTAATGTGGAAATTTATTTGAATGAAATAGTTAATCATATAGTAAAGTGAAAACGAAAGAAGTGGTGACGGTCAGTTATAAATTTAAAACGCTGGAATTAATGAAAGAATTATGCAGTTATATACTCCTGTTATTTATGTTTTGTGGGTGTGGAAATACAGTGAAAACGGAGGATTATTGGAAAGACGCCGAGCAGGTGTTGGAAAAAATTGTTTCTCCACAATTTCCCGATAAGATGTGGGACATTCGTGATTTTGGAGCCGTGGAAGGAAAATGGGTTACCAAGGCGATAGCCGGAGCTATTGATGCTTGTCATCGGGCAGGAGGAGGAATGGTGATAATACCTGCTGGAGAATATTATACAGGTCCGATAGTGTTAAAATCTAATGTAAATTTACATCTTTCCGAAAATGCCGTATTAAAGTTTTCAACGAACGTGAAAGATTATATTCCATTCGTTCTATCTCGCTGGGAAGGTATAGATTGTTATAACTATTCGCCTCTGATTTATGCTTATGATGAGGAAAATATAGCTGTAACAGGGAAAGGAGTGCTTGACGGGCAAGCCGACGCAACAAATTGGTGGACTTGGAAGGGTCTTAAAGAACATGGTTGGGAAACAGGAATGTTGAGCCAACATTTCCGTCCCGATAGTATAGGCGGGCGCGAAAAGCTGGAAATGATGAATAAGGAATGTGTGCCGGTAGCACAAAGACGTATGGAAGAAAAAGATTGTTTAAGACCGGCTTTTATACAATTTCATACGTGCAAGAACGTTATGATTGAGGGGGTGAAAATTATACGTGCGCCGTTCTGGTTGATTCATCCCTTGCTGTGTGAAAATGTAACGGTAAGAGGGGTGTGGATGGAAAGTCATGGACCTAATAATGACGGGTGCGACCCGGAATCTTGTAAGAATGTATTGATTGAAAAATGTTTTTTTGATACGGGGGACGATTGTATTGCTATCAAATCCGGAAGAGATAACGACGGGCGTGCATGGAATGTTCCGAGTGAAAATATCATTGTTCGCAATAATGTGATGAGAGATGGACACGGAGGGATCGTGATAGGTAGCGAGGTTTCGGGGAATTGCCGGAATGTTTGGGTGGAAAATTGTGAAATGGATAGTCCCAACCTTGAGAGAGTGGTACGTATTAAATCGAATGCTGTTCGCGGAGGTATCGTTGAAAATGTGTTTGTGAGAAATATTCAGGTGGGAGAATGTAATGAAGCTGTGTTTAGGGTAGAAATGAAATATGAAAAAGTAATGGATGGTCCCTATTTGCCTGTGGTGAGGAATATCCATCTGGAGAATATTAGTTGCCGGAAGAGCCGTTACGGAATATTTGTAGATGGTTTTGCGGACTGTAATCAAGTTTATGATATATTTATAAAGGATTGTACTTTTGAAGGTATTCAGGAGAGGGAGTTAAACCGTATTATAGGTGCGGAACATATCGTGTTTGATCATTTAAAAATAAATGGACAGGAAATATGAAAGAATTAAATAGAGTGACGGTACAAAAGCCAGAGTTACCGGTAAAGGTTTTGCAGTTTGGAGAAGGGAATTTTCTCCGTGCTTTTGTGGATTGGATGATTGATATTGCGAATGAGAAGGGCGTCATGCAGCATGGGATAGTGATTGTGCAGCCGATTGAAAAGGGGATGACGGATGCTTTACGCAAGCAGGATAATTTATATCACGTCTATCTGGAAGGGATTAAGGATAAAAAACCCGTTAAGGACATTCGTTTGGTGAAAAGTGTGCAAGACGCTGTGAATCCGTATGTGGATTATGTCAAGTACGAAAGTTATTTCTTAAGTCCTGACTTGGAAATCACCGTTTCTAATACAACGGAAGCCGGGATTCGTTATGAAGCAGGCGAAGATATTTTCGCCAAACCACCCCAATCGTATCCCGGAAAGATGACGGCTTTGTTGTATCATCGCTTCAAACATTTCAACGGAACTCCCCAAAGCGGTTTGACAATTGTTTGCTGTGAATTAATTGAAAATAACGGCAGTACGTTGCGTGAATACGTTTTGCGCCATGCGGAAGCCAATTGTTTGGGAGAAGATTTTGTTCGGTGGGTAACGGATCATTGTCGTTTTTGCGATACCTTGGTAGATCGCATTGTTACGGGTTTTCCCAGAGAAAATACGGACGGAATAAAAGCGGAGTTGGGATATAATGATAATTTGATGGTAAAAGCAGAATATTATCATTTATGGGCAATAGGTGGAGCCGGATATAAAGAGGTGAGTAACGTATTGCCATTGGATAAAGCCGGTTTGCATGTGTTGTATATGCCCAGCATCCAATCATTTCGCGATAAGAAAGTACGTGTCTTGAACGGTTCCCATACCGCTATGGTTCCTGTGGGTTTACAGTTGGGGTGTGAAACGGTTATGGATGCTTTTAACCATCCTTTGGTAGAGAAGTTTATTAATACGATGGTTGCCGACGAAGTGTTGCCCATGATTCATGAAGACAGGGGAGAGTTGGAGGTCTTCTCGGCAGGTATTTTGGAACGTTTTTATAATCCGTATATACGTCATTTGTTGAGCGCAATTTCTTTAAACTCTTTGTCTAAATGGGAAACCCGCAATTTTCCGACAGTGCTTGATAATTTTGAGAAAGCAGAAAAAACAGCAAAGTATAACTTGTTTGCGTTGGCAGCTTTGTTAGTGTTGTATAGCGGCAAATCCGAAGTGCCATTTACACCGGAAGATAATCCAAAACATCTGGAGTTTATCCGGCAGCATTGGGATGGTACGGATGTAGAGCGTAGTGTGCGTGAAATTATTGAGAATAAGAATATTTGGACTATTCCTTTGACCGCCGTTACTCCTTTGGTTTCTACAGTAAGCGGGTTTGTGAGAGAGATAGTAAATGACGGTATGGAAAAAGCATTAGCCAATTTAGTGAAATGAAACGGCTTTTGAGAATTAACCAGGCAGACAACGTAGCTATAGTACTTGATAAACTGCATGCGGGGGAAAACGTGGATGTGGACGGACGAGAAATTTTTATATGTGAGGAGGTCGATAACGGACATAAATTCGCTTTAACCGACATTAAAAAAGGAGAATACGTAATTAAATACGGATATCCAATTGGTTATGCGCTAACAGATATTTTGTCCGGTTCATGGGTACATGTCCATAATTTGAAAACCAATTTAAAAGACAAGTTGGAATATACCTACCATCCGGTGAAATCCTCTCATTCTTTTGTTAATCCGGAGTTAAAAGTTCACGGCTATTTGCGGGCAAACGGACAAATGGGGATTCGTAACGAATTGTGGGTTGTGCCTTCGGTGGGTTGTGTGAACGGGCAGGCGCAGGCGATTGCCGACCAGGTGAAAAAGAAGTTGGATATTGCCCATGTTGACGATGTAAGAGTATATACACATACGTACGGTTGTTCGCAGTTGGGAGAGGATCATGAAAACTTACAGAAAGTTTTGGCCGGATTGATAAAACATCCGAATGCGGGTGGGATACTTGTGCTTGGGTTAGGATGTGAGAATAATCAAATTGCAGATTTGAAGCAGGTGATAGGGGAGTGGGACGAAGAACGAGTCAAATTTTTGATTGCTCAGGAAGTGGCAGATGAAGTGGAAACAGGATTTGAGATAGTGAAAGAATTAATTGGAAAAATGAAGAGTGACAAGCGGGAAGAACTTCCACTATCCCTGTTGAAAGTGGGTTTGAAATGTGGCGGTAGCGACGGTTTTTCCGGTATTACCGCTAATCCGCTTGTCGGAGTGTTTTCGGATTGGTTGATTGCGCAGGGAGGAACCGCTATTTTGACGGAAGTTCCGGAGATGTTCGGAGCGGAAACTATTTTAATGGATAGGGCTTGTTCTCCGGAGGTTTTTTATGAAACGGTTCGTTTGATTAACAATTTTAAGGAGTATTTTCGAAAATTCGATCAACCGGTTTACGAAAATCCATCTCCGGGGAATAAGAAAGGGGGAATTACCACTCTGGAAGAAAAATCATTGGGATGCGTGCAGAAGGGAGGAACGGCTGAAGTAACGGATGTCTTGTCCTATGCCCAACCTGTTGCAAAGACAGGTTTGAATTTATTGCAAGCTCCGGGTAATGATTTGGTAGCAACTTCCGCATTGGCTGTTTCGGGTTGTCATATCGTTCTTTTCACCACAGGTCGGGGTACTCCTTTTGGTAGTTTCGTGCCGACAATGAAGATTTCAACAAATTCCGCGCTTTATCATCATAAAACCAATTGGATTGATTTTAATGCCGGTACGTTGTTGGAGAACGAAGATATGGCAGCCGTATCGAAGCGTTTCGTAACTTTTGTGCTTGAAGTAGTGAACGGACGCAAGCTGAAGCATGAAGTTACGGGATTTAAAGAAATTGCATTTTTTAAAACAGGGGTAATATTATGATTAGACGAATGAAAAAAAATGGGTTGGTAATATGTATGTTGTTGTTTTCTGTTTCTTGCAACTCCATGGCAAAATCGGATAAAGATGTTTTTGTTGTTGCTCAAGATAACAGCGGAGATTATACCACTTTGGGCGAAGCGTTTCGGGCATTGCCTGACGACTCGGAAACTTGGACGACTATACAGGTAAAACAGGGGATTTATGCAGAAAAATTGGTGTTGGATGTTCATAAGAATAAAATAAGAATTGTAGGTGAAGATCCGGAGAATACGGTTATCACTTGGAATGACCATACGGGGAAAATAGCGGACGGCGACACGATTCATACTTATACCTCTTATACGCTGTCCGTACGTTCCAATGACGTGATATTTGAAAATATCACAATACAAAATAGTGCGGGAACTGTTGGTCAAGCAGTGGCTTGTGAAACACAAGGAGACAAAATCGTATTTCTTAATTGTCGCTTAGTGGGCAATCAGGATACTTTTTTTACTCGTGGAACGGTGAGCCGGGTGTATGTGAAAAATTCATATATAGAAGGCACCACAGACTATATTTTTGGACCTTCCATAGCCGTGTTTGACCGTTGCCATATCCATTCAAAGAAAAATTCTTATATTACGGCAGCTTCTACCACCGAAAAAAATGAGTATGGATATGTTTTTCTGGATTGTAGAATAACGGCAACTCCCGAAGTTACCAAATTGTATTTGGGAAGACCGTGGCGTTCTTTTGCCAAGACCGTTTTTATCCGGTGTGAATTACCTCCGGTTATTTTGCCGGAAGGTTGGGACAATTGGCGTTCACCGGAAAAAGAAAAAACAGTTTATTATGCCGAATACCAATCAACAGGGCTTGGCGCTGCTCCCGACAAAAGAGTGTCATGGAGCCGGCAACTGACGGACGAAGAAGTGGCAAAATATACATTAGACCGTATTTTTAGTAAAAATACAGGAGGAGAACCTTTTTCGGGAAATTGGATACCCCTGTTATGAGAAAGACAATTATTATTGGTATTGGGTTACTTTTTAGCGGGGAATTGTTTTTTGTTTCTGCACAGATTCAAGAAAAAATATTGATGTGTAAAATCACAAACGAAGAGGAAAAAGAAAGAGTAGATATGCCGGTTGTTATCGATCTGCATGTATTATCGTTGGATTTTCAAGTAAAATCTGCTGTTGTTACCGATGGGGACGTGGAAATTACCTCTCAATTAGATGATTTGAACGCCGACCGGATTCCTGATGAATTGACGTTTGTAATAGGGATACCGGCGCATGCTCAAAAAGAACTGAAAATAACATTCTCGCCAGCAAAAAGTGCTAAGCAATATCCTTCGAGGGTGTATGCCGAAATGTTACTACGTGACACGGAGGGGAAACATGTGCCGGTGCAAGCAATAACCATACCCGGAAATAGTAATATCTATAACCGGTTGTATCATCATGGTCCTGCTTTTGAATCGGAATGGGTAGCCTATCGTCTTTATTTCGACCAGAAACAGACGATAGATATTTATGGTAAATTCAATAAAGGATTTGAGATAAAGGAATCGCAATTCTATCCCACGGACGAACAATTGACACTCGGATTTGGTGACGATGTATTAAGAGTGGGAGGAAGTTGCGGAGTGGGAACCTTGAAGGGCTGGAATGGAACGAAAGCCGTTCATATAGAACCGGTGCTCAGTCGCACGGAACACATTTTGACATCCGGTCCCGTCAGAGTTATTGTTGAGGCAGAGGTAAACGGCTGGGAATATCAAGGATCTGTGTTGAATATGGTGAACCGTTATATACTCTATGCCGGACACAGGGATTTGACGATAGAGACTTTTTTTGACAAACCTTTAAAGGAAGAAATATTTTGTACGGGAGTACAGGATGTAAAAGGTTCTCTTTCCTATTCCGACCACGAGGGTTTGATTGCTTGTTGGGGAACGGACTGGCCCGTAAATGATACGGTGAAATATGCCAAAGAAACCGTGGGGTTAGCTGCATCTATTCCGTCTAACTATGTAAAAGGAGAGGTACGAGATAAACTCAACTACCTTTATACGCTTTCTGCACCAGGTGAAAGCTATATAAAGCATTATGCAACGTTTACGTCAATGAAGGAAACGTTTGGTTATAAAACGCCGGAGGAGTGGTTTGCATCTGTCCGTTCATGGAAAGAAGAGTTAGAACATCCGTTGGCGATTGAAATCTTTTATCAGTAATATTATTCAGGTTACGGCAATGCACAAAATGAGAGGTTTTTTTTTATTTCCTGAAATTCGTCATCCCACAAATCATGATCTTTTAAAAATCGCTCCATTTCTTTATATTCAGGTAGTTCATATAAAATATAAGTAGAAAGTACTGCCGAATAAGGCTTCTTTGATCCACAATCTTTCAGTCGTCTTTTAATCATACTCAACGTTTTGCACTCTTCTATGGAATTACCTAAATCATTTTTCAAGTTTTTAAAGCAAGCTTTCAAATTGTCTCCAATACAAATACCAATCTTCAACCTTGCTGTTACAAAATGATTCCTATCATTCAAAGCTACGGCAGCTATCGTATTTTGCCCTTTTTCATCTTTCTTATAAAACCTGAAACTTCTAACAAAAAGGTGATTACATGGATAATCAATCAGAGGATTTACAATAGGACGCTGATCTACGTCCCAATCCCCTTTTGTAACATTGCACTTTTTACATACAGGTAAAAGATTTCCCCACCGCACCACGTTATCTTCATATAAGCTTTTGGGCTTAAAATGTTCTACTTCCATGTATGCGCTTTGACTATTTAACTCTTGTTCTGAAAATGCACATTTATTGTTTGACATTTTCAACAATAAATCAATGATATATTTTTTCCGCCAAACAGGTTTTTTATCAGCTTTGTATTCTGCAATTAATTGCTGTTCAACCTCATCTGTCAGTTCTTCCGGCTTTTCCGGTAGATTTAATTTAATCATTTAATTGCCAAGATTGGGTAATTGCAATTCAAGCAGTCTTCTGACGGGGTTCTCAGGATGCAATATTTTACATAGTTCTTTGTAGGCTTCAATGACTTTCATCTCATCGTTTTGATCCAAACCTTCGTCGAACTTTTGAATAGATTCTTGGTATTCGTCGGAATGAATATCGGATTCAAGTTGCATGGTATCTCTTAATATTTCTTCAACAGTCCACCCTTTGAAATTGGAAACTGATGAACGCTCCACCTTCACTTTGTTTCCTTCGCGATGCAATACATATAGATTCACATCGTTCATTGATTGAATCACAAGCGGGCTATGCGTGGTTACTATAAACTGTACGTTTGGGAATACTTTGGACAGAAACGATATAACATCTCTTTGCCGCATCGGGTGAAGGTGCAAGTCTATTTCATCTACCAAAACGATGGCGTCTTCTGATAAAGGATTTTCGGAATCCGGATAACGTTCAAACATCCGTTTACACAAATCTATCACCCACGACAGCATGGATTGATAGCCATATCCCAATTGGGTATATCGAAACCAACCGTCTGTTGTTTGAAAAAGGACAGAATTATGCAGTGTATCGGAAGTTTCAAATTTAAAATCTACTATTTCGGGAAACAAATTTCCACATAGTAATTCCTTGATTTTAGCCAACCTGCTGGCAGCCGTTTCTTTTTCGTTTTTTGCAGCATAATCAAGTTGCATCAGCCATTCTTCTATATTTACCAAGTATTTGTCTTGATAGAACAGTGAATCGCAGTCTTCACAAACGGATTCCGACAAAGAGGTCTTTGCAGGATAACGAGAGACTCCGTAGGCATAAATATGAAAATTGTTCGTATTAGATTCCTCGCTCATAGAACCAGACCATCCTTTATACCATATAGGTAATTTACTTCCTGTAATATAGCAATTTACTTCTATATCTTCTGAAAAACCATCAATATGTAACCGATTATCAGAAATTACTGCTGTAGTAAACCATTTTCCGATACCATTAATAGTTATTTCTATTTGACGTAAATTTGCTATTGCCTTTAACAGACTTGTTTTCCCTGTATTATTATTTCCCAGTAGCACCGTCCATTGATAGATGGAGGTATCATTCCGCTTACAATCTATTTCAACTTCGTCAAAACACTTGTATGATTTCACAGAAATACGTTGAATCTTTAAACCTTTTTCTTCCATTTTGATATGTCATGATTTACAAAGGTAGAAAATAATAACTAGTAGCACATTTATGTAACACAAGTTTTAAGATGTTAATATATTTGTTACCTTTATGTACTTATAAAAAGCGGCTGTTCCAAAAGTGTGAAGGGGCAACCGCTTTTTTTCTTTTTTTATCTTACGAATAACAATTCCCTGTATTTGGGAAGTGTCCATATCTGATTATCGATGATGAGTTCCAATTTATCAACATGATAACGGATTTCTTCCAGCATGGGTACAATCTTGTCGTGATAGGAAATGGCTTTTTCGCGTTCGCTTTCAATCTTGTTGGCAGACTTGCGGGTTTCAACCATAACGTCCGTATGTCCTTTAATGAAAGCTGTGCGGTCGGCTATCTCTTCGATAAGTTCCAAATTCTGGGCAGATAGTTTAGCGGCTTTTTCTTTCGGGAAAAGGTCTCTCAACTTATAGACATTGTCAATTAACTCTGTTTGATACCGCGTAGCAATAGGAATAATATGATTCAATACCAAATCGCCCAATACACGCGATTCGATTTGAACTTTTTTGGTATAGGTTTCCCATTTTACTTCGTTGCGGGCTTCGAGTTCTTTCTGGGTCATTACACCGATGGATTCGAACATGGAAACGCTTTCGGGTTTCAAATAGTTGTCAAAAATAATGGGAACGCTTGTTTCACAATCCAATCCACGCTTTTCGGCTTCTTTTTTCCAATCTTCGCTATACCCGTTGCCGTCAAAATGAATGGGTTTGCTGATTTTGATGTAGTTGCGAGCCACTTCGAGAATGGCTGATATTTTTGGTTCCCCTTTTTCTATTAAACTGTCAACGTCTTTTTTGAACTGTATTAATTGTTCGGCTAAAGCAGTGTTAAGCACTATCATGCCTGCAGCACAGTTGGCTTCCGAACCCACGGCGCGAAATTCAAACCGGTTGCCGGTGAATGCGAAAGGCGAAGTGCGGTTACGGTCTGTATTATCTATCAATAGTTCGGGTATTTGCGGAATGTCCAATTTCATGCCTTGTTTGTTGCTGAGATTGATCAATTCGTCTTTTGTACTGTTTTCGATGTGTTCCAATACTTGAGACAATTGCTTTCCTAGGAAAGAAGAGATGATAGCCGGAGGCGCTTCGTTAGCTCCCAAACGGTGGGCATTATTAGCATTTGCTATGCTTGCTTTCAGCAATCCGTTGTGCTTGTAAACTGCCATTAAGGTGTTGACAATGAAAGTAATAAAACGTAAATTGTCTTCCGGCGTTTTTCCCGGCGCCATTAGCATGATACCCGTATCCGTACCTAACGACCAATTATTATGTTTACCGGAACCATTAATTCCTTTAAACGGTTTTTCGTGCAACAACACACGGAAACCGTGACGACGGGATATACGGCGCATCAATGACATGATGAGCATATTGTGGTCAACTGCCAAGTTACATTCTTCATATATCGGAGCCAATTCAAACTGATTGGGCGCCACTTCATTATGGCGAGTCTTCACAGGTATGCCCAAACTTAATGCTTCAATTTCCAAATCTTTCATAAAGGCAGCCACACGAGTAGGAATGGAAGCGAAATAATGGTCTTCCAACTGTTGGTTTTTTGCGCTGTCGTGTCCCATCAATGTGCGTCCGGTAAGTAAAAGGTCGGGGCGCGCACCGTACAAACCTTCGTCCACCAGAAAATATTCTTGTTCCCAACCCAAATAGGCAACAACTTTTTTCACTTCCGGATTGAAATAACGACAGACTTCTACGGCAGCTTTGTCCACTGCATGTAGCGCTTTCAGCAAGGGCGCTTTGTAATCCAACGATTCCCCTGTGTAAGCAATGAAGATAGTGGGGATGCAGAGCGTATCGTCTATAATGAAAGCGGGGGAAGAAGGGTCCCAAGCCGAATATCCGCGTGCTTCGAATGTATTGCGGATACCTCCGCTGGGGAAACTGGAAGCATCCGGTTCTTGCTGAACAAGAAGTTTGCCGGAAAATTCTTCCAACATACCGCCTTTGCCGTCATGTTCTATGAAAGCATCGTGTTTCTCGGCAGTGCCTTCCGTCAGCGGATGAAACCAGTGTGTGTAATGGGTTACTCCCATTTCAACCGCCCATTTTTTCATACCTGAAGCCACTTCGTCTGCTATACGGCGGTCAAGAGGCGATCCATTGTCAATAGCGTCAATCAATCTTTCATATACCTTGCCCGGTAGGTACTTGAACATTTTAGCCCGGTTGAACACATATTTTCCGTAATATTCCGAAGGACGTTCCTTAGGCGTCGGCACTTCTACCGCTTTTTTCTTGAATGCAGCTTCTACCACTCTGAATCTTAATTTTGACATAATAATTTGTAAGTTTATTAGTTATTGGATTGGAGTGTGTGGAACTAATTCCACACACTCTTTCATTGTATTTAAAGACTAACGCCAAACACAAGGTAAGCTCCTTTTACGGATGGATTGGCTACCAATTTAACAAATGCCGGCACCGTAAACGATCCGGTTACTTGTATGCTTTTAGAAGCAGTTAAACCAATATTTGTTACATTAAATTTACCGGCATAAATTCCTTCCCAAGGGGTAAAACCCGCTTCGACCTTAAAATCATAACTTCCTAATCCAAAAGGAACGGCAGCTTCTATATAGGTTGAGTAGGCTCTCTTTCCGTCTGCTTTATAGTCGTTGCCGGAAAAGTTAGTATTCCAACTCAGTGAAAGCGCTCCGAAATCGTAACCCAACGTTGCTTCGTAAACGTGAGAAGTAATATCGGCATCATAATTAAAATATTCGCCGGTGTTAAACCAATAATCGGTAATAGCCGCGCTAAATTTGTTCACAGCATATTTCAGCGTGAAGTCGAGTTCTTTGGTATCCGTTTTATCTAATCCTGTTGAACCCCAAGCGGCTAAAGAAAATCCGTTTAAAGATACCGAAACGGAAGGTTGGAAACTTGCCCCGCCACTGTCGATGCCCCGCCAGATATAACTGTTCACTATATCGGCTCCTACTGAAACTTCCGGCTTGTTTTGTGCATTGGATACCATTGAAACAAAAAACATCGGAAACAATGCTACTACCCATTTTACGTTAATTTTTTTCATAATCTTTTTACCTTTTAATGATACAATAAATAAATTTAAAAAATATAGTAACGCGCGTTTTACTATTCGATTGGGGTTGTTCGCAGGGGCGACCCTTGCGGTCGTCTTGTTGGCGGTCATCGTTTTGTTGGCGATATTCAGGGCGACCGCAAGGGTCGCCCCTGCATCAGGAAACAATATTTAATTTATTCAATCTTTTTATGGCTTCTATACAATCGTTCCGTTCGCCAAATGCAGTCAGGCGGATGTATCCTTCTCCACAAGGACCGAAACCTACGCCCGGTGTTCCCACCACGTTAGCTTCATAAAGCATTTTGTCGAAAAAACGCCAAGAGCCGGCTGCATTTGGAGTTTTTACCCACAGGTAGGGCGCATTTACTCCACCATATACTTTTAAGCCGATTTTTTTCAACCCTTCACACATTATCCGGGCATTTGTCAGGTAGTAATCAATGATTTCTTTTACCTGCTTTTTCCCTTCCGGGGAATAGACGGCTTCGGCTCCTCGTTGGGTGATGTATGATGTTCCATTGAATTTGGTGCTTTGGCGACGATTCCATAAAGAATTGAGTGCAATGCGTTCGCCTCTGAGGGTTGCTGCCGTCAATTCTTCCGGCACTACGGTATATCCGCAACGAACCCCTGTGAATCCCGCTGTTTTTGAGAAACTACGAAATTCTATGGCACATTTCCTGGCTCCTTCTATTTCATAGATGGAATGAGGAACGTCCGATTCCTGAATGTACGCTTCGTATGCAGCGTCGAACATAATCAATGTATCATTTTCCAACGCATAATTCACCCATTTCTTTAGTTCGTCCTTCGTCAGTGTCGTTCCCGTTGGGTTATTGGGATAACAGAGAAAGAGAATGTCAATCCGCTTATCCGGAATTTGCGGAATAAAATTGTTTTCACTTGTGCAGGGCATATATACGATGTTGCTCCATCTGCCGTTTTCTTCCCATACGCCGCTACGTCCGCCCATTACATTGCTATCAATATAGACAGGATATACGGGGTCGGTTACGCCGACGGTGTTTTCCTGACAAAGAATATCGCCGATATTTCCCGTATCGCTTTTAGCTCCGTCGCTTATGAATATTTCCGAGGGACTGAATGATATGCCTTTAGGAAGATAATCATTTTTAATAATGGCTTCTATCAAAAAGTCGTATCCTTGTTCGGGACTGTAGCCGCGGAAAGTGTTTTTATGCGCCATTTCCTCTGTTGCCTTATGCATGGCTTCAATACAGGTGCGAGGCAGCGGACAGGTTACATCGCCGATACCCAAACGTATCGGTTCCTTATCGGGATTTGTTGCTTTAAATGCGTTTATTTTCTTTGAAATCTCGGAAAACAAATAGCTTCCGGGTAATTTTAGAAAATGTTCGTTTACGAGTGCCATGGATGTTAAGTTTGTTAATTACTAAGTTTATTTGTTTTTCCTGTTCAATCAATCGTTATCGTTCCGTCAAATACTTTTTCCGGTTTTCCTGTTAAAAAAACATGTCCCGATGGTTCGTCCCACACAATGGTTAAGACGCCGCCGTCCATAATAATATCCGTTTTCCTTCCGGCTTTTCCCTTTATGACAGCAGTTACGGCTGTGGCGCATGCTCCCGTTCCACAGGCTTGGGTAACGCCCGAACCGCGTTCCCATACGCGTGTACGTATTTTGCCTTCTTCTCCTACTTGGGCAAATTCCACATTGGTGCGTTCAGGAAAAAACGGGTGATTTTCCAATTTAAGTCCGGTATTCGATAAGTCTATGTTGGTAATATCGTCCGTAAAAATGACCAAATGAGGGTTCCCCATAGACAAGGCGGTAGCGGTAAAAGGATATTCTCCGGCAAAGTCCACTTCCCGAATGTCGGAAGGGCTACCCATGTTTACAGTGACAGCAGATACCATTCCGTTTTGAACATTCAGTTTCAATATTTTAATGCCCGATAAGGTTTCGAGCGTAATTTCTTCTTTGTTTGTCAATCTGTATTCATATAGATACTTACCTATGCAGCAAACGCCGTTTCCGCACATTTTGGCTTCCGATCCGTCGGCATTGAATATACGCATACTGAAATCGGCTTTGCTGGATGTTCCTATCAAAATTAATCCGTCGCTGCCAATGCCTGTATGGTAAGCGCTCCATTTTACGGCTAATTCTTCCGGGTTGGATAGGGGGTATTTTATCGTATTTACATAGATATAATCGTTGCTCGCGTTGTGCATTTTGGTAAATTCAATGGTACTCATTCGTTTGTTTTTTTAGTTTGTAGTTTTTGAATCTTTAAATTTATGAATACTCAATACGCTTGGTCATGTACTCCTTTTATCGCTCTTCCGGAGGGGTCATTCATATTCTGAAATGTTTTGTCCCATGCAAGCGCTTCGGCGGTGGAACAGGCTACGCTCGGTACGCTTGGCACCGATTTTGCCGCGCTTTCGCTTGGAAAATGTTCTTCAAAGATGGTACGGTAACAATATTCTTCTTTATTGCGCGGCGTATTTATGGGGAATCGTTTTGTTGCTTGCTCCATTTGTTCATCACTGACGGTTGCCGAAGCTATTTCTTTCAACGTGTCGATCCAACTGTATCCCACGCCGTCGCTGAATTGTTCTTTTTGCCTCCATGCCACGCTTTCGGGAAGCATACCGGCAAAAGCTTCACGCAATATTCTTTTCTCAATCACTTTACCCGGCGCCATTTTGTTGCGAGGATTGATGCGCATGGCTACATCCAAAAATTCTTTATCCAGAAAAGGTACCCGCCCTTCTACTCCCCAAGCTGACAGGCTTTTGTTGGCGCGCAGACAATCGTATAGATGCAGTTTGCTCAATTTACGTACTGTTTCTTCATGGAAAGCTTTGGCGTCGGGAGCTTTATGAAAATAGAGATAACCGCCGAATACCTCGTCTGCCCCTTCGCCGCTAAGCACCATTTTTATGCCCATAGACTTAATGTAGCGTGCCAAGAGATACATAGGGGTGGAAGCGCGGACGGTTGTTACATCATACGTTTCAATGAAATAAATCACGTCGCGAATGGCGTCGAGCCCTTCTTGCAGGGTATAATTTATTTCGTGATGTACGGTGCCAATGAAGTCGGCTACTTCACGAGCCTTAATCAAATCGGGAGCGTCTTTCAACCCGACGGCAAAAGAATGAAGCTGCGGCCACCACGCATCACTCTCACCGTCCGTTTCTATACGTTTGGAAGCGTACTTTTTAGCAATAGCCGAAATAACGCTACTGTCCAAGCCGCCGCTAAGCAACACGCCGTAGGGCACATCGCTCATTAGTTGGCGCTGTACGGCTGTTTCGAGTGCGTCGTGCAATTCGTTTATGCCGATAGGGCTTTCTTTCACAGAGTCGTATTCCGTCCAATCACGCGTGTACCATCGTTTCATTTTTCCTTCTACGCTCCAAAAATAATGTCCGGGTAAAAAAGGTTCGTATTCATCGCAAAAGCCTTCCAGCGCTTTCAATTCGCTGGCAATATATAGTTTTCCCTCCGGATCTTTTCCGATATACAGAGGTATTACGCCCATAGGGTCGCGGGCAATGAGAAATTCATCTTTCTCTTCGTCATAAAGAGCAAAAGCAAAGATTCCACTTAGGTCCTCTAAAAAATGAATGCCTTTGTCGCGATAAAGAGCTATGATAACTTCACAATCCGAACCGGTTTGAAATTCATATTTACCGGCATATTGTTCACGTATCCGGCGATGATTGTATATCTCACCGTTGACAGCAAGCACCGTCTTCTTGTCGGGTGAGTACAGAGGTTGTCCGCCGCTTCGCGGGTCCACAATGGAGAGGCGTTCATGAGTCAATATGGCGCTACCGCCTGTATATATTCCACTCCAATCCGGTCCGCGGTGGCGAAGCCGTTGCGTCATTTTCAATGCTTTAGTACGAAGCTCTTGGGATTGCTGTTTTATATTAAAGATACCTACTATTCCACACATGGTATTGCTTTTCAATTTAGAGAATTTATGACTTATGGTTAAATTTCACACAAATAGTTATTGATTTTTTCTGCCGTCTCCTTTCCGCTTGCCATTGCTTTTACAACGAGGCTGGGTCCCATTACCCAATCTCCGGCAACAAACACATTGTTTGGTAATACCGGAATTTCGGGTTTAAGAAAACCCATAGCCAAAAGCACTAAATCTGCTTCGATAATTTCTTTCTTACCGGTAAGTTTCATTGTAGAACGACCTTCGCCGGTAGCGGGAATCCATTGTATTTGTTCTACTTCAACGCCTGTTACCTTATTGTTTTCACCGATGAACTTATTGGAGGCGAGGCTCCAGCGGCGTGTACAACCTTCCTCGTGACTGCTGGTTGTTTTCAGCACCAAAGGATATTGTGGCCACGGGGTATCCGGATTATATCTTTCGGGTGGTTGAGGCATGATTTCTATCTGCGTTACACTTGTTGCTCCTTGCCGGACACATGTCCCGATGCAATCCGATCCCGTATCGCCCCCTCCGATAACAAGCGCTTTTTTGCCTTTTGCGTTGATTTGCTTTTCTTTGGGAAATTCTTCTCCTTCGAGAATATCATTCTGTTGAGATAGTATTTCGAGGGCGAAATGAATACCTTTCAGTTCACGTCCGGGTACCGGTAGGTTACGAGGGGTTTCAGCGCCCATGCAAAGGCAATAAGCGTCAAATCCTTCGGGAAGTTTATTTACATCTATATTTTTATTCATTTTAAATTGAATGCCTCCGGCTTCCAATAATTTCAGACGGCGGTCAACAATGTGTTTACTCAGTTTGAAATTAGGAATGCCGTAACGCAGCAATCCTCCTGGTTTTTTTGTTTTATCATATACGGTAACTGTATATCCTTTGCCGTTCAGCCGGTTAGCCACTACCAATCCGGCAGGTCCTGCACCGATAACGGCAATTTTTTTACCGTTGCGCTTTGGTGTAACTGCTTCGATGTATCCTTCGCGGAAAGCAGCTTCCGTAATAGCAGCTTCGTTTTCACGAATGGTTACCGGTTCGTCACAGGACAGTTTAAGTACGCAACTTTTTTCGCAAAGCACGGGACAAACTCTTCCGGTAAATTCGGGAAAGTCACAGGTTTCGGATAGTATTTCGTAGGCTTCTTTCCATTTGCCTTTGTACAACGCGTCTTGCCATTCGGGTTGTATATTGCCGACCGGACATGCCCAATGGCAGAAAGGTACGCCACAGTCCATGCAACGGGAAGCCTGTTCTCTACGGTCGCGGGTATTCAATATTTGTTCTACTTCGCCGAAATCACCTATCCGTTCATGAATCAACCTGTATCCGGCTTCTTTTCTCGGTATGGTGAGGAATGCTTTTGAATCGCCCATATTATTGATTGTTAGTTACTAATTAATTGCATACCTGCAATCTTCTCTTGTAGTTTACGCATCTGTTCTTCCTGCAGCACTTTTTTGTATTCGATAGGCACCACTTGAATGAACTCTTCGGCGTAACGATTCCAATCGTTGAGCATGGTATGCGCTAATTGAGATCCGGTATATAGATATTGTTTTTGAATGAGTTCGTGTAACTCTTTGCGGTAGCTCGCTTCTTCAATAAGCGATAGTTCCACCATTTCCATGTTGCAATAATAATCAAAATCACCGTTCTTGTTCCAGACGTAAGCCACGCCGCCGCTCATACCGGCAGCAAAATTCCGCCCCGTTTTACCTAATACTACCACACGCCCGCCTGTCATGTACTCGCAACAATGGTCGCCTGTGCCTTCTACTACGGCGATGGCTCCGGAATTGCGCACAGCGAAACGCTCGCCCGCTTGTCCGTTAATGTAAACTTCTCCGGAAGTGGCTCCGTATAATAATGTATTGCCGGCAATCGTATTGTTTTCGGCTTCAAAGTTGCTTCGTGTGAGAGGGAGTACGGAGATTTTTCCACCGCTCAATCCTTTTCCCAAGTAATCATTCGCTTCTCCTTCTAATTTGAAATGGATTCCCTGTACTAAGAATGCGCCGAAACTTTGTCCGGCAGAACCTTTAAACTTAACGTTTATGGTATTTTCGGGCAATCCTTTTTCACCGTATTTGGCTGCGATTATACCTGAAAGCATGGCGCCTGTAGCACGGTTGGTATTGCTAATAGCGTATTCCAAGGATATTCCCTTGCCGTGTTCGATTGCCTCGCGAGCGGCTTTGATAATTTCCGTATCCTTTATATCGTCTATCTTGTATTTGGGATTGATGGTTCGCCGGACGGATGCTCCGTTGTCTATGCGCATAAGCAGTTTGTCGAAATTCAGCAATTCGTGTTTCGGATTGCCGGTTGACGGTTTGCGTATGATAAGGTCTGTCCTGCCAATAATATCGTCTAATTTTTCTACTCCTATTTCCGCCAGATATTCGCGTACTTCTTGCGCCAAGAAGGTGAAAAAATGAATCAGATATTCACTTTGTCCGTGAAACCGTTCGCGTAATTCCACATTTTGTGTGGCAACTCCTACGGGGCACGTATTAATATGACATTTACGCATCATTACACAACCGAGTACGATAAGTGCGGAGGTAGCAAATCCAAATTCTTCTGCTCCTAACATCGCCATTAAAATAATGTCTCGTCCGGTCTTCAGTTGTCCATCCGTTTGTAGTGTCACTTGTCCGCGTAAACCGTTGAGTATAAGTGTCTGTTGGGTTTCGCTCAAACCTAATTCGGGGGAGATTCCCGCATAGCGTATAGACGAAGAAGGCGATGCGCCTGTCCCCCCTTCGGAACCTGAAATGACAATTATGTCTGCTTTGGCTTTTGCCACTCCGGCGGCAATAGTCCCTACTCCACTTTCAGCAACTAATTTTACACTGATTTTGGCTTCCGGATTTACATTTTTCAGATCGAAAATAAGTTGTGCCAAATCTTCTATGGAATAGATGTCGTGATGCGGCGGCGGTGAAATGAGTGATATGCCGGGTATGGAATGGCGGGTTTTAGCGATGATTTTATCCACTTTGTATCCCGGAAGTTGTCCTCCTTCACCCGGTTTGGCTCCTTGCGCTATTTTAATTTGTATTTCGTCGGCATTTACTAAATATTCGGTTGTTACGCCGAAACGTCCGGAAGCTATTTGCTTGATGGCACTCCGCAGGCTTATTCCGTCCGTGCGAGGCAGGTAACGGGCAGCATCTTCTCCACCTTCGCCGGTGTTGCTTCGTCCGTGTATTTTATTCATAGCAATAGCTATTGCTTCGTGCGCTTCTTTACTGATAGATCCGTATGACATGGCTCCGGTAACAAAACGCCGCATGATGCTTTCTACCGGTTCCACTTTCTTGAGGTCAATGGGGTTTTTTTTGAAATCAAGGAAATCGCGCAAAAAGATAGGAGATTCTTTTTCGTCCACTAGGACGGTGAACTCTTTAAACTTTTTGTAACTTCCCAAACGGACAGCCAACTGCAAACTGCTAATGGTTTCAGGATTCCAAGCATGTTTTTCTCCCGTTTTGCGAAAAGAGTAAAGCCCTTCGTTTTTCAATTCTCCTTCCGGCGTTTCGGGTGTAAATCCGCGTGTATGGAATATCAAAGCGTCTTTCGTAACTTCTTCCAATCGAATACCGCCAATGCGCGACCCCATACTGCCAAAATACGCATTACTCAATTCCTCGCTCAACCCAACAGCTTCAAATATTTTGGCTCCACGATAAGAACGGATGGTACTGATGCCCATCTTGCTCATTATTTTGTACAATCCTTTACAAAGGGCTTTGATATAGTTTTTTTCTGCTGTGGCGTAATCTAACTGAATTGCCTTTTTGTTTGTCAATTTATCCAAAATAGCGAATGCCATGTACGGATTTAATGCGCTTGCGCCGAAACCAAGTAATAGCGCAGCATGCATCACTTCGCGAATTTCTCCCGACTCAACAATAAGAGCCGTTTGCACTCGTTTACCTACCGATATAAGATAATGGTGTACGGCGCTCACCGCCAGTAAAGAAGGAATGGCAGCATGGGTAATGCTTATGTCTCTATCGCTTAGCACAATGTAGTTTACTCCTTCGCTTACCGATTCCTCCGCTTTTTTGCAAAGAGATGTTAACGCTTCCTGCATACCGGCTTTTCCTTTGATAGCCTCGAAAAGTATCGGGAGTTTTACGGTTTTAAATCCTTTGTACTGAATGTGACAAAGGATATCCAATTGCTCGTTGCTTAATATCGGATGATTGAGGCGCACCATCTTGCAATGCCCTTCATCGGGATTCAAGATGTTGCTGCCCACAGCGCCGATGTATTCCGTAAGCGACATTACCAAATCTTCCCGTATCGGGTCAATAGGCGGGTTGGTAACTTGTGCAAACTGTTGGCGGAAATAGTTGTATAATAATTGAGGTTTGTCCGATATAATAGCGAGTGGGGTATCATTCCCCATAGAGCCAATTGGTTCTGCTCCTGTGGTTGCCATCGGAACAAGTGTTTTTTCGACGTCTTCTTTGCTGTACCCGAAAGTCCGAAGCATACGGTCGTAATTTTCTACTGCATGAGAAACTTTACGTCCGCTTTTAATTTCATCCAAATCTATGCGGTTATTAGCAAGCCATGTACGATAGGGTTTGGCTTCCGCCAATTGTTGTTTTAATTCTCCGTCGTAATAAATTTCCCCTTTTTCCGTATCAGCCATCAATATTTTCCCCGGTTGCAGCCGTCCTTTTTCTTTAATGTCTCCCGGCTCAAAATCCATTACTCCCGCTTCGGAGGCAGCCAGCAGCATACCGTTGTGCGTAATTAAATACCGTGCAGGTCGCAATCCGTTTCTATCCAACATTCCTCCGGCATATCTTCCATCGCTAAAAAGCAAAGCAGCCGGTCCGTCCCATGGTTCCATCAATATGGAGTGATATTCGTAAAAAGCCTTCAGGTTTTCGCTTATCGGATTCTTTTCGTTAAACGATTCCGGTATTAACATTGACATTGCATGAGGCAAACTCAATCCCGACATGACTAAAAATTCCAATACATTATCTAATGAGGCGCTGTCGCTCATTCCTTTTTCTATAATGGGTCGAATGGTTTTAATATCGCCCAGCGTATGGGAAGAAAGCACTGTTTCCCTTGCTTCCATCCATCCCCGGTTGCCGCGGATGGTATTTATTTCCCCGTTGTGTGCTAATAAACGGAAGGGTTGCGCTAAACTCCACGTAGGGAACGTATTAGTACTAAAACGTGAATGTACCAATGCTAATCCCCCCGTGAAGTAATTGTTGGTCAAGTCCGGATAATAATTTCTCAATTGCAATGACGAGAGCATACCTTTGTATATAATGCTCTTGATTGAAAGAGAAACCATATAAAAATCCTTCTTACCTGTTGTTAACGGCGAATGGGTTATCCTTTTTTCAATCTTTTTTCGTATAGTATATAGTTTTCGATCTGCGGTCGCCGTTTCCGTAAACCCCGTGATGAATAGTTGTTTAATGTCCGGTTCACAAATTCGTGCATCTTTTCCTACAATATCCGAATTAACCGGCACATTGCGGATATGCATCAGGGTAAGTCCTTCTTTTTCAATCTCTTCAATAATCACACTTAGAATAAAAGCCTGATCTTCTTTCTTTTTGGGCAAAAACAAAATTCCCGTTCCGTAAGTCCCCTTTTCGGGTACGGGAATCCCCTGTAACAGAATAAATTCATGCGGGATTTGTAGCATGATACCGGCTCCGTCCCCTGTTTTATTATCTGCTCCTTCTGCCCCGCGATGTTGCATATTTTCCAACACTTTCAATGCCGACTCAATAATGTCGTGCGACTTTCCTCCGTGAATGTTTACCAACATTCCTATCCCACAAGCATCGTGTTCATGGGCAGCATCGTACAGTCCCGTTTGTTTGGGCTGAGATTGACACCGGTAAAGCAAATCTTTTGTTTTGTTGTTAAAAAGTTCTTTTTCTTCCATTTATACTGACGCTATTGCATGGTAATGCGGATTATTCTGTCAAATTGCGAGCAAAGTTATAATTATAATTTCATAATGGTATATCTTTTTAGAAAAAATATGATACAAATGAATTTATTTACAAAAATGGATTTGAGATGGGATAGAAGAAAAAGAGAGTAAAAACGGATTTGCTAATTGTGTAGAGGCTGTCCAAAAAGTGGGCAGCCTCTCTTTTTTATTTGTTAAGCTGCTACGTTGTAAATTAGCGAAGGCCTGTTTTTATCAATCTTCTCCTGTCCATAAATTCGATATAGCAGGCTCAAAAGTA
>SNRY01000005.1_pt1 | contig 130590 bp, 56 predicted proteins | sample 4693421 | NCBI WGS metagenome assembly SNRY01 (sample SAMN11003215, study PRJNA524138) | termite gut metagenome | isolation source: Bacteroidetes bacterial symbionts from single cell of protist host amplifed... | host: Streblomastix strix ... | reverse complement strand
ATGCCATTTTTTCTGTTGTCATACTCTCGTGTTTAAATTTCTCACGCATATAAAACCAATTGAGATAATTTTGCAAATACTTGGTTGAAACTCCCCAGAACGAGCCGGCTATCCACTTTTTTAACCGGTTATGCAATTCGTTTACGTGCTGAACAGGATATCCTCCTTTTTTTACATATTGTTTTAAGTCGACTCGCAAGACTGTGTGTTTCAAATTATTCTCTATGCTGTAACCTTTGTAGCTTACCTGTCCGTCCGTACACAATATGCTTTCTTCAGGCAAGGGATTCTGCAAACTTTCCTTTATATCCGATTTGGTAATTCTGCCCATGGTACCGACTGTCATTTTCAAACTCTTGCTACGATCTTTTGAGACTATTACCGCAGCTTTATCCGTTGATATTCCGCGCTTCTTAGGGTCGCTGCCGCGCTTGCGAGGCGGACGTTTCAAATGACGATTACCTTTCTCTGAATGGTCGAAAAACGTTTCGTCGCTTTCTACCACGCCTTCGAATTCCTCGCCGGTGTTCTGTTCGTAGGATGCCAGTATTTTATGCCGCCAATCAAATGCCGTCTTTTTATTAATATGCAATTTTTCCTTTATCTTGTCCAATGAATATTCTTCTATCATTAACGATATATACGGCTCTGCAAGCGATTTCTTATGTATGCCATCCAGCCAAGTTCCCGTATATTCGGTAAATGTCCGATTGCAATCATTGCACTTGAAACGTTGTGACTCGTGTGCCTTGCCATAGCGGCGATAGTGCTTTCCTCCACAATAAGGACAAGGTGCCTGCTTGTTTATCAGAGCTGTGCAACGGCTTCTTAATGCGCCGGTATCTTCTTCTTGCCCTTGGGGGGACAAACTTTCTATCAATTGAAGTTGTTCCTCTTTTGATAAGGACTTGGCTAATAGCAGAACTTCTTGGTATTCCATTTGGGTTATGTTTGTTCGTGGGTATACCGTAAAGATAATACTTTTTAATGATATAGCAACACTATTATTAACTATAGCCAAACAATTATTATAAAAAAAGCTGCCGTTAGCAGCCTTTTTATTTCCAATATTCAGTTTATTGCAATCTGAATTGTACCGGTACCGTAAATTTTACACGAACAGATTTACCTCTTTGCATACCCGGTTTCCATTTGGGCATAGCCATAATCACACGAAGGGCTTCTTTGTCCAAATAAGGATCAACACTACGAACGACTAACGGGTCAACAATAGAACCATCTCTGTTAACAACAAACTGCACGATTACCCGTCCTTGAGTTCCGTTCTCTTGAGCAATAGTTGGATATTTAATATTTTTACTGAAATACTGCATCAATTCACTCATTCCTCCTGGAAATTCCGGCATATTTTCTACTACTTCAAAAATTACCTGTTCTTCCGGTTCTTCCTCTCCTATTGTTGACGGAGCAATATATTTTACTTCTACTTTTCCACCGGTATCTTCGGACGAAGCAAGTGTTGTTTCTGTAACATGTGCATTATCATCCACGATATTCAAAACCTCTATCTCTTTAGGAATCTCTGCGGGAGGAGGAGCTATCGCTTGATCCGGTTGTGTAATAGGAATGATTTCCTCTTCAAATATTACATCGTTTACAAGATTACTCGTATCAACCTTTATATCGTATTCCGTCCATTCGAACGCTACAAACATAATAGCCAACACAATCACGTAGCCGATAAGAAGCCATGTAAACTTCTTACCTTCCAAATCTGCTTTGGGTGACTTTTTAATTTCCATATCAATATATAATCTTAGTTTGTTATTATTCTCTTTGGCAAATATAACGCTTTTTATGAAAAAATGAATGTTTTCTCCTTCTTTTTTATATTAACAATTCTATTTTTTGTTTTTTTATTTTGTATATATACACCTTATATAACTATTCGGTTAGTTCTTAATCCTTTAGATACTTTTTTCACTGTAGAACTATTTCCTTTATCTTTTGTTTAATCAAGCAATTCCTCTACTTTTGCACAAAGAAATTAGAAATTTAATAATGAATAGCAAAATAAGTGCAATATAATCTACACAACTTATTTTACTAGTTACAAACGCAATAACTAACTACTTATTTTTAATAAATAATTCATTAAAACATTCATTTTTTATGTGGTTAATTAATTCTTCTGTGGGAAGGAAGGTGATTATGAGTATCACAGGACTCGCACTTATCCTGTTTTTAACATTTCACATGGCGATGAATCTTACTGCAATCGTCAGTGAAGAAGCCTACAATGCGATTTGCGCTTTCTTAGGTGCAAATTGGTACGCTTTAGTAGGAACAATGGGATTAGCCGCTCTGGTAGCTGTCCATGTCATTTACGCCCTTTGGTTGACAATCCGGAATCGCAAAGCGCGTGGCAATGAAAGTTATTCCGTAACGGCAAAGCCCAAAAATGTGGAATGGGCTTCACAAAACATGCTGGTTCTCGGTATTATTATTATTCTCGGTTTGGGATTACATTTGTTTAATTTTTGGTACAATATGCAATTTGCCGAACTTCGAGGACTTCATGAAACGAATGGACTTTCTCCTACCGATGGAGCAGGTTTTATCGGAAAAACATTTGCTTGCCCTGTGTATGCAGGACTTTATCTAATATGGTTAGCTGCCATTTGGTTTCACTTGACACACGGTTTCTGGAGTGCATTGCAAACATTGGGTTTGAACAATAAAATTTGGTTCAACCGTTGGAAAATAATTGCATACATCTATTCAACACTACTTATGGCAGGATTTGCTGCGGTGGTTGTTTGGTATTATGTAAAATCGTTACTATGTGGAACCTGTTGCACTGTTTAATCTGAAATTTACAAACTCTATTCATACTTCAACATTTTATATTCATAATTTCTCAATTAAACAAAATGATCCGTAAATCGTAAATATCATTATGACTAAAATAGATTCAAAAATTCCCGAAGGGCAGTTAGCCGAAAAATGGAGTAACTACAAAGCCCATCAAAAACTTGTAAACCCGACGAACAAACGTCGTTTGGATATTATTGTAGTAGGAACCGGTTTAGCGGGAGCGTCCGCCGCCGCATCATTAGGAGAAATGGGTTTCAGAGTTCTCAATTTTTGCATTCAAGACTCGCCGCGCCGTGCTCACTCCATTGCCGCACAAGGAGGAATTAATGCAGCAAAAAATTATCAAAACGACGGCGATTCCGTATATCGCCTTTTCTACGATACAATCAAGGGTGGCGATTATAGAGCCCGCGAAGCCAATGTATATCGCCTGGCAGAAGTATCAAACGCCATCATTGACCAATGTGTAGCACAGGGTGTTCCTTTTGCCCGCGACTACGGAGGCACACTTGACAACCGTTCATTTGGAGGCGCACAAGTATCACGTACTTTCTATGCCCGCGGTCAAACAGGACAACAACTCTTGTTAGGTGCCTATTCGGCATTAAGTCGTCAGGTACATCAGGGAAACGTGAAACTATATACCCGTTACGAGATGCTTGACGTAGTGATTATAGACGGTCGTGCACGCGGTATTATCGCTCGCAACTTGGTAACCGGAGAAATCGAACGCTTCTCTGCCCATGCCGTAGTAATAGGAACAGGCGGATACGGAAATACTTTCTTTCTGTCCACCAATGCTATGGGGTCTAATGGTTCCGCCATCGTTCAATGCTATAAAAAAGGAGCCTATTTTGCCAATCCCTGTTATGCACAAATTCACCCCACCTGTGTTCCGGTACATGGTACTCAGCAATCCAAGCTGACGTTAATGTCTGAATCTCTCCGTAATGACGGACGCATCTGGGTTCCGAAAAAATTAGAAGACGCCAAAGCTTTGCAAGCCGGAACGAAAAAATCGAATCACATACCCGAAGAAGACCGCGATTTCTACTTGGAACGCCGCTATCCAGCGTTTGGAAACTTAGTACCTCGCGACGTAGCTTCACGTGCGGCTAAAGAACGTTGCGACGCCGGTTTTGGGGTGAACAGCACCGGTTTAGCCGTATTTCTTGATTTTAAATATGCCATTGAACGTTTGGGAGAAGATATTGTTCGCGCACGTTATGGAAACCTGTTCGACATGTATGAAGAAATTTCGGATGAAAATCCATACAAGACTCCGATGATGATTTATCCGGCTATTCACTATACAATGGGGGGAATTTGGGTAGATTATGAACTGATGACCTCTATTCCGGGGTTGTTTGCCATTGGCGAAGCCAATTTCTCCGACCATGGAGCCAACCGTTTGGGAGCTTCTGCATTAATGCAGGGATTGGCTGACGGATATTTTGTATTGCCTTATACGATTCAAAACTATTTGGCAGACCAAATTCAAGTACCGTGTTTCTCTACCAATTCGCCCGAATTTGCCGAAGCCGAAAAAACCATTAAAGACAAAATCAATCGAATTAAGGCTGTTAACGGCAAACAATCGGTTGACTCTATTCACAAAAAATTAGGACATATCATGTGGGATTTCGTAGGGATGGCTCGTACCAAAGAATTTTTACAAAAAGCTTTGAAGGAAATTCAAGAAGTAAAAAAAGAGTTCTGGAGCGATATTCGCATTCCGGGTGAAGTAACCGAATTAAACATAGAGATGGAAAAGGCTCTTCGCTTAAGCGACTTCATCGAAATAGGTATGCTAATGGCTCGTGATGCCCTGAATCGGGAAGAATCCTGCGGCGGTCATTTCCGTGAAGAATACCAAACATCCGAAGGCGAAGCAAAACGCAATGACGAAACATTCTCTTACGTCGCTTGCTGGAAATATACCTGCGAAGACAAAGAACCGGAGTTAATCAGGGAAGATTTGGACTATCAATTTATAAAAGTTCAAACCCGTAATTACAAAGCATAAAAACAAATGAATCCATGGAAAAAAAGATAAGTTTCACACTAAAAGTGTGGAGACAAAAAAGTCCCAAAGAAAAAGGTTCCTTTGAATCATACCAAATGAAAGACATCACGGGAGACACCTCCTTTCTCGAAATGTTAGATATCTTGAATGAACAACTTATCCATGAAGGAAAAGAACCCGTAGTTTTTGATCACGACTGCCGGGAAGGTATTTGTGGTATGTGTTCGCTCTATATCAACGGGCATCCGCACGGTCCCGCAACAGGAGTCACCACATGCCAAATATATATGCGCCGTTTCAATGACGGAGATACCATTACCGTAGAGCCATGGCGTTCGGCAGGTTTCCCCGTAATCCGCGATTTGATGGTGGATCGTCGCGCATACGACAAAATCATGCAAGCAGGCGGTTACGTCAGCATTAATACGGGTGCACCTCAAGATGCAAATGCCATTCCGATACCGAAAGAAGTAGCAGACGAAGCGATGGACGCTGCCGCATGTATAGGTTGCGGCGCCTGTGTGGCGGCATGCAAAAACGGATCGGCTATGTTGTTTGTATCGGCAAAAGTAAGTCAATTAAATCGTCTTCCGCAAGGAAAAATAGAAGCTTCCCGCCGCACCAAAGCCATGTTGTCCAAGATGGACGAACTTGGTTTCGGTAACTGTACCAATACTCGCGCTTGCGAAGCGGAATGTCCGAAAAATGTATCCATCAGCCATATCGCCAAGCTAAATCGCGACTTTATTAAGGCTAAATTGAAAGACTAATAAAGACTCGTAACAACTTTTAATAAGATAAAACGGGAAACGCAGCTATTGTCTGTATTTCTCGTTTTTTATGTTCATATACACCCCATGTTTGACAGCAATTATTATATTTTGTCCGATAATTAAGTAAATTTGCTCACGCTATTAAAATGAGGTGAACTTATGCGAACGCTTATTCCAAAATATTTCTTCATACTTTTCATTCTGTTATATATCTCCATAAACATACAAGCCCAATTCATAAATTACGGTTCCGATCCCACTCGCTTCAAATGGAACATCGTACGCACACAACATTACCAATTAGTATATCCGCAGGGTATTGATTCGACAGCTCGCCGTTACGCTATTTTACTAGAAACAGCGTATCCGCACATAGGAAAAACAATCGGAACACCTCCCCAAAAAACATTCCCCGTGATACTGCATCCTGCCAATATGCTGTCAAACGGAATGGTGGCTTGGGCGCCCAAGCGCATGGAATTTATCACAACTCCTCATTCCGATCTGTATGCTCAAAGTTGGAACAAACAATTGGTAATACACGAATCACGCCATGTATTCCAAACAGATAAACTGACTAGAAAGATTTTCAAACCTTTATATTATGCTCTTGGTGAACAAGTAGCGGGAGTTGCCGGACTTGCTGTACCTAAATGGTTTTTTGAAGGCGATGCAGTAACTACCGAAACAGCATTATCGAATAGTGGACGAGGAAGGTTACCTGAGTTTAACATGGTTTACCGTGCACAAATCCTCTCCGGAAAATCTTATACATTTGACAAATGGTTTCTCGGATCCTATAAAGATTATACCGGCAACTTTTATACATTAGGATATGATCTAACTGCTTACGCCCGTTACCAATACGGAGCAGATATATGGGATAAAGTTACAGACCGCTATACCCGGCATATTTATCTTGTACCCCCTTTTTCACGTTCGCTGAAACATTATACAGGAATCGGTACGAAAGGACTTTTCAATCAAACTTTTTCTTTTCTAAAGCATGAATGGGAAATACAAGATAGCCTACGCCTGACAAAAGGAGACAAACACAAACCGGTTTATCTCTCACCGGAAACCAAGCAATACACCTCTTACCAATATCCACAAATAGTAAATGACTCAACAATCATTGCCGTAAAATCAAGTTTGCAGGATATTCATTCATTGGTCATCATTCAGAATGGGAATGAAAAGCGATTGAGTTATATTGGCAACATTAATAGCCGTATTATTTTGAAAAACAATCGTGTGTATTGGACGGAATATGTACCGGGCATACGCTGGACTCATGAGAATTACTCTGTGATCAAATATTACGATTTGAACGCCAAACGTATCATTACGCTCACACCTCATAGACGTTATCTTTCTCCCTCCGTTGAATTCAGTGGAAAAGTAATAGCAGTTTCACATACTTCGGAATCGGGTGTTAACCAAATTGTATGGATAGATACAGATAGCGGTAAAGAAATGGATCGCTATAATATACCCGACAATACTTTTATCAAAGATATGACCTTCGGAGAAGACAGTAGTGTTATTGCTGTCATGCTTGGAGATAACGGAATACAGATACAACAACTTAACAAACAGACAAAACTTTGGAAAGAACTATTGAAACCAACATACGTAAATATCACTGCACCTGTATGGCGCAACGGTCAGTTATTCTTTGAATCGGGGCTAAATGGAACGAACAATATATATTGTTTGAATACGGAAACCTTACAATGCCAACAATTGACTGCAGCGCGTTTTGGTGATTTCTCTCCTGCTTTGTCAACCGACGGGCAAAAATTATTTTATTCCGATTATCAACATCAAAACATGGACGGAAAAGCCTTGTATTTACCTCAACATTTATTAAGCGCGGTCGGTATAATACGTGTAAAGATTTTCTTTTAAATCTCCATTATCTTGGTATTTCATCCATATGACATTAAATGCTTTTCCTCCGTAATCCACATTCAGATCAATCACAGGATACCAACCCATATAAGTAAACGTTAATTTACCGTGATGTTCGCCTTCGGTATAATACCAGCCCAGCTGTGTTATGGCTGTATTTAATGTGTTTTGCGACAATATCATAGCTCCTGGTTTAATAGCCGTAATTAGATTATCCGTTTGCAGGTTTAACAAACGGGTTGCATCGTAAAAAAACGGAGTCCAACTGTGTATCTTAAACAAATACGACATTCGGCGATACGGCTTAGGATTGAAATAGATGGAGGATAATTCGGCAGTATCTAAATTGAATGGTTCTTGCCGGCTAATAGAATCTGCCAACGCAAAATGATAAGGGCGGATAAAATCAACAATATCCGTCGTCAAACTGTCCAAAGTAACGGAAACGATGCGATGCCCTTTGGCTTGATAATCGGAATAAAATAATTTTTGCCCGTCGGTTGACAAAGCAGGAGAGAAAGCACCAAAACGCGCTGCAGTCAATTGTTGGCATTGTAAGGTTTCCGTATTCACACAATATATATTGTTCGTTCCATTTAGCCCCGATTCAAAGAATAACCGACCGTTGCGCCATACAGGTGCAGTGATATTTTCGCAAAACACATCAAATACAGCCATAACACAGCTGGGCTGGTATTATACCGAAGGCGAACATCACGGTAAATTGACGTTTACTTATATGGGTTGGTATCCTGTGATTTATCTGAATGTGGATTACGGAGGAAAAGCATTTAATGTCATATGGATGAAATACCAAGATAATGGAGATTTAAAAGAAAATCTTTACACGTATTATACCGACCGCGACTTAATCAAAACCGAAGTACAAGCGTATATCCCTTTTAATTTCACTCATAACCATTACATAAGTGGATTACAACCTTCAATAGCGTATTATTATACTAACAATAGGCATCAACAATATGAAAGTCAAAAATTTCGAGACTTTCAATATCTTTTAACCGAGTTGATTTATTACCGTTACAGAGAACGTTCTCAACGAGACATCTTCCCTCGTTGGGGGGGACAAATTCGTTTACAACATCTCCGGACGCTATTGAATGCAGAAAACTATGGTAATCTGTATGCTGTTCAATTGACGGGATATTTACCGAGTCTTGTACGAAACAATGGATTCATGTTACGTCTCGGTTATCAACATCAAAACATGGACGGAAAAGCCTTGTATTTACCTCAACATTTATTAAGCGCCCCACGCGGACATAACTATAATTATGCCAGCTATCAACAATTAGCTTTCAAGACCGATTATTCTTTTGCTATTTCTCATCCTGATTTCAGTATCGGGTGGCTGGCATACATTAAACGTATCCGAAACAATATTTTTTATGATTGCTCTTTCAATCATGCCTATAAAAAGACCGATTGGACAACCCAAAGTTCGTACGGAGTTGATCTCATCTTTGATTGGAATGCCATACAGACAGAATTTCCACTCTCAACGGGAGTGCGAGTAATAAAACCAACACACCACGCCGGAGTCCGGTCGGAATGGTTATTTAATATCAGCTTTTAGAAAACCATATCTTTATTAAAGTAACCGGTACATACCTCCCGCCAACACACGCAAAACACCCTTCATCTCAAGTTCAAACAATATGACATTAATCTTTTGTATAGGAATATCAGAGGCTACTACCAATTGATTTATCTGCATATCACCTTGCTTGTCCAGCAAAGAAACGATGTGCTTTTCATCATCCGATAAATCCGGAAACAGATTCCGTTGAACCTGTTTTGTTTTTTTTGACTGGGTATCCCAATTCATAGCTTGCACAAAATCTTTAGCCGATTGAATTAATGCAGCCTTATTTTCGCGAATTAAGCGGTTACATCCTTGGGAATATTCGTCTGTAATTTTTCCAGGAAAAGCAAAACAGTCCCGATGATAGTCCCCAGCTATCTCGGCGGTAATAAGCGCCCCACCTTTTTCTGCCGATTCCACTACAATGGTGGCATCACTAATACCCGCTATAATACGATTTCGATGGACAAAATTATATCTATCGGGAACCGTTTCCGTAAGGAATTCCGTTAGCAATCCTCCCTGTTCCAACATATCAACAGCCGTTTTGCGATGCTCTAAAGGATAAATACGGTCAAGCCCATGCGCCAATACCCCCACAGTAGAAAGTTGGCAAACAAGAGCGGCACGATGAACATGAATATCAATTCCGTATGCTAATCCGCTGACAACCAAGACATCCGGACAAAAAAGGTGAAGTTCTTCGAGAAAATGGTTACAAATTCGGATACCGTAATCGGTAGCACGGCGTGTTCCCACTATGCTAATAACATGGGAAACGTTCAAATTCCCCGTTCCTTTGTAAAAAAGTATTATAGGAGCATCATCACATTCGCGAAGACGGACGGGATAAGCCTCTTCTTTTATTGTTACACATTGGATATTGTTTTTTAAAATAAATTTATACTCCTTTTCGGCGCGAGCCAAAGCATTCGGATTATTCAACGCTTCTTTAATGCGAGAAGGTATTTCTGGTATCCGGTGAAACAACTCTCCTTTGTTTTTGAATACAGAAACAGCACTCCCCGCCATATCCAAAAGGTTTTTTGCCCAAACAACGCCTATTCCCGGAAGTTGAGTCAGAGCTATGCTATAAATATGTTCTTCTTCGTTCATGTACTGAAATAAGTGGCAAATAGTGTGTTGAAAAATTCACTGTCGCTCAAACGCCCATTTACCATACACACTATTTCGACCACAGTTCTCACCACTATCTTCTCATCGCTTTTGCGGAAAATATCTTGATAAAAGACATATTTGATACCTTCTTTTTTCAAATACAGCTTGGAGACAAACTCGTCGCCACTCTTTAAAGAAGTTTTGAAAGCAATGGTAATACGTGCTACTACAGGGTCTATTCCTTGTTGGTGCAAATCGGCAAAACGAACCCCCATAGAAATGAGAAATTCATGTCGCGTATGTTCCAAATAATGTTGGTAATTGGCGTTGTTGACGATGCCTTGAAGATCGCATTCATAATCGCGGACTTTGAGAATTAGTTCGTAAATGTACTTAGGCATTGAATTAGTTACAATTAGACGATTATTTATAATTGAATAATAAAAAGGTAAAAATAGTGTAATTTTTTCAGGTAGGTAAAAAACGTTTAAATTTGATAATTAGGTTACTTTTTCCATGAAATAGACAATTTGTTTTTGCCACCAATCCCAATCATGCTTTGATTCCGACCCCCAAAAATCGAACCATGCAGGAATATTCTTTTTTTCAAAAACAGATTTAAGTTCATAGGTTTCGTGCAACATTGGTTCTTCATAAGCGCCGTGTCCGCAACAAAAAACCAGTTTACTTTTTTCAAATCTGTCCATATAATAGATATCTTGATTGTCTTTTAAATAATCTATAGGTGAGTTTAGGTAAATTTCCACCGGTTTATAGTCTCCAAAAAAGTAGTTTGTAGAATATACACCACTTAAAGCAATTACCGTGTCGACAAACCAAGGATAACGGAAATAGAAATTTGCCGAGTGGTAAGCTCCCATAGAGCATCCTGTCAGTAAGATTTGCTGGTCGTCTCCTCCGTTGTTTTCTTTACTTTCTTGCAAGATAGTCGGTATCAGTTCTTCGTTGAGATAATTGAAATATTGTTCATGGCGTTTCATACGAGCTATTTTATCCCAATTGTTGGAAAAGAAAGTTTCCCCATCCATCCCGTCAACCGTCCATAGCTGAATTTTCCCATCGTCAATGAATCCGGCAAGAGCGTGAATCATCCCGAATTCTTCATATTGATAAAATCTGCCGTTTGAGGTAGGGAATACAAGTACCGGTTTCCCTTTGTATCCGTATATTTTGTATTCCATATATTTGTTGAGTTTGTAGCTGTATTTGTTGTGATAGCTTATTTGCATGCTATTCTTTTTGTATATAATTAATAATTTTTTTCAACTCTTCGTAAGAATTTGCCCTGAATTGATAGGCAAAATCTCCCATGGCTCTGCTGAATATTTTCTCTATACTGTTGCAGTATAGTATTTTCTCTCCGATTTTATCGAGTATTTCTTCATGCGAAAATTTATATTTTTTATAGTTCTTTCGGGCAGCATATCCTGTGAAGTATCTTCCTTTGGATCCTTCGTCCGCTTGATATTGTAAAACCATGTTCGCCCATCTTTTGTAAATGTTTGTATCGTGGGTGTAATTAATGGCGTCGGTCATCCATGCTCCGGGAGGTCGCATGTTTACTTCCAGAGCGACAATTTCGCCGTCTTTTTTTCTTTCGAAAAATTCAATATGGAAGAATTTTTCCCGTACGTCAAAAGCTTTCAAGACATTTCGTCCTGCTACACGCACTTTTTCTTCCACTTCGGGTAAACAGATATAGTACAAATGATCATCGTTGTTTACTACATTCATGATACTTTGTTCGAAGCGATGGCTGTTTTCAAAGATTACATTCCCATATATATCCACTAATCCGTCGTAAGTAAGGATTATGCCGTCAACAAATTCTTCGATAATAAACTCGGCGTCTTGCAGGTGTTTGTTCGAGAAAACAGTATCCAATTCGAATTCGTTTTTAACTTTGTATGTGAAATTTGCTCCTGAGCCGGAATCCGGCTTAACTACAACAGGATATCCTACCTCTTCGATAAATTTCAGCGCACTTTTCCTGTCAACATATTTATGGCATTTCACAGTTTGTACTCCACTCTTTTCAAAAAAAGATTTCATCTTTGATTTATGTTTCAAATTTTGGATAAAATCATTTTTTGTTCCGTAGATGTTGAAGTCGGTTCTTATTTTTGCTTCTAATTCGAGCCAATATTCATTTAAAGATTCAAAACGGTCAATTTTGCCGTATTTGTGTGTAAAGAAGCCTACAGCTCTCAATATTTGGTTGTAGTCTTCCATGTTTGATACCTTGTAATATTCTGTAAGCGAATATTTCAATCGGTCGTTCAGCGAATCATAGTTCGCATCTCCTATTCCGAGCACATTGGCTCCGTATTTTTTTAGATAGAAACAAAATTCGGTAGAATTCTGTGGAAAATGCGGTGAGAAAAATATAAAGTTCATAATTGTTAGTATGTTACGGGTGAAAACAGAAATTACTTTTGTATTTTTGCGATGTAAAAATAGCGTAAGCATTTTAATCATAAAATACCATATTTGAGGTATTCCCTATTTTGCTTCCAAATAACAACTTTACAAAATATATTATTGCAATGGGTATTTTCCAAAAGAAATCATTAGACACGTTACTGACTGAGTCGCATGACGAAGGTGCGCATAGTTTGCGCAAAACATTAGGTCCGTATAGTTTGATAGCTCTCGGTTTGGGTGCCATTATCGGCGCCGGTTTGTTTTCTATAACGGGAAATGCTGCTGCGGACTATGCAGGTCCTGCCATTACTGTTTCTTTTGTAATATCAGCATTGGGATGTTGTTTTGCAGGATTGTGTTATGCGGAATTTGCCTCTATGTTGCCTGTTGCTGGAAGTGCATATACTTATGCTTACGCTACGTTAGGAGAATTTATTGCATGGGTTATCGGTTGGGATTTAATGTTGGAATATGCCGTTGCTTCAGCAACCGTAAGCGTCAGTTGGAGCAGATATTTTGTAAAATTATTGGAAGGTTTTCAAATCCATCTTCCGGACGCATTGACAGCGTGCCCTTGGGATGGCGGCGTTGTGAATCTACCGGCAGCATTCATCATAATCTTAATGAGTTTGTTGCTGATAAAGGGTACGAAAAGCAGTTCACTTATCAATTCTATTATTGTATTTTTAAAAGTAGCAGTAGTTCTTGTATTTATTGTTCTTGGATGGGGATTTATCAATTCAGATAATTATACGCCCTATATTCCCGAGAATACGGGCGTTTGGGGTGAATATGGTTTCAGTGGAATTATTCGAGCAGCTGCCATAGTTTTTTTCGCATTTATCGGTTTTGATGCTGTGAGTACGGCTGCGCAAGAAACAAAAAATCCAAAACGAAATATGCCTATCGGTATATTGGGTTCGCTGGCTATCTGTGTGGTGTTGTATGTATTGTTTTCTTATGTGATGACGGGAGTAGTGCATTATACGGCTTTTAAAGGTCATGACGGCATTGCGCCTGTGGCTATTGCCATTGATCACATGGGAACAGTGTTGCCAGACGGTTCGATACAACCGGCTTACCCGTGGCTTAACAAGGCTATCATTTTGGCCATATTAGCAGGCTATTCGTCTGTTATTCTTGTCATGTTGTTAGGACAAAGTCGTGTGTTTTACAGTATGAGTAAGGATGGTTTGTTGCCGAAAGTTTTTTCGCAAGTACATGCTAAATTCAGAACGCCGTATAAGAGTAATTTGTTATTTCTTTTGTTTCTGAGTGTATTTGCGCTTTTTGTTCCGGCACGAGTTGCAGGTGAATTAACAAGTATCGGAACGCTCTTTGCTTTTATAATTGTATGCGCAAGTATTTTGATTATGCGTAGGAAAATGCCGGAGATTCCACGTGCATTTAAGGTGCCATTCGTTCCGCTTATTCCACTATTGGGGGTTGGCGTCTGTTTATTCATGATGATCTTTTTGCCGTTTGATACGTGGATTCGTCTTATCCTTTGGATGCTTTTAGGACACGACATATATGTGTATTACGGTTCAATGCACAGTAACTTGTATAATAGGAAGAACTCACCGGAAAAAGGAAATATAGTGTTGTTTTATATCGGAATAGGCATAGCATTGGTTCTTTCGACATTTGTAATTGTACAACAGACAGTGACCGGTTGGAAAGAAGGTGTTGTTTTTTCGATGGTATTGTTATTTATTGCAATAGTTCATATTTTGTTGTATGGTATTCGGATTCTAAGGAGATGAATGTCAATGAATTTATAAAAGCGTATCCAGTAGATTTTCCCGAATAATTTGTTGCACTTAAGGAAAACTTTACTAATTTTGCATCATGGGAAAGCAAAAAATTAGGACTATCCTGTTTTACCAAAACTATTTCGAAGATTTCTTGTGAAACAAAGAGATAAAGTTAAAGCAAAGATGGTTTGGACTTTTGATTTAATAGAAGAAGTTGAACGAGTTCCTGAAACCTATTTGAAACAGGTAGAAAATACGGATGGTTTATATGAGATTAGAATCCAACAAGGAAGTGACATCTTCAGGATTTTTTGTTTTTTTCATAGGAACAACTTAATTGTTTTAGCAAATGGTTTTCAAAAGAAAACACAGCAGATACCAAAAGGAGAAATAGATAAGGCATTAAAAATAAAAAAGGATATGAATCAGAAAACGAATAATATAATGATCCTTGAGGAGTTTAAGGAGAGGCATTATGGCAAAATAAGAACTCCCGAAAGGGATGAATTGGAAGTGGGTTATGAAAATTTTAAATTGGGTGTACTCTTACAGCAAGCACGGCATGAAAAGGGGTTGACTCAGGAAGAACTTGCCCAAAGAACGGGTACGACCAAGTCCTATATCTCAAAAATCGAGAACGGTGTTAAAGAAGTCCGACTGTCCACTTTGCAGAAAATCGTTGAACTTGGTCTTGAAGGAAAGTTGCAACTTTCCATACAATTGTAAGAAGCATATCTACTGAATGGATCTGGGCGTATCTCTTACAGAGTTAGTAATTACCTGAATAATAATTGTTTTTCAAATATAAAGTAGCTATTGACGGAGGGATAAACACTTGTGTATTTTTATTTCAATAATTTTTGAACAAGGTTTTCATAACGCTTTCTTTTTCATAAATAAGTTCTATTTTAGCAGAAATTTTTTAAAGCATTGTTTGATTATGATGAATAAAAACAACTATTGCGTTATCATGGGAGGAGGGATTGGTAGCCGATTCTGGCCATTTAGTCGTACAGCTCTTCCCAAGCAGTTTTTAGATTTCCTCGGAACAGGTTGTTCTTTGCTGCAACTGACATTTAATAGGTTTAACAAAATTATTCCTACTGAAAATATTTTGATAGTTACCAATGATTTATATGCTGATTTAGTAAAAGAACAACTTCCGGATCTGAAACCGGAACAGATTTTACTGGAGCCTACGAGAAGGAATACGGCTCCTTGCGTTTTATGGGCATCTTATCACATCCATGCAATAAACCCTAAAGCCAGCATCGTTGTCACCCCTTCCGATCATCTGATTTTGAAAGAAGAAGATTTTCTGCATATCGTAGAAAAAGGTTTGAAGTTTGTATCGTCATCAAATAATTTATTAACTATTGGTGTAAAACCTAATCGTCCGGAAACGGGATACGGTTATATACAGACAGCAGAAAAGGAGAAAAAGGATCTTTATAAAGTGAAAACGTTTACGGAAAAACCGGAATTGGAATTGGCAAAAGTGTTTCTTGAAAGTGGAGAATTTTATTGGAATTCAGGATTGTTTATGTGGAATGTAAATACTATTATCGAAGTAGCGGAAAAACTATTGCCCGAACTTACTTCAAAACTCCATTCCGATGAAGTATATGGAACTCCTCATGAAAAAGATTTCATTAACGAGTTGTATCCTACTTGTCCGAACATTTCCATTGATTACGGAATTATGGAAAAAGCAGATAACGTATATGTCTCTCTTGGTGATTTCGGATGGTCGGATTTGGGGACGTGGGGTTCTCTGTACGATATATCGCCTAAAGATAAGAATCACAATGTTGTGTTAAAAGGTCAGTCGTTGCTATACAACAGTAATGATAATATAATTGTTCTTCCTAAAAATAAACTTGCAGTTATCGACGGACTGGATGGCTATTTGATAGCGGAATCGGATAATGTATTGCTTATTTGCAAGAAGGATGAAGAGCATATTATTCGTAAATATGTGAATGATGCTCGAATAAAGATGGGAGAGGAGTATGTTTAGTATTGACAAAAATGAATCATCATTCATTCCACACGGAGCAAATCTATCATAATCCCGTCCGAAACGAAAATACCTTTTTGTGTTAATCTTAAATAATCTCTTTCTTTTTCTAATTTACCATCTTCAATATACCGTTGTGCCATACGAAGGCAGTATGTGAGATATTCCTCCCCAAAAACAGCTTCCAATCGTTTCAAAGATAGCCCTCGGCGAGTACGAACGGAAGTAATAATAAGTTCATTGTAGCAGGCATTTATGTCTCGTTCTTCTGTCTCAAAAATTCGCTGATTTGTTTGGATGCCTGATATGTAAGAGGTAAGAGAAGATACATTCCATTCGCGAGACATCCCGTTGTACGAATGTGCCGATGCTCCGCAACCCATGTAAGGAATGCCTTCCCAATAAGCCGAATTGTGTTGTGAATATTTTCCCGGACGACAAAAATTCGATATCTCATAATGCTCATATCCCGCTTTAGTAAGTGTGTCCGTTAATAAAACAAAAAAATGCAAATCAGTGTCTTCATCCGTTTTCTCCACCTGGTGCTTTTGCAACATTTCATAGATGGGCGTACCCTTTTCGTAGGTCAAACAATAAGCAGACAAATGCTCCGGACGCATAGAAAGGGCTTGCGATAAGTCATTCATCCACATTTCTAATGTTTCTTCCGGTAAACCGTACATCAAGTCAATACTAACGTTGTCGAATCCTGCTCTACGACAATTATCTACGGCAACGAAGGCTTGCATCGCATTGTGGCGACGTTTGAGTTGTTTCAGCATCCCATCGTCAAAAGTTTGTATTCCTATGCTGATGCGATTGAAAGGAAAACCGGAAAGAGTTTGCAGATAATCTGCACTTAAATCTTCGGGATTGGCTTCAAGCGTAATTTCTTTGCAAGTCGCTGTTCCGTATGTACGGCTCAGCGCATTGAATATCTTGTCAAAATCTCCGGCGTTTAATATGGAAGGAGTTCCGCCACCAAAATAGATAGTTTCCACCGGAGTTCCTTGTAGGTAAGATTGTCGCATCTCAAGTTCTTTGCAAAGTGCATGGATATACGACTCTTTTAAGTCCATTTGAGTGGAAGAATAAAAATCGCAATAAACACAGCGGCTTTTACAGAAAGGAATATGTATGTAGATACCTGCCATCAGCAATTCCGAATGAAATTGTACTCCCCATATTGGGAAACTGGTGCATGATTCATTACCATATTGGGCATAAAAAGCGTATTATTACCTGCTCTTATTCACTCAATTAATCACCAAAAAGAATTACTTTTGTTTTCCACAAAGATAGTATAATATGAGGAGATACATCAAACCGAAAAAGTTTCTCGGACAGCATTTCTTGAGAGATCTCTCAATAGCTGAAGATATTGCCGCTACGGTGGATGTTTTTCCCGAACTTCCTCTTTTGGAAGTAGGAGCAGGAACGGGTGTGCTAACTCAGTTCCTTATTAAGAAGGAACGTATGCTCAAAGTGGTTGAAATTGATTACGAATCCATAAACTATTTGCGTAGAGAATATCCTGACTTGGAAGAATACATCATAGAAGACGATTTCTTGAAAATGCACTTGAACCATCTATTCGATGGACGACCCTTTGTATTGACAGGTAACTACCCCTACCACATTTCCAGCCAGATTTTCTTTAAGATGCTTGAGAACAAAGACTTGATACCATGTTGCACAGGCATGATACAAAAGGAAGTAGCGGAACGCATTGCTGCCTCGCCCAACCATAAATCATACGGTATTTTGAGTATATTCATACAGGTTTGGTATGAAGTAGAATATCTTTTCACTGTAGATGAATGCGCTTTCAACCCGCCTCCCAAGGTAAAGAGTGCAGTAATACGCCTGATACGAAATCATAGAACAGAATTGGGTTGTAACGAAGAGCTCTTTAAGAAAATAGTAAAGACCACTTTTAACCAACGGAGAAAGACACTTCGTAATTCCATAAAACCAATTTTAGGTGAAGATTGTTTATTAACTCAGGATCCTTTATTTAACAGGAGACCCGAGCAACTTTCGATACAAGAATTTATAGAGTTGGCAAACAGAGTAGAAAAAGAAAGTTAGAGAGACGCAAAAATGGACGAAGAATACATACATAATGTAACGGAACTCATCGATCGGCAGGAATCCGAAGATCTCAAAGCACTATTGGTAAATCTCCATCCGGCTGATATTGCTGAACTTTGTAATGACCTCAGTACAGAAGAAGCTAAATTTGTCTATCACCTTTTAGACAACGAAACAGCCGCCGACGTCCTTGCCGAAATGGACGAAGACGCTCGTAAGAAGTTTCTCGAATATCTCCCTTCGGAAACCATTGCCAAGCAATTCGTTGATTACATGGATACCGATGATGCGGTTGACCTGATGCGTGATTTGGACGAGGATAAGCAAGAAGAGATTCTTTTACACATAGAAGACATTGAACAAGCGGGAGATATTGTTGATTTACTGAAATACGACGAAGACACTGCCGGTGGTTTGATGGGGACGGAAATGGTAATCGTTAACGAAAATTGGAGTATGCCGGAGTGTTTGAAAGAAATGCGAAAGCAAGCCGAAAAATTGGATGAGATCTATTATGTTTATGTGATAGACGATGATGAAAGATTAAAAGGAGTATTTCCTCTGAAGAAAATGATTACTTCTCCTTCCGTATCGAAAGTGAAGCATGTGATGAAAAACGACCCTTTTTCCGTACGGGTGGACACATCCATTGACGACGTCGTACAGATGATTGAAAAATACGACCTTGTTGCCGTACCTGTTGTGGACAGCATCGGGCGGTTGGTGGGGCAAATTACCGTTGACGACGTGATGGATGAAGCTCGTGAACTTTCGGAACGCGACTACCAATTAGCTTCCGGTCTTTCGCAAGATGTAGAAACAGACGATAAAGTGTTACGCCAAACTTCTGCACGCCTTCCTTGGTTGCTCATTGGAATGGTTGGAGGTATCGGCAACTCAATGATATTGGGAAACTTTGACAGCACCTTCATAATGCATCCTGAAATGGCTCTTTACATTCCACTTATCGGGGGAACAGGAGGAAACGTCGGTACTCAATCCTCTGCTATCGTAGTACAAGGTTTGGCGAACAATTCACTAAATGCGAAGGATATCCTCCGACAAGTAGGTAAGGAATCCGTAGTGGCGCTTATCAACGCTACCATTATATCCATATTGGTTTATATTTACAATTTCATACGTTTTGGCGCAGCGGCTCCTGTTACTTATTCTGTTTCCATCAGCTTGTTTGCAGTAGTTATGTTTGCTTCCATTTTTGGAACATTCGTTCCCATGACGCTCGAAAGGTGTAAAATAGACCCGGCTATCGCCACCGGTCCTTTTATCGCTATAAGTAATGATATTATCGGCATGCTTCTCTATATGGGGATTACTACTCTATTGGCATAATTCGTGTTTATATTTCCAATAATTTTTGCCATTCCTCGTCGGTGAAGGTTTCCAAAGGATTGCTATCTGTGATAAACGTTTCCGCTAATTTGCGTTTATCTTCTTGTAGTTGCATTATTTTTTCTTCTATACTTCCTTGTGTAATAAAGCGGTAAGCAAACACTTGTTTCTCTTGTCCGATACGGTGAGAACGACTGACGGCTTGCATTTCGGCTGCGGGATTCCACCAAGGATCCACAATAAACACATAGTCGGCTTGCGTTAAATTCAATCCTACTCCACCGGCTTTGAGCGAAATAAGGAAAGCCTGTATATTGTCTGTTGAGGCAAAACGGTCTATTTCGTCCTGTCGATTGACTGATGCTCCAGTAAGAAGTGCGTACGACCATCCGCACTGAGTAAATATGTGCGCTATCAATTCTAAATGTTTTACGAAAGAAGAGAAGATAAGCACTTTATGCCCTTCGGTACGAAGTGTCTCAAAAGCAGAGACAATTGCCTCCAATTTTCCGGAATCTCCTTCAAAATCGTTAAACACCATTTTAGGATGACAAGCCAATTGGCGAAGCCGTAAAATCCCATTGAGGACAGTCAGGTTTTTGCCTTTCTCTTGTTGATGCGCGCTCATTTCCAAAAAGAGGTTACGCAATGTGTTTTTCTCCGTTTGATAAATTTTATTCTGTTCTTCACTCATGTCGCAATAGATGATTTCTTCGGTAAGAGCTGGAAGTTCGGGAGCGACTTCCCATTTGCTTCGCCGCAGAACAAACGGTTCGATAATTCGCCGCAAGCGTTCTTCCTGTTGTGCATCGCCTTGTTTGACAGGAATATGGAAACGTTTGTTAAAATCGTTTTCCGTCCCCAATAAATCCGGTTGCAGAAATCGAAATTGTGACCAAAGATCTTTCAAAGAGTTTTCTATGGGAGTTCCTGTGAGTACCAGCCGCCGGTAAGCCTGAAGTTGCAGAGCGGCTTTAAAGGTAAGTGAATCGCTGTTTTTTATGTATTGACTCTCATCCAATACGACGTATTCAAAGGTATAATGACTCAATGTTTCAATATTGTTCCGCATCATTCCGTAACTTGTCAGTATCAGATTATAGCAGTCAAAGACGAGGTTATTCGATTTGGATTGTCCATTTCCTATGTATTCGTAAACAGTTAGCGGAGTGAAGCGCAACACTTCCCGTTTCCAATTTTGCAACAAGGAAATGGGCATCACAATCAGTGAAGCTGGCAGAGATTTGGTTGTATCTCCGGTAGGATTCCTTCGGTTGTATAGGTGAAGTAGGAGAGTCAAGGTCTGCAATGTCTTCCCCAGTCCCATATCATCAGCTAAACATCCTCCGAAATTATGTTCATTCAGGTGCATCATCCAATTGAATCCCTCTTGCTGATAACGACGAAGATTAGCTTTCAGTCCCAGAGGAATTTCATACTCTTTCTTAGGAATATATCCGGCAGGTTCGTCTGAATCTTTATTGTCAAATATCGCATTTGCTATCCCCAGAAAAGAACGTTTCAAACGAATTGTTTTTTCGGAAGATTCCCCATATTCAAATAAATCGGCATATTTATAGAACCACTCTTCAGGTAGCAAAATGGTTTGTCCGTTCGGTAAAACGAACTCTCGTATGCCATTCAAAATATGTTTGCGGAAGAGCGTAAAAGGAATGTGAAAATCACCTACGATTACGATGATTTTCATTTCAAACCAATCCATTTCAACTGTTTGGCTTTGTTCCATACGGATTTCATCCAAACAATAAGTCGTATGTGTTTCGGCATTCATTAGTCGAAAGTTACCGGCAAGTAAATTCCGGTGATTCAAAATCCATTCGGCAAGCTCTTTTTCCGGCGCTTGTTTAGCGAGTGCAAAATGCGACTCGTTTATCCGAGTAAGATGGGCTTCTTTCAGCTCTTGTACTAATTGTTGTTCGGTTGCCATGTTACGAAAAAAATAACGAATGGCTGTTTTTCCTTCTTTTTCCAACGAATAGACTACTTTGTCGTTATCCGGCATGTTGGGTGCGAAGGTTTTATCACCATATTGAAAAGACAAATGTAGTACCGTTTCTTCATAGATTGTTTTTTCTATGGAAAGCAACGGTTCACAAGACCTGTATTCTTCGGCGATGTTCAATCCTTGCGAGGTTATTTGGTGATGACGGATGATAGGCAGCACCACTTTCTCCATGTATTTCTCTGTAAGCGATGCATCCACACTGACCGTTGTTTTGTTTGTAAATGGCATCAGCAGTGAGGCTTTGATATCACGAAATGTCATTAGTGTTGTTCCCAATAAAAGTACTGCCGGATAAGAAACAACCGTAATTACCGGCTTTTTCTCTCGAAGTGAGAGGAACTCATCGCTTCCGTCAGTACATTGCAAAGAATAACAAAATTGAGACTCATCGGCTTCAAAATGAAAGGAGACTTCAATGGTTTGGGAGGATACATGACAAGCATTATGGTCGAAAAGAATTTTACTTGACGAGTCTTTTTGGTAAAGGGGCAAGCTGTAAGTGCGAATAAGAGCTATCATTTCCAATAACTTCTTTTCGATATAAGGACGGACAATTTCTTTCAATATCTTTTCAGAGAGATTTCGTAAAAAATCATTGGCGTTTTTCTCTCTGGAATAGACTTTCATTAGGTTCTTTTCACTGTAACAAGAGGCTATTTCAATTGCTTTTCGCTCCACTTCGCTTCTCTTTTCGATTGTAGTGGAGGAAGAATGAAAGGCTTGTTCAATAAGTGTTATCGTGTTTTGTTTGTTGAGTTCGGCTGTATAGGGAATTAGTAAAACTCCCAATACAGGATGGCGGATCAGTGTGATAACAAGTGTTGTTTCTGTCATTTAAATTTTTTTGCACTTTCCAATTACTGTTTTTGGATATTTTTCTTTTTCCAAAAGGGCATCAATAGAATTCACAATATTCGTTTCTATGTTATAGTTTTTTGAGAAGGGCATGGTGGTCTCTTTGATCATTTTTTGTTTTCTGCCAATTCTTTCTCAAGAAGTTCTATACGTTTAATCAATTCATCAATTTCTTTATGCACTATTCCTAGTTTTTCTTCGAAGTTCCCGATTTTTATGTATAGTTCGGTATTTTTTTCGTGTTCCTTTTCATACAATACCTTATAAATATCATTCTCTATCTTAATTTTGTATTCAGCCATTTTCTCATCACGGGGCGTAGAACTTTCTCCTGTATGTTGCTCTGTATCTATTATTTGATAGGTTAATTGTGACGGTGTTTGTTCATCGCGGAGCATAGAGCCTTCTCCTGTAAGAAGCCATTCGTATGATATTGCGATATTTTTCACTATTTTTTCCAAAACATCTGCTTTTGGAGTTGTTCCAACCAAATAACTACGCACATTTGATTCGCTAATACCTATTTTTCTCGCAAATTCCGATTGATTTCCATCGTATAACTCCGTAACAATACGCTTAATTCTTAATGATATACTAATATCTCCATTCATAAGTAATTTTTCTCGCATTAAAATGCGTATTTATTTGGATATATCGCATAACTTTACGATTTTTGCAACATCTTTAAAAATTTAAAGACAGCTTCAAAGTTATGAATAAAAAGTTCAATTATTTAAAGGGTATAACAATGCAATCTCGCAACGCAAATGCGAATACGGTGATTACCAAAACAAAGGTCAGATAGGCAGATATAGCAAATCTAACTTTTTGCCATAAAAAGAAATTGGAATTGTAAAAGGAGTAACAACTAAAAAAAGAATATGAATAATTTTATCCATAATGGTTAATTTTTTAAAGGTTTGACGACACAAAATTAATCATTTTTCCCGAAACCAGTTAAAAATTGGTTTCGGGAATTAAAAAAACCTTTAAAGGAAAAGAGATTTGAAAACAGACATAAAAGAAAATAAGTTTATGAAAACTTCGTACCCGCAAACTAAACGAATATTCGTGACAGCTTTTTATACAGGTATAGTTCCGAAAAATGCCAATATGGATGACATCCAGCAAGAGATTGATAAACACTTCTCTATGACTGATTTTGAGATTGAACTGAACAAGTTAGCCGAAATGATTGACTTCAAATTTGAAAATGTATTGGTGATATCTCAATAAAGGATATCCGTTTTTGAACAATAAACAAGATGGTATAATATAAAAGACAAACAGTATGAAAGCGAATAACCAAAAAGTAAACGAAATGCAAATAGAAGAAGGTATTACTTTAGGAACAACACTATCCAGTGGTGATAAACTTATTCTCCGAACATCTATCAACACTATTTCCGATGATTCTGATACTTACGAATTGGTTTTTCCAAATAATGTGATCGGCTTATTGAAAACAAGGGATATACGAGCTATCCACGAATTAACAAAAACAATGCTTGAGAAGATTACGAAGAAAATTGGAAAAACAATTTCATTTGACGAGTAGATAGTTTAACTCTTTTTTCAATAGTGTCGTTCATTTAGAGAAAATTCAAGTAAACGTTTTCCACGACAAAAATTAGTTGTATTTAATTGTCTAACCCTGATCTATACTTATCGGGTTCGCCCGATAAATGCGTAGTTGATATTGTTGACTTATAGATTATTAAAAACACATTTCAATAACTACGCATTTGTCGAATGAACCTTTTTTATATCAATAACAAATTTTGCACGGTCTTCTTGTTTTGTTTATTTCATCCAACGAAATAGCTATCACTTCTTTACTGCATCGATATAGTCCTTTACATTTCGGTGTTGCATGATAAACTTTTGCTTTGGGACCGGTACAAATATAAACGGTTTTTAATGCTTCCGGTCTCATTCCAGTTAATGGAACAAAAAGGAATAACATTAATAATAGTTTTTTCATGGTGTTTTATCTTATTTCTTGAAAGAGTTGCTTTTACAGAGGTCATTCGGAAAAGAATTGATGCAAATAAAAAACTGAACAACTTTAAAAAACTGTTCAGCTCCGCCACTTTCACGATATAAATATATATCTTGTTTTTGACGATCTACAGATTTTGCTTTTTTGTTCTAATTTCCTATATTATAGCTTAATAAAACAAAAGATGCAAATGGAGTACACTTTTGGATATACTTGATAGTCCATAGTTCATGGTGAAGAGAATGAGACTCGAACTCACACGACATAACTGTCACTACCCCCTCAAAGTAGCGCGTCTACCAATTCCGCCATCTCTCCAAAATATCTGAAAGAACCCTGTTAGTGCCCAGAACAAGAATCGAACTTGCACGGCTCTCACCACTCGCACCTGAAACGAGCGCGTCTACCATTTCGCCACCTGGGCAAACCCATCTTATTATTAGTTTTATTCGGCTGAGCGGAAAACGGGACTCGAACCCGCGACCCTAACCTTGGCAAGGTTATGCTCTACCAACTGAGCTATTTCCGCACTTATGATTACAAAGGTAAATGTTTTCCACATTTGCCTATACAATCCCGTAACTTTTTTCTCCACTTGTCAAAGCAGAAACAGAGCTGTTTTATTCGATGTGAACCGTTCTTTTTTCTCTGATTCTTGCTTTCTTACCGGTAAGTCCACGCAAATAATATAGTTTGGCACGACGTACTTTACCGTTTTTATTCACTTCGATGCTGTCAATAGCCGGTGATTCGAGTGGGAATATTCTTTCCACACCTACAGTGCCAGACATTTTTCGTACGGTGAAACGTTTCTTTTCTTGGTGACCGCTAATTTTAATAACAATACCGCGATAGGACTGTACACGTTCCTTGTTACCTTCCACAATACGATAAGCCACCGTAACGGTATCGCCTGCTTTGAACTGAGGATGCTGTTTGCCGGTGGCAAATGCCTCTTCTGCAATTTTAATTAAATCCATTGTTCTGTTTTCTTTAAATGGTTTGCCGTTATTACGCAATATGTCAAGCTACTTTTCTCTGACAGCGATTGCGCGAAAACATTGCAAAGTAATGTTTTTTTTATTGGATAACCAAACGATTGCTTGTCGTTTTTCTTCAGTATTCTCTCTCTTGGAGTTTTAATTGCCAATTCCAAGCAGAACGTAGTGTATCTTCTATGCTCGCTTCCGCTTTCCAGCCCAATTCACGATTGGCATAGTCAGGATCAGCCCATACTTTTTCAATGTCTCCCGTTCGGCGATCAATGATTTGATAATTCAACTTCACGCCTGTAGCTTTTTCAAAGGCATGGATAAGTTCCAGTACGGAAAGTCCGCGACCTGTTCCGACGTTGAACACTTCTACCTGCGTCTTCTGTTTTTTCTGCAATATGCGTTCGATGGCTTTTACGTGCGCCTTGGCAAGGTCAACTACATGGATGAAATCACGGATACATGAGCCGTCAGGAGTATTGTAATCGTTGCCGAATACATTTAGTTTTTCGCGAATACCAATGGCTGTCTGTGTAATAAATGGAACCAAATTTTGAGGGACTCCATTGGGTAGTTCTCCCAATAGCGCTGTTGGGTGTGCTCCTATCGGATTGAAGTATCGCAACAGGATAGCATTAATCGGCGCTCCCGAAGCTATGGTATCATAAATAATCTCTTCGTTTATCTGTTTGGTATTTCCATAAGGAGATTCAGCTTTTTTTATTGGAGCTTGTTCGGTTACGGGAAGTTCGTCCGGCTGACCATAAACGGTGCATGAAGAAGAAAATACAATGCCTTCTACCCCGTATTTCGGCATGAGTTCCAATAAGTTAATCAGCGAAACCAGATTATTGCGATAGTACAACAGCGGTTTTTGTACAGATTCGCCTACTGCCTTGCTCGCCGCAAAATGGATAATGGCTTTTATATCTGTATGTTTGGCGAACAGGTTATTGAGAGCAACAAAGTCCAAGCAATCCAATTTCTCGAAAGCAGGGCGAATACCCGACACTTTTTCTATGTGGTCAATTACATCTGCGCCGGAATTGGACAGATTATCTATGATAACAACTTCATATCCGCAGTTTTGCAGTTCGACTGTCGTGTGTGAGCCGATATAACCGGTTCCGCCCGTAACTAAAATCTTTCCTTTCATTGGGTTTATGCTTTTTAAATTTGTTGCAAATATAATGAAAAAACAAGAACTATTTATCCGGCTAATTATTGATTTTAATGCCGGTATTCTGTTTAAAATGGGGGACTAAATCTTTCTAAATAATATCGGCATCCGATTGGTATTTAAAACTTATTTTTATCTTTGTCCCGTTGTCAACAATTTATAAGAAACGAATAGATGAGCAGGGTTTTGATTCTTGGTGCAGGGGGTGTGGGGACTGTTGTGGCATATAAGGTGGCGCAAAATGCCGAAGCGTTTACTGATATTATGATTGCAAGTCGTACCCAGTCAAAATGTGATGCCATTGTTAAGGCTATCGGTAATGCTTCTATAAAGACGGCACAAGTGGATGCAGACAAAGTAGATGAGTTAGTTGCTCTGTTTGATAGTTTCAAACCGGAAATAGTTATCAACGTAGCACTTCCTTATCAGGATTTAACCATCATGGAGGCATGTTTACAAACAAGGGTCAATTATTTGGATACTGCCAACTACGAGCCGAAGGATGAAGCTAAATTTGAATATAGTTGGCAGTGGGCTTATCATGAGAAATTTAAAGAGGCAGGTTTGACGGCTATATTGGGTTGTGGGTTCGACCCTGGAGTAAGCGGAATTTATACGACTTATGCTGCCAAACATCATTTTGACGAAATACGGTATTTGGATATTGTGGACTGTAACGCAGGAGATCACCACAAGGCATTTGCGACTAATTTTAATCCGGAAATTAATATCCGTGAAATCACTCAAAAGGGGCGTTATTATGAAAATGGAGAGTGGATAGAAACGGGGTCATTGGAGATACATCAGCCGGTCACCTATCCTAATATCGGTCCTAAGGAGTCTTATTTGTTGTATCACGAAGAATTGGAGTCATTGGTCAAGCATTTTCCCACCATAAAGCGAGCGCGTTTTTGGATGACTTTCGGTCAGGAATACTTGACTCATCTACGTGTCATTCAAAATATCGGTATGGCACGTATTGACGAAGTGGACTATAACGGGCAAAAAATAGTTCCTATTCAGTTTTTAAAAGCCATCCTTCCCAATCCTCAAGAGTTGGGTGCGAATTATACGGGGGGAACATCTATCGGTTGTCGCATACGGGGAGTCAAAGATGGGAAAGAACGCACTTATTATATATACAATAATTGCAGCCATCAGGCTGCTTACAGAGAGACCGGTATGCAGGGCGTCAGCTATACTACCGGAGTACCTGCAATGATTGGCGCGCTGATGTTTCTCAAGGGAGAATGGAAACGACCGGGAGTAAACAATGTGGAAGAATTTGATCCCGATTCTTTTATGGAGCAGCTTGCTAAGCAGGGACTTCCTTGGCAAGAGGTTTTTAACGGGGAATTGGAAGTATGATATGGATTGTCAATGAGTTAATCGTACATAATTACAGAGATGAGTAAAAAAGAAGAATTGATTTTTGATTCGGAGAGCAATAACGCGGTATCTGCCGCAAAGTTAAAGGCTCTGCAAGCGGCGGCGGATAAGATAGAAAAGGATTTCGGTAAAGGCTCTATCATGAAGTTGGGCGATAGTCGTGTGGAAGAAGTAGAAGTGATTCCCACAGGTTCTATCGGGTTGAACGTTGCTTTGGGAGTAGGAGGGTATCCTCGTGGAAGAGTTGTTGAAATCTATGGTCCGGAATCTTCCGGTAAAACCACCTTAGCCATTCATGCCATTGCCGAAGCTCAAAAAGCGGGAGGAATAGCTGCATTTATAGACGCCGAACATGCTTTCGACCGTTTTTATGCGGCTAAATTAGGAGTCGATATTGATAATTTATGGATTTCCCAACCGGATAATGGAGAAGAAGCTTTAGAGATTGCCGAACAACTCATTCGCTCGTCTGCGATTGATATTATTGTTATTGACTCTGTCGCTGCATTGACTCCTAAAGCAGAAATAGAAGGAGATATGGGCGATAATAAAGTGGGATTGCAGGCGCGTCTGATGTCTCAGGCGTTGCGCAAACTTACTGCAACTATCAGCAAAACGCGTACGACATGCGTTTTTATCAATCAATTGCGTGAAAAAATCGGTGTTATGTTTGGCACGCCGGAAACGACAACGGGAGGTAACGCTTTAAAATTTTATGCTTCGGTACGCATTGATATTCGTGGAAGTCAACAGATTAAAGACGGTGAAACAGTAATCGGCAAGCAAACAAAGGTGAAAGTGGTGAAAAACAAAGTAGCTCCACCTTTCCGTAAAGCGGAATTTGATATTATCTTCGGGGAAGGAATTTCTCATTCGGGGGAAATTGTTGATTTGGGTGCCGAATTGGGTATTATTAAAAAAAGCGGTTCATGGTTTAGCTACAACGAATCAAAGTTAGGGCAAGGACGGGATGCCGCTAAACAGTGTATCGCCGACAATCCTGAATTGGCAGAAGAATTGGAAAGATTTATTTTTGTGAAATTGAAGGAAGGTAATAAATTGTAACACATTCGTAACGGTAGTTTCTCTCTTTCGGAACTACCGGTTTTTTAGGTTACGGATATTGACGCTTGATTAATTCCACTAATCTTTCCGCAGCTTTTTCTTCCGGAATGTTTTTTTCAACACATTCTTTGCCTTTATAGAGATTGATTTTTCCTCGTCCGGCTCCCACATAACCGTAGTCGGCATCTGCCATTTCGCCAACGCCATTAACAATACAACCCATGATCCCTATTTTCAATCCTTTGAGATACGAAGTAACGGCTTTGACGCGCAGTATCGTATCTTGCAGATTGAACAGCGTACGTCCGCAACCAGGGCAGGAGATGTATTCCGTTTTGCTCATTCGTACACGACCTGCTTGCAGAATACCGAAAGCAGTTGCATCCGTTACACCGGAGCTTAGTGTTCCTTGATTATACAAGCATATCCCGTCACAAAAGCCATCTATGAGTAAAGCCCCCATATCGGCTGCTGCCTTTATTTGCAGGTCTTCCGCCTTGTTTTCGGCGTAGTGTTGGAAAAATACAACCGGGTTTTGCAAATTCTTCCGCATCAATTGATGCACCAATGCCCTGTGTTCACCCAAACGATTAAGATGACGGCTTTGTGAAATAACTACCATTTCGGGGTGTATTTTCAGGCAAGCAAGAATTTCATCTGTCAGTGCCGGATAGGATGTAAAAAGAAATTTTAATTCTGCCCGGTAATTGCTCACAGTGAAAAGTTGTTTATGAGTGAAAGCCGGTGATGTGTTTGCTTCTCCTTTCCATACATCAGCGTCGAGAATATATTGTACTCCGGGTTCGGAAATTTTGGGAAGTGCGCGTCCTGCGTAAATGTAATCGGGAGAAAAGGATGGATTTGCTTCCTTGCAGCCGTCTCCGTCTATCTGGAAAGCTATTACTACGGGGAGATTTTCACTGCCAATGTTACGAACAGCTTTTGTTTTGCGTCGGGAGGGAGAAAGGTAATCAAACTCTTCAGCTTCGGTTGCCGGAATGTAAGAATGATTTTTACGCAGTGAGATGTAATCAATTAATTTTCGAGCTACCGGAATTTCCGCTTCCGGTTCTTCGCTCAGCGATACGCGGATGGTGTCTCCCAATCCGTCTGCCAATAAAGCACCGATACCGAATGCCGATTTAATGCGTCCGTCTTCTCCGTCCCCAGCTTCCGTTACTCCCAAATGAATCGGAAAATTCATCTCCTCTTTATCCATTACGGCAGCAAGCAAACGTACGGTTTTCACCATTACAACGGTATTGGAAGCTTTGATAGAGATTACAATGTTTGTGAAATTTTCCTCTTTACAGATACGGAGAAACTCCATGCAAGATTCCACCATACCTTCGGAAGTGTCGCCGTAGTGGGACATGATGCGTTCAGAAAGTGAACCGTGGTTTACTCCGATTCTAATGGCAGTGTGATTTTCTTTGCAAATATTCAGAAAGGGGACAAAATGATCGTGGATTTCCTGCCATTCCTGGCTGTAGTTTCCCGGATTGATACGTACTTTTTCTGCATAAAGAGCGGCTACATCGGCTACTTTCGGATTAAAATGAACGTCGGCTACCAAAGGGGTTAGATAGCCTTGAGTGCGCAAGGAAGCGTTTATTTCCCGAAGATTTTCAGCTTCTTTTACTCCTTGTGTGGTGAGGCGAACGTAATCTCCTCCCGCATCTGCTATTCGTTTGGTCTGTTCTACACAAGCTTCTATATCTTGGGTGGAAATATTAGTCATGGATTGAAGGCGGATAGGATGGTTTCCACCCAAAGGAACGGCTCCGATATGGATTTCGAAGGTCAAACGGCGAGAGTAATTAAACATGAATAATAGCAGTTATATTAAAAATTACATTCATTGTTAATTGGGAGATTAACTTGATCACCTGTTTCAATAGCCGGAAATTTTGCATATTACTTCGTTACAAAAATAGTGTATTATATTTGTATTTTTGCCTGCCTCTTTTCAACCCTATAAAATATTTGTAAGAAATAGTTGGTTGTCCGGTTTTATTTTTACTTTTGTGCCGTTATAGTTAATAAAGAAACGAAAAAAATCATGATTGCGTACTATCTACCTACTATTACTGCTATTTATATGTATGCCACAGAAATGACCCTTCGGGGTTAAAAGATAGTATTATATGCATAACTTCATGCTTACGCCTTAAGTAAGCAAAATTCAAATTTCTTTTATTTGTCAAACAATCGTTGTTTCTTTCTTTAGAAACAAATGTTTAAATTATATCTGCATGAAAATTTTAAAATTCGGTGGAACCTCTGTTGGCTCCGTGAGCAGTATTTTGAATGTAAAAAAAATAATAGAATCGTCTTCTAAGCCGATAATTGTGGTAGTATCCGCATTAAGCGGTATTACGGATAAATTGATTGATACATCGAAAATGTCGGCTACCGGAAATCCGGCTTATGAAAATGAGTACCGTGAAATTGTTCAACGCCATGTTGATTTGATAAAGGAAATAATTCCTGCAGGTAATGCCCAAACTGGGGTTCAACAACAAATCGGTGAGTTGTTGAATGAATTGAAAGATATTTTTCAAGGAATTAATCTCATTAAAGACCTTTCCCCGAAAACATCCGATATAATTGTGAGCTATGGTGAGCGTCTTTCTTCCCTTATTATGACCCACTTGATTGAGGGAGCCGAATATTTTGATGCGCGCACTTTTATAAAGACGGAACGCAAGTATTCCAAACATATTTTGGATTCCGAATTGACAAATCAACTGATAAAAAGAACATTCGAGACGCTTCCGGAAGTAGCGATTGTATCCGGGTTTATATCTTCCGATAAAAACAGCGGCGATGTAACCAATCTTGGGCGGGGCGGTTCGGATTATACGGCTTCTATTATTGCCGCTGCGCTTGATGCGGAAAGTCTGGAAATATGGACGGATGTAGATGGATTTATGACTGCCGATCCGCGCGTCATCAATTCGGCATATACCATCAATGAACTTTCTTATGTGGAAGCGATGGAACTTTGTAATTTCGGAGCAAAAGTAATCTATCCGCCTACTATCTATCCCGTATGTCATAAAAATATCCCGATTTTGATAAAAAACACTTTTAATCCGTCGGCTCAGGGAACTATGATTATTAAGGAGAAACATAATTCGGAGAATAAAGCGATTAAAGGCATATCTTCTATTAACGATACCAGTTTGATAACGGTTCAAGGCTTGGGTATGGTAGGGGTTATCGGAGTGAATTATCGTATATTTAAAGCTTTGGCTAAGAATGGAATCAGCGTATTCCTCGTATCGCAAGCTTCTTCCGAAAACAGCACCTCCATAGGTGTGCGTAATGATGATGCTGATTTGGCATGTCAGGTATTGAATGGAGAGTTCGCCAAAGAGATTGAGATGGGTGAAGTCAATACTATCATTGCCGAAAAGGAATTGGCTACAGTAGCTATTGTGGGTGAGAACATGAAACACACTCCGGGTATTGCCGGAAAGTTGTTCGGGACCTTGGGGCGGAATGGGATTAATGTTATTGCTTGCGCACAAGGAGCTTCGGAAACGAATATTTCATTCGTAGTAGATGCCAAGTGGCTGCGTAAATCGCTGAATGTGATTCACGATTCGTTTTTCTTATCCGAATATCAGGTACTCAATCTTTTTATTTGCGGAACAGGTACAGTAGGCGGAAGTTTGATAGAACAAATCCGTACCCAGCGTCAAAAGTTAATGGAAGAAAACGGATTGAAATTGAATGTAGTAGGTATTATTGACATGTTTAGGGCTTTGTTTTGCAGGGAAGGCATTGATTTGAATAATTACCGGGAAGAGTTGCAGGAAAAAGGCATTGTAAACTCTACTCAAACTATGCACGATGAAGTGACAGGTATGAATATTTTTAATTCCGTATTTGTAGATTGTACGGCAAGTCCTGATGTAGCTTTACTTTATAAAGACTTTTTACAACATAATATTTCGGTAGTGGCTGCTAATAAGATTGCTGCTTCATCGGAATACGAGAATTATCGTGAATTGAAACAAATAGCGCGTAAACGCGGCGTTAAGTATCTGTTTGAAACGAATGTAGGCGCAGGGCTTCCGATCATCAATACCATTAATGATTTGATAAATAGCGGCGATAAAATATTAAAAATTGAAGCGGTGCTTTCCGGCACTCTGAATTACATTTTCAACAAGATAAGTGCAGATATACCTTTTAGCCAAGCTATTAAGATGGCGCAAGAAGAGCGTTATTCGGAACCGGACCCTCGTATTGACTTGAGTGGAAAAGATGTCATACGCAAGTTGGTCATATTGGCTCGCGAAGCAGGATTTCGATTGGAACAGGAAGACGTCATATCCAATTTGTTTGTTCCTGAAGAATATTTTAAAGGAAATTTGGATGAATTTTGGGTACGTATTTCCAAGCTAGATTCGGAGTTTGAAACTCGTCGCGGAAAATTGGCAGGCGAAAACAAGCGGCTACGTTTTGTTGCCAAATTGGAACATGGAAAGGCTTCCGTAGGCTTGCAGGAAGTGGACAGTAAGCATCCTGCTTATGATTTGGAAGGAAGTAACAATATTATTTTGCTTACTACGGAGCGTTATAATGAATACCCGATGAGTATAAAAGGATATGGCGCAGGAGCTGGAGTGACAGCTGCAGGGGTATTTGCAGATATTATGAGTATTGCGAATGTATAGAGATTAATAAATGAAACACCTTATCATATTAGGCGATGGTATGGCCGACAGGCCGGTTAAGTTACTGAACAATAAAACACTTTTGCAGTATGCAGACATGCCTTATATGAATATGTTAGCTCGAATGGGATGTAACGGACGACTGGTTACTGTCCCCGAGGGTTTCCAGCCGGGTAGCGAAATAGCTAATCTATCCATATTGGGTTACGACCTGCTCAAAGTTTATGAAGGGCGCGGTTCGCTCGAAGCTGCCAGCATGGGCATCGAATTGCAATCGGGAGATATGGCAGCTCGATGTAATCTTATTTGTATCAAGGACGGGAAGATAAAAAACCATTCTGCCGGGCATATTTCCACCGATGAGGCGGATATATTAATAAAGTATTTGCAGGAAAATTTAGGTAGTGATAGAATATCTTTTCATACAGGGGTCTCCTATCGTCATCTTTTGATTGTTAAAGGAGGGAATAAATATTTGCATTGCACGCCTCCTCACGATGTTCCCCTTTGTGAGTTTCTTCCCTTGATGGTAAAGGCAACTACTTCGGAAGCAGTAGAAACAGCCTGTTTAATGAATGAACTTATCTTAAAATCGCAGGTTTTATTAAAAAATCATCCCTTAAACTTGAAGCGTATATCCGAAGGGAAAGATCCAGCTAACAGTATTTGGCTGTGGTCGCCCGGATATTGTCCGCAAATGAAGCCTTTATCGGAAGTCTATCCTCAAATCAGGAAGGGAGCTGTGGTATCTGCTGTGGATTTAATCCGGGGCATCGGACGTTATGCTGGGTTGCAGGCTATTCATGTAGAGGGAGCAACGGGTTTGTATGATACCAATTACGAAAATAAGGTAGCAGCCGTACTTGATGCTTTGAAAACCGACGATTTTGTTTATCTGCATATAGAAGCCAGCGACGAAGCGGGACATGAGGGGGATGTGGATTTGAAACTGCGCACTATTGAGAATCTGGACAGACGTGTGGTTCGCCCTATTTATGAGGCGGTGAAAGATAAAAATGTGGCTATTGCCATACTCCCCGACCACCCTACCCCTTGCGAAATCCGTACACATACTTCCGACCCCGTTCCTTTCTTACTATGGTGTCCGGGTATGGAACCGGACGAGGTGCAAACGTATGATGAAGATGCTGCAGCCGAAGGGAAATACGGTCTTTTGAAAGGTGATGAATTTATGAATCTATTAATGAGAATGATGTGATGGTGTAGGGGCAACCCTCACGATCGCCCTGTTTGCTTTCGGGTTTTTTTCTTTTTTAATAAGAATATCGTTATTCAAATTTTCTCCCCCTTTATTTGAATAATAAAAATCTTATTCAAATTATTAGGCAGCTTTCTTGAATAAGATTATCTTTGTTCAAATTATGATATTCTTTTTCATGCTATGAAAGCATTCCAATCCGGTGTATATATGAATCAAGGATCTTACAAAAGTTTTCAACCCACTGAATAATGTAGAAGTTGGAACATGGATAATATGGATGTTGTCAAACTTTTAAGTAAAGCCGACCGGTAATTAGGTCGTCTGGATATGTATTCAGAATATGTGGATATTGAGATGTTTATACAGATGCATATTGCAAAAGAAGCAACACAGTCGTCAAAGATTGAAGGTACTCAAACCAACATAGAAGAAGCATTTCTAAAAAAAGTTGACATTTCAAACGACAGGAAAAACGACTGGGAAGAAGTGCAAAATTATATTTCAGCAATGAATAAAGCTGTTAAATTATTGTATACACTGCCTTTTTCTGCCAGATTGATAAAGCAAACACATAAAGTCCTTTTACAAGGAGTCAGAGGACAATATAAACTATCGGGCGAATTTAGGAGAAGTCAAAATTGGATTGGAGGCGCCACTATAAACGATGCAGTATTTGTGCCACCTGCACATATGTCCGTAGCCGATTATATCTCGGATATTGAAAAATTTGCGAATAATGACGAATTTGACATCCCAGATCTCATTAAAGTTGCATTAATACATTACCAATTTGAGACAGTGCATCCGTTTTTAGATGGTAACGGACGTGTAGGTCGTTTGCTTATAACCTTATATTTAGTAAGTAAAGGTATTCTGAAGCAACCTGTTTTATATTTATCTGATTTTTTTGAAAAAAACAGGATGTATTATTATGATAATTTAATGAGAGTAAGAACTCATAATGACATAAATCAGTGGTTAAAGTTTTTCTTAACGGGTGTTATTGAAACAGCGAAAAAAGGTGTAGAGACTTTCAATTCAATCCTTTTGTTGCAAAAATCTGTTGACAGATCTCTTGAAAAAATGGGGAAAAGGAGTGCTGACGCTCATTTGGTTATGCACTATTTGTATAAAAAACCTGTTATTTCTGTTGCAGTCGTAACCAATATTATCGGAAAAACACAACAGACTGCCTATACATTGATTTCTGATTTAGAGGAAGCAAAGATATTGCATGAAATAACTGGTTTACAAAGAAACAAATTGTATGCGTTTAGAGATTATATAAATTTATTCTAAATATATCTGTAACCATTTCTGCATTGATTTTTGTGCCGGCGATATTCATACCAGATATTCCAAATAAGGTAATAAGCCTTTGGCTTGTTACGGTTAAATATTTATTTTTGTCCCCCTGATTAACATATTAACCCATTTAGCTCCATGTTGTATTACAGCACCAATAAACAGGTTTCTCCGGTATCTCTTCGGGAGGCTGTTGTGAAAGGGCTTGCTTCCGATAAAGGCTTGTTTATGCCTGAGGTTGTAAAATCTTTATCACAAGATTTCTACGATCATATTGAAAACATGTCTTTTCAAGAGATGGCTTGTCAGGTAGCAGAGGCTTTTTTCGGGGAAGACATTTCCGAAGATATATTGAGGCAAATTGTATATGACACCTTGTCATTTGATATTCCCCTGGTGAAAGTGAAAGAGAATATCTATTCATTAGAGCTTTTTCATGGACCTACTCTTGCTTTTAAAGATATAGGAGCACGTTTTATGGCGCGTTTGTTAGGGTATTTTATCAGTGAACAAGGTGAAAAAGAGGTTCATGTATTGGTTGCTACATCGGGAGACACGGGAAGCGCCGTAGCTAACGGTTTTCTTGGAGTGAACGGCATTCATGTGCATGTGTTGTATCCCAAGGGAAAAGTGAGTGAAATCCAAGAAAAGCAATTTACCACATTGGGACAAAATATCACGGCGCTGGAAATCGACGGAACTTTTGATGATTGTCAAGCCTTAGTGAAAGCAGCCTTTACAGATAAGGAATTGAATGAACATTTGGCATTGACTTCGGCTAATTCTATCAATGTTGCCCGTTTTTTACCACAAGCCTTTTATTATTTTTATGTGTATGCCCAATTAAAAAAAATGGGAAGACCCAATCGTGCAGTTATCTCTGTGCCGAGTGGTAATCTTGGAAATCTTACGGCGGGATTGTTCGGTAAGCGTATGGGGCTTCCTGTAATCCGGTTCATTGCCGCTAATAATGTAAATAATATTTTTCACAGGTATTTGCAAACCGGAAAATACGATGTGCGTCCCTCTGTTGCTACCATTGCCAATGCTATGGATGTGGGGAATCCAAGTAATTTTGCTCGTATTCTCGATTTGTATCACTATTCTCATGCTGCTGTTTCTGCCGATATATCAGGAGCATCTTATAATGACGAGCAGATACGTGAGACGGTAAAGAATGTATATCGGGAAACAAAATATTTACTTGACCCGCATGGCGCTTGCGCTTATCGCGCTTTGGAAGAATTGTTGCAATCCGGTCAGACGGGAATATTTTTTGAAACGGCGCATCCAGCTAAGTTTCTCGAAACAGTGGAAACAATTATCGGCAGCAAAATAGAAATCCCAGCTAAGTTGCAAAAATTTATGAAAGGAGAAAAGAACTCTTTGTCGCTACCTAAAGAATTTGCAGTTTTTAAGCAATATATGCTTACTTTGTAAAACACCAACAAAATTAAAACACCCGTCTTTACATTCTAGGGTGTAAAGCAGGGTGTTATTATTATAACTCGCTGATAATCAGTATTCAATTTGGAGATTACTTTTTATGAAAAATTATGTCTGTTTCTTTTTATAAACTATTGCATCAATAACTGCTACGGCAGTAATGTTTACAATATCTCGAACAGAACTTTCAAAATCCGTGAAATGAATCGGCTTGTTTAAGCCCATTTGAATGGGTCCGATTAATTCTGCGTCAGTCATCGTCTGGATGAGTTTATATCCGGAATTAGCAGAACTCAAGTTAGGGAATACCAATGTATTGACATCTTTGTCTTTGAGTCGGGTAAAAGGGTATTTCGCATCGCGAAGTTCACGATTCATAGCAAAATTAACCTGCATTTCACCGTCAATAGCTAAATCTGGGTATTCATTCTGCATGTATTCCACCGCTTTGTGCACAATAGAAGGGCTACCTTCTTGGTCGGAACCGAAATTCGAATAGGAGAGCATCGCAATAACCGGAGTTTGGTTGAAAAAACGAACCGTTTGCTCAGCCAACTTGGCAACATCAATCAAAGTCTCTGTATCCGGATGGCGGTTAATCAAAGTATCGGCAAGAAAATAAATTCCTTTTTTGGAATTTAATATATGCATGGTACCAAAGTTTTTGTGTCCGGAACGAATGCCTATCACTTCTTTGGCAACCTTAATGGTATTACTGTATTTGGTATAAAGCCCCGTAATAAATGCATCAGCCTCTCCTGTTTCCACCATCATCATACCAAAATAATTGCGCTCAAACATCTTGTCGTTTGCTTCGTGGAAAGTAACACCTTCGCGTGAACGTTTTTCCGTTAAAATACGGGCATAACGTTCACGACGTTCAGCCTCGCGGTCATGGCGGAGGTTGATGATTTCAATTCCTTCCAAACTCAAATCAAGCTCATTGGCTAATTTTTCAATACGCTCGTCGTTACCTAACAAAACAGGATAACAAATACCCTCCGATTTTGCTTCTACCGCTGCCCTAAGCATATTGGGGTGAATACTTTCGGCAAATACAACCCGTTGTGGATGACGACGAGCAGTTTCATAAAGTTGGCGAGTCAATTTCGATTCGTATCCCATCAATTCACGCAAGCGGATATGATAAGCCCCCCAATTTTCAATACTTTTACGTGCTACACCCGATTGCATAGCTGCTTTTGCCACCGCTGTGGAAACTTCGGTAATCAGACGCGGATCAACAGGTTTGGGAATAAAATATTCCGAACCGAAAGCGAGGTTGTTCACTTTATAAGCTTCGTTCACCACATCAGGTACAGGCTGTTTAGCTAATCCGGCAATCGCATATACGGCAGCCAGTTTCATTTCCTCGTTAATAGCGCTGGCTTGTGTGTCGAGTGCACCGCGGAATATATACGGAAAACCGATTACGTTGTTGATTTGATTGGGATAGTCGCTGCGCCCTGTTGCCATTAGCACATCCGGACGCGAAGCCATTGCATCTTCGTAAGATATTTCGGGCGTAGGGTTTGCCAACGCAAAAACGATAGGAGAAGCCGCCATACTGCGTACCATATCCTGAGTCAACACATTCCCTTTAGAAAGGCCCAGAAACATGTCTGCTCCTTTGATAGCTTCTTCCAATGTTCGAATGTCTGCCCGGTTAGTAGCAAAATAACGTTTCTGCTCGTTTAAATCTGTGCGGCTCTTATTGATAACACCTTTGCTATCCAACATCACAATGTTCTCCAAACGAGCGCCTAAAGCAATATATAACTTGGTACAAGATACGGCTGAAGCCCCTGCGCCGTTGACCACTATGTTGAGGTCTTCTATCTTTTTTCCTGCCACTTCCAAAGCATTGAGTAATCCGGCACTGGAAATAATAGCCGTACCGTGTTGATCATCATGCATGACGGGAATGTCAAGCTCATTTTTCAACCGGCGTTCTATTTCAAAACATTCCGGAGCCTTAATGTCTTCTAAATTAATTCCTCCAAAAGTAGGAGCGATGGCTTTTACGGCTTCGACAAATTTATCAGGGTCTTTTTCATTAATTTCAATATCGAAAACATCAATTCCCGCATAAATCTTAAAAAGCAATCCTTTCCCTTCCATAACAGGTTTTCCGCTCAATGCCCCTATATCCCCCAATCCTAATACAGCGGTTCCATTAGAGATAACCGCTACCAAGTTACCTTTGGCAGTATATTTGTAAGCATTTTGCGGATTTTTCTCTATTTCGAGACAAGGCTCAGCCACACCAGGAGAGTAAGCCAATGAGAGATCTGTTTGTGTACTGTACGGTTTAGTCGGTATGACTTCTATTTTACCGGGTTTTCCTTGTGAGTGATAAAGTAAGGCGGCTTCTTTTGTTATTTTTGCCATATAAATAAATTTGAATAAAAATTTAGTTGCAAAACTAAGGATAAAAAAACCTGCTTGGTAATTCAAGGGATTTAATTAAATATTATTAAGGCTCTCCATTTCTGTCATTTTGTTGGAATAAGCGGTATCGTTAAATTAATATAGATAATTCATTATTGAGTTTTAGAAACAGTAATTTTAAGGATTTATCAATCATGTGTTGAGCTTTGCTGTAGCATTTTCCTTTCCGTTTGAATCTTGCCAAATGGTGTCTAATTCTACTGTTGTAACCTTCAACGGTGAAAGTCTCCGCCTTTGTTTGCAGATGTTTTTCCTTCGGGATAAAAGTTTCGTAACTTTTCCAATAATCCCCGGCAATAGAACGATACGGGAGTATCCCTTATTGCTTCCCAAAGCTGGAGTCCTGTTTGGGTGGAACGGTCTCCACTGACAAAACCGACAAACCGCTTTCCAAATCTGTCAACAGCTATCCAAATCCAACAGTAGTTTTTTTTGAACCCACATGCGTATGCATCTCATCGAGTTCCATAAATGCAACCTCTTCTTTCTTCCCGGGCAAATCCACTTGAGCCCCCCATTTCTTAACCCAGGCGTAAACCGTTCCGTAACTGATTTGTAACAGGCGACCTGTTGCCCGGAAACCCGGTCCTTCCAAATACAGCTTGAATGCCATGCGTCCGGTTTCCGCTGATTTTACATCTGATTTCTTTTCTACCGTATAATGATACCGGCATTCTTTACATTTATAACGTTGGCGACCTTGAACAAAGCCAGCCTTGTTGTAATTTAGGCTTCTGCATCGGGGACAATTCATAACTTTTTTCAGGAAAAAATATTATTTCTATATTAAATTAACAATGCCAAATTCTTTTTGTTCCAATTAACTAATATCTATACTTGAACACGGACTTTTACTGGTGAGCCCAAAGTATTCCTATTTTCCAAGTTTATAGTACATAAAAAAGACTGTCTCAACTTTTGAGACAGTCTCATTTCTTTTTTTATGATTGGAAAAATCTTCCTCTACTTACTTAATAATTTCCTGAAATTCAGAGATAGTACGATATTTGTTAAATTCAATATCGGAAGCAGCTTTTTGCGCTAAAGAAGCATCTTTCTGAACAACGTTTGTCAAACTGCTTATTAACAATGTCGTATTATTGGTTCTTGCACCCAATATAGCGCTCAAATAATCTGTAATGGCGCTAGGTGTTACACTTTCGAGGGTGCTTTTGGCGCTATTATAATCATTAGCAAGGATTTGAGCCAAAGCCGCACTGTTTGTTTTGGAATCGCCGAAAGAAGAAACGGCTCTTTCATATTGTCCCTGTGAAATATACAGGTTACCCAACGCTTCGTTCAAATACTCTGAACCGGCAGCTTTGCTGAAATATGATTCTGCTGCTGCATTATCACCCTTTATCAATGCAACAAGCCCTAAATTCAAATTTACTTCCGGCGCAGCGGTAATGTTTTCAGCTTTCTTATAGAAAGATTCAGCCTGAGCAATGTCACCTGCTTGATAATACACTGAACCCAAGTTGTTGTATGCACGATAGTCATCGGGGAATTGTTGTATAACCCTATTGTAAATAGCCTCTTTTTGTGCATTGTCTTGAGTCAGAGTGGCAGCATACAAAAGTTCTTCTATATTCAGTTGACTATCCGCTGTCTGAGCAAGTTGGGAAATTTCTTCATCGGATTTACCTATGATTTCATAATTCAATGTTAAGCGTGAACGCCTCAACTGAGGAAGAATTTCATCTGCCAAAACCTTATAAACGGAAGAGATATTTTTAATTTCATTTTCTCTTTGTTCCGGATCTGAATACATTGACAGAACACGAAGAATCAGTTCTTTGTCTTGGATGTTTGATTGAGAAACCAATTCTTGGAAGCCATCCCAGTCTTCGGCAGTGTATTTTGCATCCACTGCTACATTAATTTTGCCTGATTTCAGTTGTTTGTTTATATACCCTTTCGTATTGGATTCACGCTCTTTCGCTAACTTTGTGTTTAAATCCAATCCTCCGTCAGGAGATGCATAAGATGAGATTTCAATCGTATTTACTTTTTTGTTTGTGGCAGCGTAAGTATCTTTCACCTGCTTGTTAAAATTCTTAATGTCTGTTGAATTCAGTTCGCTACCACGAAGATTGGCTTGTTGAATAAGAAATAAAATATTAGCTTGCTGAGCCTCTTTAATAATGCGTTGAAAGCCATCACTACTAATTGCAGTATGAGCATCGCTCACCAATGTACCTGCGCTCCCTTCAAACAAAGTAGAGGTACTAATCACACCATCACCCAGTTTAATACTCGGAAGCAAAGTAACCTTACCTTTAATGGTAGCGACAAATTCCAAAAATAATTCCGATTTAGCCATTGAAGGAATATAGTCGAAAGATTCTTCCAAGGTAATATTACCTCCTTGATAAGGAATTACTTGATTATTTCCTTGTACACTCTCCCCTTGGTACGCATGCGCTTGTCCTTTTACTTCTCCTCCGTCCCATTTCAACACCGGAGTTATTTCAAGGACAGCCTTTTTAGTGAAATAAGATTCAGGGAATCGACCGTTAATAGTTACAGGTACTTTCCCTCCGGTAGCTTCCAATACTTGCGGTGTTATCGTAAAAAAGTTTGATGATAACTCACCGATTTTGCTGCTGCATGAAGATAGCACAGCTACAACTCCAACCATTAATAATGGTAAATACAGTTTCTTGATCATTTGTGGTATAAATTAAAGTTTATTTAATATAAAAGATTTCATTTAAATTTCACCTTTATTACAATACTAAATTTCAGCGAATATAGACAAAATACGGTTTGTTAGCTCAAATGGTCAACTATTTTTATCTATATTTAACAAACATCTTTTTATTACTTTTATTACGAACTCAGGTAATGCATTATCACGTCCGTCACTTGTTGTCCTATTGACTCTGCCTCTTCTAAAGTAGAAGCTTCGCTGTATATGCGGATGATCGGCTCTGTATTACTTTTGCGCAAATGCACCCATTTGTCGGCAAAATCTATTTTCACTCCGTCGCTGTTGTTGATTTCCTCTTTATTGTAAAGTTTTTCCACTTCGGAGAGGATACTATCCACATCCACTTCCGGAGTTAATTCTACTCGATTTTTTGCCATATAATAAGACGGATAGGAAGCTCGTAGTTCACTCACCTTTTTCCCTTCGTGCGCCAAATGGGTAAGAAAGAGAGCGATACCCACCAACGCATCGCGTCCATAATGGCTGGCGGGATAAATAACGCCGCCATTCCCTTCTCCGCCAATCACTGCACCTGTTTCCTTCATTTTGGCAACTACATTTACTTCACCCACAGCGGAAGCATGGTAATGCATTCCATATTTACGGGTTACGTCGCGTAATGCACGAGTAGAGCTCAAATTAGAAACCGTATTTCCCGGAGTATGTTTTAGTACATAATCAGCCACGGTAACAAGCGTATATTCTTCACCATACATGATTCCGTCTTCACAAATCATGGCTAAACGATCTACATCCGGGTCAACAACAAAACCAACATCCGCTTTTCCCTTCTTCATCAGTCCCATAATGTCGCTTAAATTCTTCTCCAATGGTTCCGGATTGTGAGCGAAATCTCCCGTAGGTTCACCATACAATTTCTCCACAGAGGCTACTCCCAATCGTTCCAACAACTCGGGAAGAATGATCCCGCCTACGGAATTTATGCAGTCAACAGCTACCCGAAATCCAGCTTTTTTAATGGTTTTCGTATCCACAAGGTCAAGCGTCAATATACTGTCAATATGTTTTTTATTATAAGTCAAATCTTTTCGATAAGATCCCAGATGGTCTATGTCTGCATAAACGAATTCTTCTGTTTCGGCAATGCGAAGTACTTCCTTTCCTTCGGCGTCATTCAAAAACTCTCCCCGCTCGTTGAGTAATTTCAGCGCATTCCATTGTTTGGGATTGTGAGAAGCGGTAAGAATAATTCCCCCGCAAGCGCCCTCCATTATTACGGCAAGTTCAGTAGTCGGCGTAGAAGCCAAATCAATGTCCACTACATCCCAACCCATACCCATGAGAGTACCTGCTACGATACTTCTTACCATTTCGCCGGAAATACGTGCGTCACGTCCCACTACGATTTTATTACTTTTCGATGGGCATGTTTTACGTATAAACGTGGCATAAGCCGATGTGAATTTCACTATATCAAGCGGATTCAATCCTTCGCCCACTCTCCCGCCAATCGTTCCGCGAATACCGGAAATAGATTTGATTAAGGTCATTTTCAGTAAAATTGATTAGTAATCCGTAACTGCCTTTTTTTAGTCAGGTATTAGAATTTTTCTTATATCATAAAAGTAAGGATACACATATTGTTGAGCTGTGAAATGTCCCAGTTTGGAGGGAACGATAAGCTTCACATGCGCACCGCTTTTGATATAAGATAACGGAATGATCCATCCAGAAGGAACTGCCGTACTCTCGTAAGTATTGTACATATTAAACCCGATTCCTGCTCTCTCGCCAATAACGAATTGTCCGTAAGAGGAACTTGAGGTAACGGTATAATAAAACGCATCGGGGTATAGATTTAACGATTCGTAATAAGGATTGAGCACATTCGATGCTTGTGTCGTATCCCCTAAAAAAATATCATATTCAATAAAACGAATCAATATCTCGTTACGATCTTTGGGTTTTTCTCCGTTTCCACGGTCAACTATTTGCAAATATACTCCATTGGAAAAAGCAACATATTCATTTTCCTCCACATTTGTGATGGTATCTTTTTCAAATTCTTCCTGCGAAATAGTCTTAATATTATTTTCTTTCACGAACTTGTCGATGGCATTCCTTTCCGTTTCCAACAGCTCCGCATAAGTTTCCGTATCTTCGCAAGCTTGGAACAACGCCCCTCCACATAATAAAACCGTTAAAAACAATATGGGAAATCTTTTCATTGCTTTATTATTGATACTGACGGTAAAGATAATCATTATTCACAAAATATTAAAAGTTGCTACTCGAAAGTTCCAAACCTTTAACCTTTATTCTCCCACTTTTAACAGTGATTTATATTTTTCCAAAGCTTTTTCAAACGTGTTTATCGCCTCGTCCATCGTTCCAAGCCATTCACCTCCCGAAGCATTCAAATGTCCGCCGCCATTAAAAAAATCTTCTGCAAGTTGATTGCAAGGAAACTTTCCTACCGATCGCAATGATACTTTAATTCTATTTTTTTCACTGTCTTCGCGCAAAAAACAAGACAGCCGCACATCTTTTACAGAAAGCGGAATATTTACAAATCCTTCGCCGTCTCCCTTAATATAATTGAATTTTTCTTGTTCACTTTTACTTAGCTTGATTAAAATTGCATGGTGATCATATACTTTCATCGTAGTTAACACATGTCCCATTAATCGCAAACGTGATTCGGAATATGTGTTATATACTTTCCGGTAAATGGCATCTTTATCAATACCCAAAGACAGCAAACTACCGATAATGGAATAAATATCCGCACTATTGGAATTATAAGTGAATCCTCCCGTATCAGTCATCATACCTGTGTAAATACACTCTGCTCCTTCTTTTGTGATACTGCTGAAATAACCCATTCGGCAAATTAAACGGAATACAAGTTCGCATGTCGAAGATATCTCAGGATGTGAAATAATAATCTCGCAGAATTCTTCGGGGCGAGGATGGTGGTCTATCATTATTGTACACGCCGGCGAAGCCTTTACACTACTCGCCATATCGTTAATTCGGCTTAAAGCGTTAAAATCCACACAACAGATAATACCTGCTTCGCTTATCAATCGGTCGGCAACTTCTTTATGACGGTCGTACAACAAAATATCCTTGTTTCCGGGCATCCACTTAAAAAAATCGGGAAAAGCATTAGGTAAAACTACGTTAACTGTTTTTCTGTGCGATTTTAGGAAATGAAATAATCCCAATGAAGCTCCAATGGCATCTCCGTCAGGCATAACATGGGAAATAATTACTATTTTTTCCTCCCGTATAAACCATTTGCGAAAATGGTCAATCTTAGCTTGTTCTATAACTTTTTCCGGCATTACAAAATTATTGTTGGTGAAAGTTGGTGAAGAAAACCGATAGCGCTAACAGCATCAGAATTAAATCGGAACAAAAATAAGTATTCTTTTGAAGCCAACCTCAATTTGTGGGAAAAAAGTCATTAAGTAAAACACACTTTCCTGTTTTTTGGAGAATCTCGATTTGGATTTTTCGGATGTGAAAAAGTAGTGTATAACCAACGAGACAAATATGGAATCGTTCCGCATCATAAAATCCTGTTAACGTTTTTCTTTCGTGTCGTTAACCGTTGTTAAGTCGCTATATCCATTGTTAAAAGAGAATAAGAAAGTAAGGTTACAGAATAAACCGGATAAATTTGTTGTTATTTTGTGGCTGAAAACAGTTAAATCCATAGAGAATAATTTACAATAAAAAGAATTATGAGTATGAAACGAATAACTAAAAGCGTTCTTGTAATAGGAGCCATCATTCTTCTCAGTTCGGGAATTGCAGGGCTTACGACGTTCTCAATGATGAAGACAAAGACGAATACGTCGGAATTGAAAACTTATAATGAATTGTTTCCGCAGAATCCAAATGTCAAATTGGCTATATTTGACGGAGTGGAAGCTCAACCGGTAGATTTAACTCATGCTGCTGAAATTTCTGTTCATGCAGTGGTGCATATTAAATCCACTGAGTTGTCAAAAACGACAAACGTGCAGCAAATGCCGGATATCTTTGATTATTTTTTTGGGGAAGGTATGGGAAGACAACGTCAGGTACAAACGGAACCTAAAGTGGGTTTTGGCTCCGGTGTTATCATCTCCAAAGACGGGTATATTGTTACCAATAATCATGTGATAGAAGGAGCGGATGAAATTAGCGTTACGTTGAACGATAACAGAGAGTTTAAAGGACGTATCATAGGGACAGATCCAAATACTGATTTAGCTTTGGTTAAAATAGAAGGAGACGATTTTTCTACTCTTCCCATTGGAGACTCCGATGCTTTAAAAGTCGGTGAGTGGGTGCTGGCAGTAGGCAATCCTTTTAATTTGACTTCTACAGTAACGGCAGGTATTGTTAGCGCTAAAGCCCGTTCGTTGGGTGTTTATAACGGAGGTGTAGAGTCTTTTATTCAAACGGATGCTGCTATCAATCGCGGAAATAGCGGAGGAGCTTTAGTCAATGCTAAAGGGGAGTTGATAGGAATTAATGCGGTGCTTTCTTCTCCTACGGGAGCATACGCGGGATATGGTTTTGCTATTCCCACTGGGATTATGGTTAAAATTGTTGCTGATTTAAAACAGTATGGAACAGTTCAGCGTGCTTTGTTAGGTATCAAAGGTGGTTCTGTGGGCGACGCCCGAAGCGATGAAAAACAAAAGCAAAAAGAAAAGGCATTGGGTGTCGTAGAAGGAGTTATCGTGAGTGAGATAGTCGAGGGAGGTTCTGCTGCTGCCGCCAATATAAAAGTGGACGACGTGATTATTGGCATTGACGAGAAAACGATATCAAAATTTGCTGATTTGCAAGAAGTATTGGCAAGGCATCGTCCGGGTGACAAAGTGAAAGTAAAAGTAGTCCGTGATAAGAAAGAAAAAGTAGTAGAAGTGTTGTTAAAAAACGAGCAGGGCAATACCAAGGTGCTTAAAAATGCGGGAGTGGAAATTCTTGGTGCCGCTTTCAAGGAATTATCCGGTGACTTGAAAAAGCAATTGAATTTAAGTTATGGTTTACAAGTAACGGGAGTCAGCTCTGGCAAGATGGCCGATACGGATATCCGTAAAGGATTTATCATTTTGAAAGCCAATAATCAACCCATGCGTAAAATTAGTGATTTGGAAGAAATAGTAAAGGCTTCTATAAAATCTCCCGACCAAGTGCTATTCCTTACGGGTATATATCCGTCCGGTAAACGGGCTAATTATGCCATCGATTTGGCACAAGAGTAAAAAATCAGAAAAAGAAAAGAAAGATTAGTGGGGAAAAGTTATAGAGATTTTAAAATAAAAAAAGTGTGCAAAGGAGATATACTTACATTGTATTTTCGTAACTTTGCACCTTTCTTATTTTCTTAGAATGAGACAATTAAAAATAACCAAAAGCATCACTAACAGAGAAAGCGCTTCTCTGGATAAATATTTACAAGAAATAGGACGTGAAGACCTGATCACTGTAGAAGAAGAAGTGGAACTCGCGCAACGTATTCGTAAAGGTGACCGGATGGCATTGGAGAAACTTACACGTGCGAATTTGCGTTTTGTTGTTTCGGTTGCCAAACAGTACCAGAATCAAGGATTGAGTTTGCCTGATTTAATCAATGAGGGAAATCTGGGACTTATCAAAGCTGCTGAAAAATTTGACGAAACGCGCGGATTTAAGTTTATCAGCTATGCGGTGTGGTGGATTCGACAGTCTATTTTACAGGCTTTGGCAGAACAGTCGCGTATAGTGCGTCTTCCTTTGAATCAGGTGGGTTCTTTGAATAGAATCAGTAAGGTTTTCTCCAAGTTCGAACAGGAAAACGAGCGCCGTCCTTCTCCTGAAGAGTTGGCAGAAGAACTTGATATTCCGGTAGATAAAATTTCCGATACATTGAAAATATCGGGACGTCATATTTCTGTTGACGCACCTTTTGTGGAAGGGGAGGATAACAGCTTGCTTGATGTGTTGGTTAACGATGATTCGCCTATGGCTGATCGTGCTTTGGTAAATGAATCTCTTTCGAGAGAGATTGATAGAGCGCTTTCTACATTAACTGATAGGGAAAAGGAAATTATCCGGATGTTTTTCGGTATCGGACACCAAGAAATGACATTGGAGGAAATTGGGGATAAGTTTGGTCTTACCCGTGAACGGGTCCGACAGATAAAAGAGAAAGCAATCAGAAGATTGCGACAAAGTAATCGTAGTAAATTACTCAAATCTTATTTGGGTTAATCAGGTTGTAATAAGAGGGATATTTATGAAGTTTGTAAAAACTGGTTGGATACTGTTGTTCTCTTTTGTTCTTCTTTCTGCTTTTTCGTTGAAAAAGGAAAAAGAGGAAGTTTATATTTGGGGAATTTCGGCTTCGTTTACAGATACGATTGTATATTATACCGACGTACAATTGGTGGATAGTATAAAGTTAGATAAACATGGATTTCTTCCTAAGAGAGAGGCTTATAGCTATCAACTCAAAAATTATCTCGAAAACGAGAAAAGCATTCCTAATCGAGTATGTATGATTTATTTTTCCAAAAGGAAAAAAACTTTAGAAAAAGAGGCAACCAAATTATTAAATACATACGAAAAAAATAAAAACACAACTTTACAGCAAATCGAAGTTTCAGAGTTTCGATTCACGTACGTAGGTTTGTGACAACTAATTAGATAACAAAATGGAAAAAACAGACGACCACCACCAATTACAAATAGATTTAAAAGAGGATGTCGCTCAAGGTACTTATGCGAACTTGGCTATTATTACTCATTCGAGTTCGGAATTTATTTTGGACTTTATACGAGTGATGCCTGGGTTGCCTAAAGCAGATGTACAATCTCGTGTTATTTTGGCACCGGAACATACCAAACGATTGTTGCACGCACTTGAGGATAACATCAGAAAATATGAGCGTTCGTACTCTTCTATTTGTTTGAAAAATGAAGATAGGGAAGATGCACCTCCAATTATAAGTGTTAGAGGAGAAGCATAGAGAAAGCAAGTAACAATAGACTAACCGAAATAAGTCTAAATTTACAACTCATTTTATCCATCGCCGTATTCCATAATAACTCACCAAACTTCCCAATACAACTCCAACAGTATTTGCTACAAAATCCAACCAATCTCCTCCTCGATACGTTGTGAAATACCCCTGAAGAAATTCTACCACTCCACCAAATGCAATTGGGCAGATAATAGCACCTATCCATGCATGCAAAAGAGGGAGTTTTTCATTTTTATGATTGCGCATAAACTCCAACCATAATATCCCCGACATACCGCTGTACATACAAAGATGTACCATCTTGTCCCAGAAAGGGATTTTATCAATAAATTCAAAAAAGGGCGGTTTTAAAAAAGACAAATACACAATAACCCCAATGATAGTAATCGAAACAGGGTAGCGTTTTATAAGATGAAACATAGATTTTTCTATTATACGAAGCGCAAATATAAAGAGTATTTCTCATATTTGTATATGTAATTCGTCTGCTAAGATTATGTGGAAAGATTTCTTTTACTTTACTCATTCGGAAAGAAGGGGCATTATGGTACTTATCGTACTTATTGTTATTGTGATTACGGTTGGTTTTTTGTTTTCGGAATATCAAGAGAAAAAAGAAATTGCCGATGCTGCATTTTCTGAGAAAAATTATGATGACTTTCCTGTTTCTTTGCGCGAAAAGAAACCCCAACCCGTATCCCGTTCACTTAAAGAACAAAAAGAAATTGTTTTAATTCCTTTTGATCCAAATACAGCAGACTCCATCACTTTTATTCGTTTGGGATTATCATCCCGAATAGTGAACAACATTTTTCGCTATCGCGCTAAGGGTGGAGTATTCAAAAAGCCGGACGATTTTAAGAAAATATATGGATTGACGACGGAACAGTATGCTGAACTATGTCCTTACATACTCATCAATAAATCCTCTGATAAGAAAAAAGCCAATATCTTTACCGCTAAACAAGTAGAAAAACCTTTTTCAACTATTTATAAATACCCCAAAGGAACCATCATTGATTTAAATCAAGCTGACACAACTGAGCTTAAAAAAATTCCCGGAATTGGAAAAGAAATTGCAAAAGCCATTGTCAATTACCGAAAAAGGCTCGGAGGGTTTTACAGTGTACATCAATTGGAAGACATTCACCTGTCAGTTGCTCAATTTGCCGAATGGTTCTGCGTGGAAGCTAATAACACTATACGAATTAATCTAAATGAAGTAAACATTGAACGTTTACGGGCACATCCTTATTTCAACTATTACCAAGCTAAAGCTATTGTGGAGTATCGACAGAAAAAAGGATTACTGGAAAGTTTAAAACAATTAACTTTATACGAAGAATTTACTGAGAAAGATTTTGAAAGAATGGAGCATTATGTATGTTTTGAATAATCATACGGCTGAAAGTGTTCTTATTACCGGTGCAAGTGGATTTATTGGTAGTTTCATTGCAGAAGAGGCATTAAATCGGATGTTTTCCGTTTGGGCAGGTATCCGTGTAACAAGCAACAAAAGATATTTGAAAAATACCAATATTCATTTCTTTGAGTCAAATTATTCCGATTGGGATGCGCTTCGAACAAGTTTATCACAGCATAAAAAAGTTTACGGTAAGTTTGATTATGTCATTCATTGTGCAGGCGCTACCCAATGTGTTGATAAAGATGATTTTGAGAAAGTTAATTATTTACAAACGAAATATCTGGTTGATGCGTTAATCAACTTGGATATGGTCCCAAAGCAATTCGTTTTTGTCAGTTCGTTGAGCATTTTCGGACCCATTCACGAGAAAAGTTACCAGCCTATAAAAGAAAGTGATACACCTATACCTAATACGTTATATGGAATTAGCAAACTGAAAGCAGAGCGGTATATAGAAAGTTTCGTAGATTTTCCTTATGTTTTTTATCGTCCGACGGGTGTGTATGGACCTCGCGACAAAGACTACTTTTTAATGGCAAAATCCGTCAAAAAGGGTATTGATTTTTCGGCAGGTTGTAAGCGACAAAACATCACTTTTATTTATGTAAAAGATTTGGCGAAAGCAATTTTTCTGGGTATTGACAAAGGCATATTGCGAAGGGCATACTTTATTTCCGACAATGGAATATATCAAAGCCATACATTCTCGGATTTGTTGCAAAGAGAATTGGGTATTTCTTTGGTTGTACACATAAAATGTCCGCTTTTCCTGTTAAAAGTAGCCTGTTTGCTGTCCGCTTTTTATGCGGGTATTTTCAAGAGAAGCAGTACGCTCAACTTGGATAAATATAAAATACTAAAACAAAGAAATTGGCGATGTGACATTACTCCAGCTATTAAGGAATTGAATTTTATTCCTGAATACGACTTGAAAAGAGGTATAAAAGAAACGGTTGCTTGGTACAAAAAAGAAAAATGGCTTTAGAGTTATTTAGAAGAATAGATTCATACAAAGGGTTACTTGCTGTTGAGAAAGCTGCTTTGGGGTATTGCGGATTGACTTCTATTTTGATTTTGATACTATCCCAACAACTGACCGATCCATTACACATGTTGGTTGACAGAGGAATAATTGTTGGAGTATTGTTTTTACTTGTATGGTTGTGTCGTTTTTTCCCTTGTAAAGGGTCGGTTTTCGTTCGCGTATGTGTTCAAATATCTCTCCTTAGCTACTGGTATCCGGATACATACGAATTTAACCGCCTTTTCCCGAACTTGGATCATGTTTTTGCCCATGCTGAACATCAATTATTCGGATATCAACCTTCGATATCGTTTGCTGCTTATTTCCCGCAAGAGTTTGTCAGTGAAGCATTCAATTTAGGATATTTTTTTTATTATCCCATGCTTGCGATTGTATCCATATTTTATCTTGTTTATCGATTTGACTGTTTTGAGAAGATAACTTTTATAATTATCTTTTCGTTTTTCATTTATTATTTTGTGTATCTCTTTGTTCCTGTGGCTGGTCCCCAATATTATTTTCCGGTTATAGGGCTTGACAATGTAAATCAGGGGATTTTTCCAGCATTAGGCGATTATTTTAATTACAATCAGGAGTTGCTTCCCTGTCCTGGCTATAAAGAAGGATTGTTCTATAAATTGGTTGAGATTTCGCAACAAGTTGGCGAACGTCCTACCGCAGCATTTCCCAGTTCACATGTTGGGATTTCGACCATATTGATGATTTTAGTGTGGCAGGGGAATAAAAAATTATTTGTTTTTTTGTTTCCGTTTTACTTGCTTTTGTGTGGAGCTACTGTATATATACAAGCACATTATTTAATAGATTCGATCGTTGGTTTTGTGTTTGCTATAGGGTTGTATGCATGCGGAAATAAACTATTTGCCAAATGGATTAAGGTAAGGGCTAGGTAAGTTCAAATAAATGGATTTTTGCCAAAGAAGGAAGAAGAGGTTACATTTATGGAACTGTATGAGATGCACAGGTATGTGGGTTCAAAAAAACTACTGTTGGATTTAGATTGCCGTTGACCGACTTGGAAAGCGATTTGTCAGTTTTGTCAGCGGAGATCGTTCCACACAAACAGGATTAAAGCTTTGGGAAGAAATAAGGGATATTCCCGTATCGTTCTATGGTTCGGATTATTGGAAAAGCTACGAAACTTTTATCCCGAAGGAAAAACATCTGCAGACAAAAGTGGAGACTTTCACCGTAGAAAGCTACAACAGTAGAATTAGACACCACTTGGCAAGATTCAAACGGAAAGGAAAGTGCTACAGCAAAGCTCAATACATGATTGACAAATCGTTAAAATTATTGTTTCTAAAACTAAATAACGAATTACCTATATTAGTTTAACAATACCCCCCTTAAATCTTTTACTCTAATTGCTTTTCCTTCATTCTGCGGCAAAGAGCCTTTTTTTACTAATTTTACTTTCGGCGTAATCAATATTTCATCTTTCAATCGATGGATAATTTCCTTGCGGATATTTTCCAATTCAATGTAATTGTCGGTAGAAAGGTCGCTGAGTTCTACTTCAACAATCATTTCATCTTGAGAATCTTTCGTTTCGAGTGTGATCAGATAGTTACTTCCCAATTGAGAAAATTGCATCAATATCTTTTCTATTTGCATGGGGAAGATATTTACTCCTTTTATGATGAACATATCATCGGTACGTCCTTTGATGCGATCTATGCGGATATGGGTACGTCCGCAAGGGCATTCTCCGGGAAGGATACGAGTCAAATCGCGCGTGCGGTAACGAATGAGAGGCATCATATCACGGTCGAGAGTGGTTAGTACCAATTCTCCCACTTCACCTACGGGGAGAGGTTTTAATGTATCGGGGTCTATAATCTCCACATAAAAAGCATCTTCCCACAAATGCATTCCATTTTGCTCGGGACATTCAAAAGCCACACCCGGTCCGTTCATCTCAGTCATTCCAAAGCTATTGTAGGCTTTTACGCCTAACAGGTTTTCTATCTTTTTTCGTTGTTCATCCGTATGAGGTTCGGCGCCAATAAGCAATGTGGTAAGATTTGTGGATGTAGGATCTATACCTTCTTCTTGAAAGACTTCTGCCAAACGAATAGCATAACTCGGTATGGCATGAAGGGCAGTAGTACCGAAATCGGTTATAAATTTGATTTGCCGTTTACTGTTTCCTGCGGCTGCCGGAACAGTTAAGGCTCCTAAACGTTCTGCGCCATATTGGAAACCTAAGCCTCCGGTAAACATACCATATCCGGAACTGTTTTGAAATACATCCGTATTACGCAATTCCACCATATATAAACATCGCGCTACCAAATTCGCCCATGAATCCAAATCGTGTTGCGAGTGTACAATTACTGTCGGGTTACCAGTAGTTCCACTCGATGAGTGCAGGCGTATCGCATCTTTCATATCTCCTGCCACTAAACCGAAAGGATATTGTTCACGCATATCCGCTTTAACGGTAAAGGGAATGTTACTAATATCTTCTATGGAATGGATAACATCGGCAGTAACACCGTACTCTCTAAATTTATTTTTATAATAAGGGACATCAGCCACGATAGAAAAAGTTTTCTTAAATCGTTGAAGTTGTAATTCTCGCAATTTCTCGCGACTCATGGTTTCAATGTCTTCTTGCCAATAACTACTAGTATTCATTTTATCGTTAAATTTTTTACAAAAATACAAGACAAAAATGTATTTTCACATTTAAAATATATAAAATCAAAGAGAGAGGGACGACATTAAACAATTTTAGTAGAGGCAAGGCATGCTTCTACTCGTCTAATTGATTAGTCGTTAATAAAATATAATATTCCTCCGATTTACCTAAGCGGAAATAAGGATGAAATAGTTTAATCTTATTTTTACGATTTCTTTGTAGAAAACAATTAGGATTAATGCTTATGAAGAAATTATATTTGATACTTCTGTACCTTTTCTTATGGAACACAGGAGTATCAAACGCTCAGTCTTTAACCGTTCAAGGAACGGTTAAGGGGAGTGATGGTTTACCTCTTACGGGAGCCACAGTGGTGCTGAAAGGAACTCAAACGGGTATTTTGGTTGATAACCAAGGCCGATTCAGCATAAAGGTACCTGATAAAAATGCTATTCTTATCCTTTCTTTCTTGGGTTATAAAACTATAGAAATAAAAGCTACTCCGGTAATGGAAATCGTCCTTTCGGAAGATGCCGTAGTTATGGACGAGGTAGTTGTAACGGGTATGGTTCAAACGGATAAGCGATTGTTTACAGGCGCTGCAGACCGGTTGAATGCCGAAGGCTTGAAATTGGCAGGTACTCCTGATATAAGCCGTTCACTGGCAGGGCGTTCGGCAGGAGTATCGGGACAGGATGTATCGGGCACTTTCGGCACAGCCCCTAAAATACGCATCCGCGGTGCGACGTCTATATATGGTAATTCCAAACCCCTTTGGGTGGTTGACGGTATTATTATGGATGATGTGGTGGAGGTAGGTGCCAACGAACTCTCTTCAGGCGATGCGGTAACATTGATTAGCTCGGCTATTGCAGGACTTAATGCAGACGATATTGAAAGTTTTCAAATCCTCAAAGACGGTTCGGCAACGTCTATCTACGGCGCGCGTGCAATGTCGGGAGTGATTGTGGTGACAACTAAAAGAGGGAAAGCAGGCGTGAGCCGGATAAATTATACGGGGGAATTTACTACCCGGTTGAAACCCGACTATCGGGATTTCAATATTATGAATTCGCAAGACCAGATGGGTATATACAAAGAACTGGAAGCTAAAGGTTGGCTTACGATGGCTTCTACAATTAACAATTCCTCCTATGGCGTTTATGGTAAGATGTATCATTTAATGAATACGTACGATCCGTCAACAGGTCAATTTTTGTTGGAGAATACACCGGAGGACAAAAACAGGTATCTACGACAGGCTGAGATGAGAAACACCGATTGGTTTGATTTGTTGTTTGAAAATTCCATTATGATGAATCACTCGGTGAGTATGGCAAACGGTAGCGATAAATCAACATCTTATTTGTCAATGAGTGCGATGTCAGACCCGGGGTGGACTAAAAAGAGTTCCGTAGTTCGTTATACGGCAAATGCCAACGCTTCGTACAATATTCTTAACAATTTGACCATGAGCATCCTCTTCAACGGATCATACAGAAACCAGGAAGCGCCGGGTACCCTGTCTCAAAGTGTAGATCCTACTATTGGTCAGGTTAAACGCGATTTCGACATTAACCCGTACAGTTATTCCATCAATTCGTCGAGGACACTCGATCCAAACGAATATTATACCCGCAATTATTCTCCGTTTAATATTTTCAATGAACTGGAACAAAATTACATGGAACTGAACGTATTGGATACGAGATTCCAAGGTGATTTAAAATGGAAACCCGTGAAGGAACTTGAATTTAAGGTTTTGAGTGCCGTGAAGTATCAAACTACAGCGCAGCAGCATTTTGTGATGGATAATTCCAATCAGTCGTTGGCGTATAGGGCAATGGACAATTCTCAAATCAGGAATAATAATTCGTTTTTATACCATGATCCGGATAAACCTAATTCATTGCCTTATTCTGTGCTTACAGTAGGTGGCTTGCTGGATAAAACCGAATACAGAATGTTCAGTTACGATTTTCGAGGTAGTGGCGCTTGGAATAAAGTATATGATGACAAGCATATTATCAATTTATATGTCGGCGCCGAAATCAATTCGATAGAGCGAATGGTCGATTGGTACAGAGGATGGGGATTGCAATACGAAAACGGTATGATTCCTTTTTTTGAGCATGAAATATTTAAGAAACTTCGGGAAAGTAATGGCGATTATTACTCAATAGATAACACATTTAGACGTAATGTCGCATTTTTTGGTACGAGAACATATTCGTATAAGGGGATATATACGTTCAATCTCACGGGACGATATGAAGGCTCGAATCGTTTGGGTAAAGCGCGGCGGGCGCGTTGGTTGCCAACCTGGAATGTGTCCAGTGCATGGAACATCCATGAAGAAAAATATTTTGAACGTTTCAAACCGGTTTTTTCGCATTTAATGCTGAAAGCCTCGTACAGTTTGACGGCTGAAGCAGGTCCCGAGTGGGTGGCTAATTCACATGCGATAATCAGCAGTTATAATCCTTGGAGACCTTCTTCCGGTACGGGAGAGTCGGGTTTACGTATCGGTGATTTGGAAAACAGCGAGTTAACTTATGAAAAGAAACATGAACTTAATATAGGGATTGATTGGGGATTGTTTAACGGGCGCATCAATTTTGCTGCAGACTGGTACAAACGTAATAATTACGACCTTATCGGCGCTACTACTACTCAGGGTGTAGGAGGCATCGTGAATAAAACAGCGAATGTGGCTTCTATGGAATCGCATGGGATTGAGTTTACTCTGTCAACGAAGAATTTTATTGAAGATAAATTCAGATGGGATACGGATTTGACATTCGGATACAACAAAAATGTAGTAACTGATCTGGTAAATAGCGCTAACGTGATGGCTTTTATTTCCGGTACAGGTTTCGCACGCAAAGGATATGCTGTTCGTTCATTGTTTTCCATCCCTTTCATTGGGTTGGATGAAAGAGGATTGCCTGTGTTTTTGATTGGCGGGAAAGAAGTTACTCATGACAACTACTCTACTATTAATTTTCAAGCGCGAGAATCTATTGATTGGCTGGTATATGAGGGACCGGCGGATCCTACCGTAACAGGAGGCGTGGGTAATATCTTTACCTATAAGAATGTGAGACTCAATGTCTTTGTAACTTATTCATTCGGTAATAAAATACGTTTAGACCCTGTATTTTCCTCTTCCTATTCCGATATGGGAGCGTCGAGCAAAGATTTCATTAACAGATGGCGGGTTCCCGGCGATGAATCCGAAACGGATATACCGGTAATAGCAAGCAGTACGGATATTTATCGTTATGGAAGTACTAATATGGGAGCAGCTTATAATGCCTATAACTATTCGACGGCGCGCGTGGCGGACGGGGGATTTGTTCGTCTCAAAGATTTGTCTTTAGAATACATCGTCTCGAAAAATCATTTTAGTAATTTTAAAATGAGTGATATGTCTTTGAAACTTCAAGCGTCAAATTTATGGTTGCTTTATGCGGATTCTAAATTAAATGGTCAAGACCCTGAGTTTTTTCGTTCGGGAGGGGTAGCGGTTCCTATGGCACGTCAGTTTACTTTTACAATCAAGTTGGGATTTTAATTCACGAAGATAATGAATATCAAGAAAATAGTCTGTAATGCTGCTATGGTGATGTTGACAATGGGTATCACGTCGTGCGATGACTTTCTCGATAAAATGCCCGACAAGCGCGCTGAACTGGACACGCCACAAAAGGTGCAAGACTTGTTAGTTTCGGCATATCCCAACAGTTTACCTTCAATGATGTTTGAGTTGATGTCCGACAATGCTACAGATAACGGGAGTATGTATCAATATGTTTTCAATTTACAGCAACAAAGTTATTTGTGGATCAATGTTACCGATGTAAACCAGGATAGCCCCAATGCCGTATGGAGCAGCTATTATCTTGCGGCAGCTACAGCCAATCAGGCTCTCGAAGCCATTGCCGATCTTGGGAATCCCGAATCGTGCGCTCCTTTAAAGGCAGAAGCGTTACTTTGTCGAGCGTATGTTCACTTTGTACTTGTAAACACATTTTGTATGGCTTACAATCAAATAAGCAGCGATACGGATTTGGGCATACCTTATCCCGAAGAACCTGAAACAGTGGTAAATAAAAAATATGAAAGAGGTACGGTAGCCGGTGTTTATGCAAAAATCAACCGTGATATCGAAGAGGCGTTGCCGTTACTGAAAGATTCATATTTGAAACAGCCTTTGTATCACTTCAATAAGAAAGCGGCGTATGCTTTTGCGGCTCGTTTTAATCTGTATTATCTGAGGTATGATAAAGCAGTGGAGTATGCAAACGTTGTTTTGGGTAATGATCCGGCAAAAAATATGCGTGACCCTTCCAAATATATAAGCTATGTAAGTCCGGATGATATTACGATAGCTTACATCAATCCGTTAGAGCCGGCGAACCTTTTGATTATATCCGCCGTATCAAGTTGGGGGTTATTTCATAGGCTTAACTCTACGTATAGCCGGTATGGTCATGCGAGAGAGATTGTGCTGCGGGAAACATTGGTATCTCCCGGTCCCTGGGGTGCGAATCTTCCCATGTTTGCCGATAAGGTCTATGGTACGGCTCAAGGGTATTATTATGCAAAAATGTCTGATTTCATGGAGTATGTAGATGAAGTAGCAGGAATAGGTTATACGCGTACGGTGCTGACGGCTTTTACGGTAGATGAAACCCTTATTACGCGGGCTGAGGCCTATGCAATGATGAGGGAATACGACAAGACGGCTTCCGATCTTTCGTTGTGGTATTCCGCAAAGGGCGACCAGAGTAAATACCGGAGCAAAGAGGAGATAAAAACATTTTATCAGTCAGCATATTTTGCGAATAAGCCGATGAATCCGCGCTTTATTGTAGAATCGGACAATGAGCAGAAAGCATTTATCAATGCTTGTCTTCATGCACGACGTTTGGAAGCGATTCACGAAGGGCTGCGCTGGTTGGATATAAAACGTTATGGAATAGAAATTGTTCACCCTGTATATGAGGGAGGAGAATTGGTTCTCAGCGCTTATGATGCGCGAACAGCGGTTCAGCTTCCTCCGGATGTATTGGCTGCCGGAATGGAAGCTAATCCAAGAAACTAATCAAAAAACATCATGAGGAAAATAAAAAAAATAGCAGGGTATTTTGTCTTTTTGTTTTTCGGGATGAATGGCGTGTTATCGTCTTGTGCGAATGATGAACCCGACGAAAAGAGTATTTTCGATACCGATCCCGTTGAACGCAATGAGTTTGATACGTGGTTGCTGTATAATTATGTATATCCGTATAATATTCAGGTGAAGTACCGGTTTGATACGTATGAAGCCGATAGGCAGTATAATGTAGTGCCGGCTGATTACGCAACATCCGTCAGAATGGCAAAGATTGTGAAACATTTATGGATAGAAAGTTATGAGGAAGTGGCGGGTTTGGAATTTATCCGCGCCAACGCCCCAAGAATTTTGCATTTTATCGGGTCGTTGCAGTACAATCCTCAAGAGGGAACCGTTACTTTGGGTGTTGCGGAAGGGGGCATTAAGATTACGTTGACATTTGTGAATAGTCTTGATGCGACGAATCTTGAGATGATGAACTATTATTACTTTAACACGATGCATCATGAGTTTGCACATATATTACAGCAGAAGAATCCACCCCCTACGGAGTTTAACGAATTTTCGAGTCGATATTATTCTCCAACCACATGGTTTAACAGGGAGAATTATACCTTGATGGGGTTTGTGTCGGCGTATGCAGGTAGTGAGCCGAACGAAGATTTTGTGGAGGCAATAGCACGTTATCTTACCATGACGCAAGCTACTTGGGATGCAATCCTTGCTACGGGTGACGGATATGCTGATTCTGCCGCTACTATGACGGGAAAGGAAATTATTCTCCGGAAGTTAGACTTGGTAAGGGAATATATGAGAGTAATCTGGGGTGTTGATTTAGACCGGCTTCGGGAGGTGGTTCGCCGTCGTTCGGCGGAATTACCTTATTTGGATTTGGAAGATATAACCGTCAATTAATGGATTTGTAAAAATATGAAAAAGGTTATATACATAGTAGTTGTAGGGATATTTATTCTGACGCAATCTTGTGTGGAGGATGTGGAGGACAAATGGGGAAGTTCGGAAAAACGCCTTCAAGAGTCATTGACGGCTATCGGCAAAACTCTCCGGAATGTACCAAATGGTTGGGTGATGTACTATTATCCGGGTAGGGGACACACATTTGGCGGATTTACTTTGTTGATGAGCTTTACCGATGAAGAGAATGTTACAATGGCATCCGACGTAATTGATCTGGAACGTTCCTACAGTAGTAAATATACACTTAAAGATGGTCCTGTTCTTTCTTTCGATAGTTACAATCTTGTTTTGCATTTCTTTGCGGAACCGGGAATAAATATGGGATTCGGTGTCGGTACGGGTTTAGGAGGTGATTTTGAATTTAATGTGGTGTCGTATTCAGATGATAAAATTGTGTTGCGAGGAACGAAAACAGATAATATAATCGAAATGGAGTCTATACCCTCAGATATGAGTTGGGACAATTATCAAAGAAACCTTTCCAGGGTTGTATCGGAATCGTTATCCCTGGGTTATAAATTGATTGTCTCCGAGGTGGAATTTCCGGTGTATGTATCTTTTGCGTCGTCGCTTTATAATGTTTTGAGATTTAATACTAAAATTGATAACCAGCTTTATACTGTTACAAAGTCTTTTTCTTATACGAATGATGGGATACGACTGTATGACCCTTATGAAATCGGAGGTTATAAAGTCCGGGAGTTGAAATGGGATGAAACGATTTCAACTTTTCGGTGTACTGATGAAGGTGTTACCGGCATTGTAATGAATCTTTCCACTCCGGAAGGTTTCCGTAGCTATAATTATTATCTGGGAGCCTGGACGATGTACACCATAGATTCCGAGAAAAAAGAATATCAATTTGACGTCATTATTTCCCGTGCTGCGGAAGAGAATACATACAGGCTTTCGGGTCCCCAACTGACAACTAATTTCCCGTTGAAATACAATACGGATAGAGGAAGTATTGAATGGGTTGCAACGAGGTTAGCGGATTTGGGAGGGGATTATGTGTTATGGGTATTACCCGGAGACGGGAGAGGCGCTTATACTACGGATGAAAGAATAGGCGTGAGGGGTCTTGTGGACGAGTATGCCGGTTCCGACCAGTTTACTATGGTTGATAATGGCTATGGAGGCGTGGAAGGGATGTTTCTCATGGTACTGAATAGTGATGCTACGGAATTGTGGGGTACTTATACCGGCACTATACCCGACCATTATATGAATATACGAATGGAAAGAAAAAAGTAGTATGAGAAGAATAAGTTTATTGTATATTATCTGGGGAATTGTTGTTTTCGGAGGCTGTGGTGAAGAGATACTGGAAGAGGAAGAACTTGCAGTGGAAAGTTGTGATCTGGATTTTAATGCTTATGCAGGAACAGGGACTATTACTTTGCATTCCACCGGTAGAGGGGATATAATAGCAAGCGCAGACAGGTCTTGGTGTCGTGTAACGGTTTCAGATAAAACGATTAATGTCGAAGTGGACGCTAACAGTGATGTGAATGTGCGTAGTTCGATGATTACCATAAGCGATGGTAATAGCCACGTGCGTGTGCCTGTTACGCAACAAGGTACACTCTTTATTGTTCCTTCGGAAACTGTTTACGTATATTGGAATACGAAATCCTATGAGATGGAGGTTCAGAGTAATTTGCCGGTTTCAGTAAAGACTGATGATGTGGATTGGTTAGCCGTTGAGGTTGAAGGTAATCGAATTGTTTTCAAACTGTTGAACGAGAATGGGAGGAAAACGAGAACGGCTATGGTGAATGTTTCCTCCGGCAGCATTACCCATCAGGTAGAATTTATTCAAAAAGCCGGCACATTGGCTTATGAGGAACTTTTAGGAACATGGACGCTGGATTGTACCAGTGATTTTATGAGCAAAAAGCCTTACCGTACAGCGCTTACTTTTACAGAAGGTGAACCGGAAAGCAATATCTTTTTTGTCAGGGGACTTTTCGATTTGGATCCTTCGTATCCAATAGCAATGGAATATGACACATTGACGGGAAATCTCACTATTCATGGTAACCGACTCATGGGAATTTATATGGAAGCGTTTTATATGGTTCTTTACTTGGGTAATCCCAATATTGTGTCAGCATTGTCAACGCCGACATACGTGGGGACTTGGAACGATGATCCGGATCATATAGTTTACACTTTTACTGATGGAGGTACGTTTGGAGATTATGAAATAAATTCGGTGATTATCTATATGCATTATTATCCTACGGTAACGGCTTATGGGGTTTACAATGGATTTACGAATTGGACGTTGACAAAAGATATTTCATCCTCCATTATCCCCGAAGGGGAGAGGTTTCCCGGCAGCATTGATGTAGGGGCAAAGCATGCCTTGTCCTCCCACAACGGCATGTAGGGTATGTTGGGGGAGTATGAAACGGTATTTTATTTATTTGTCTTATGACGGTACGAATTACCATGGGTGGCAGATTCAACCAAATGGTATCAGTATTCAGGAGTGTGTGGAAAAGACTCTTTCTATCCTTTTGAGGGGGGAAACGAAAGTTGTAGGCGCAGGACGTACGGATGCGGGTGTGCATGCTTTGCGTATGGTGGCTCATTTTGATTATGAGGGAGAGTTGCCAGAGTTATTCGTTGAAAAGCTGAATGGTTTGCTCCCCCCTGACATATCAGCGTACAAAGTGTGTAGAGTGAGAGCGGATGCACATGCGCGATTTGATGCAAAAGCGCGTACCTATAAATATTATGTAAGCATGGGAAAATGTCCTTTTTACAGGCAATATCGTTACAGAGTGCATGGCGAAATAGATTTTGAACGAATGAACGAGGCTGCGCAAACCTTGTTGGGTTATTCGGATTTTACCAGCTTTAGTAAATTACATACGAATGTGAAAACAAATCTTTGTGGAATCACTTGTGCCGAGTGGACGAAGGAAGATGAAACGACGTGGGTATTTACTATTCGCGCAGACAGATTTTTGCGTAATATGGTACGTGCAATTGTGGGGACATTGTTTGAAGTGGGACGCGGCAAATGGTCTTTGGAAGATTTTCGAAAGGTGATTGAACAAAGAGATCGTTGCAAAGCAGGAGGATCAGCACCCGGATATGCTTTGTTTTTGACAGATGTGGAATATGAGGAAAATGTTTTTTTATCATTTTGATTTTTTGGTAGCTCATGTGTTTTAGTTTTGTGTGTGATTGAGATGTCAAAGATAATACTTTTTCAATTTGACAGCGGCAGATTCAAGTATTAAATGCAACTTTATTATTTAGCCATTTTGTAGAACACACTAAAGGGTTCCTCAAAATTAAGTTTTTTTCCAGGTCTTCGATTAATTTAAAGTTGGATTTTTTAAATTCTGTCATCGTTGTAATTATTAAATGTTTGTTTTTTAGGAATATACTGTCTGATTAATTTGATACCTTTGCTCACGAGTTAAATGTTTCTTGTTCTTTTTCATAACACAACTAAAATAAGAACTTTTTTCTTAATCTCTGTTCGGGGCTAGCCCCGAACAGAGATTGTTTTCCTTACTTCAGTTGCATTTACTATTTGAACTTACCCTTTGGACAATTCATGCTTTTTATGGCAAAGGTAATAAAACTATCTCAAATTAGCAATGCCCAAAATACAGGCAACCGCATCAAAAATTAAGTATTTTTTTCATGTATCCAATATCTAACGCCGCCTTATATTGTCTTTTTTTCAAACTGTGTTTATCCTTCATATTCGATAGAAGTTGTAAAGCAAACTTACGCATAGTGGACAGGTTCAATGGCGCATTGCCAACTCTTGCTCTACAGGCGTCTTCCTTGAAAGTAACATCTAAATGCCAATGCAAGTGGTTTTCTATACCCCAATGCCCTCTTACCAAGGAATTGTAATAAGCAGCTTGTTCTACGTGTTCATCACTAATATAATAGCGGGTTTGCTGATGTAAAACGCCATTTATGTCCCGGCTTGCCTGTATTTTGGGCATTGCTAATTTGAGATAGTTTTATTACCTTTGCCATAAAAAGCATGAATTGTCCAAAGGGTAAGTTCAAATAGTAAATGCAACTGAAGTAAGGAAAACAATCTCTGTTCGGGGCTAGCCCCGAACAGAGATTAAGAAAAAAGTTCTTATTTTAGTTGTGTTATGAAAAAGAACAAGAAACATTTAACTCGTGAGCAAAGGTATCAAATTAATCAGACAGTATATTCCTAAAAAACAAACATTTAATAATTACAACGATGACAGAATTTAAAAAATCCAACTTTAAATTAATCGAAGACCTGGAAAAAAACTTAATTTTGAGGAACCCTTTAGTGTGTTCTACAAAATGGCTAAATAATAAAGTTGCATTTAATACTTGAATCTGCCGCTGTCAAATTGAAAAAGTATTATCTTTGACATCTCAATCACACACAAAACTAAAACACATGAGCTACCAAAAAATCAAAATGATAAAAAAACATTTTCCTCATATTCCACATCTGTCAAAAACAAAGCATATCCGGGTGCTGATCCTCCTGCTTTGCAACGATCTCTTTGTTCAATCACCTTTCGAAAATCTTCCAAAGACCATTTGCCGCGTCCCACTTCAAACAATGTCCCCACAATTGCACGTACCATATTACGCAAAAATCTGTCTGCGCGAATAGTAAATACCCACGTCGTTTCATCTTCCTTCGTCCACTCGGCACAAGTGATTCCACAAAGATTTGTTTTCACATTCGTATGTAATTTACTAAAGCTGGTAAAATCCGAATAACCCAACAAGGTTTGCGCAGCCTCGTTCATTCGTTCAAAATCTATTTCGCCATGCACTCTGTAACGATATTGCCTGTAAAAAGGACATTTTCCCATGCTTACATAATATTTATAGGTACGCGCTTTTGCATCAAATCGCGCATGTGCATCCGCTCTCACTCTACACACTTTGTACGCTGATATGTCAGGGGGGAGCAAACCATTCAGCTTTTCAACGAATAACTCTGGCAACTCTCCCTCATAATCAAAATGAGCCACCATACGCAAAGCATGCACACCCGCATCCGTACGTCCTGCGCCTACAACTTTCGTTTCCCCCCTCAAAAGGATAGAAAGAGTCTTTTCCACACACTCCTGAATACTGATACCATTTGGTTGAATCTGCCACCCATGGTAATTCGTACCGTCATAAGACAAATAAATAAAATACCGTTTCATACTCCCCCAACATACCCTACATGCCGTTGTGGGAGGACAAGGCATGCTTTGCCCCTACATCAATGCTGCCGGGAAACCTCTCCCCTTCGGGGATAATGGAGGATGAAATATCTTTTGTCAACGTCCAATTCGTAAATCCATTGTAAACCCCATAAGCCGTTACCGTAGGATAATAATGCATATAGATAATCACCGAATTTATTTCATAATCTCCAAACGTACCTCCATCAGTAAAAGTGTAAACTATATGATCCGGATCATCGTTCCAAGTCCCCACGTATGTCGGCGTTGACAATGCTGACACAATATTGGGATTACCCAAGTAAAGAACCATATAAAACGCTTCCATATAAATTCCCATGAGTCGGTTACCATGAATAGTGAGATTTCCCGTCAATGTGTCATATTCCATTGCTATTGGATACGAAGGATCCAAATCGAAAAGTCCCCTGACAAAAAAGATATTGCTTTCCGGTTCACCTTCTGTAAAAGTAAGCGCTGTACGGTAAGGCTTTTTGCTCATAAAATCACTGGTACAATCCAGCGTCCATGTTCCTAAAAGTTCCTCATAAGCCAATGTGCCGGCTTTTTGAATAAATTCTACCTGATGGGTAATGCTGCCGGAGGAAACATTCACCATAGCCGTTCTCGTTTTCCTCCCATTCTCGTTCAACAGTTTGAAAACAATTCGATTACCTTCAACCTCAACGGCTAACCAATCCACATCATCAGTCTTTACTGAAACCGGCAAATTACTCTGAACCTCCATCTCATAGGATTTCGTATTCCAATATACGTAAACAGTTTCCGAAGGAACAATAAAGAGTGTACCTTGTTGCGTAACAGGCACACGCACGTGGCTATTACCATCGCTTATGGTAATCATCGAACTACGCACATTCACATCACTGTTAGCGTCCACTTCGACATTAATCGTTTTATCTGAAACCGTTACACGACACCAAGACCTGTCTGCGCTTGCTATTATATCCCCTCTACCGGTGGAATGCAAAGTAATAGTCCCTGTTCCTGCATAAGCATTAAAATCCAGATCACAACTTTCCACTGCAAGTTCTTCCTCTTCCAGTATCTCTTCACCACAGCCTCCGAAAACAACAATTCCCCAGATAATATACAATAAACTTATTCTTCTCATACTACTTTTTTCTTTCCATTCGTATATTCATATAATGGTCGGGTATAGTGCCGGTATAAGTACCCCACAATTCCGTAGCATCACTATTCAGTACCATGAGAAACATCCCTTCCACGCCTCCATAGCCATTATCAACCATAGTAAACTGGTCGGAACCGGCATACTCGTCCACAAGACCCCTCACGCCTATTCTTTCATCCGTAGTATAAGCGCCTCTCCCGTCTCCGGGTAATACCCATAACACATAATCCCCTCCCAAATCCGCTAACCTCGTTGCAACCCATTCAATACTTCCTCTATCCGTATTGTATTTCAACGGGAAATTAGTTGTCAGTTGGGGACCCGAAAGCCTGTATGTATTCTCTTCCGCAGCACGGGAAATAATGACGTCAAATTGATATTCTTTTTTCTCGGAATCTATGGTGTACATCGTCCAGGCTCCCAGATAATAATTATAGCTACGGAAACCTTCCGGAGTGGAAAGATTCATTACAATGCCGGTAACACCTTCATCAGTACACCGAAAAGTTGAAATCGTTTCATCCCATTTCAACTCCCGGACTTTATAACCTCCGATTTCATAAGGGTCATACAGTCGTATCCCATCATTCGTATAAGAAAAAGACTTTGTAACAGTATAAAGCTGGTTATCAATTTTAGTATTAAATCTCAAAACATTATAAAGCGACGACGCAAAAGATACATACACCGGAAATTCCACCTCGGAGACAATCAATTTATAACCCAGGGATAACGATTCCGATACAACCCTGGAAAGGTTTCTTTGATAATTGTCCCAACTCATATCTGAGGGTATAGACTCCATTTCGATTATATTATCTGTTTTCGTTCCTCGCAACACAATTTTATCATCTGAATACGACACCACATTAAATTCAAAATCACCTCCTAAACCCGTACCGACACCGAATCCCATATTTATTCCCGGTTCCGCAAAGAAATGCAAAACAAGATTGTAACTATCGAAAGAAAGAACAGGACCATCTTTAAGTGTATATTTACTACTGTAGGAACGTTCCAGATCAATTACGTCGGATGCCATTGTAACATTCTCTTCATCGGTAAAGCTCATCAACAAAGTAAATCCGCCAAATGTGTGTCCCCTACCCGGATAATAGTACATCACCCAACCATTTGGTACATTCCGGAGAGTTTTGCCGATAGCCGTCAATGACTCTTGAAGGCGTTTTTCCGAACTTCCCCATTTGTCCTCCACATCCTCCACACAAGATTGCGTCAGAATAAATATCCCTACAACTACTATGTATATAACCTTTTTCATATTTTTACAAATCCATTAATTGACGGTTATATCTTCCAAATCCAAATAAGGTAATTCCGCCGAACGACGGCGAACCACCTCCCGAAGCCGGTCTAAATCAACACCCCAGATTACTCTCATATATTCCCTTACCAAGTCTAACTTCCGGAGAATAATTTCCTTTCCCGTCATAGTAGCGGCAGAATCAGCATATCCGTCACCCGTAGCAAGGATTGCATCCCAAGTAGCTTGCGTCATGGTAAGATAACGTGCTATTGCCTCCACAAAATCTTCGTTCGGCTCACTACCTGCATACGCCGACACAAACCCCATCAAGGTATAATTCTCCCTGTTAAACCATGTGGTTGGAGAATAATATCGACTCGAAAATTCGTTAAACTCCGTAGGGGGTGGATTCTTCTGCTGTAATATATGTGCAAACTCATGATGCATCGTGTTAAAGTAATAATAGTTCATCATCTCAAGATTCGTCGCATCAAGACTATTCACAAATGTCAACGTAATCTTAATGCCCCCTTCCGCAACACCCAAAGTAACGGTTCCCTCTTGAGGATTGTACTGCAACGACCCGATAAAATGCAAAATTCTTGGGGCGTTGGCGCGGATAAATTCCAAACCCGCCACTTCCTCATAACTTTCTATCCATAAATGTTTCACAATCTTTGCCATTCTGACGGATGTTGCGTAATCAGCCGGCACTACATTATACTGCCTATCGGCTTCATACGTATCAAACCGGTACTTCACCTGAATATTATACGGATATACATAATTATACAGCAACCACGTATCAAACTCATTGCGTTCAACGGGATCGGTATCGAAAATACTCTTTTCGTCGGGTTCATCATTCGCACAAGACGATAACACGCCATTCATCCCGAAAAACAAAAAGACAAAATACCCTGCTATTTTTTTTATTTTCCTCATGATGTTTTTTGATTAGTTTCTTGGATTAGCTTCCATTCCGGCAGCCAATACATCCGGAGGAAGCTGAACCGCTGTTCGCGCATCATAAGCGCTGAGAACCAATTCTCCTCCCTCATATACAGGGTGAACAATTTCTATTCCATAACGTTTTATATCCAACCAGCGCAGCCCTTCGTGAATCGCTTCCAAACGTCGTGCATGAAGACAAGCATTGATAAATGCTTTCTGCTCATTGTCCGATTCTACAATAAAGCGCGGATTCATCGGCTTATTCGCAAAATATGCTGACTGATAAAATGTTTTTATCTCCTCTTTGCTCCGGTATTTACTCTGGTCGCCCTTTGCGGAATACCACAACGAAAGATCGGAAGCCGTCTTGTCGTATTCCCTCATCATTGCATAGGCCTCAGCCCGCGTAATAAGGGTTTCATCTACCGTAAAAGCCGTCAGCACCGTACGCGTATAACCTATTCCTGCTACTTCATCTACATACTCCATGAAATCAGACATTTTTGCATAATAATACCCTTGAGCCGTACCATAGACCTTATCGGCAAACATGGGAAGATTCGCACCCCAGGGACCGGGAGATACCAATGTTTCCCGCAGCACAATCTCTCTCGCATGACCATACCGGCTATACGTAGAGTTAAGCCTATGAAATAACCCCCAACTTGATACGGCGGATATAATCAAAAGGTTCGCCGGCTCTAACGGATTGATGTAAGCTATCGTAATATCATCCGGACTTACATAGCTTATATATTTGGAAGGGTCACGCATATTTTTTGCCGGATCATTACCCAAAACAACGTTTGCATACTCCACTGCTTTATCATACCTCAGATAATACAGATTAAAACGAGCCGCAAAAGCATACGCCGCTTTCTTATTGAAGTGATACAAAGGCTGTTTCAAATATGAATCTTTCAGTAACGGCAACGCCTCTTCGATATCACGGTTGATTTTTGCATAAACACCGGCTACCGTACCTCTTTCATATTTTTTATTTACCACTGTTTCAGGTTCTTCGGGATAAGGTATGCCCAAATCCGTATCGCTGCTTATTTGATTGTAAGCCATACAAAATGTGTTTACAAGTACAAAGTGAACATACGCTCGACAAAGTAACGCTTCTGCCTTTAAAGGAGCGCACGATTCGGGATTCCCAAGATCGGCAATGGCTTCGAGAGCCTGATTGGCTGTAGCTGCCGCAAGATAATAGCTGCTCCATACGGCATTGGGGCTATCCTGGTTTACATCGGTAACATTGATCCACAAATAACTTTGTTGCTGTAAATTGAAAACATATTGATACATACTCCCGTTATCTGTAGCATTGTCGGACATCAACTCAAACATCATTGAAGGTAAACTGTTGGGATATGCCGAAACTAACAAGTCTTGCACCTTTTGTGGCGTGTCCAGTTCAGCGCGCTTGTCGGGCATTTTATCGAGAAAGTCATCGCACGACGTGATACCCATTGTCAACATCACCATAGCAGCATTACAGACTATTTTCTTGATATTCATTATCTTCGTGAATTAAAATCCCAACTTGATTGTAAAAGTAAACTGACGTGCCATAGGAACCGCTACCCCTCCCGAACGAAAAAACTCAGGGTCTTGACCATTTAATTTAGAATCCGCATAAAGCAACCATAAATTTGACGCTTGAAGTTTCAAAGACATATCACTCATTTTAAAATTACTAAAATGATTTTTCGAGACGATGTATTCTAAAGACAAATCTTTGAGACGAACAAATCCCCCGTCCGCCACGCGCGCCGTCGAATAGTTATAGGCATTATAAGCTGCTCCCATATTAGTACTTCCATAACGATAAATATCCGTACTGCTTGCTATTACCGGTATATCCGTTTCGGATTCATCGCCGGGAACCCGCCATCTGTTAATGAAATCTTTGCTCGACGCTCCCATATCGGAATAGGAAGAGGAAAATACAGGGTCTAAACGTATTTTATTACCGAATGAATAAGTTACAAAGACATTGAGTCTCACATTCTTATAGGTAAAGATATTACCCACGCCTCCTGTTACGGTAGGATCCGCCGGTCCCTCATATACCAGCCAATCAATAGATTCTCGCGCTTGAAAATTAATAGTAGAGTAGTTGTCATGAGTAACTTCTTTCCCGCCAATCAAAAACACAGGCAATCCTCTTTCATCCAACCCAATGAAAGGGATGGAAAACAATGAACGAACAGCATATCCTTTGCGTGCGAAACCTGTACCGGAAATAAAAGCCATCACGTTAGCGCTATTTACCAGATCAGTTACTACATTTTTGTTGTATCCGAATGTCAAATCCGTATCCCATCTGAATTTATCTTCAATAAAATTCTTCGTTGACAGAGTAAACTCAATCCCATGCGATTCCATAGAAGCCACATTCGCTGTTTTATTCACGATGCCTCCTACACCCTGAGTAGTAGTAGCGCCGATAAGGTCGTAATTATTACGTTTGTACCAGTCTGCAGCAAAATTGATGCGCCCGTTAAACAATCCCCAATCAATCCCTATATTAAGTTCATGTTTCTTTTCATAAGTTAACTCGCTGTTTTCCAAATCACCGATACGTAAACCCGACTCTCCCGTACCGGAAGAAGGTCTCCAAGGATTATAACTGCTGATTATCGCATGTGAATTAGCCACCCACTCGGGACCTGCTTCAGCCGTCAAACTGTACGAGGCTTTCAGCATTAAATGCGAAAAAACCGGTTTGAAACGTTCAAAATATTTTTCTTCATGGATGTTCCATGCACTGGACACATTCCAGGTTGGCAACCAACGCGCCCGCCGCGCTTTACCCAAACGATTCGAGCCTTCATATCGTCCCGTGAGATTGAACGTATATATCCCCTTATACGAATATGTTCTCGTACCAAAAAATGCGACATTACGTCTAAATGTGTTATCTATTGAGTAATAATCGCCATTACTTTCCCGAAGTTTCTTAAATATTTCATGCTCAAAAAAAGGAATCATACCGTTTTCGTATTGCAATCCCCATCCTCTGTACCAATCGACCATTCGCTCTATCGAATTGATTTCGGCGCCGACATATAAATTGATAATATGCTTGTCATCATATACTTTATTCCAAGCGCCACTACCTCGAAAATCGTAACTGAACATTCTGTATTCGGTTTTATCCAGCAAGCCACCTACTGTAAGCACAGAATAAGGCAATGAATTAGGTTTATCCGGATCATGGTATAAAAACGAATTATTATTCCTGATTTGAGAATTGTCCATTGCCCTATACGCCAACGACTGATTGGAATTATCCATCACAAAATGCTGCTGCGCTGTAGTTTGATACTTCACGGCACTCAAAACCTTAAATTCAAGTTCCTTCACGGGTTTCCATTTTAAATCACCTTGGAATCTCGTATCCAATACGTTCAGTTCCATGTAATTTTGTTCCAGTTCATTGAAAATATTAAACGGAGAATAATTGCGGGTATAATATTCGTTTGGATCGAGTGTCCTCGACGAATTGATGGAATAACTGTACGGGTTAATGTCGAAATCGCGTTTAACCTGACCAATAGTAGGATCTACACTTTGAGACAGGGTACCCGGCGCTTCCTGGTTTCTGTATGATCCGTTGAAGAGGATGCTCATGGTCAAATTGTTAAGAATATTGTACGAAGCGTTGGCATTTGCCGTATAACGAACTACGGAACTCTTTTTAGTCCACCCCGGGTCTGACATCGCACTCATTGACAAATAAGATGTTGATTTATCGCTACCGTTTGCCATACTCACCGAGTGATTCATCATAATGGAATTTTCAAACAACAAATCAAACCAATCGGTGTTTCTCATCTCAGCCTGTCGTAGATACCTGTTTTTGTCCTCCGGTGTATTCTCCAACAAAAATTGACCTGTTGACGGATCGTACGTATTCATTAAATGATACATCTTACCATAAACGCCATAGGAGGAATTGTTAATTGTAGAAGCCATCGTAAGCCAACCTTTAGCTTCCAGTTCTTTGTATATACCCATCTGGTCTTGCGAATTCATAATATTGAAATCCCGATAGTCGGGTTTCAACCGGGTAGTAAATTCCCCCGTATAATTTATCCGGCTCACGCCTGCTTTCCCTCTTTTAGTTGTCACCACAATCACTCCCGACATTGCACGCGCGCCGTAGATAGACGTTGCCGAACCGTCTTTGAGGATTTGAAAACTTTCAATATCGTCTGCATTAAGTCCTGCAATAGCCGAGCTAATCAATGTTACCGCATCGCCTGAAGAGAGTTCGTTGGCACCTACCTCCACCACATCATCCATAATAATACCGTCAACCACCCAAAGGGGTTTGGAATTACCATATATAGACGTCGCACCGCGGATGCGTATTTTAGGGGCTGTGCCGAAAGTGCCCGATACATCCTGTCCCGATACTCCTGCCGAACGCCCTGCCAGTGAACGGCTTATATCAGGAGTACCTGCCAATTTCAAGCCTTCGGCATTCAACCGGTCTGCAGCGCCTGTAAACAATCGCTTATCCGTTTGAACCATACCCGTTACAACTACCTCGTCCATAACTACGGCATCTTCCGAAAGGACGATTTCCATTACCGGAGTAGCTTTTATTTCTATAGTTTTATAACCCAAGAAAGAAAGGATAAGAATAGCATTTTTATCAGGTACCTTTATGCTGAATCGGCCTTGGTTATCAACCAAAATACCCGTTTGAGTTCCTTTCAGCACCACTGTGGCTCCCGTAAGAGGTAAACCATCACTCCCCTTAACCGTTCCTTGAACGGTTAAAGACTGAGCGTTTGATACTCCTGTGTTCCATAAGAAAAGGTACAGAAGTATCAAATATAATTTCTTCATAAGCATTAATCCTAATTGTTTTCTACAAAGAAATCGTAAAAATAAGATTAAACTATTTCATCCTTATTTCCGCTTAGGTAAATCGGAGGAATATTATATTTTATTAACGACTAATCAATTAGACGAGTAGAAGCATGCCTTGCCTCTACTAAAATTGTTTAATGTCGTCCCTCTCTCTTTGATTTTATATATTTTAAATGTGAAAATACATTTTTGTCTTGTATTTTTGTAAAAAATTTAACGATAAAATGAATACTAGTAGTTATTGGCAAGAAGACATTGAAACCATGAGTCGCGAGAAATTGCGAGAATTACAACTTCAACGATTTAAGAAAACTTTTTCTATCGTGGCTGATGTCCCTTATTATAAAAATAAATTTAGAGAGTACGGTGTTACTGCCGATGTTATCCATTCCATAGAAGATATTAGTAACATTCCCTTTACCGTTAAAGCGGATATGCGTGAACAATATCCTTTCGGTTTAGTGGCAGGAGATATGAAAGATGCGATACGCCTGCACTCATCGAGTGGAACTACTGGTAACCCGACAGTAATTGTACACTCGCAACACGATTTGGATTCATGGGCGAATTTGGTAGCGCGATGTTTATATATGGTGGAATTGCGTAATACGGATGTATTTCAAAACAGTTCCGGATATGGTATGTTTACCGGAGGCTTAGGTTTCCAATATGGCGCAGAACGTTTAGGAGCCTTAACTGTTCCGGCAGCCGCAGGAAACAGTAAACGGCAAATCAAATTTATAACCGATTTCGGTACTACTGCCCTTCATGCCATACCGAGTTATGCTATTCGTTTGGCAGAAGTCTTTCAAGAAGAAGGTATAGATCCTACATCCACAAATCTTACCACATTGCTTATTGGCGCCGAACCTCATACGGATGAACAACGAAAAAAGATAGAAAACCTGTTAGGCGTAAAAGCCTACAATAGCTTTGGAATGACTGAGATGAACGGACCGGGTGTGGCTTTTGAATGTCCCGAGCAAAATGGAATGCATTTGTGGGAAGATGCTTTTTATGTGGAGATTATAGACCCCGATACATTAAAACCTCTCCCCGTAGGTGAAGTGGGAGAATTGGTACTAACCACTCTCGACCGTGATATGATGCCTCTCATTCGTTACCGCACGCGCGATTTGACTCGTATCCTTCCCGGAGAATGCCCTTGCGGACGTACCCATATCCGCATAGATCGCATCAAAGGACGTACCGATGATATGTTCATCATAAAAGGAGTAAATATCTTCCCCATGCAAATAGAAAAGATATTGATGCAATTTTCTCAATTGGGAAGTAACTATCTGATCACACTCGAAACGAAAGATTCTCAAGATGAAATGATTGTTGAAGTAGAACTCAGCGACCTTTCTACCGACAATTACATTGAATTGGAAAATATCCGCAAGGAAATTATCCATCGATTGAAAGATGAAATATTGATTACGCCGAAAGTAAAATTAGTAAAAAAAGGCTCTTTGCCGCAGAATGAAGGAAAAGCAATTAGAGTAAAAGATTTAAGGGGGGTATTGTTAAACTAATATAGGTAATTCGTTATTTAGTTTTAGAAACAATAATTTTAACGATTTGTCAATCATGTATTGAGCTTTGCTGTAGCACTTTCCTTTCCGTTTGAATCTTGCCAAGTGGTGTCTAATTCTACTGTTGTAGCTTTCTACGGTGAAAGTCTCCACTTTTGTCTGCAGATGTTTTTCCTTCGGGATAAAAGTTTCGTAGCTTTTCCAATAATCCGAACCATAGAACGATACGGGAATATCCCTTATTTCTTCCCAAAGCTTTAATCCTGTTTGTGTGGAACGATCTCCGCTGACAAAACTGACAAATCGCTTTCCAAGTCGGTCAACGGCAATCTAAATCCAACAGTAGTTTTTTTGAACCCACATACCTGTGCATCTCATACAGTTCCATAAATGTAACCTCTTCTTCCTTCTTTGGCAAAAATCCATTTATTTGAACTTACCTAGCCCTTACCTTAATCCATTTGGCAAATAGTTTATTTCCGCATGCATACAACCCTATAGCAAACACAAAACCAACGATCGAATCTATTAAATAATGTGCTTGTATATATACAGTAGCTCCACACAAAAGCAAGTAAAACGGAAACAAAAAAACAAATAATTTTTTATTCCCCTGCCACACTAAAATCATCAATATGGTCGAAATCCCAACATGTGAACTGGGAAATGCTGCGGTAGGACGTTCGCCAACTTGTTGCGAAATCTCAACCAATTTATAGAACAATCCTTCTTTATAGCCAGGACAGGGAAGCAACTCCTGATTGTAATTAAAATAATCGCCTAATGCTGGAAAAATCCCCTGATTTACATTGTCAAGCCCTATAACCGGAAAATAATATTGGGGACCAGCCACAGGAACAAAGAGATACACAAAATAATAAATGAAAAACGAAAAGATAATTATAAAAGTTATCTTCTCAAAACAGTCAAATCGATAAACAAGATAAAATATGGATACAATCGCAAGCATGGGATAATAAAAAAAATATCCTAAATTGAATGCTTCACTGACAAACTCTTGCGGGAAATAAGCAGCAAACGATATCGAAGGTTGATATCCGAATAATTGATGTTCAGCATGGGCAAAAACATGATCCAAGTTCGGGAAAAGGCGGTTAAATTCGTATGTATCCGGATACCAGTAGCTAAGGAGAGATATTTGAACACATACGCGAACGAAAACCGACCCTTTACAAGGGAAAAAACGACACAACCATACAAGTAAAAACAATACTCCAACAATTATTCCTCTGTCAACCAACATGTGTAATGGATCGGTCAGTTGTTGGGATAGTATCAAAATCAAAATAGAAGTCAATCCGCAATACCCCAAAGCAGCTTTCTCAACAGCAAGTAACCCTTTGTATGAATCTATTCTTCTAAATAACTCTAAAGCCATTTTTCTTTTTTGTACCAAGCAACCGTTTCTTTTATACCTCTTTTCAAGTCGTATTCAGGAATAAAATTCAATTCCTTAATAGCTGGAGTAATGTCACATCGCCAATTTCTTTGTTTTAGTATTTTATATTTATCCAAGTTGAGCGTACTGCTTCTCTTGAAAATACCCGCATAAAAAGCGGACAGCAAACAGGCTACTTTTAACAGGAAAAGCGGACATTTTATGTGTACAACCAAAGAAATACCCAATTCTCTTTGCAACAAATCCGAGAATGTATGGCTTTGATATATTCCATTGTCGGAAATAAAGTATGCCCTTCGCAATATGCCTTTGTCAATACCCAGAAAAATTGCTTTCGCCAAATCTTTTACATAAATAAAAGTGATGTTTTGTCGCTTACAACCTGCCGAAAAATCAATACCCTTTTTGACGGATTTTGCCATTAAAAAGTAGTCTTTGTCGCGAGGTCCATACACACCCGTCGGACGATAAAAAACATAAGGAAAATCTACGAAACTTTCTATATACCGCTCTGCTTTCAGTTTGCTAATTCCATATAACGTATTAGGTATAGGTGTATCACTTTCTTTTATAGGCTGGTAACTTTTCTCGTGAATGGGTCCGAAAATGCTCAACGAACTGACAAAAACGAATTGCTTTGGGACCATATCCAAGTTGATTAACGCATCAACCAGATATTTCGTTTGTAAATAATTAACTTTCTCAAAATCATCTTTATCAACACATTGGGTAGCGCCTGCACAATGAATGACATAATCAAACTTACCGTAAACTTTTTTATGCTGTGATAAACTTGTTCGAAGCGCATCCCAATCGGAATAATTTGACTCAAAGAAATGAATATTGGTATTTTTCAAATATCTTTTGTTGCTTGTTACACGGATACCTGCCCAAACGGAAAACATCCGATTTAATGCCTCTTCTGCAATGAAACTACCAATAAATCCACTTGCACCGGTAATAAGAACACTTTCAGCCGTATGATTATTCAAAACATACATAATGCTCCATTCTTTCAAAATCTTTCTCAGTAAATTCTTCGTATAAAGTTAATTGTTTTAAACTTTCCAGTAATCCTTTTTTCTGTCGATACTCCACAATAGCTTTAGCTTGGTAATAGTTGAAATAAGGATGTGCCCGTAAACGTTCAATGTTTACTTCATTTAGATTAATTCGTATAGTGTTATTAGCTTCCACGCAGAACCATTCGGCAAATTGAGCAACTGACAGGTGAATGTCTTCCAATTGATGTACACTGTAAAACCCTCCGAGCCTTTTTCGGTAATTGACAATGGCTTTTGCAATTTCTTTTCCAATTCCGGGAATTTTTTTAAGCTCAGTTGTGTCAGCTTGATTTAAATCAATGATGGTTCCTTTGGGGTATTTATAAATAGTTGAAAAAGGTTTTTCTACTTGTTTAGCGGTAAAGATATTGGCTTTTTTCTTATCAGAGGATTTATTGATGAGTATGTAAGGACATAGTTCAGCATACTGTTCCGTCGTCAATCCATATATTTTCTTAAAATCGTCCGGCTTTTTGAATACTCCACCCTTAGCGCGATAGCGAAAAATGTTGTTCACTATTCGGGATGATAATCCCAAACGAATAAAAGTGATGGAGTCTGCTGTATTTGGATCAAAAGGAATTAAAACAATTTCTTTTTGTTCTTTAAGTGAACGGGATACGGGTTGGGGTTTCTTTTCGCGCAAAGAAACAGGAAAGTCATCATAATTTTTCTCAGAAAATGCAGCATCGGCAATTTCTTTTTTCTCTTGATATTCCGAAAACAAAAAACCAACCGTAATCACAATAACAATAAGTACGATAAGTACCATAATGCCCCTTCTTTCCGAATGAGTAAAGTAAAAGAAATCTTTCCACATAATCTTAGCAGACGAATTACATATACAAATATGAGAAATACTCTTTATATTTGCGCTTCGTATAATAGAAAAATCTATGTTTCATCTTATAAAACGCTACCCTGTTTCGATTACTATCATTGGGGTTATTGTGTATTTGTCTTTTTTAAAACCGCCCTTTTTTGAATTTATTGATAAAATCCCTTTCTGGGACAAGATGGTACATCTTTGTATGTACAGCGGTATGTCGGGGATATTATGGTTGGAGTTTATGCGCAATCATAAAAATGAAAAACTCCCTCTTTTGCATGCATGGATAGGTGCTATTATCTGCCCAATTGCATTTGGTGGAGTGGTAGAATTTCTTCAGGGGTATTTCACAACGTATCGAGGAGGAGATTGGTTGGATTTTGTAGCAAATACTGTTGGAGTTGTATTGGGAAGTTTGGTGAGTTATTATGGAATACGGCGATGGATAAAATGAGTTGTAAATTTAGACTTATTTCGGTTAGTCTATTGTTACTTGCTTTCTCTATGCTTCTCCTCTAACACTTATAATTGGAGGTGCATCTTCCCTATCTTCATTTTTCAAACAAATAGAAGAGTACGAACGCTCATATTTTCTGATGTTATCCTCAAGTGCGTGCAACAATCGTTTGGTATGTTCCGGTGCCAAAATAACACGAGATTGTACATCTGCTTTAGGCAACCCAGGCATCACTCGTATAAAGTCCAAAATAAATTCCGAACTCGAATGAGTAATAATAGCCAAGTTCGCATAAGTACCTTGAGCGACATCCTCTTTTAAATCTATTTGTAATTGGTGGTGGTCGTCTGTTTTTTCCATTTTGTTATCTAATTAGTTGTCACAAACCTACGTACGTGAATCGAAACTCTGAAACTTCGATTTGCTGTAAAGTTGTGTTTTTATTTTTTTCGTATGTATTTAATAATTTGGTTGCCTCTTTTTCTAAAGTTTTTTTCCTTTTGGAAAAATAAATCATACATACTCGATTAGGAATGCTTTTCTCGTTTTCGAGATAATTTTTGAGTTGATAGCTATAAGCCTCTCTCTTAGGAAGAAATCCATGTTTATCTAACTTTATACTATCCACCAATTGTACGTCGGTATAATATACAATCGTATCTGTAAACGAAGCCGAAATTCCCCAAATATAAACTTCCTCTTTTTCCTTTTTCAACGAAAAAGCAGAAAGAAGAACAAAAGAGAACAACAGTATCCAACCAGTTTTTACAAACTTCATAAATATCCCTCTTATTACAACCTGATTAACCCAAATAAGATTTGAGTAATTTACTACGATTACTTTGTCGCAATCTTCTGATTGCTTTCTCTTTTATCTGTCGGACCCGTTCACGGGTAAGACCAAACTTATCCCCAATTTCCTCCAATGTCATTTCTTGGTGTCCGATACCGAAAAACATCCGGATAATTTCCTTTTCCCTATCAGTTAATGTAGAAAGCGCTCTATCAATCTCTCTCGAAAGAGATTCATTTACCAAAGCACGATCAGCCATAGGCGAATCATCGTTAACCAACACATCAAGCAAGCTGTTATCCTCCCCTTCCACAAAAGGTGCGTCAACAGAAATATGACGTCCCGATATTTTCAATGTATCGGAAATTTTATCTACCGGAATATCAAGTTCTTCTGCCAACTCTTCAGGAGAAGGACGGCGCTCGTTTTCCTGTTCGAACTTGGAGAAAACCTTACTGATTCTATTCAAAGAACCCACCTGATTCAAAGGAAGACGCACTATACGCGACTGTTCTGCCAAAGCCTGTAAAATAGACTGTCGAATCCACCACACCGCATAGCTGATAAACTTAAATCCGCGCGTTTCGTCAAATTTTTCAGCAGCTTTGATAAGTCCCAGATTTCCCTCATTGATTAAATCAGGCAAACTCAATCCTTGATTCTGGTACTGTTTGGCAACCGAAACAACAAAACGCAAATTCGCACGTGTAAGTTTCTCCAATGCCATCCGGTCACCTTTACGAATACGTTGCGCGAGTTCCACTTCTTCTTCTACAGTGATCAGGTCTTCACGTCCTATTTCTTGTAAATATTTATCCAGAGAAGCGCTTTCTCTGTTAGTGATGCTTTTGGTTATTTTTAATTGTCTCATTCTAAGAAAATAAGAAAGGTGCAAAGTTACGAAAATACAATGTAAGTATATCTCCTTTGCACACTTTTTTTATTTTAAAATCTCTATAACTTTTCCCCACTAATCTTTCTTTTCTTTTTCTGATTTTTTACTCTTGTGCCAAATCGATGGCATAATTAGCCCGTTTACCGGACGGATATATACCCGTAAGGAATAGCACTTGGTCGGGAGATTTTATAGAAGCCTTTACTATTTCTTCCAAATCACTAATTTTACGCATGGGTTGATTATTGGCTTTCAAAATGATAAATCCTTTACGGATATCCGTATCGGCCATCTTGCCAGAGCTGACTCCCGTTACTTGTAAACCATAACTTAAATTCAATTGCTTTTTCAAGTCACCGGATAATTCCTTGAAAGCGGCACCAAGAATTTCCACTCCCGCATTTTTAAGCACCTTGGTATTGCCCTGCTCGTTTTTTAACAACACTTCTACTACTTTTTCTTTCTTATCACGGACTACTTTTACTTTCACTTTGTCACCCGGACGATGCCTTGCCAATACTTCTTGCAAATCAGCAAATTTTGATATCGTTTTCTCGTCAATGCCAATAATCACGTCGTCCACTTTTATATTGGCGGCAGCAGCAGAACCTCCCTCGACTATCTCACTCACGATAACTCCTTCTACGACACCCAATGCCTTTTCTTTTTGCTTTTGTTTTTCATCGCTTCGGGCGTCGCCCACAGAACCACCTTTGATACCTAACAAAGCACGCTGAACTGTTCCATACTGTTTTAAATCAGCAACAATTTTAACCATAATCCCAGTGGGAATAGCAAAACCATATCCCGCGTATGCTCCCGTAGGAGAAGAAAGCACCGCATTAATTCCTATCAACTCCCCTTTAGCATTGACTAAAGCTCCTCCGCTATTTCCGCGATTGATAGCAGCATCCGTTTGAATAAAAGACTCTACACCTCCGTTATAAACACCCAACGAACGGGCTTTAGCGCTAACAATACCTGCCGTTACTGTAGAAGTCAAATTAAAAGGATTGCCTACTGCCAGCACCCACTCACCGACTTTTAAAGCATCGGAGTCTCCAATGGGAAGAGTAGAAAAATCGTCTCCTTCTATTTTAACCAAAGCTAAATCAGTATTTGGATCTGTCCCTATGATACGTCCTTTAAACTCTCTGTTATCGTTCAACGTAACGCTAATTTCATCCGCTCCTTCTATCACATGATTATTGGTAACAATATACCCGTCTTTGGAGATGATAACACCGGAGCCAAAACCCACTTTAGGTTCCGTTTGTACCTGACGTTGTCTTCCCATACCTTCCCCAAAAAAATAATCAAAGATATCCGGCATTTGCTGCACGTTTGTCGTTTTTGACAACTCAGTGGATTTAATATGCACCACTGCATGAACAGAAATTTCAGCAGCATGAGTTAAATCTACCGGTTGAGCTTCCACTCCGTCAAATATAGCCAATTTGACATTTGGATTCTGCGGAAACAATTCATTATAAGTTTTCAATTCCGACGTATTCGTCTTTGTCTTCATCATTGAGAACGTCGTAAGCCCTGCAATTCCCGAACTGAGAAGAATGATGGCTCCTATTACAAGAACGCTTTTAGTTATTCGTTTCATACTCATAATTCTTTTTATTGTAAATTATTCTCTATGGATTTAACTGTTTTCAGCCACAAAATAACAACAAATTTATCCGGTTTATTCTGTAACCTTACTTTCTTATTCTCTTTTAACAATGGATATAGCGACTTAACAACGGTTAACGACACGAAAGAAAAACGTTAACAGGATTTTATGATGCGGAACGATTCCATATTTGTCTCGTTGGTTATACACTACTTTTTCACATCCGAAAAATCCAAATCGAGATTCTCCAAAAAACAGGAAAGTGTGTTTTACTTAATGACTTTTTTCCCACAAATTGAGGTTGGCTTCAAAAGAATACTTATTTTTGTTCCGATTTAATTCTGATGCTGTTAGCGCTATCGGTTTTCTTCACCAACTTTCACCAACAATAATTTTGTAATGCCGGAAAAAGTTATAGAACAAGCTAAGATTGACCATTTTCGCAAATGGTTTATACGGGAGGAAAAAATAGTAATTATTTCCCATGTTATGCCTGACGGAGATGCCATTGGAGCTTCATTGGGATTATTTCATTTCCTAAAATCGCACAGAAAAACAGTTAACGTAGTTTTACCTAATGCTTTTCCCGATTTTTTTAAGTGGATGCCCGGAAACAAGGATATTTTGTTGTACGACCGTCATAAAGAAGTTGCCGACCGATTGATAAGCGAAGCAGGTATTATCTGTTGTGTGGATTTTAACGCTTTAAGCCGAATTAACGATATGGCGAGTAGTGTAAAGGCTTCGCCGGCGTGTACAATAATGATAGACCACCATCCTCGCCCCGAAGAATTCTGCGAGATTATTATTTCACATCCTGAGATATCTTCGACATGCGAACTTGTATTCCGTTTAATTTGCCGAATGGGTTATTTCAGCAGTATCACAAAAGAAGGAGCAGAGTGTATTTACACAGGTATGATGACTGATACGGGAGGATTCACTTATAATTCCAATAGTGCGGATATTTATTCCATTATCGGTAGTTTGCTGTCTTTGGGTATTGATAAAGATGCCATTTACCGGAAAGTATATAACACATATTCCGAATCACGTTTGCGATTAATGGGACATGTGTTAACTACGATGAAAGTATATGATCACCATGCAATTTTAATCAAGCTAAGTAAAAGTGAACAAGAAAAATTCAATTATATTAAGGGAGACGGCGAAGGATTTGTAAATATTCCGCTTTCTGTAAAAGATGTGCGGCTGTCTTGTTTTTTGCGCGAAGACAGTGAAAAAAATAGAATTAAAGTATCATTGCGATCGGTAGGAAAGTTTCCTTGCAATCAACTTGCAGAAGATTTTTTTAATGGCGGCGGACATTTGAATGCTTCGGGAGGTGAATGGCTTGGAACGATGGACGAGGCGATAAACACGTTTGAAAAAGCTTTGGAAAAATATAAATCACTGTTAAAAGTGGGAGAATAAAGGTTAAAGGTTTGGAACTTTCGAGTAGCAACTTTTAATATTTTGTGAATAATGATTATCTTTACCGTCAGTATCAATAATAAAGCAATGAAAAGATTTCCCATATTGTTTTTAACGGTTTTATTATGTGGAGGGGCGTTGTTCCAAGCTTGCGAAGATACGGAAACTTATGCGGAGCTGTTGGAAACGGAAAGGAATGCCATCGACAAGTTCGTGAAAGAAAATAATATTAAGACTATTTCGCAGGAAGAATTTGAAAAAGATACCATCACAAATGTGGAGGAAAATGAATATGTTGCTTTTTCCAATGGAGTATATTTGCAAATAGTTGACCGTGGAAACGGAGAAAAACCCAAAGATCGTAACGAGATATTGATTCGTTTTATTGAATATGATATTTTTTTAGGGGATACGACACAAGCATCGAATGTGCTCAATCCTTATTACGAATCGTTAAATCTATACCCCGATGCGTTTTATTATACCGTTACCTCAAGTTCCTCTTACGGACAATTCGTTATTGGCGAGAGAGCAGGAATCGGGTTTAATATGTACAATACTTACGAGAGTACGGCAGTTCCTTCTGGATGGATCATTCCGTTATCTTATATCAAAAGCGGTGCGCATGTGAAGCTTATCGTTCCCTCCAAACTGGGACATTTCACAGCTCAACAATATGTGTATCCTTACTTTTATGATATAAGAAAAATTCTAATACCTGACTAAAAAAAGGCAGTTACGGATTACTAATCAATTTTACTGAAAATGACCTTAATCAAATCTATTTCCGGTATTCGCGGAACGATTGGCGGGAGAGTGGGCGAAGGATTGAATCCGCTTGATATAGTGAAATTCACATCGGCTTATGCCACGTTTATACGTAAAACATGCCCATCGAAAAGTAATAAAATCGTAGTGGGACGTGACGCACGTATTTCCGGCGAAATGGTAAGAAGTATCGTAGCAGGTACTCTCATGGGTATGGGTTGGGATGTAGTGGACATTGATTTGGCTTCTACGCCGACTACTGAACTTGCCGTAATAATGGAGGGCGCTTGCGGGGGAATTATTCTTACCGCTTCTCACAATCCCAAACAATGGAATGCGCTGAAATTACTCAACGAGCGGGGAGAGTTTTTGAATGACGCCGAAGGAAAGGAAGTACTTCGCATTGCCGAAACAGAAGAATTCGTTTATGCAGACATAGACCATCTGGGATCTTATCGAAAAGATTTGACTTATAATAAAAAACATATTGACAGTATATTGACGCTTGACCTTGTGGATACGAAAACCATTAAAAAAGCTGGATTTCGGGTAGCTGTTGACTGCATAAATTCCGTAGGCGGGATCATTCTTCCCGAGTTGTTGGAACGATTGGGAGTAGCCTCTGTGGAGAAATTGTATGGTGAACCTACGGGAGATTTCGCTCACAATCCGGAACCATTGGAGAAGAATTTAAGCGACATTATGGGACTGATGAAGAAGGGAAAAGCGGATGTTGGTTTTGTTGTTGACCCGGATGTAGATCGTTTAGCCATGATTTGTGAAGACGGAATCATGTATGGTGAAGAATATACGCTTGTTACCGTGGCTGATTATGTACTAAAACATACTCCGGGAAATACGGTTTCTAATTTGAGCTCTACTCGTGCATTACGCGACGTAACCCGTAAATATGGAATGCATTACCATGCTTCCGCTGTGGGTGAAGTAAATGTAGTTGCCAAAATGAAGGAAACAGGTGCAGTGATTGGCGGAGAAGGGAATGGCGGCGTTATTTATCCCGCCAGCCATTATGGACGCGATGCGTTGGTGGGTATCGCTCTCTTTCTTACCCATTTGGCGCACGAAGGGAAAAAGGTGAGTGAACTACGAGCTTCCTATCCGTCTTATTATATGGCAAAAAATCGAGTAGAATTAACTCCGGAAGTGGATGTGGATAGTATCCTCTCCGAAGTGGAAAAACTTTACAATAAAGAGGAAATCAACAACAGCGACGGAGTGAAAATAGATTTTGCCGACAAATGGGTGCATTTGCGCAAAAGTAATACAGAGCCGATCATCCGCATATACAGCGAAGCTTCTACTTTAGAAGAGGCAGAGTCAATAGGACAACAAGTGACGGACGTGATAATGCATTACCTGAGTTCGTAATAAAAGTAATAAAAAGATGTTTGTTAAATATAGATAAAAATAGTTGACCATTTGAGCTAACAAACCGTATTTTGTCTATATTCGCTGAAATTTAGTATTGTAATAAAGGTGAAATTTAAATGAAATCTTTTATATTAAATAAACTTTAATTTATACCACAAATGATCAAGAAACTGTATTTACCATTATTAATGGTTGGAGTTGTAGCTGTGCTATCTTCATGCAGCAGCAAAATCGGTGAGTTATCATCAAACTTTTTTACGATAACACCGCAAGTATTGGAAGCTACCGGAGGGAAAGTACCTGTAACTATTAACGGTCGATTCCCTGAATCTTATTTCACTAAAAAGGCTGTCCTTGAAATAACTCCGGTGTTGAAATGGGACGGAGGAGAAGTAAAAGGACAAGCGCATGCGTACCAAGGGGAGAGTGTACAAGGAAATAATCAAGTAATTCCTTATCAAGGAGGTAATATTACCTTGGAAGAATCTTTCGACTATATTCCTTCAATGGCTAAATCGGAATTATTTTTGGAATTTGTCGCTACCATTAAAGGTAAGGTTACTTTGCTTCCGAGTATTAAACTGGGTGATGGTGTGATTAGTACCTCTACTTTGTTTGAAGGGAGCGCAGGTACATTGGTGAGCGATGCTCATACTGCAATTAGTAGTGATGGCTTTCAACGCATTATTAAAGAGGCTCAGCAAGCTAATATTTTATTTCTTATTCAACAAGCCAATCTTCGTGGTAGCGAACTGAATTCAACAGACATTAAGAATTTTAACAAGCAGGTGAAAGATACTTACGCTGCCACAAACAAAAAAGTAAATACGATTGAAATCTCATCTTATGCATCTCCTGACGGAGGATTGGATTTAAACACAAAGTTAGCGAAAGAGCGTGAATCCAATACGAAAGGGTATATAAACAAACAACTGAAATCAGGCAAAATTAATGTAGCAGTGGATGCAAAATACACTGCCGAAGACTGGGATGGCTTCCAAGAATTGGTTTCTCAATCAAACATCCAAGACAAAGAACTGATTCTTCGTGTTCTGTCAATGTATTCAGATCCGGAACAAAGAGAAAATGAAATTAAAAATATCTCTTCCGTTTATAAGGTTTTGGCAGATGAAATTCTTCCTCAGTTGAGGCGTTCACGCTTAACATTGAATTATGAAATCATAGGTAAATCCGATGAAGAAATTTCCCAACTTGCTCAGACAGCGGATAGTCAACTGAATATAGAAGAACTTTTGTATGCTGCCACTCTGACTCAAGACAATGCACAAAAAGAGGCTATTTACAATAGGGTTATACAACAATTCCCCGATGACTATCGTGCATACAACAACTTGGGTTCAGTGTATTATCAAGCAGGTGACATTGCTCAGGCTGAATCTTTCTATAAGAAAGCTGAAAACATTACCGCTGCGCCGGAAGTAAATTTGAATTTAGGGCTTGTTGCATTGATAAAGGGTGATAATGCAGCAGCAGAATCATATTTCAGCAAAGCTGCCGGTTCAGAGTATTTGAACGAAGCGTTGGGTAACCTGTATATTTCACAGGGACAATATGAAAGAGCCGTTTCTTCTTTCGGCGATTCCAAAACAAACAGTGCGGCTTTGGCTCAAATCCTTGCTAATGATTATAATAGCGCCAAAAGCACCCTCGAAAGTGTAACACCTAGCGCCATTACAGATTATTTGAGCGCTATATTGGGTGCAAGAACCAATAATACGACATTGTTAATAAGCAGTTTGACAAACGTTGTTCAGAAAGATGCTTCTTTAGCGCAAAAAGCTGCTTCCGATATTGAATTTAACAAATATCGTACTATCTCTGAATTTCAGGAAATTATTAAGTAAGTAGAGGAAGATTTTTCCAATCATAAAAAAAGAAATGAGACTGTCTCAAAAGTTGAGACAGTCTTTTTTATGTACTATAAACTTGGAAAATAGGAATACTTTGGGCTCACCAGTAAAAGTCCGTGTTCAAGTATAGATATTAGTTAATTGGAACAAAAAGAATTTGGCATTGTTAATTTAATATAGAAATAATATTTTTTCCTGAAAAAAGTTATGAATTGTCCCCGATGCAGAAGCCTAAATTACAACAAGGCTGGCTTTGTTCAAGGTCGCCAACGTTATAAATGTAAAGAATGCCGGTATCATTATACGGTAGAAAAGAAATCAGATGTAAAATCAGCGGAAACCGGACGCATGGCATTCAAGCTGTATTTGGAAGGACCGGGTTTCCGGGCAACAGGTCGCCTGTTACAAATCAGTTACGGAACGGTTTACGCCTGGGTTAAGAAATGGGGGGCTCAAGTGGATTTGCCCGGGAAGAAAGAAGAGGTTGCATTTATGGAACTCGATGAGATGCATACGCATGTGGGTTCAAAAAAAACTACTGTTGGATTTGGATAGCTGTTGACAGATTTGGAAAGCGGTTTGTCGGTTTTGTCAGTGGAGACCGTTCCACCCAAACAGGACTCCAGCTTTGGGAAGCAATAAGGGATACTCCCGTATCGTTCTATTGCCGGGGATTATTGGAAAAGTTACGAAACTTTTATCCCGAAGGAAAAACATCTGCAAACAAAGGCGGAGACTTTCACCGTTGAAGGTTACAACAGTAGAATTAGACACCATTTGGCAAGATTCAAACGGAAAGGAAAATGCTACAGCAAAGCTCAACACATGATTGATAAATCCTTAAAATTACTGTTTCTAAAACTCAATAATGAATTATCTATATTAATTTAACGATACCGCTTATTCCAACAAAATGACAGAAATGGAGAGCCTTAATAATATTTAATTAAATCCCTTGAATTACCAAGCAGGTTTTTTTATCCTTAGTTTTGCAACTAAATTTTTATTCAAATTTATTTATATGGCAAAAATAACAAAAGAAGCCGCCTTACTTTATCACTCACAAGGAAAACCCGGTAAAATAGAAGTCATACCGACTAAACCGTACAGTACACAAACAGATCTCTCATTGGCTTACTCTCCTGGTGTGGCTGAGCCTTGTCTCGAAATAGAGAAAAATCCGCAAAATGCTTACAAATATACTGCCAAAGGTAACTTGGTAGCGGTTATCTCTAATGGAACCGCTGTATTAGGATTGGGGGATATAGGGGCATTGAGCGGAAAACCTGTTATGGAAGGGAAAGGATTGCTTTTTAAGATTTATGCGGGAATTGATGTTTTCGATATTGAAATTAATGAAAAAGACCCTGATAAATTTGTCGAAGCCGTAAAAGCCATCGCTCCTACTTTTGGAGGAATTAATTTAGAAGACATTAAGGCTCCGGAATGTTTTGAAATAGAACGCCGGTTGAAAAATGAGCTTGACATTCCCGTCATGCATGATGATCAACACGGTACGGCTATTATTTCCAGTGCCGGATTACTCAATGCTTTGGAAGTGGCAGGAAAAAAGATAGAAGACCTCAACATAGTGGTCAACGGCGCAGGGGCTTCAGCCGTATCTTGTACCAAGTTATATATTGCTTTAGGCGCTCGTTTGGAGAACATTGTGATGTTGGATAGCAAAGGTGTTATCAATAAGAGCCGCACAGATTTAAACGAGCAGAAACGTTATTTTGCTACTAACCGGGCAGACATTCGAACATTGGAAGAAGCTATCAAAGGAGCAGACATGTTTCTGGGCCTTTCTAAAGGGAATGTGTTGACTCAGGATATGGTACGCAGTATGGCGGCTTCTCCTATCGTTTTTGCGTTGGCAAACCCTACGCCCGAAATATCTTACGAAGATGCAATGGCTTCGCGTCCGGATGTGCTAATGGCAACAGGGCGCAGCGACTATCCCAATCAAATCAACAACGTAATCGGTTTTCCGTATATATTCCGCGGTGCACTCGACACACAAGCCAGCGCTATTAACGAGGAAATGAAACTGGCTGCCGTATATGCGATTGCCGGATTAGCTAAACAGCCTGTACCTGATGTGGTGAACGAAGCTTATAAAGTGAACAACCTCGCTTTCGGTTCGGAATATTTTATTCCCAAACCTGTTGATCCGCGTCTGATTACCGAAGTTTCCACAGCGGTGGCAAAAGCAGCTATGCAATCGGGTGTAGCACGTAAAAGTATTGAAAATTGGGGGGCTTATCATATCCGCTTGCGTGAATTGATGGGATACGAATCGAAATTGACTCGCCAACTTTATGAAACTGCTCGTCGTCATCCACAACGGGTTGTATTTGCCGAAAGTATTCACCCCAATATGCTTAGGGCAGCGGTAGAAGCAAAATCGGAGGGTATTTGTTATCCTGTTTTGTTAGGTAACGACGAGCGTATTGAAAAATTAGCCAATGAGCTTGATTTGAGTTTGGAAGGAATTGAAATCATCAACCTCCGCCATGACCGCGAGGCTGAACGTCGTGAACGTTATGCCCGTATTTTAACGGAAAAACGTTCACGCGAAGGTGTTACTTTCCACGAAGCAAACGACAAGATGTTTGAGCGCAATTATTTTGGTATGATGATGGTGGAAACAGGAGAGGCTGATGCATTTATTACGGGGCTTTATACCAAATACAGTAATACCATTAAGGTTGCCAAAGAAGTGATAGGCATTCGTTCCGGACACAAAAACTTTGGTACCATGCATATATTAAATTCCAAAAAAGGAATTTATTTTCTTGCCGATACTTTGATTAACCGCCATCCGGATACAGAGACTTTGATTGATGTTGCCAAGTTGGCTGAGCAAACGGTTCGTTTTTTCAACCAAACTCCGGTTATTGCGATGCTCTCCTATTCGAATTTCGGTTCCGACCAAGAAGGTAGCCCTTCTATTGTGCACAAAGCGGTGGAATACATGCAGAATGAATACCCAGATTTAGCTATTGACGGTGAAATGCAGGTTAATTTTGCTATGAATCGTGAACTTCGCGATGCGAAATACCCTTTTACCCGACTCAAAGACAAAGATGTCAATACATTGGTATTCCCTAACTTGAGTTCTGCTAATTCCGGATATAAACTCATCCAGACGATGACTGACGCAGAATTAATCGGACCCATTCAAATGGGCTTAAACAAGCCGATTCATTTCACGGATTTTGAAAGTTCTGTTCGAGATATTGTAAACATTACTGCCGTAGCAGTTATTGATGCAATAGTTTATAAAAAGAAACAGACATAATTTTTCATAAAAAGTAATCTCCAAATTGAATACTGATTATCAGCGAGTTATAATAATAACACCCTGCTTTACACCCTAGAATGTAAAGACGGGTGTTTTAATTTTGTTGGTGTTTTACAAAGTAAGCATATATTGCTTAAAAACTGCAAATTCTTTAGGTAGCGACAAAGAGTTCTTTTCTCCTTTCATAAATTTTTGCAACTTAGCTGGGATTTCTATTTTGCTGCCGATAATTGTTTCCACTGTTTCGAGAAACTTAGCTGGATGCGCCGTTTCAAAAAATATTCCCGTCTGACCGGATTGCAACAATTCTTCCAAAGCGCGATAAGCGCAAGCGCCATGCGGGTCAAGTAAATATTTTGTTTCCCGATATACATTCTTTACCGTCTCACGTATCTGCTCGTCATTATAAGATGCTCCTGATATATCGGCAGAAACAGCAGCATGAGAATAGTGATACAAATCGAGAATACGAGCAAAATTACTTGGATTCCCCACATCCATAGCATTGGCAATGGTAGCAACAGAGGGACGCACATCGTATTTTCCGGTTTGCAAATACCTGTGAAAAATATTATTTACATTATTAGCGGCAATGAACCGGATTACAGGAAGCCCCATACGCTTACCGAACAATCCCGCCGTAAGATTTCCAAGATTACCACTCGGCACAGAGATAACTGCACGATTGGGTCTTCCCATTTTTTTTAATTGGGCATACACATAAAAATAATAAAAGGCTTGTGGTAAAAAACGGGCAACATTGATAGAATTAGCCGAAGTCAATGCCAAATGTTCATTCAATTCCTTATCTGTAAAGGCTGCTTTCACTAAGGCTTGACAATCATCAAAAGTTCCGTCGATTTCCAGCGCCGTGATATTTTGTCCCAATGTGGTAAATTGCTTTTCTTGGATTTCACTCACTTTTCCCTTGGGATACAACACATGCACATGAATGCCGTTCACTCCAAGAAAACCGTTAGCTACGGCGCTTCCCGTGTCTCCCGATGTAGCAACCAATACATGAACCTCTTTTTCACCTTGTTCACTGATAAAATACCCTAACAAACGCGCCATAAAACGTGCTCCTATATCTTTAAAAGCAAGAGTAGGTCCATGAAAAAGCTCTAATGAATAGATATTCTCTTTCACTTTCACCAGGGGAATATCAAATGACAAGGTGTCATATACAATTTGCCTCAATATATCTTCGGAAATGTCTTCCCCGAAAAAAGCCTCTGCTACCTGACAAGCCATCTCTTGAAAAGACATGTTTTCAATATGATCGTAGAAATCTTGTGATAAAGATTTTACAACCTCAGGCATAAACAAGCCTTTATCGGAAGCAAGCCCTTTCACAACAGCCTCCCGAAGAGATACCGGAGAAACCTGTTTATTGGTGCTGTAATACAACATGGAGCTAAATGGGTTAATATGTTAATCAGGGGGACAAAAATAAATATTTAACCGTAACAAGCCAAAGGCTTATTACCTTATTTGGAATATCTGGTATGAATATCGCCGGCACAAAAATCAATGCAGAAATGGTTACAGATATATTTAGAATAAATTTATATAATCTCTAAACGCATACAATTTGTTTCTTTGTAAACCAGTTATTTCATGCAATATCTTTGCTTCCTCTAAATCAGAAATCAATGTATAGGCAGTCTGTTGTGTTTTTCCGATAATATTGGTTACGACTGCAACAGAAATAACAGGTTTTTTATACAAATAGTGCATAACCAAATGAGCGTCAGCACTCCTTTTCCCCATTTTTTCAAGAGATCTGTCAACAGATTTTTGCAACAAAAGGATTGAATTGAAAGTCTCTACACCTTTTTTCGCTGTTTCAATAACACCCGTTAAGAAAAACTTTAACCACTGATTTATGTCATTATGAGTTCTTACTCTCATTAAATTATCATAATAATACATCCTGTTTTTTTCAAAAAAATCAGATAAATATAAAACAGGTTGCTTCAGAATACCTTTACTTACTAAATATAAGGTTATAAGCAAACGACCTACACGTCCGTTACCATCTAAAAACGGATGCACTGTCTCAAATTGGTAATGTATTAATGCAACTTTAATGAGATCTGGGATGTCAAATTCGTCATTATTCGCAAATTTTTCAATATCCGAGATATAATCGGCTACGGACATATGTGCAGGTGGCACAAATACTGCATCGTTTATAGTGGCGCCTCCAATCCAATTTTGACTTCTCCTAAATTCGCCCGATAGTTTATATTGTCCTCTGACTCCTTGTAAAAGGACTTTATGTGTTTGCTTTATCAATCTGGCAGAAAAAGGCAGTGTATACAATAATTTAACAGCTTTATTCATTGCTGAAATATAATTTTGCACTTCTTCCCAGTCGTTTTTCCTGTCGTTTGAAATGTCAACTTTTTTTAGAAATGCTTCTTCTATGTTGGTTTGAGTACCTTCAATCTTTGACGACTGTGTTGCTTCTTTTGCAATATGCATCTGTATAAACATCTCAATATCCACATATTCTGAATACATATCCAGACGACCTAATTACCGGTCGGCTTTACTTAAAAGTTTGACAACATCCATATTATCCATGTTCCAACTTCTACATTATTCAGTGGGTTGAAAACTTTTGTAAGATCCTTGATTCATATATACACCGGATTGGAATGCTTTCATAGCATGAAAAAGAATATCATAATTTGAACAAAGATAATCTTATTCAAGAAAGCTGCCTAATAATTTGAATAAGATTTTTATTATTCAAATAAAGGGGGAGAAAATTTGAATAACGATATTCTTATTAAAAAAGAAAAAAACCCGAAAGCAAACAGGGCGATCGTGAGGGTTGCCCCTACACCATCACATCATTCTCATTAATAGATTCATAAATTCATCACCTTTCAAAAGACCGTATTTCCCTTCGGCTGCAGCATCTTCATCATACGTTTGCACCTCGTCCGGTTCCATACCCGGACACCATAGTAAGAAAGGAACGGGGTCGGAAGTATGTGTACGGATTTCGCAAGGGGTAGGGTGGTCGGGGAGTATGGCAATAGCCACATTTTTATCTTTCACCGCCTCATAAATAGGGCGAACCACACGTCTGTCCAGATTCTCAATAGTGCGCAGTTTCAAATCCACATCCCCCTCATGTCCCGCTTCGTCGCTGGCTTCTATATGCAGATAAACAAAATCGTCGGTTTTCAAAGCATCAAGTACGGCTGCTACCTTATTTTCGTAATTGGTATCATACAAACCCGTTGCTCCCTCTACATGAATAGCCTGCAACCCAGCATAACGTCCGATGCCCCGGATTAAATCCACAGCAGATACCACAGCTCCCTTCCTGATTTGAGGATAGACTTCCGATAAAGGCTTCATTTGCGGACAATATCCGGGCGACCACAGCCAAATACTGTTAGCTGGATCTTTCCCTTCGGATATACGCTTCAAGTTTAAGGGATGATTTTTTAATAAAACCTGCGATTTTAAGATAAGTTCATTCATTAAACAGGCTGTTTCTACTGCTTCCGAAGTAGTTGCCTTTACCATCAAGGGAAGAAACTCACAAAGGGGAACATCGTGAGGAGGCGTGCAATGCAAATATTTATTCCCTCCTTTAACAATCAAAAGATGACGATAGGAGACCCCTGTATGAAAAGATATTCTATCACTACCTAAATTTTCCTGCAAATACTTTATTAATATATCCGCCTCATCGGTGGAAATATGCCCGGCAGAATGGTTTTTTATCTTCCCGTCCTTGATACAAATAAGATTACATCGAGCTGCCATATCTCCCGATTGCAATTCGATGCCCATGCTGGCAGCTTCGAGCGAACCGCGCCCTTCATAAACTTTGAGCAGGTCGTAACCCAATATGGATAGATTAGCTATTTCGCTACCCGGCTGGAAACCCTCGGGGACAGTAACCAGTCGTCCGTTACATCCCATTCGAGCTAACATATTCATATAAGGCATGTCTGCATACTGCAAAAGTGTTTTATTGTTCAGTAACTTAACCGGCCTGTCGGCCATACCATCGCCTAATATGATAAGGTGTTTCATTTATTAATCTCTATACATTCGCAATACTCATAATATCTGCAAATACCCCTGCAGCTGTCACTCCAGCTCCTGCGCCATATCCTTTTATACTCATCGGGTATTCATTATAACGCTCCGTAGTAAGCAAAATAATATTGTTACTTCCTTCCAAATCATAAGCAGGATGCTTACTGTCCACTTCCTGCAAGCCTACGGAAGCCTTTCCATGTTCCAATTTGGCAACAAAACGTAGCCGCTTGTTTTCGCCTGCCAATTTTCCGCGACGAGTTTCAAACTCCGAATCTAGCTTGGAAATACGTACCCAAAATTCATCCAAATTTCCTTTAAAATATTCTTCAGGAACAAACAAATTGGATATGACGTCTTCCTGTTCCAATCGAAATCCTGCTTCGCGAGCCAATATGACCAACTTGCGTATGACATCTTTTCCACTCAAGTCAATACGAGGGTCCGGTTCCGAATAACGCTCTTCTTGCGCCATCTTAATAGCTTGGCTAAAAGGTATATCTGCACTTATCTTGTTGAAAATGTAATTCAGAGTGCCGGAAAGCACCGCTTCAATTTTTAATATTTTATCGCCGCTATTTATCAAATCATTAATGGTATTGATGATCGGAAGCCCTGCGCCTACATTCGTTTCAAACAGATACTTAACGCCGCGTTTACGCGCTATTTGTTTCAATTCACGATAATTCTCGTATTCCGATGAAGCAGCAATCTTATTAGCAGCCACTACCGAAATATTATGTTGTAAAAAGTCTTTATAAAGTAAAGCTACATCAGGACTTGCCGTACAATCTACAAATACGGAATTAAAAATATTCATACCTGTCACTTCATCGTGCATAGTTTGAGTAGAGTTTACAATGCCTTTTTCCTGCAACTCTTCCCGGTAATTATTCAAATCAATGCCTTCCCTGCAAAACAAAGCCCTAAACATGTCAATAATACCTACTACATTCAATTTCAATCCGTTTTCTTCCATTAACTTTTGACGCTGGGTACGGATTTGTTCTATCAAACTTCCGCCTACTGTACCTGTTCCGCAAATAAAAAGATTGAGTACCTGATATTCGGATAAGAAAAACGAATCGTGAATCACATTCAGCGATTTACGCAGCCACTTGGCATCTACTACGAATGAAATATTCGTTTCCGAAGCTCCTTGTGCGCAAGCAATAACATTAATCCCATTCCGCCCCAAGGTCCCGAACAACTTTCCGGCAATACCCGGAGTGTGTTTCATGTTCTCACCCACAATAGCTACTGTAGCCAATTCCTTTTCGGCAATGATAGTATTGACTTCACCCATCTCAATCTCTTTGGCGAACTCTCCATTCAATACCTGACATGCCAAATCAGCATCATCATTACGCACACCTATGGAGGTGCTGTTTTCGGAAGAAGCTTGCGATACGAGGAATACGCTGATTCCATTCTTAGCCAAAGCTTTAAATATACGATAATTCACTCCGATAACCCCTACCATACCCAAGCCTTGAACCGTTATCAAACTGGTATCGTTAATAGAAGATATGCCTTTAATCGCTTTATTCTCCGAATTATGTTTCTCCTTAATAATCATAGTTCCCTGAGCCGACGGATTAAAAGTGTTTTTTATCAAAATCGGGATATTTTTATGACATACGGGATAGATAGTAGGCGGATAGATTACTTTTGCTCCGAAATTACAAAGTTCCATCGCTTCCACATAAGAAAGTTCATTGATGGTATATGCCGAATTGATGACGCGCGGATCGGCAGTCATAAATCCATCTACATCCGTCCATATTTCCAGACTTTCCGCATCAAGCGCAGCGGCAATAATAGAAGCCGTATAATCCGAACCGCCCCGCCCAAGATTGGTTACATCGCCGCTGTTTTTATCGGAAGATATAAACCCGGATACAATCGCTACTTCCGGAAGCGTCTCGAATGTTCTTTTTATCAGTTGATTTGTCAATTCGGAATCCAAAATATGTTTGGAATACTTGCGTTCCGTCTTTATAAAAGTGCGCGCATCAAAATATTCGGCTCCCTCAATCAAGTGGGTCATAATAAGGGAAGAAAGACGCTCACCATAGCTCACAATTATATCGGATGTTTTCGGGGAAAGGTCTTTAATGAGATTAATTCCTTGAAAAATATCTTTCAATTCATTCAACAACTCACCGATTTGTTGTTGAACCCCAGTTTGGGCATTACCTGCAGGAATTATTTCCTTTATCAAATCAACATGGCGTTGAACAATTTCACGGTACTCATTTTCATAAGCCGGATTTCCGGTAGCCGACATTTTCGATGTATCAATCAATTTATCCGTAATACCGCTTAATGCGGATACTACCACAATTATCGGCTTAGAAGACGATTCTATTATTTTTTTTACATTCAAAATACTGCTCACGGAGCCAACAGAGGTTCCACCGAATTTTAAAATTTTCATGCAGATATAATTTAAACATTTGTTTCTAAAGAAAGAAACAACGATTGTTTGACAAATAAAAGAAATTTGAATTTTGCTTACTTAAGGCGTAAGCATGAAGTTATGCATATAATACTATCTTTTAACCCCGAAGGGTCATTTCTGTGGCATACATATAAATAGCAGTAATAGTAGGTAGATAGTACGCAATCATGATTTTTTTCGTTTCTTTATTAACTATAACGGCACAAAAGTAAAAATAAAACCGGACAACCAACTATTTCTTACAAATATTTTATAGGGTTGAAAAGAGGCAGGCAAAAATACAAATATAATACACTATTTTTGTAACGAAGTAATATGCAAAATTTCCGGCTATTGAAACAGGTGATCAAGTTAATCTCCCAATTAACAATGAATGTAATTTTTAATATAACTGCTATTATTCATGTTTAATTACTCTCGCCGTTTGACCTTCGAAATCCATATCGGAGCCGTTCCTTTGGGTGGAAACCATCCTATCCGCCTTCAATCCATGACTAATATTTCCACCCAAGATATAGAAGCTTGTGTAGAACAGACCAAACGAATAGCAGATGCGGGAGGAGATTACGTTCGCCTCACCACACAAGGAGTAAAAGAAGCTGAAAATCTTCGGGAAATAAACGCTTCCTTGCGCACTCAAGGCTATCTAACCCCTTTGGTAGCCGACGTTCATTTTAATCCGAAAGTAGCCGATGTAGCCGCTCTTTATGCAGAAAAAGTACGTATCAATCCGGGAAACTACAGCCAGGAATGGCAGGAAATCCACGATCATTTTGTCCCCTTTCTGAATATTTGCAAAGAAAATCACACTGCCATTAGAATCGGAGTAAACCACGGTTCACTTTCTGAACGCATCATGTCCCACTACGGCGACACTTCCGAAGGTATGGTGGAATCTTGCATGGAGTTTCTCCGTATCTGTAAAGAGGAAAATTTCACAAACATTGTAATCTCTATCAAAGCTTCCAATACCGTTGTAATGGTGAAAACCGTACGTTTGCTTGCTGCCGTAATGGATAAAGAGGAGATGAATTTTCCGATTCATTTGGGAGTAACGGAAGCTGGGGACGGAGAAGACGGACGCATTAAATCGGCATTCGGTATCGGTGCTTTATTGGCAGACGGATTGGGAGACACCATCCGCGTATCGCTGAGCGAAGAACCGGAAGCGGAAATTCCGGTAGCTCGAAAATTAATTGATTACATCTCACTGCGTAAAAATCATTCTTACATTCCGGCAACCGAAGCTGAAGAGTTTGATTACCTTTCTCCCTCCCGACGCAAAACAAAAGCTGTTCGTAACATTGGCAGTGAAAATCTCCCCGTAGTAATAGCTTTCCAGATAGACGGAGACGGCTGCAAGGAAGCAAATCCATCCTTTTCTCCCGATTACATTTACGCAGGACGCGCACTTCCCAAAATTTCCGAACCCGGAGTACAATATATTCTCGACGCTGATGTATGGAAAGGAGAAGCAAACACATCACCGGCTTTCACTCATAAACAACTTTTCACTGTGAGCAATTACCGGGCAGAATTAAAATTTCTTTTTACATCCTATCCGGCACTGACAGATGAAATTCTTGCTTGCCTGAAAATACACCCCGAAATGGTAGTTATTTCACAAAGCCGTCATCTTAATCGTTTGGGTGAACACAGGGCATTGGTGCATCAATTGATGCGGAAGAATTTGCAAAACCCGGTTGTATTTTTCCAACACTACGCCGAAAACAAGGCGGAAGACCTGCAAATAAAGGCAGCAGCCGATATGGGGGCTTTACTCATAGATGGCTTTTGTGACGGGATATGCTTGTATAATCAAGGAACACTAAGCTCCGGTGTAACGGATGCAACTGCTTTCGGTATTCTGCAAGCAGGTCGTGTACGAATGAGCAAAACGGAATACATCTCCTGCCCTGGTTGCGGACGTACGCTGTTCAATCTGCAAGATACGATACTGCGCGTCAAAGCCGTTACTTCGTATCTCAAAGGATTGAAAATAGGGATCATGGGTTGTATTGTTAATGGCGTTGGCGAAATGGCAGATGCCGACTACGGTTATGTGGGAGCCGGACGAGGAAAAATCAATCTCTATAAAGGCAAAGAATGTGTTGAAAAAAACATTCCGGAAGAAAAAGCTGCGGAAAGATTAGTGGAATTAATCAAGCGTCAATATCCGTAACCTAAAAAACCGGTAGTTCCGAAAGAGAGAAACTACCGTTACGAATGTGTTACAATTTATTACCTTCCTTCAATTTCACAAAAATAAATCTTTCCAATTCTTCTGCCAATTCAGGATTGTCGGCGATACACTGTTTAGCGGCATCCCGTCCTTGCCCTAACTTTGATTCGTTGTAGCTAAACCATGAACCGCTTTTTTTAATAATACCCAATTCGGCACCCAAATCAACAATTTCCCCCGAATGAGAAATTCCTTCCCCGAAGATAATATCAAATTCCGCTTTACGGAAAGGTGGAGCTACTTTGTTTTTCACCACTTTCACCTTTGTTTGCTTGCCGATTACTGTTTCACCGTCTTTAATCTGTTGACTTCCACGAATATCAATGCGTACCGAAGCATAAAATTTTAAAGCGTTACCTCCCGTTGTCGTTTCCGGCGTGCCAAACATAACACCGATTTTTTCACGCAATTGATTGATAAAAACGCATGTCGTACGCGTTTTGCTGATAGTTGCAGTAAGTTTGCGCAACGCCTGAGACATCAGACGCGCCTGCAATCCCACTTTATTATCGCCCATATCTCCTTCTATTTCTGCTTTAGGAGTCAATGCAGCGACAGAGTCAATAACAATAATATCAATCGCAGACGAGCGAATGAGTTGTTCGGCAATCTCTAAAGCTTCTTCTCCATTATCCGGTTGGGAAATCCATAAATTATCAATATCGACTCCTAATTTAGCCGCATAAAAACGGTCGAAAGCATGTTCGGCGTCTATAAATGCAGCTATTCCTCCCGCTTTTTGAGCTTCGGCAATGGCATGAATGGCTAAGGTGGTTTTACCGGAAGATTCCGGACCATAGATTTCAACAACTCTTCCACGAGGATACCCTCCTACTCCCAAAGCAACGTTCAACCCGATAGAACCTGTGGGAATCACTTCTACTTCTTCCACACGACTATCGCCCAACTTCATGATAGAGCCTTTACCGAAATCCTTTTCTATCTTATCCGCCGCCGCTTGCAGAGCCTTTAACTTTGCGGCAGATACCGCGTTATTGCTCTCCGAATCAAAAATCAATTCTTCTTTTTTACTCATCTCTGTAATTATGTACGATTAACTCATTGACAATCCATATCATACTTCCAATTCCCCGTTAAAAACCTCTTGCCAAGGAAGTCCCTGCTTAGCAAGCTGCTCCATAAAAGAATCGGGATCAAATTCTTCCACATTGTTTACTCCCGGTCGTTTCCATTCTCCCTTGAGAAACATCAGCGCGCCAATCATTGCAGGTACTCCGGTAGTATAGCTGACGCCCTGCATACCGGTCTCTCTGTAAGCAGCCTGATGGCTGCAATTATTGTATATATAATAAGTGCGTTCTTTCCCATCTTTGACTCCCCGTATGCGACAACCGATAGATGTTCCCCCCGTATAATTCGCACCCAACTCTTGAGGATTGGGAAGGATGGCTTTTAAAAACTGAATAGGAACTATTTTTTGCCCGTTATAGTCCACTTCGTCAATACGTGCCATACCGATATTTTGAATGACACGTAGATGAGTCAAGTATTCCTGACCGAAAGTCATCCAAAAACGCGCTCGCTTTATGGTGGGAAAATGCTTGACCAATGACTCCAATTCTTCGTGATACAACAAATAAGACTCCTTAGGACCGATATTAGGATAGGTGACCGGCTGATGTATCTCCAATGACCCCGTTTCTATCCACTCTCCATTTTCATAATAACGCCCCTTTTGAGTGATTTCACGGATATTAATTTCCGGATTAAAATTAGTCGCAAATGCCTTGTGGTGATCTCCTGCGTTACAGTCCACAATATCCAAATACCGTATTTCGTCAAAATGATGTTTGGCAGCATAAGTCGTATAAATTCCGCTTACTCCAGGGTCGAACCCACAACCCAATATAGCCGTCAAACCTGCCTCTTTAAATTTCTCATGATAAGCCCACTGCCAACTATATTCAAATTTAGCTTCATCCTTCGGCTCGTAGTTGGCAGTATCCAAATAATTGACCCTTGTTTGTAAACATGCCTCCATGATGGTTAAATCCTGATAAGGAAGTGCTACGTTGATAACTATTTCCGGTTTGAAACTATCAAACAGAGCAACTAACTCATCTACTTTGTCTGCATCCACTTGTGCCGTCTTTATAGAAGCATTACCGATAGCCTTAACAATGGCATCACATTTTGACTGGGTACGACTTGCAATCATAATATCAGTAAACGCTTCGGCATTTTGCGCCACCTTATATGCCACAACAGTCCCCACACCCCCTGCACCAAGAATCAAAACCCTGCTCATCTATTCGTTTCTTATAAATTGTTGACAACGGGACAAAGATAAAAATAAGTTTTAAATACCAATCGGATGCCGATATTATTTAGAAAGATTTAGTCCCCCATTTTAAACAGAATACCGGCATTAAAATCAATAATTAGCCGGATAAATAGTTCTTGTTTTTTCATTATATTTGCAACAAATTTAAAAAGCATAAACCCAATGAAAGGAAAGATTTTAGTTACGGGCGGAACCGGTTATATCGGCTCACACACGACAGTCGAACTGCAAAACTGCGGATATGAAGTTGTTATCATAGATAATCTGTCCAATTCCGGCGCAGATGTAATTGACCACATAGAAAAAGTGTCGGGTATTCGCCCTGCTTTCGAGAAATTGGATTGCTTGGACTTTGTTGCTCTCAATAACCTGTTCGCCAAACATACAGATATAAAAGCCATTATCCATTTTGCGGCGAGCAAGGCAGTAGGCGAATCTGTACAAAAACCGCTGTTGTACTATCGCAATAATCTGGTTTCGCTGATTAACTTATTGGAACTCATGCCGAAATACGGGGTAGAAGGCATTGTATTTTCTTCTTCATGCACCGTTTATGGTCAGCCGGACGAACTTCCCGTAACCGAACAAGCTCCAATAAAAAAAGCTGAATCTCCTTATGGAAATACCAAACAGATAAACGAAGAGATTATTTATGATACCATAGCTTCGGGAGCGCCGATTAATGCTATCCTGTTGCGATACTTCAATCCGATAGGAGCACACCCAACAGCGCTATTGGGAGAACTACCCAATGGAGTCCCTCAAAATTTGGTTCCATTTATTACACAGACAGCCATTGGTATTCGCGAAAAACTAAATGTATTCGGCAACGATTACAATACTCCTGACGGCTCATGTATCCGTGATTTCATCCATGTAGTTGACCTTGCCAAGGCGCACGTAAAAGCCATCGAACGCATATTGCAGAAAAAACAGAAGACGCAGGTAGAAGTGTTCAACGTCGGAACAGGTCGCGGACTTTCCGTACTGGAACTTATCCATGCCTTTGAAAAAGCTACAGGCGTGAAGTTGAATTATCAAATCATTGATCGCCGAACGGGAGACATTGAAAAAGTATGGGCTGATCCTGACTATGCCAATCGTGAATTGGGCTGGAAAGCGGAAGCGAGCATAGAAGATACACTACGTTCTGCTTGGAATTGGCAATTAAAACTCCAAGAGAGAGAATACTGAAGAAAAACGACAAGCAATCGTTTGGTTATCCAATAAAAAAAACATTACTTTGCAATGTTTTCGCGCAATCGCTGTCAGAGAAAAGTAGCTTGACATATTGCGTAATAACGGCAAACCATTTAAAGAAAACAGAACAATGGATTTAATTAAAATTGCAGAAGAGGCATTTGCCACCGGCAAACAGCATCCTCAGTTCAAAGCAGGCGATACCGTTACGGTGGCTTATCGTATTGTGGAAGGTAACAAGGAACGTGTACAGTCCTATCGCGGTATTGTTATTAAAATTAGCGGTCACCAAGAAAAGAAACGTTTCACCGTACGAAAAATGTCTGGCACTGTAGGTGTGGAAAGAATATTCCCACTCGAATCACCGGCTATTGACAGCATCGAAGTGAATAAAAACGGTAAAGTACGTCGTGCCAAACTATATTATTTGCGTGGACTTACCGGTAAGAAAGCAAGAATCAGAGAAAAAAGAACGGTTCACATCGAATAAAACAGCTCTGTTTCTGCTTTGACAAGTGGAGAAAAAAGTTACGGGATTGTATAGGCAAATGTGGAAAACATTTACCTTTGTAATCATAAGTGCGGAAATAGCTCAGTTGGTAGAGCATAACCTTGCCAAGGTTAGGGTCGCGGGTTCGAGTCCCGTTTTCCGCTCAGCCGAATAAAACTAATAATAAGATGGGTTTGCCCAGGTGGCGAAATGGTAGACGCGCTCGTTTCAGGTGCGAGTGGTGAGAGCCGTGCAAGTTCGATTCTTGTTCTGGGCACTAACAGGGTTCTTTCAGATATTTTGGAGAGATGGCGGAATTGGTAGACGCGCTACTTTGAGGGGGTAGTGACAGTTATGTCGTGTGAGTTCGAGTCTCATTCTCTTCACCATGAACTATGGACTATCAAGTATATCCAAAAGTGTACTCCATTTGCATCTTTTGTTTTATTAAGCTATAATATAGGAAATTAGAACAAAAAAGCAAAATCTGTAGATCGTCAAAAACAAGATATATATTTATATCGTGAAAGTGGCGGAGCTGAACAGTTTTTTAAAGTTGTTCAGTTTTTTATTTGCATCAATTCTTTTCCGAATGACCTCTGTAAAAGCAACTCTTTCAAGAAATAAGATAAAACACCATGAAAAAACTATTATTAATGTTATTCCTTTTTGTTCCATTAACTGGAATGAGACCGGAAGCATTAAAAACCGTTTATATTTGTACCGGTCCCAAAGCAAAAGTTTATCATGCAACACCGAAATGTAAAGGACTATATCGATGCAGTAAAGAAGTGATAGCTATTTCGTTGGATGAAATAAACAAAACAAGAAGACCGTGCAAAATTTGTTATTGATATAAAAAAGGTTCATTCGACAAATGCGTAGTTATTGAAATGTGTTTTTAATAATCTATAAGTCAACAATATCAACTACGCATTTATCGGGCGAACCCGATAAGTATAGATCAGGGTTAGACAATTAAATACAACTAATTTTTGTCGTGGAAAACGTTTACTTGAATTTTCTCTAAATGAACGACACTATTGAAAAAAGAGTTAAACTATCTACTCGTCAAATGAAATTGTTTTTCCAATTTTCTTCGTAATCTTCTCAAGCATTGTTTTTGTTAATTCGTGGATAGCTCGTATATCCCTTGTTTTCAATAAGCCGATCACATTATTTGGAAAAACCAATTCGTAAGTATCAGAATCATCGGAAATAGTGTTGATAGATGTTCGGAGAATAAGTTTATCACCACTGGATAGTGTTGTTCCTAAAGTAATACCTTCTTCTATTTGCATTTCGTTTACTTTTTGGTTATTCGCTTTCATACTGTTTGTCTTTTATATTATACCATCTTGTTTATTGTTCAAAAACGGATATCCTTTATTGAGATATCACCAATACATTTTCAAATTTGAAGTCAATCATTTCGGCTAACTTGTTCAGTTCAATCTCAAAATCAGTCATAGAGAAGTGTTTATCAATCTCTTGCTGGATGTCATCCATATTGGCATTTTTCGGAACTATACCTGTATAAAAAGCTGTCACGAATATTCGTTTAGTTTGCGGGTACGAAGTTTTCATAAACTTATTTTCTTTTATGTCTGTTTTCAAATCTCTTTTCCTTTAAAGGTTTTTTTAATTCCCGAAACCAATTTTTAACTGGTTTCGGGAAAAATGATTAATTTTGTGTCGTCAAACCTTTAAAAAATTAACCATTATGGATAAAATTATTCATATTCTTTTTTTAGTTGTTACTCCTTTTACAATTCCAATTTCTTTTTATGGCAAAAAGTTAGATTTGCTATATCTGCCTATCTGACCTTTGTTTTGGTAATCACCGTATTCGCATTTGCGTTGCGAGATTGCATTGTTATACCCTTTAAATAATTGAACTTTTTATTCATAACTTTGAAGCTGTCTTTAAATTTTTAAAGATGTTGCAAAAATCGTAAAGTTATGCGATATATCCAAATAAATACGCATTTTAATGCGAGAAAAATTACTTATGAATGGAGATATTAGTATATCATTAAGAATTAAGCGTATTGTTACGGAGTTATACGATGGAAATCAATCGGAATTTGCGAGAAAAATAGGTATTAGCGAATCAAATGTGCGTAGTTATTTGGTTGGAACAACTCCAAAAGCAGATGTTTTGGAAAAAATAGTGAAAAATATCGCAATATCATACGAATGGCTTCTTACAGGAGAAGGCTCTATGCTCCGCGATGAACAAACACCGTCACAATTAACCTATCAAATAATAGATACAGAGCAACATACAGGAGAAAGTTCTACGCCCCGTGATGAGAAAATGGCTGAATACAAAATTAAGATAGAGAATGATATTTATAAGGTATTGTATGAAAAGGAACACGAAAAAAATACCGAACTATACATAAAAATCGGGAACTTCGAAGAAAAACTAGGAATAGTGCATAAAGAAATTGATGAATTGATTAAACGTATAGAACTTCTTGAGAAAGAATTGGCAGAAAACAAAAAATGATCAAAGAGACCACCATGCCCTTCTCAAAAAACTATAACATAGAAACGAATATTGTGAATTCTATTGATGCCCTTTTGGAAAAAGAAAAATATCCAAAAACAGTAATTGGAAAGTGCAAAAAAATTTAAATGACAGAAACAACACTTGTTATCACACTGATCCGCCATCCTGTATTGGGAGTTTTACTAATTCCCTATACAGCCGAACTCAACAAACAAAACACGATAACACTTATTGAACAAGCCTTTCATTCTTCCTCCACTACAATCGAAAAGAGAAGCGAAGTGGAGCGAAAAGCAATTGAAATAGCCTCTTGTTACAGTGAAAAGAACCTAATGAAAGTCTATTCCAGAGAGAAAAACGCCAATGATTTTTTACGAAATCTCTCTGAAAAGATATTGAAAGAAATTGTCCGTCCTTATATCGAAAAGAAGTTATTGGAAATGATAGCTCTTATTCGCACTTACAGCTTGCCCCTTTACCAAAAAGACTCGTCAAGTAAAATTCTTTTCGACCATAATGCTTGTCATGTATCCTCCCAAACCATTGAAGTCTCCTTTCATTTTGAAGCCGATGAGTCTCAATTTTGTTATTCTTTGCAATGTACTGACGGAAGCGATGAGTTCCTCTCACTTCGAGAGAAAAAGCCGGTAATTACGGTTGTTTCTTATCCGGCAGTACTTTTATTGGGAACAACACTAATGACATTTCGTGATATCAAAGCCTCACTGCTGATGCCATTTACAAACAAAACAACGGTCAGTGTGGATGCATCGCTTACAGAGAAATACATGGAGAAAGTGGTGCTGCCTATCATCCGTCATCACCAAATAACCTCGCAAGGATTGAACATCGCCGAAGAATACAGGTCTTGTGAACCGTTGCTTTCCATAGAAAAAACAATCTATGAAGAAACGGTACTACATTTGTCTTTTCAATATGGTGATAAAACCTTCGCACCCAACATGCCGGATAACGACAAAGTAGTCTATTCGTTGGAAAAAGAAGGAAAAACAGCCATTCGTTATTTTTTTCGTAACATGGCAACCGAACAACAATTAGTACAAGAGCTGAAAGAAGCCCATCTTACTCGGATAAACGAGTCGCATTTTGCACTCGCTAAACAAGCGCCGGAAAAAGAGCTTGCCGAATGGATTTTGAATCACCGGAATTTACTTGCCGGTAACTTTCGACTAATGAATGCCGAAACACATACGACTTATTGTTTGGATGAAATCCGTATGGAACAAAGCCAAACAGTTGAAATGGATTGGTTTGAAATGAAAATCATCGTAATCGTAGGTGATTTTCACATTCCTTTTACGCTCTTCCGCAAACATATTTTGAATGGCATACGAGAGTTCGTTTTACCGAACGGACAAACCATTTTGCTACCTGAAGAGTGGTTCTATAAATATGCCGATTTATTTGAATATGGGGAATCTTCCGAAAAAACAATTCGTTTGAAACGTTCTTTTCTGGGGATAGCAAATGCGATATTTGACAATAAAGATTCAGACGAACCTGCCGGATATATTCCTAAGAAAGAGTATGAAATTCCTCTGGGACTGAAAGCTAATCTTCGTCGTTATCAGCAAGAGGGATTCAATTGGATGATGCACCTGAATGAACATAATTTCGGAGGATGTTTAGCTGATGATATGGGACTGGGGAAGACATTGCAGACCTTGACTCTCCTACTTCACCTATACAACCGAAGGAATCCTACCGGAGATACAACCAAATCTCTGCCAGCTTCACTGATTGTGATGCCCATTTCCTTGTTGCAAAATTGGAAACGGGAAGTGTTGCGCTTCACTCCGCTAACTGTTTACGAATACATAGGAAATGGACAATCCAAATCGAATAACCTCGTCTTTGACTGCTATAATCTGATACTGACAAGTTACGGAATGATGCGGAACAATATTGAAACATTGAGTCATTATACCTTTGAATACGTCGTATTGGATGAGAGTCAATACATAAAAAACAGCGATTCACTTACCTTTAAAGCCGCTCTGCAACTTCAGGCTTACCGGCGGCTGGTACTCACAGGAACTCCCATAGAAAACTCTTTGAAAGATCTTTGGTCACAATTTCGATTTCTGCAACCGGATTTATTGGGGACGGAAAACGATTTTAACAAACGTTTCCATATTCCTGTCAAACAAGGCGATGCACAACAGGAAGAACGCTTGCGGCGAATTATCGAACCGTTTGTTCTGCGGCGAAGCAAATGGGAAGTCGCTCCCGAACTTCCAGCTCTTACCGAAGAAATCATCTATTGCGACATGAGTGAAGAACAGAATAAAATTTATCAAACGGAGAAAAACACATTGCGTAACCTCTTTTTGGAAATGAGCGCGCATCAACAAGAGAAAGGCAAAAACCTGACTGTCCTCAATGGGATTTTACGGCTTCGCCAATTGGCTTGTCATCCTAAAATGGTGTTTAACGATTTTGAAGGAGATTCCGGAAAATTGGAGGCAATTGTCTCTGCTTTTGAGACACTTCGTACCGAAGGGCATAAAGTGCTTATCTTCTCTTCTTTCGTAAAACATTTAGAATTGATAGCGCACATATTTACTCAGTGCGGATGGTCGTACGCACTTCTTACTGGAGCATCAGTCAATCGACAGGACGAAATAGACCGTTTTGCCTCAACAGACAATATACAGGCTTTCCTTATTTCGCTCAAAGCCGGTGGAGTAGGATTGAATTTAACGCAAGCCGACTATGTGTTTATTGTGGATCCTTGGTGGAATCCCGCAGCCGAAATGCAAGCCGTCAGTCGTTCTCACCGTATCGGACAAGAGAAACAAGTGTTTGCTTACCGCTTTATTACACAAGGAAGTATAGAAGAAAAAATAATGCAACTACAAGAAGATAAACGCAAATTAGCGGAAACGTTTATCACAGATAGCAATCCTTTGGAAACCTTCACCGACGAGGAATGGCAAAAATTATTGGAAATATAAACACGAATTATGCCAATAGAGTAGTAATCCCCATATAGAGAAGCATGCCGATAATATCATTACTTATAGCGATAAAAGGACCGGTGGCGATAGCCGGGTCTATTTTACACCTTTCGAGCGTCATGGGAACGAATGTTCCAAAAATGGAAGCAAACATAACTACTGCAAACAAGCTGATGGAAACAGAATAAGTAACAGGAGCCGCTGCGCCAAAACGTATGAAATTGTAAATATAAACCAATATGGATATAATGGTAGCGTTGATAAGCGCCACTACGGATTCCTTACCTACTTGTCGGAGGATATCCTTCGCATTTAGTGAATTGTTCGCCAAACCTTGTACTACGATAGCAGAGGATTGAGTACCGACGTTTCCTCCTGTTCCCCCGATAAGTGGAATGTAAAGAGCCATTTCAGGATGCATTATGAAGGTGCTGTCAAAGTTTCCCAATATCATTGAGTTGCCGATACCTCCAACCATTCCAATGAGCAACCAAGGAAGGCGTGCAGAAGTTTGGCGTAACACTTTATCGTCTGTTTCTACATCTTGCGAAAGACCGGAAGCTAATTGGTAGTCGCGTTCCGAAAGTTCACGAGCTTCATCCATCACGTCGTCAACGGTAATTTGCCCCACCAACCGCCCGATGCTGTCCACAACAGGTACGGCAACAAGGTCGTATTTTTCAATCATCTGTACGACGTCGTCAATGGATGTGTCCACCCGTACGGAAAAAGGGTCGTTTTTCATCACATGCTTCACTTTCGATACGGAAGGAGAAGTAATCATTTTCTTCAGAGGAAATACTCCTTTTAATCTTTCATCATCGTCTATCACATAAACATAATAGATCTCATCCAATTTTTCGGCTTGCTTTCGCATTTCTTTCAAACACTCCGGCATACTCCAATTTTCGTTAACGATTACCATTTCCGTCCCCATCAAACCACCGGCAGTGTCTTCGTCGTATTTCAGTAAATCAACAATATCTCCCGCTTGTTCAATGTCTTCTATGTGTAAAAGAATCTCTTCTTGCTTATCCTCGTCCAAATCACGCATCAGGTCAACCGCATCATCGGTATCCATGTAATCAACGAATTGCTTGGCAATGGTTTCCGAAGGGAGATATTCGAGAAACTTCTTACGAGCGTCTTCGTCCATTTCGGCAAGGACGTCGGCGGCTGTTTCGTTGTCTAAAAGGTGATAGACAAATTTAGCTTCTTCTGTACTGAGGTCATTACAAAGTTCAGCAATATCAGCCGGATGGAGATTTACCAATAGTGCTTTGAGATCTTCGGATTCCTGCCGATCGATGAGTTCCGTTACATTATGTATGTATTCTTCGTCCATTTTTGCGTCTCTCTAACTTTCTTTTTCTACTCTGTTTGCCAACTCTATAAATTCTTGTATCGAAAGTTGCTCGGGTCTCCTGTTAAATAAAGGATCCTGAGTTAATAAACAATCTTCACCTAAAATTGGTTTTATGGAATTACGAAGTGTCTTTCTCCGTTGGTTAAAAGTGGTCTTTACTATTTTCTTAAAGAGCTCTTCGTTACAACCCAATTCTGTTCTATGATTTCGTATCAGGCGTATTACTGCACTCTTTACCTTGGGAGGCGGGTTGAAAGCGCATTCATCTACAGTGAAAAGATATTCTACTTCATACCAAACCTGTATGAATATACTCAAAATACCGTATGATTTATGGTTGGGCGAGGCAGCAATGCGTTCCGCTACTTCCTTTTGTATCATGCCTGTGCAACATGGTATCAAGTCTTTGTTCTCAAGCATCTTAAAGAAAATCTGGCTGGAAATGTGGTAGGGGTAGTTACCTGTCAATACAAAGGGTCGTCCATCGAATAGATGGTTCAAGTGCATTTTCAAGAAATCGTCTTCTATGATGTATTCTTCCAAGTCAGGATATTCTCTACGCAAATAGTTTATGGATTCGTAATCAATTTCAACCACTTTGAGCATACGTTCCTTCTTAATAAGGAACTGAGTTAGCACACCCGTTCCTGCTCCTACTTCCAAAAGAGGAAGTTCGGGAAAAACATCCACCGTAGCGGCAATATCTTCAGCTATTGAGAGATCTCTCAAGAAATGCTGTCCGAGAAACTTTTTCGGTTTGATGTATCTCCTCATATTATACTATCTTTGTGGAAAACAAAAGTAATTCTTTTTGGTGATTAATTGAGTGAATAAGAGCAGGTAATAATACGCTTTTTATGCCCAATATGGTAATGAATCATGCACCAGTTTCCCAATATGGGGAGTACAATTTCATTCGGAATTGCTGATGGCAGGTATCTACATACATATTCCTTTCTGTAAAAGCCGCTGTGTTTATTGCGATTTTTATTCTTCCACTCAAATGGACTTAAAAGAGTCGTATATCCATGCACTTTGCAAAGAACTTGAGATGCGACAATCTTACCTACAAGGAACTCCGGTGGAAACTATCTATTTTGGTGGCGGAACTCCTTCCATATTAAACGCCGGAGATTTTGACAAGATATTCAATGCGCTGAGCCGTACATACGGAACAGCGACTTGCAAAGAAATTACGCTTGAAGCCAATCCCGAAGATTTAAGTGCAGATTATCTGCAAACTCTTTCCGGTTTTCCTTTCAATCGCATCAGCATAGGAATACAAACTTTTGACGATGGGATGCTGAAACAACTCAAACGTCGCCACAATGCGATGCAAGCCTTCGTTGCCGTAGATAATTGTCGTAGAGCAGGATTCGACAACGTTAGTATTGACTTGATGTACGGTTTACCGGAAGAAACATTAGAAATGTGGATGAATGACTTATCGCAAGCCCTTTCTATGCGTCCGGAGCATTTGTCTGCTTATTGTTTGACCTACGAAAAGGGTACGCCCATCTATGAAATGTTGCAAAAGCACCAGGTGGAGAAAACGGATGAAGACACTGATTTGCATTTTTTTGTTTTATTAACGGACACACTTACTAAAGCGGGATATGAGCATTATGAGATATCGAATTTTTGTCGTCCGGGAAAATATTCACAACACAATTCGGCTTATTGGGAAGGCATTCCTTACATGGGTTGCGGAGCATCGGCACATTCGTACAACGGGATGTCTCGCGAATGGAATGTATCTTCTCTTACCTCTTACATATCAGGCATCCAAACAAATCAGCGAATTTTTGAGACAGAAGAACGAGACATAAATGCCTGCTACAATGAACTTATTATTACTTCCGTTCGTACTCGCCGAGGGCTATCTTTGAAACGATTGGAAGCTGTTTTTGGGGAGGAATATCTCACATACTGCCTTCGTATGGCACAACGGTATATTGAAGATGGTAAATTAGAAAAAGAAAGAGATTATTTAAGATTAACACAAAAAGGTATTTTCGTTTCGGACGGGATTATGATAGATTTGCTCCGTGTGGAATGAATGATGATTCATTTTTGTCAATACTAAACATACTCCTCTCCCATCTTTATTCGAGCATCATTCACATATTTACGAATAATATGCTCTTCATCCTTCTTGCAAATAAGCAATACATTATCCGATTCCGCTATCAAATAGCCATCCAGTCCGTCGATAACTGCAAGTTTATTTTTAGGAAGAACAATTATATTATCATTACTGTTGTATAGCAACGACTGACCTTTTAACACAACATTGTGATTCTTATCTTTAGGCGATATATCGTACAGAGAACCCCACGTCCCCAAATCCGACCATCCGAAATCACCAAGAGAGACATATACGTTATCTGCTTTTTCCATAATTCCGTAATCAATGGAAATGTTCGGACAAGTAGGATACAACTCGTTAATGAAATCTTTTTCATGAGGAGTTCCATATACTTCATCGGAATGGAGTTTTGAAGTAAGTTCGGGCAATAGTTTTTCCGCTACTTCGATAATAGTATTTACATTCCACATAAACAATCCTGAATTCCAATAAAATTCTCCACTTTCAAGAAACACTTTTGCCAATTCCAATTCCGGTTTTTCCGTAAACGTTTTCACTTTATAAAGATCCTTTTTCTCCTTTTCTGCTGTCTGTATATAACCGTATCCCGTTTCCGGACGATTAGGTTTTACACCAATAGTTAATAAATTATTTGATGACGATACAAACTTCAAACCTTTTTCTACGATATGCAGAAAATCTTCTTCTTTCAAAATCAGATGATCGGAAGGGGTGACAACGATGCTGGCTTTAGGGTTTATTGCATGGATGTGATAAGATGCCCATAAAACGCAAGGAGCCGTATTCCTTCTCGTAGGCTCCAGTAAAATCTGTTCCGGTTTCAGATCCGGAAGTTGTTCTTTTACTAAATCAGCATATAAATCATTGGTAACTATCAAAATATTTTCAGTAGGAATAATTTTGTTAAACCTATTAAATGTCAGTTGCAGCAAAGAACAACCTGTTCCGAGGAAATCTAAAAACTGCTTGGGAAGAGCTGTACGACTAAATGGCCAGAATCGGCTACCAATCCCTCCTCCCATGATAACGCAATAGTTGTTTTTATTCATCATAATCAAACAATGCTTTAAAAAATTTCTGCTAAAATAGAACTTATTTATGAAAAAGAAAGCGTTATGAAAACCTTGTTCAAAAATTATTGAAATAAAAATACACAAGTGTTTATCCCTCCGTCAATAGCTACTTTATATTTGAAAAACAATTATTATTCAGGTAATTACTAACTCTGTAAGAGATACGCCCAGATCCATTCAGTAGATATGCTTCTTACAATTGTATGGAAAGTTGCAACTTTCCTTCAAGACCAAGTTCAACGATTTTCTGCAAAGTGGACAGTCGGACTTCTTTAACACCGTTCTCGATTTTTGAGATATAGGACTTGGTCGTACCCGTTCTTTGGGCAAGTTCTTCCTGAGTCAACCCCTTTTCATGCCGTGCTTGCTGTAAGAGTACACCCAATTTAAAATTTTCATAACCCACTTCCAATTCATCCCTTTCGGGAGTTCTTATTTTGCCATAATGCCTCTCCTTAAACTCCTCAAGGATCATTATATTATTCGTTTTCTGATTCATATCCTTTTTTATTTTTAATGCCTTATCTATTTCTCCTTTTGGTATCTGCTGTGTTTTCTTTTGAAAACCATTTGCTAAAACAATTAAGTTGTTCCTATGAAAAAAACAAAAAATCCTGAAGATGTCACTTCCTTGTTGGATTCTAATCTCATATAAACCATCCGTATTTTCTACCTGTTTCAAATAGGTTTCAGGAACTCGTTCAACTTCTTCTATTAAATCAAAAGTCCAAACCATCTTTGCTTTAACTTTATCTCTTTGTTTCACAAGAAATCTTCGAAATAGTTTTGGTAAAACAGGATAGTCCTAATTTTTTGCTTTCCCATGATGCAAAATTAGTAAAGTTTTCCTTAAGTGCAACAAATTATTCGGGAAAATCTACTGGATACGCTTTTATAAATTCATTGACATTCATCTCCTTAGAATCCGAATACCATACAACAAAATATGAACTATTGCAATAAATAACAATACCATCGAAAAAACAACACCTTCTTTCCAACCGGTCACTGTCTGTTGTACAATTACAAATGTCGAAAGAACCAATGCTATGCCTATTCCGATATAAAACAACACTATATTTCCTTTTTCCGGTGAGTTCTTCCTATTATACAAGTTACTGTGCATTGAACCGTAATACACATATATGTCGTGTCCTAAAAGCATCCAAAGGATAAGACGAATCCACGTATCAAACGGCAAAAAGATCATCATGAATAAACAGACGCCAACCCCCAATAGTGGAATAAGCGGAACGAATGGCACCTTAAATGCACGTGGAATCTCCGGCATTTTCCTACGCATAATCAAAATACTTGCGCATACAATTATAAAAGCAAAGAGCGTTCCGATACTTGTTAATTCACCTGCAACTCGTGCCGGAACAAAAAGCGCAAATACACTCAGAAACAAAAGAAATAACAAATTACTCTTATACGGCGTTCTGAATTTAGCATGTACTTGCGAAAAAACTTTCGGCAACAAACCATCCTTACTCATACTGTAAAACACACGACTTTGTCCTAACAACATGACAAGAATAACAGACGAATAGCCTGCTAATATGGCCAAAATGATAGCCTTGTTAAGCCACGGGTAAGCCGGTTGTATCGAACCGTCTGGCAACACTGTTCCCATGTGATCAATGGCAATAGCCACAGGCGCAATGCCGTCATGACCTTTAAAAGCCGTATAATGCACTACTCCCGTCATCACATAAGAAAACAATACATACAACACCACACAGATAGCCAGCGAACCCAATATACCGATAGGCATATTTCGTTTTGGATTTTTTGTTTCTTGCGCAGCCGTACTCACAGCATCAAAACCGATAAATGCGAAAAAAACTATGGCAGCTGCTCGAATAATTCCACTGAAACCATATTCACCCCAAACGCCCGTATTCTCGGGAATATAGGGCGTATAATTATCTGAATTGATAAATCCCCATCCAAGAACAATAAATACAAGAACTACTGCTACTTTTAAAAATACAATAATAGAATTGATAAGTGAACTGCTTTTCGTACCCTTTATCAGCAACAAACTCATTAAGATTATGATGAATGCTGCCGGTAGATTCACAACGCCGCCATCCCAAGGGCACGCTGTCAATGCGTCCGGAAGATGGATTTGAAAACCTTCCAATAATTTTACAAAATATCTGCTCCAACTGACGCTTACGGTTGCTGAAGCAACGGCATATTCCAACATTAAATCCCAACCGATAACCCATGCAATAAATTCTCCTAACGTAGCGTAAGCATAAGTATATGCACTTCCAGCAACAGGCAACATAGAGGCAAATTCCGCATAACACAATCCTGCAAAACAACATCCCAATGCTGATATTACAAAAGAAACAGTAATGGCAGGACCTGCATAGTCCGCAGCAGCATTTCCCGTTATAGAAAACAAACCGGCGCCGATAATGGCACCCAAACCGAGAGCTATCAAACTATACGGACCTAATGTTTTGCGCAAACTATGCGCACCTTCGTCATGCGACTCAGTCAGTAACGTGTCTAATGATTTCTTTTGGAAAATACCCATTGCAATAATATATTTTGTAAAGTTGTTATTTGGAAGCAAAATAGGGAATACCTCAAATATGGTATTTTATGATTAAAATGCTTACGCTATTTTTACATCGCAAAAATACAAAAGTAATTTCTGTTTTCACCCGTAACATACTAACAATTATGAACTTTATATTTTTCTCACCGCATTTTCCACAGAATTCTACCGAATTTTGTTTCTATCTAAAAAAATACGGAGCCAATGTGCTCGGAATAGGAGATGCGAACTATGATTCGCTGAACGACCGATTGAAATATTCGCTTACAGAATATTACAAGGTATCAAACATGGAAGACTACAACCAAATATTGAGAGCTGTAGGCTTCTTTACACACAAATACGGCAAAATTGACCGTTTTGAATCTTTAAATGAATATTGGCTCGAATTAGAAGCAAAAATAAGAACCGACTTCAACATCTACGGAACAAAAAATGATTTTATCCAAAATTTGAAACATAAATCAAAGATGAAATCTTTTTTTGAAAAGAGTGGAGTACAAACTGTGAAATGCCATAAATATGTTGACAGGAAAAGTGCGCTGAAATTTATCGAAGAGGTAGGATATCCTGTTGTAGTTAAGCCGGATTCCGGCTCAGGAGCAAATTTCACATACAAAGTTAAAAACGAATTCGAATTGGATACTGTTTTCTCGAACAAACACCTGCAAGACGCCGAGTTTATTATCGAAGAATTTGTTGACGGCATAATCCTTACTTACGACGGATTAGTGGATATATATGGGAATGTAATCTTTGAAAACAGCCATCGCTTCGAACAAAGTATCATGAATGTAGTAAACAACGATGATCATTTGTACTATATCTGTTTACCCGAAGTGGAAGAAAAAGTGCGTGTAGCAGGACGAAATGTCTTGAAAGCTTTTGACGTACGGGAAAAATTCTTCCATATTGAATTTTTCGAAAGAAAAAAAGACGGCGAAATTGTCGCTCTGGAAGTAAACATGCGACCTCCCGGAGCATGGATGACCGACGCCATTAATTACACCCACGATACAAACATTTACAAAAGATGGGCGAACATGGTTTTACAATATCAAGCGGACGAAGGATCCAAAGGAAGATACTTCACAGGATATGCTGCCCGAAAGAACTATAAAAAATATAAATTTTCGCATGAAGAAATACTCGATAAAATCGGAGAGAAAATACTATACTGCAACAGTATAGAGAAAATATTCAGCAGAGCCATGGGAGATTTTGCCTATCAATTCAGGGCAAATTCTTACGAAGAGTTGAAAAAAATTATTAATTATATACAAAAAGAATAGCATGCAAATAAGCTATCACAACAAATACAGCTACAAACTCAACAAATATATGGAATACAAAATATACGGATACAAAGGGAAACCGGTACTTGTATTCCCTACCTCAAACGGCAGATTTTATCAATATGAAGAATTCGGGATGATTCACGCTCTTGCCGGATTCATTGACGATGGGAAAATTCAGCTATGGACGGTTGACGGGATGGATGGGGAAACTTTCTTTTCCAACAATTGGGATAAAATAGCTCGTATGAAACGCCATGAACAATATTTCAATTATCTCAACGAAGAACTGATACCGACTATCTTGCAAGAAAGTAAAGAAAACAACGGAGGAGACGACCAGCAAATCTTACTGACAGGATGCTCTATGGGAGCTTACCACTCGGCAAATTTCTATTTCCGTTATCCTTGGTTTGTCGACACGGTAATTGCTTTAAGTGGTGTATATTCTACAAACTACTTTTTTGGAGACTATAAACCGGTGGAAATTTACCTAAACTCACCTATAGATTATTTAAAAGACAATCAAGATATCTATTATATGGACAGATTTGAAAAAAGTAAACTGGTTTTTTGTTGCGGACACGGCGCTTATGAAGAACCAATGTTGCACGAAACCTATGAACTTAAATCTGTTTTTGAAAAAAAGAATATTCCTGCATGGTTCGATTTTTGGGGGTCGGAATCAAAGCATGATTGGGATTGGTGGCAAAAACAAATTGTCTATTTCATGGAAAAAGTAACCTAATTATCAAATTTAAACGTTTTTTACCTACCTGAAAAAATTACACTATTTTTACCTTTTTATTATTCAATTATAAATAATCGTCTAATTGTAACTAATTCAATGCCTAAGTACATTTACGAACTAATTCTCAAAGTCCGCGATTATGAATGCGATCTTCAAGGCATCGTCAACAACGCCAATTACCAACATTATTTGGAACATACGCGACATGAATTTCTCATTTCTATGGGGGTTCGTTTTGCCGATTTGCACCAACAAGGAATAGACCCTGTAGTAGCACGTATTACCATTGCTTTCAAAACTTCTTTAAAGAGTGGCGACGAGTTTGTCTCCAAGCTGTATTTGAAAAAAGAAGGTATCAAATATGTCTTTTATCAAGATATTTTCCGCAAAAGCGATGAGAAGATAGTGGTGAGAACTGTGGTCGAAATAGTGTGTATGGTAAATGGGCGTTTGAGCGACAGTGAATTTTTCAACACACTATTTGCCACTTATTTCAGTACATGAACGAAGAAGAACATATTTATAGCATAGCTCTGACTCAACTTCCGGGAATAGGCGTTGTTTGGGCAAAAAACCTTTTGGATATGGCGGGGAGTGCTGTTTCTGTATTCAAAAACAAAGGAGAGTTGTTTCACCGGATACCAGAAATACCTTCTCGCATTAAAGAAGCGTTGAATAATCCGAATGCTTTGGCTCGCGCCGAAAAGGAGTATAAATTTATTTTAAAAAACAATATCCAATGTGTAACAATAAAAGAAGAGGCTTATCCCGTCCGTCTTCGCGAATGTGATGATGCTCCTATAATACTTTTTTACAAAGGAACGGGGAATTTGAACGTTTCCCATGTTATTAGCATAGTGGGAACACGCCGTGCTACCGATTACGGTATCCGAATTTGTAACCATTTTCTCGAAGAACTTCACCTTTTTTGTCCGGATGTCTTGGTTGTCAGCGGATTAGCATACGGAATTGATATTCATGTTCATCGTGCCGCTCTTGTTTGCCAACTTTCTACTGTGGGGGTATTGGCGCATGGGCTTGACCGTATTTATCCTTTAGAGCATCGCAAAACGGCTGTTGATATGTTGGAACAGGGAGGATTGCTAACGGAATTCCTTACGGAAACGGTTCCCGATAGATATAATTTTGTCCATCGAAATCGTATTATAGCGGGTATTAGTGATGCCACCATTGTAGTGGAATCGGCAGAAAAAGGTGGGGCGCTTATTACCGCCGAGATAGCTGGGGACTATCATCGGGACTGTTTTGCTTTTCCTGGAAAAATTACAGACGAATATTCCCAAGGATGTAACCGCTTAATTCGCGAAAATAAGGCTGCATTAATTCAATCGGCTAAAGATTTTGTGCAAGCTATGAATTGGGATACCCAGTCAAAAAAAACAAAACAGGTTCAACGGAATCTGTTTCCGGATTTATCGGATGATGAAAAGCACATCGTTTCTTTGCTGGACAAGCAAGGTGATATGCAGATAAATCAATTGGTAGTAGCCTCTGATATTCCTATACAAAAGATTAATGTCATATTGTTTGAACTTGAGATGAAGGGTGTTTTGCGTGTGTTGGCGGGAGGTATGTACCGGTTACTTTAATAAAGATATGGTTTTCTAAAAGCTGATATTAAATAACCATTCCGACCGGACTCCGGCGTGGTGTGTTGGTTTTATTACTCGCACTCCCGTTGAGAGTGGAAATTCTGTCTGTATGGCATTCCAATCAAAGATGAGATCAACTCCGTACGAACTTTGGGTTGTCCAATCGGTCTTTTTATAGGCATGATTGAAAGAGCAATCATAAAAAATATTGTTTCGGATACGTTTAATGTATGCCAGCCACCCGATACTGAAATCAGGATGAGAAATAGCAAAAGAATAATCGGTCTTGAAAGCTAATTGTTGATAGCTGGCATAATTATAGTTATGTCCGCGTGGGGCGCTTAATAAATGTTGAGGTAAATACAAGGCTTTTCCGTCCATGTTTTGATGTTGATAACCGAGACGTAACATGAATCCATTGTTTCGTACAAGACTCGGTAAATATCCCGTCAATTGAACAGCATACAGATTACCATAGTTTTCTGCATTCAATAGCGTCCGGAGATGTTGTAAACGAATTTGTCCCCCCCAACGAGGGAAGATGTCTCGTTGAGAACGTTCTCTGTAACGGTAATAAATCAACTCGGTTAAAAGATATTGAAAGTCTCGAAATTTTTGACTTTCATATTGTTGATGCCTATTGTTAGTATAATAATACGCTATTGAAGGTTGTAATCCACTTATGTAATGGTTATGAGTGAAATTAAAAGGGATATACGCTTGTACTTCGGTTTTGATTAAGTCGCGGTCGGTATAATACGTGTAAAGATTTTCTTTTAAATCTCCATTATCTTGGTATTTCATCCATATGACATTAAATGCTTTTCCTCCGTAATCCACATTCAGATAAATCACAGGATACCAACCCATATAAGTAAACGTCAATTTACCGTGATGTTCGCCTTCGGTATAATACCAGCCCAGCTGTGTTATGGCTGTATTTGATGTGTTTTGCGAAAATATCACTGCACCTGTATGGCGCAACGGTCGGTTATTCTTTGAATCGGGGCTAAATGGAACGAACAATATATATTGTGTGAATACGGAAACCTTACAATGCCAACAATTGACTGCAGCGCGTTTTGGTGCTTTCTCTCCTGCTTTGTCAACCGACGGGCAAAAATTATTTTATTCCGATTATCAAGCCAAAGGGCATCGCATCGTTTCCGTTACTTTGGACAGTTTGACGACGGATATTGTTGATTTTATCCGCCCTTATCATTTTGCGTTGGCAGATTCTATTAGCCGGCAAGAACCATTCAATTTAGATACTGCCGAATTATCCTCCATCTATTTCAATCCTAAGCCGTATCGCCGAATGTCGTATTTGTTTAAGATACACAGTTGGACTCCGTTTTTTTACGATGCAACCCGTTTGTTAAACCTGCAAACGGATAATCTAATTACGGCTATTAAACCAGGAGCTATGATATTGTCGCAAAACACATTAAATACAGCCATAACACAGCTGGGCTGGTATTATACCGAAGGCGAACATCACGGTAAATTAACGTTTACTTATATGGGTTGGTATCCTGTGATTGATCTGAATGTGGATTACGGAGGAAAAGCATTTAATGTCATATGGATGAAATACCAAGATAATGGAGATTTAAAAGAAAATCTTTACACGTATTATACCGACCGCGCTTAATAAATGTTGAGGTAAATACAAGGCTTTTCCGTCCATGTTTTGATGTTGATAATCGGAATAAAATAATTTTTGCCCGTCGGTTGACAAAGCAGGAGAGAAATCACCAAAACGCGCTGCAGTCAATTGTTGGCATTGTAAGGTTTCCGTATTCAAACAATATATATTGTTCGTTCCATTTAGCCCCGATTCAAAGAATAACTGACCGTTGCGCCATACAGGTGCAGTGATATTTACGTATGTTGGTTTCAATAGTTCTTTCCAAAGTTTTGTCTGTTTGTTAAGTTGTTGTATCTGTATTCCGTTATCTCCAAGCATGACAGCAATAACACTACTGTCTTCTCCGAAGGTCATATCTTTGATAAAAGTATTGTCGGGTATATTATAGCGATCCATTTCTTTACCGCTATCTGTATCTATCCATACAATTTGGTTAACACCCGATTCCGAAGTATGTGAAACTGCTATTACTTTTCCACTGAATTCAACGGAGGGAGAAAGATAACGTCTATGAGGTGTGAGCGTAATGATACGTTTGGCGTTCAAATCGTAATATTTGATCACAGAGTAATTCTCATGAGTCCAGCGTATGCCCGGTACATATTCCGTCCAATACACACGATTGTTTTTCAAAATAATACGGCTATTAATGTTGCCAATATAACTCAATCGCTTTTCATTCCCATTCTGAATGATGACCAATGAATGAATATCCTGCAAACTTGATTTTACGGCAATGATTGTTGAGTCATTTACTATTTGTGGATATTGGTAAGAGGTGTATTGCTTGGTTTCCGGTGAGAGATAAACCGGTTTGTGTTTGTCTCCTTTTGTCAGGCGTAGGCTATCTTGTATTTCCCATTCATGCTTTAGAAAAGAAAAAGTTTGATTGAAAAGTCCTTTCGTACCGATTCCTGTATAATGTTTCAGCGAACGTGAAAAAGGGGGTACAAGATAAATATGCCGGGTATAGCGGTCTGTAACTTTATCCCATATATCTGCTCCGTATTGGTAACGGGCGTAAGCAGTTAGATCATATCCTAATGTATAAAAGTTGCCGGTATAATCTTTATAGGATCCGAGAAACCATTTGTCAAATGTATAAGATTTTCCGGAGAGGATTTGTGCACGGTAAACCATGTTAAACTCAGGTAACCTTCCTCGTCCACTATTCGATAATGCTGTTTCGGTAGTTACTGCATCGCCTTCAAAAAACCATTTAGGTACAGCAAGTCCGGCAACTCCCGCTACTTGTTCACCAAGAGCATAATATAAAGGTTTGAAAATCTTTCTAGTCAGTTTATCTGTTTGGAATACATGGCGTGATTCGTGTATTACCAATTGTTTGTTCCAACTTTGAGCATACAGATCGGAATGAGGAGTTGTGATAAATTCCATGCGCTTGGGCGCCCAAGCCACCATTCCGTTTGACAGCATATTGGCAGGATGCAGTATCACGGGGAATGTTTTTTGGGGAGGTGTTCCGATTGTTTTTCCTATGTGCGGATACGCTGTTTCTAGTAAAATAGCGTAACGGCGAGCTGTCGAATCAATACCCTGCGGATATACTAATTGGTAATGTTGTGTGCGTACGATGTTCCATTTGAAGCGAGTGGGATCGGAACCGTAATTTATGAATTGGGCTTGTATGTTTATGGAGATATATAACAGAATGAAAAGTATGAAGAAATATTTTGGAATAAGCGTTCGCATAAGTTCACCTCATTTTAATAGCGTGAGCAAATTTACTTAATTATCGGACAAAATATAATAATTGCTGTCAAACATGGGGTGTATATGAACATAAAAAACGAGAAATACAGACAATAGCTGCGTTTCCCGTTTTATCTTATTAAAAGTTGTTACGAGTCTTTATTAGTCTTTCAATTTAGCCTTAATAAAGTCGCGATTTAGCTTGGCGATATGGCTGATGGATACATTTTTCGGACATTCCGCTTCGCAAGCGCGAGTATTGGTACAGTTACCGAAACCAAGTTCGTCCATCTTGGACAACATGGCTTTGGTGCGGCGGGAAGCTTCTATTTTTCCTTGCGGAAGACGATTTAATTGACTTACTTTTGCCGATACAAACAACATAGCCGATCCGTTTTTGCATGCCGCCACACAGGCGCCGCAACCTATACATGCGGCAGCGTCCATCGCTTCGTCTGCTACTTCTTTCGGTATCGGAATGGCATTTGCATCTTGAGGTGCACCCGTATTAATGCTGACGTAACCGCCTGCTTGCATGATTTTGTCGTATGCGCGACGATCCACCATCAAATCGCGGATTACGGGGAAACCTGCCGAACGCCATGGCTCTACGGTAATGGTATCTCCGTCATTGAAACGGCGCATATATATTTGGCATGTGGTGACTCCTGTTGCGGGACCGTGCGGATGCCCGTTGATATAGAGCGAACACATACCACAAATACCTTCCCGGCAGTCGTGATCAAAAACTACGGGTTCTTTTCCTTCATGGATAAGTTGTTCATTCAAGATATCTAACATTTCGAGAAAGGAGGTGTCTCCCGTGATGTCTTTCATTTGGTATGATTCAAAGGAACCTTTTTCTTTGGGACTTTTTTGTCTCCACACTTTTAGTGTGAAACTTATCTTTTTTTCCATGGATTCATTTGTTTTTATGCTTTGTAATTACGGGTTTGAACTTTTATAAATTGATAGTCCAAATCTTCCCTGATTAACTCCGGTTCTTTGTCTTCGCAGGTATATTTCCAGCAAGCGACGTAAGAGAATGTTTCGTCATTGCGTTTTGCTTCGCCTTCGGATGTTTGGTATTCTTCACGGAAATGACCGCCGCAGGATTCTTCCCGATTCAGGGCATCACGAGCCATTAGCATACCTATTTCGATGAAGTCGCTTAAGCGAAGAGCCTTTTCCATCTCTATGTTTAATTCGGTTACTTCACCCGGAATGCGAATATCGCTCCAGAACTCTTTTTTTACTTCTTGAATTTCCTTCAAAGCTTTTTGTAAAAATTCTTTGGTACGAGCCATCCCTACGAAATCCCACATGATATGTCCTAATTTTTTGTGAATAGAGTCAACCGATTGTTTGCCGTTAACAGCCTTAATTCGATTGATTTTGTCTTTAATGGTTTTTTCGGCTTCGGCAAATTCGGGCGAATTGGTAGAGAAACACGGTACTTGAATTTGGTCTGCCAAATAGTTTTGAATCGTATAAGGCAATACAAAATATCCGTCAGCCAATCCCTGCATTAATGCAGAAGCTCCCAAACGGTTGGCTCCATGGTCGGAGAAATTGGCTTCGCCAATGGCAAACAACCCCGGAATAGAGGTCATCAGTTCATAATCTACCCAAATTCCCCCCATTGTATAGTGAATAGCCGGATAAATCATCATCGGAGTCTTGTATGGATTTTCATCCGAAATTTCTTCATACATGTCGAACAGGTTTCCATAACGTGCGCGAACAATATCTTCTCCCAAACGTTCAATGGCATATTTAAAATCAAGAAATACGGCTAAACCGGTGCTGTTCACCCCAAAACCGGCGTCGCAACGTTCTTTAGCCGCACGTGAAGCTACGTCGCGAGGTACTAAGTTTCCAAACGCTGGATAGCGGCGTTCCAAGTAGAAATCGCGGTCTTCTTCGGGTATGTGATTCGATTTTTTCGTTCCGGCTTGCAAAGCTTTGGCGTCTTCTAATTTTTTCGGAACCCAGATGCGTCCGTCATTACGGAGAGATTCAGACATTAACGTCAGCTTGGATTGCTGAGTACCATGTACCGGAACACAGGTGGGGTGAATTTGTGCATAACAGGGATTGGCAAAATAGGCTCCTTTTTTATAGCATTGAACGATGGCGGAACCATTAGACCCCATAGCATTGGTGGACAGAAAGAAAGTATTTCCGTATCCGCCTGTTCCTATTACTACGGCATGGGCAGAGAAGCGTTCGATTTCTCCGGTTACCAAGTTGCGAGCGATAATACCGCGTGCACGACCGTCTATAATCACTACGTCAAGCATCTCGTAACGGGTATATAGTTTCACGTTTCCCTGATGTACCTGACGACTTAATGCCGAATAGGCACCTAACAAGAGTTGTTGTCCTGTTTGACCGCGGGCATAGAAAGTACGTGATACTTGTGCGCCTCCAAATGAACGGTTGTCAAGTGTGCCTCCGTAGTCGCGGGCAAAAGGAACACCCTGTGCTACACATTGGTCAATGATGGCGTTTGATACTTCTGCCAGGCGATATACATTGGCTTCGCGGGCTCTATAATCGCCACCCTTGATTGTATCGTAGAAAAGGCGATATACGGAATCGCCGTCGTTTTGATAATTTTTTGCTGCATTAATTCCTCCTTGTGCGGCAATGGAGTGAGCACGGCGCGGCGAGTCTTGAATGCAAAAATTGAGAACTCTGAAACCCATTTCTCCTAATGATGCGGCGGCGGACGCTCCCGCTAAACCGGTTCCTACTACAATAATATCCAAACGACGTTTGTTCGTCGGGTTTACAAGTTTTTGATGGGCTTTGTAGTTACTCCATTTTTCGGCTAACTGCCCTTCGGGAATTTTTGAATCTATTTTAGTCATAATGATATTTACGATTTACGGATCATTTTGTTTAATTGAGAAATTATGAATATAAAATGTTGAAGTATGAATAGAGTTTGTAAATTTCAGATTAAACAGTGCAACAGGTTCCACATAGTAACGATTTTACATAATACCAAACAACCACCGCAGCAAATCCTGCCATAAGTAGTGTTGAATAGATGTATGCAATTATTTTCCAACGGTTGAACCAAATTTTATTGTTCAAACCCAATGTTTGCAATGCACTCCAGAAACCGTGTGTCAAGTGAAACCAAATGGCAGCTAACCATATTAGATAAAGTCCTGCATACACAGGGCAAGCAAATGTTTTTCCGATAAAACCTGCTCCATCGGTAGGAGAAAGTCCATTCGTTTCATGAAGTCCTCGAAGTTCGGCAAATTGCATATTGTACCAAAAATTAAACAAATGTAATCCCAAACCGAGAATAATAATAATACCGAGAACCAGCATGTTTTGTGAAGCCCATTCCACATTTTTGGGCTTTGCCGTTACGGAATAACTTTCATTGCCACGCGCTTTGCGATTCCGGATTGTCAACCAAAGGGCGTAAATGACATGGACAGCTACCAGAGCGGCTAATCCCATTGTTCCTACTAAAGCGTACCAATTTGCACCTAAGAAAGCGCAAATCGCATTGTAGGCTTCTTCACTGACGATTGCAGTAAGATTCATCGCCATGTGAAATGTTAAAAACAGGATAAGTGCGAGTCCTGTGATACTCATAATCACCTTCCTTCCCACAGAAGAATTAATTAACCACATAAAAAATGAATGTTTTAATGAATTATTTATTAAAAATAAGTAGTTAGTTATTGCGTTTGTAACTAGTAAAATAAGTTGTGTAGATTATATTGCACTTATTTTGCTATTCATTATTAAATTTCTAATTTCTTTGTGCAAAAGTAGAGGAATTGCTTGATTAAACAAAAGATAAAGGAAATAGTTCTACAGTGAAAAAAGTATCTAAAGGATTAAGAACTAACCGAATAGTTATATAAGGTGTATATATACAAAATAAAAAAACAAAAAATAGAATTGTTAATATAAAAAAGAAGGAGAAAACATTCATTTTTTCATAAAAAGCGTTATATTTGCCAAAGAGAATAATAACAAACTAAGATTATATATTGATATGGAAATTAAAAAGTCACCCAAAGCAGATTTGGAAGGTAAGAAGTTTACATGGCTTCTTATCGGCTACGTGATTGTGTTGGCTATTATGTTTGTAGCGTTCGAATGGACGGAATACGATATAAAGGTTGATACGAGTAATCTTGTAAACGATGTAATATTTGAAGAGGAAATCATTCCTATTACACAACCGGATCAAGCGATAGCTCCTCCTCCCGCAGAGATTCCTAAAGAGATAGAGGTTTTGAATATCGTGGATGATAATGCACATGTTACAGAAACAACACTTGCTTCGTCCGAAGATACCGGTGGAAAAGTAGAAGTAAAATATATTGCTCCGTCAACAATAGGAGAGGAAGAACCGGAAGAACAGGTAATTTTTGAAGTAGTAGAAAATATGCCGGAATTTCCAGGAGGAATGAGTGAATTGATGCAGTATTTCAGTAAAAATATTAAATATCCAACTATTGCTCAAGAGAACGGAACTCAAGGACGGGTAATCGTGCAGTTTGTTGTTAACAGAGATGGTTCTATTGTTGACCCGTTAGTCGTTCGTAGTGTTGATCCTTATTTGGACAAAGAAGCCCTTCGTGTGATTATGGCTATGCCCAAATGGAAACCGGGTATGCAAAGAGGTAAATCTGTTCGTGTAAAATTTACGGTACCGGTACAATTCAGATTGCAATAAACTGAATATTGGAAATAAAAAGGCTGCTAACGGCAGCTTTTTTTATAATAATTGTTTGGCTATAGTTAATAATAGTGTTGCTATATCATTAAAAAGTATTATCTTTACGGTATACCCACGAACAAACATAACCCAAATGGAATACCAAGAAGTTCTGCTATTAGCCAAGTCCTTATCAAAAGAGGAACAACTTCAATTGATAGAAAGTTTGTCCCCCCAAGGGCAAGAAGAAGATACCGGCGCATTAAGAAGCCGTTGCACAGCTCTGATAAACAAGCAGGCACCTTGTCCTTATTGTGGAGGAAAGCACTATCGCCGCTATGGCAAGGCACACGAGTCACAACGTTTCAAGTGCAATGATTGCAATCGGACATTTACCGAATATACGGGAACTTGGCTGGATGGCATACATAAGAAATCGCTTGCAGAGCCGTATATATCGTTAATGATAGAAGAATATTCATTGGACAAGATAAAGGAAAAATTGCATATTAATAAAAAGACGGCATTTGATTGGCGGCATAAAATACTGGCATCCTACGAACAGAACACCGGCGAGGAATTCGAAGGCGTGGTAGAAAGCGACGAAACGTTTTTCGACCATTCAGAGAAAGGTAATCGTCATTTGAAACGTCCGCCTCGCAAGCGCGGCAGCGACCCTAAGAAGCGCGGAATATCAACGGATAAAGCTGCGGTAATAGTCTCAAAAGATCGTAGCAAGAGTTTGAAAATGACAGTCGGTACCATGGGCAGAATTACCAAATCGGATATAAAGGAAAGTTTGCAGAATCCCTTGCCTGAAGAAAGCATATTGTGTACGGACGGACAGGTAAGCTACAAAGGTTACAGCATAGAGAATAATTTGAAACACACAGTCTTGCGAGTCGACTTAAAACAATATGTAAAAAAAGGAGGATATCCTGTTCAGCACGTAAACGAATTGCATAACCGGTTAAAAAAGTGGATAGCCGGCTCGTTCTGGGGAGTTTCAACCAAGTATTTGCAAAATTATCTCAATTGGTTTTATATGCGTGAGAAATTTAAACACGAGAGTATGACAACAGAAAAAATGGCAT